>ENA-OURS01002086-OURS01002086.1-human-gut-metagenome-genome-assembly--contig:-NODE-2086-length-14980-cov-2.375477_pt1 | contig 14980 bp, 8 predicted proteins | sample MGYA00242109_ERZ509010 | MGnify/ENA primary metagenome ERZ509010 (study PRJEB26280, sample SAMEA2338774) | human gut metagenome | biome: human gut; feature: human-associated habitat; material: faeces... | reverse complement strand
CCGCCACAAGCAGCTCCACCCACCAGATGGGCTTTCTCATCAGTTTCATTTTCTTTTCGTGTTTTTGCTTTTCATATTTTTGCTTTTTATGTTTTTGATTTGTATGCGATTTTACCATGTCATCACGCCTCCTTATTGCACATCCCTTATCTGATATCCTTTTGTGATGACAGTCTTTATCTGCCCGGCAGCCTTGCCTAGTGCCTTTCGCAGCTTTCTGATATGATCGTCCACAACTCTGGTTCTTCCGTCATAGTCATAGCCCCATATATTCACCAGCAGTTCCTCCCGCGACACCACACGTTTTCTGTTCTCCATGAGGTATATGAGAAGTTCCAACTCTTTTCGCGGCATATCAATGGCTGCACCATCCACAGTCACCGTGAGTACCGATGTGTCGCAGCATATTAAGCCACACACAAGTTCCCTGTGGATAACGGTTCCCTTCGCCCGTCTCACCAGCGCCACAGATTTGGCATAGAGTTCTGCAATGGCAAATGGCTTGACCACATAGTCATCGCAGCCAAGTGTATATCCATACAGCACATCCTCCTGCCTGGCTCTGGCTGTCAGGAAAATGACCGGTACATCGCTGGTCTTTCTTATCTGTCTGCACAGTTCCCAGCCATCCACTCCCGGAAGCATGATGTCTAAGAGCACAAGATCATACTGATCCTCATAGAGCATTTCCTCTGCCTGTATGCCATCACAGGCGCAGCTCACATTCATCTCACTTGCCTCAACTCCTATGAAATAGTCAGCCACGGCCTCCCTTATGTCGTGATCATCCTCCACCAGAAGAACCTTGTATCCCATCTGTGCACCTCCGTCCTAAAATAAACATTGTCCCTTCTCATTCGTCCAGCCACAATACATCTGAAACATATGTCCAAAAGGCGACATCCCCTGTCATCATATTAACATGATATACAGACGATGTCGCCTTTCTGTGTCCTTTATTCTGCTTTTACAGCCCATCTCATCTTCGTCGATCTTGCTCTCGGATTGCGGGCGCACTCCTCCGCTGACGGTCTGATGACATCCTTGCTGACTTCGCTGTAAACACCAGCCTTCGCTCCCGCCTTGAACGCTCTCTTTACCAGTCTGTCCTCACCTGAATGGAATGTCAGTATCGCCACTTTTCCACCAGGTCTGAGCGCATCCGGCAGCTTGTCAAGGAAATCATACAAAACCTCAAACTCACTGTTCACATCTATTCGCAGAGCCTGAAAACACCTCTGACAGGATTTCTTTACAGCCTCTTTTCTGTCCTTCTCCGGCACAAATGCCAATGCCTCCTCGATGGCATCCTTCATCTGCGTGGTGGTCTCCACATAATTCTTAGTTCGGTTTCTCTTCATGATGACCGTGGCGATCTCCTCCGCATAAGGCTCGTCCGAGTTCTCCTGGAACATCCCAACGAGTTCCTCATACGAAACCTCTCGTAGACGCTCTGCCGCCGACTCACCCTTCTCCGGATCAAGCCTCAGATCAAGTGGTCCATCAAACTTGTATGTGAATCCCCTGTCTGGATTGTCTATCTGCATGGAAGACACTCCGAGATCCGCAAGGATAAAATCAAATCCCCCGGCCTCCTCTGCCACCTGGTCGATATTCCTGAAATTTGTCTGCTTTATCGTAAGTATATCCTCTCCGTATCCAGCCTCAGACAGTCTATGCTTCGTCTTCACTATCTCTATAGAATCAACATCCAGAGCATACATATGCCCCTCTCCATGGAGCTGCTCAAGCATACGCCTTGTGTGTCCACCATAGCCCAGTGTCGCATCAAGCCCCTGCTGTCCCGGCTGTATCTGAAGGAAATCCAGTATCTCATTTACACATATTGAAATGTGCATCCCTGCCGGGGTACTTCCCTTGCTTATGACTTTCTCTATCGTATCCGCATATTTTTCAGGATCGTGCTCCTTGTATTTCTCCTCAAACCTCTTCGGATGGGTGCCACTGTAGTGCACTCTCCTCTTGTGTATCTTTTCTTCCATATATTCTTATCTCCTTAGCCGCCGTCTGCCATACAAGGCCCCGGAACATTTATGTCATAATACCATATATCTGCGAAACAAGCCACACAACACTAAAAAAATGGAAGCCACGGCATTCATCCGTGACTTCCAGAATAATAGCATCATATAATTATTATTATTTACCAGCTATAATGTGATGTATCATGGTGAGCTGGCTCCTGAGTGCATCCACAGATATCTGTCCAGGGGCAGAAGGTATGCCCGCTGTGGCAAATGATATCGTATTGCCATACATCTCTCCTGTGGTTCTTGTCTCCACACCAAGTTCACCCATGGATATAACTATGAGAGGGGTCTGATTTCCACTATCCTGCAGTTCCTTTGCAGCCTGCATCATATCTACGACCTGCGATCCCTCCTCAGGCATCATGGCTATCTTGGCTATATCTGCACCTGTGAATATGATGGACTTAAATCTGTCAACTATCTGTTCCATAGGTATAGTAGTCTTGAAATCGTGATTGGACACTATGACATACACGCCCTTGGAATGAGCCTCCGCTATGACTTCATCCACAATCTCCATGTCGGAGAAATATTCTATATCCACGATGTCTATATATCCACTGTCTATAGCGTCAATAAGAAGGTCGTGATACTGGCTGAGTGTTGCCTCCATGCAGCCACCCTCGCCCTTTGTTCGGAATGTAAATATAATAGGGAACTGCCCCAGCTTATCATGGATCTTCGCCAGAGTCTTCATAAGTGCCTCTCTGTCAAAGCACTTCTCGTACATATCCGCTCTGAATTCCACCATGTCTGGTTCCGACTTCGCTATGATCCTCAACTGATAGTCCACATCATAATCCGTCGGAGCTACCAGAGGTACACAGATCTTAGTCATTCCCTCTCCTATCGCCACATTCTTCACATTAACGACCTTCATCACTGCCTCCTGCCTTTTTCACATTTTCCCTGCACGCTGTACAGCTATTACTTTATCTCAATTGCATCCATGAATGTCTCACACAGCTTCTGCGCGTCAACCTTGTCGACCTTATCCCAGTAGCTGATAGAACATGTAACTACATCCTCGCCTGTAGGATATACCAACAGCACCTCTGTTCTGTCCATATCATATGATGTGAGCTGTATCACAAGATATGTTACCTCTGTGCCATCCTTTGCCTTCACTGTGCCATCTGTCATCTCGTTGACCTTGGAGTTCTCATCGTTGTAATACTCTGTGTAAGTATCCTTCATGTTCTTCACAAGATCACTTGCTGAATAGTGTGTATATGTAGAATAGCTTGCATATACATCGCCCTTCTCATCATTATAAGATATGGTATACTCTGAAGCATAGCTTCTCTCGTATCCCTTTGGATCATTGATCTTTACTGACTTATCGCCAAGGCTTAATGTAACCTTTGAAAGGTCTTCCTCCTCTGTGCTGTCATTTGACTTCTCTGTGGTTGCTTCCTCTGTTGTAGCTGCCTCTGTTGTCTCAGGCTCTTCCTCCTCAGTATCCTTTGAGTCGGTGCCGAACTTTCCGTCAAGTCTGCTGTCAACACTTACTGAGTCAAATATCTCGCTCCATGCTGATACGATCTTTTCCATCTTATCCATGTTGATGTACTGATCTACATCATCACTGTTGAGAACTGAGTAATCAACCACATCTCCTGCTGCAGGAGCCTCTATCTTGTTGTCCTTCTCTGCTACCTTGAGATTTCCTGAGCACTGAAGAACATCCTCGCCTGATACTGTAACTGTGAGCTTTGCATCATTTATGCTGAATGACTCGCCCTTCTTGACATCTGCAAGGACACCCTCAAATGCAGCCTGAGCAGTCTCACCCTGTACATCAACAGATATGCTTCCACTCATCTTACCGCTGTTCTTGTCATAGTCTGATGTCACATTTCCTGTGAACTCCTGGCTCTCTCCGCCGCTCATTGCTGATAATGTGTACTTCTTGTCAGTTGATATCTTATCTCCTGATGTGTCAGTCTTTGACTCACTCTTGAGCTCTATATTTACATCTGAACCGTATGTAAGTGCTATCTTTGTTACAGCATCTGATGTGACATTTCCGTCACCCATGTAATCTGCTGTGAATGAAATCTTAACGCCTGCTGCTGCAAGATCATAATCCCAGTCAACACGGATCACCTTGTCGTTTTCTACGTATACATTTGCAACGGCATCCTTTGTCATTACTGCGCTGACCAGAGATGGAATAGTGCCGATGGACTGCTTGAGCTGATCCTTTGTAACACCCATCTGATCCATCATATCATCTGACAGATTGCTGTCCATGTACTTGTTCAGACAGTCAACCAGTGCCTGTGAGAACTCATCTATAGCGTCTGTTGTGATTGTCACTGTGTAGTGGTCTGCCTTGATAGTCTTGCCATTTGCATTTGTAAACTCATCCTTGCCGACCTTCTCATATGTTATGGACTCTGCAAGCTTATCTGCAGCCGGCTTGAGATCCTCATCTATGATCTTCTGAAGAGCCTCGCTGTCAACTGAACCGCCGGCTCCCGCATCCTTGCTGTCGAGCTCTGCCATAACACTGTTCATGTCAAATGAAAATGTCTTGGTAAAGAGATCAGGACATGACATATAGAGCGTCTGACCGATCATTACAACATCCGCACTGACTGTCTCGCCTGCCAGTGTCATGGAAGAATCAAGCTTGAAGCTGTTCTGTCCGTCGCTCTTGGCTGTGCTTGCGTCAAATGTAAATGTTGAACCGTCGAGCTTACCATCTCCGGCAACCTTGTCGATGGTAAAATCTGACTGAACGTCCAGCTTGTCGACATCTATGTCATCTGCTCCGACGATACCCACAATATTATTGTTCTCAAGTTCCTTTGCTGTGTTCTCCATCGCGTCCTTAACCGCATCCTTAGGACTCTTCTTGATGAACACGAAGAATACAACAACAAATGCTGCTATGATAACAAGCGCTGCCACAACTGCTATTATGGCTATCTTGATACCCTTTCTCTTCTTTGGAGACTCAGGCTTGTGCGCCTGATCACCATACATGTTCACGGTCTGATCATATACACTCTGCTGTGCATTCATCTGCTGACCGTATTGATCTGCAAACTGCTGATTTGCATCGTACTGCTGCTGGCCATACTGTCCTGCATACTGCTGCTGGCCGTACTGTCCTGCGTACTGCTGGTTTGCTCCATACTGCTGATTCGCTGCGTACTGCTGGTTTGCTCCATACTGCTGCTGGCCGTACTGTCCTGCATACTGCTGATTCGCTGCGTACTGCTGGTTTGCTCCGTACTGCTGCTGACCATACTGTCCTGCATACTGCTGGTCTGCGCTATACTGCTGACCCGCATCACCCTGCTGATTCTGTGATGGCTGTGGACCATCGGCGCCGTTAGGATTCATTCCGTCCGGCATCTGATTCATGTTATTATCACTCATAATATCTCCCTTTCTGTGTGAATAACCATTATCCTTCCTCTGTAAATTTACACAAATACTTATAAAATGTAAACATTTTTTATTATCTCTTCATATTATGTAAGCAATGTGAAATGGCACGTTAACGCCTGATACGCCACATTGCTGGCACTAAAAATCAGCTTCATCGTCGAAACTGAGTCCAAGTTTTCCAAGTATTGACTTTGGAACATAAGCTTCTATAAATATGCCATCGTCCAGATATTCCTCTGTCTGGATCTCACCGTATTTGTGTATAAGTCCTGTGAGCCCTGCTTCAGAATATGCAAATGTATGCCTTATATATGACTTCTGATTTCTAAGTATTTCCTCTATCGCACTGGCAAGCTCCGAGAGTCCCTGTCCCGTGGCAGCCGAGATATACAGAGTCTTGTCCGCTCTCAGATCGCGCACACCCACCAGGGCATCCTTCGATATTCTGTCTATCTTGTTGAATACAGTTATCACAGGTTTTCCCGAATTCTCATCTATCTTGAGCTGCTTTAATGTGCTGTACACCGTCTCTATGTTCTTATCCCAGTTTTCATCCGATGCGTCCACAACATGAAGGATGACATCACAGTATTTTGCCTCCTCCAAAGTGGAGCCAAAGGCCTCGACCAGATGATGCGGCAGCTTCCTTATAAAACCGACCGTATCGGTGAGCAGTATGTTCTGTCCCCCCGGCAGCTTGTATCCTCTTGTCGTAGGATCAAGGGTCGCAAATAATTTGTCTTCCTGTAATACTCCTGCCCCCGTGAGTGCATTCAGCAGGGTCGACTTGCCCGCATTTGTGTATCCGACTATGCCCACAACCGGCACAGCGCTCCTCTGTCTCTGCTTTCTCTGCTGGCTTCTCTGGGATTCAACGTTCCTGAGCTCCGCCTTCAGTCTGGAGATCCTGTCCCTTATGACTCGTCTGTCTATCTCCAGCTTCTTCTCTCCCGGTCCTCTCGTTCCGATTCCACCGCCAAGTCTCGACAACGAATCTCTCATACCAACGAGTCTGGTGGCTCTGAACTTAAGCTGTGCAAGTTCCACCTGCAGCTTGCCCTCGTAGCTTCCAGCATGTGCTGCAAATATATCGAGAATGACCATTGTCCTGTCCATAACCTTTATGTCCAGTGCGTCCTGAAGGTTCATCAACTGTGCCGGTGACAGCTCGTCATCACAGCACACTCCTGTGGCGCCCAGCTCATATATCATCTCCCTGAGCTCCTCAACCTTTCCTCTTCCCAGATACAAGTCATTTGCAATGCGGTCCCTGTTCTGCACCAGCCGTCCCACGACCTCGGCTCCGGCTGTGTCTATGAGCTCCGTGAGCTCGTCCAGGGATGCCTGAATCTCCAAGGAGACCTCTTTCTGTGTATATCCACCTGTATCGGCGGCAAATATGATTATCTTTTCTTTTATCTTCTCTGCTTCGAGATCATAAATTGTACTTTTCCTGTCTGCCATGATCCACCTCTACTTTTCAACGGTGACTGTGACTGTGTGATAGGATGATCTGTTGCCGCTGCTGTCCTGCGCACAGCACACAACTGTATAGCTGCCCGCCTTGGACTCCATTTTGTTAACAGCCACACATATAACGTCCTGTCCAAGACTTGTGAGTGCCTGTCCATCCAGAGTCTTGCCATTGCCATCTGTGGCCACTCCTGTCCTTATCAGTGTATCACCATCCTGTGCGTTCACATAAGATGCAACAAGATCTGCAAGCTCATCAGCCTGTCCATTGTAACTCTCCAGCTTTATCTCCACAGGAACCCTTGTTATAACAGGAGCTTCATCATCCTCCACTGTTATCTCGATACTCTTACATATCTCACTGCCCTGATCTGTAAAGCTGTACTTTACTGTATATTTTCCCAGCTTCATATTGTCCACGGTTCCCTCAACCTTCAACTGATCCGTTACATCCTCACGCTGTGAATTGAAGGCCCATATTCCCGCCATTGTGTCATAGTTCTCGCCCTGGTTTATGCTGTGGCTCTCCGCACCGTATATCACGGCTGTTCCTGCGGTCGGATTCTCCTCAACCATGTCTGTCGGATCCCATCCGGTCTCATCAGTGTTATCCAGTCTGGTCACCGGCACAGGTCTTCCCAGCGGGCCATAATAGTCACTGTCAAATATATCAACATATGTTCCAGACTCGCAGTTCTCATATATCCATTTGGTATCTGCAACGCACAGTCTGACGCATCCCAGTGATGCCCCGGTTCCAAGCTTGTTGAATTCCCATGTCTCAAGCGAATCCTTTGTGGTGTCCAGATAAGGCACGGAATGGAACAGGGGGTAGCCATCTATCTGTGACACATACTGGCCATAACAGTTGTCAAACAGTGCAAGCCAGTCCCACTTGAGCTGTATGTTGAACAGTCCGACAGGAGTCTCTCCCACCGGTGATACCGAACAGCGCATTGCCTTTACCGGAACAGTGTAATATCCAGCAGCGTCCAGCTTGTATATAGTAACTATATTTTCCTGTCTGTTTATCTTGATGGCGTATGGACAGCCATTGTCCGCCAGATCCTCGCCATTATAATTCTCTTCCTGCTCAGTCGCCGGAACCGCTATGTCCGTACATTCCACAGTTCCCTGAACCTTGAGTTCCGCAACCTTTTCTGTTGTTGCTGCTGAGGCATCGCCATTCGTATTATCACTGTCCGCCGATGTTCCTGTGGCAACCGAGTCCTTTTCATTATGATTATCCAGTTTGCTCTTAAGTCTATAGTTTTTCACAGCAAGGCCTATGACCAGTCCAAGCAGAATGACTCCCACTGCGTATAACGCAATTCTCTCGAGCTCCGCATGTCTCTTCTTGTTACGCTTATTTTTTTGTCTGTTATTCTTTTCCATATTTTCCATTTCTTTCTATAAATATATGTCAAATGTTAGTATGCACAATCAAGCCATTTTTAATCGTTACACTTTAACATAACATTTTATATAACAAAATAAAACATTTTTCTTTAAAATTAAGCAAAAACCACATTGACTTTATCGCGAACTGTTGTACAATCGAATATCAGGCGCAAAAATTAAGGAGGTTTATTATATATGAAAGATCTAACAGTCGGAAAGCCAATGAAAGTCATATGGTTATTTGCTGTTCCTATGATACTGGGACAGATCGCACAGCAGTTATACAGTTTTACAGACTCAGCCATCGTGGGCAACTACGTAAGCTCACAGGCACTCGCCGCGGTTGGCGCAACCTCAGTCATTTCGAATATGATAATAGGCTTCCTCAACAGCGGAACCATGGGGCTTGCCATCCCTATAGCCAAATACTATGGTGCAAAGGACTATCACAATATGAGAAGATGTATCGGTGCATCGGCCATCATGACACTGCTGGCATCCATTGTCCTGACCGTTCTGAGTCTCATATTTATAAGGCCTATCCTGGTACTTCTCAAAACACCAGACGACATACTGGATATGGCAGCAAGCTACGTTATAATCATAATCGTTGGAATCATATTCTGTTCATTATATAATCTGTGCGCCAACATACTGCGTGCAGTCGGAGACAGCAAGACACCTCTTATATTCCTCGGTATATCAGTTGTACTCAATATCGTTCTGGATCTTATGTTTATAAGGGCATTTGACATGGGAGTACGAGGTGCAGCCATCGCCACCGATATATCACAGGCGCTGGCGGGCATACTTGCCCTGATCTATATACTTGTGAAGGCCAAGCATCTGATTCCGGAGAAGGATGAATACTCCGTAGAGAAGAGTGACCGGTCAGACCTCATACAGTCCGCACTTGCCATGGGATTTATGAGCTGTATAGTGAACATCGGAACGGTCATACTCCAGAGAGCCATCAATGGACTCGGAACTGATATAGTAACCGCCCACACAGCGGCAAGAAAGATATTTGATATCCTCATGTTCATGTTATATATAGTAGGAAATGCCGTGACGACATATGTAAGCCAGAATATGGGCGCAGGCAGATACGACCGGGTACATCAGGGTGTGAGGGCTGCGATCATCATAAACACGATCATAACCACTGTCATGATAATATTCGGCTGGCTGCTCAGCCCGGCACTTATAAAGCTGGTTGCAGGTACATCTGCCAGTGCCATCATAGATCCGGCCGTGAGATATGTAAGGATCGGCGTGACGTGCTTCTATGTACTTGGTCCTCTGTTCGTCCTGAGATGTGCAATGCAGGGAATGGGCAGGAAGATCGTTCCGGTCATGTCATCCACTATAGAGCTGATCGGCAAGGTACTTGCGGTTATGATACTCACTCCAAGACTTGGATATCTGGGTGTTACCATCACAGAGCCTATCATCTGGTTCTGCTGTACGCTGATGCTCTCTATAATGTATCTCACAACCCCTGTAGAGAAGCTTGTTGAGAAGAGACGTGCTGCAAACTGATATTGCATACAAATATAAACCAACAAATAAAGCCCCACTGACGGTGGTCTTCATCACCGCCGACAGTGGGGCTCTTTGTATGGCTAAAATGAGTATTACTTCTTATCCTTTTTGATAACGATATAGCCTGCACCAGCCATGATAAGTGATGCTATCATTATCGCAAACATTACGTCTACAGGTGACTTATCTCCTGTATTTACCACGTTCTGTCCATTTCCACCTGTGCTTCCATCCGTTGTTGCTGCTGTGGTAGCCTCAGTTGTCTTGTCGTCATTGCCAGGCTTCTCAGTTGTTGGAGCCTCGGTAGTCTGATCCTCTGTGGTTGGATTCTCTGTGGTTGGAGCCTCTGTTGTTGGATCGTCCTTACCCGGATCTGCCGCATCCTTCTTAACCAGTGACTTGTCTGTTATGATAAGTCCATTCTTGTCCACTGGATTCTTCTTGAGCATATCATCTGTGAGCTTCACTGCCTGGATTCCATCAAAGTAGATAGTTGAGTCAACTGTCCACTTGCCAGTGTGATCCTCCGGCACGATCGAGTTGCACCATACAGCAAATTTGACTATATCCGATGCATCGAGTGTACCACCCTTCTTACCCTTGAATGAGCTGAATGGAATAGTAACATACTGTGCCTTTGTTCCCTTTACGAAATCTGTGAGGTATACCTCAAATTCCTCGCCGCTTCCATCTGTGATCTGGATCACAAGCTTCTGTCCCATACCGTCCGGCTGTACCCACATCTCAAGCGCATTATACTTTGAGAAATCATTGTTTGTAAGCTCTGACTTAATTCTTCCTGTCCACACCTCTGATCCATTTGTCTCAAGCTTATACATAAACGCACCGCCGTATGTGCCACCGTTCTTATGTGTCTTGTCAAGAACAAAGCTTGAGCTGCATCCTGCGGCTGAGTTAGATGTGTATGTGGAATCCAGAAGTCCGTCGCTTCCTGAATAGTACTCGAAGTCCTCGATGACATTTGCAGGAGCCTTATCCTTGGCCTTTCCAAGGCTTATGTGTGACAGCTGTGCGAGCTGCTCGCCATCTGCCAAGAGTGTGATGGTTGCTGTATCTGTCTTTCCAAGCTTGCTGAGATTCTTCTCTGTAAGATCAGCCGTGTAAAGTGTTGGCTCTGATCCTGCAGCGGCAATCTCGGCTCCAGCCTCAGCGTTAAGTGTAAGCTTAACACCTGTATCAGGATTGTTGATAATGAACTGAACCTTTGATGCATTCTTAACACCAGCCTTGAGTGTTGTCGCCTTGAGGATGGTATCTCTGTCAAATGGATATACCATGTAACCCATCTGGTTAGTGTATGTATTTGCAGAAACTCCTGCAAGTGTTCCCATGTTGTTGTAGAATCCTGTGTCTCCACCAAATATTGATGAGTCGTCGTTATAATACTTTATGAAGTCATTGATAAGCTCCTGTCCATGTGTAGCATCATACTTGTATGGTACATAGAAGTTGCTGTCTCCGAAGTTTGCCCATACAAGGTAGTATGGCATGTTGTTCTTCTTCGCAATGTCGTTGACTTCCTGATACCAGTTCTTTCCTGAAGCCTCTGTTCCAACCGGATTACCCTTTACGAGAAGTCCCTCGTTGTCTGAACCATCCTTCTTCATGACTCTGACACCGCACTCAGCGATGGCTGGTATCTTGCCTCTCTTTGCAGCTATTGATGACACGATATTACATGTTGTATCAAGACTGTCAAAGAAAGAGTTGTCTGCTGCTGCAGGGTACGAATTGTAATCGTTGTAATAGTCAAATGCAAGGATATCTACATACTCATCGCCTGGATAGTATGACACGTAAGCTGCCTCTGATGTGACAGGTCCGTTTGGCGAGTATACCCAGAGAAGGTTGTGTACACCGCTCTGCTCCATGTAATCCTTGGTATATCTGTAGAGAGACTTGTATGTCTCAGCTGTGTTCATTGATCCCCACCAGAACCAGCTTCCTGTATTCTCGTGGAATGGTCTGATCATGATAGGTATTCCGGCAGCCTGAAGCTGTGATGCGTAGTCTGCGATCACATCAAGGTAAGCTGTAAATACCTCATTGTACTCTCCACCTGGGAGAATCTGCTTTACTATGTCATTTGACAGATCCTTGGACTCTGAGAAATCACATCCGTAGAAACTGTATGTTCCATCCGAGTTATTCACTATCTTGGAGCTGGAGAAGTTTGGCATATGCATTGACAATGACACGATCGCACCATTTGCCGCTGCAGTCTTGCTGTATGCCACTGAGTTTGCCAGTGCCGAAGCCGCGTCTGAACCGCCTGCCTCCGAGCCTGTAACTGCCAGTGAATCGATTCCGAACACACCGCTGACCTGTCCGGTCACATCATATACATCACCGAGTGACGCCTGTGGATTTACGCTTCTGCTCACATCATTCTGATGTCCGAACAGAACCTGATCGCTGTTCATGAGCGTATTCAGGTATGCCGCGAGCGCTCTTGCGCTGTCTGCTGCATTTGCATCGCTCACTCTAACTGATGATGGCATCTGTGAAAGATCCGCTGGTGAACCAGCACCAGGAGTCTCTGTTATCTCGACAAAATCCTTTGTTGTATCTGCCTGTGACAGAACAAGATTATCAAGATATACATTGCCCTTAAAGCTTGTGCTGCTTCCTATGATTCCTATTGTCACATCTCTGAGTGGTTTATCTGTAGGAGTAAATCCCATAGTAACTGTAACCTTCTTTAATCCATCTCCGATATCCTCTGCATCATCGTCGATGGTTGTATCTTTATTTATTATTCCATCTGCAAAAAACTTGATCTTGCTTCCCTTGAGCTTTGCCGGGTAGATTATATCCACACTGAGCTGGTTGTACTGGCTCACATCCATAGCCTCTGTAGGAACACACTTAACCTTTGCCTCACTCCATGAGGAAGTTGAATCTGCTGAGTAGTCAACAGAAACCTTAAGTCTCTCATTTGCACTGTCATATGATATGTCAGGTGTGGCATTACCGGCCTTGTTGGCTGCATCGCCGTGCTTGTATGCATATCCGGCCTCTGTGCTCCACTTGTCATAATCCTCAGCCGATGAGAGATCTGAGATCACAGCAGGATCTCTCTGCTCAAGTCCGCCGCTGCTCTCCTTAACATCAAGTACCTTAACGTTGCTTATTGTAATCTTGCCAGCATATGCTGAGTTGGAATTGTACTGGAATACGATCTCCTGTACATTTCCCACCTCTGATACATCAAATGCAAATGATATATCGCACTTGCCATCGACAAAGTTCTCAGCCTTGATGAACGGATAGTCGCCTGACTTGACGTAATCCCAGCTGTCGCCTGTCTTCATGGCACATGCAAGCTGGATCGCATTGTATGATCCGTCTGATGCCTCAGCGCCGTCAAGGCCTGATATATCGCCATCAAGTGAAACTGTAGCTGTAAGCTTTGCCTTTGCTCCAACTTTGACATTGTCTACTGTAGGAAGATCTGTATAGCTTTCTGTATCATTGCTGGCAAATGCCTTGTCTGTCCACTTTGCATCGCTCGCTGTGTCAAACACAAGGCTTGCATCTGCAAAATTTCCAGCCTCAGTCTCTGATGTTGTCGGCTTCTTGCCACTCTCTACCTTGTCAACTGCAACGCCGCCGATGAGAACCTTTCCTGTAAATGCTGAGTTTGCATTGTACTGGAATACGATCTCCTGAACATCGCCTGCATCCACTCCGTTAAAGTTGAACTCTACGCTGCACTTGCCATCTGTAAAGTTCTCACTCTTTAAGAATGGGTAGTCATCTGACTTGACATACGTCCAGCTGTCGCCTGTCTTCATGGCACATGCAAGCTGGATCGCATTATATGATCCGTCTGATGCCTCAGCACCGTCAAGGCCTGATATATCGCCATCAAGTGAAACCGTAGCTGTGAGTTTCGCTTTTTCACCTACAGTTGCACCCTCTATTCTCGCCATATCAGCATATGTATCGCTGTCATTGCTGGCGTACGCCTTATCCTTCCATGTCGTATCTGAAGCAGCGTCAAATGTGAGAACTGCATCTGAACTGCTCCATACTGTATTGTCTGTGATCGAAGGTTCTGCCACACCTGTCACATTTCCTGTTGCTGATGATCCGCCACCTGGCTCTTCTCCACCATCAGGCTCCTCTCCCGAATCATCACTCTGAATCTCTACATCAGATATTGATATTGTTCCAGTATATGCAGAGTTTGAATTGTACTGGAATATTATCTCGTTCACAGCTCCTGTATCCTCCACATCAAATGCAAATGATACCTGTGTCTTGCCATCTGTAAAATTTTCCGCTTTAAGGAATGGATAATCATCAGACTTGGTGTATGTCCATCCATCGCCAGTCTTGATTGCACAGGAAAGCTGGATCGCATTATACGTTCCGTCAGCAGCCTCCGCACCATCCAATCCTGAAAAATCTCCATTAAGTGTTACATTTGCCGTGAGCACAGCCTTTTTACCCACAGACACATCATCGATCCTGCCTAACTCTGGGTATGTACCTTCATCATTGCTGGCATAAATTTTATCTGTCCACTTGGCATCTGCGCCAGTGTCAAATACCAGTTTGTCTGTAGTGATGCTCCACGCCATTTCCGCAGACGGCTCTGCTGCATCAGCTGAGACTATTGCCCCTGCACTTCCCCAGAATGAGCCAACCATTGCAACTGCACATGTCACAGCAACAAGTCTTGTTCTAAATCTCACCATATTTCCTTACCCTTTCTTTTTTGTGATATTCCTCCACTTTACTCACCACGAACAGCCTAATTCGTGATTAATATTTATACATATACTTATATTAACTCATTTTTTAATTGTTGAACATGTCATTAATTACCGAATATTTAAGTTGTTTTTTATTGCTTTTGCACGCCATATTAGTCAATAATTTAAGTTATTTGCAATTAATATTAGTTTCTTGTTACCGCACGGATTGTTACAGCTCGCAGAGCGGGCAATCAGTGGTTTAACACACATTGTAATTAATACATAAAAAAGCCAGCTGGCATAATACCAACTGGCTTTATATTAGTTTATTCATTTTTCAAATATTGAAGTATCTAATCAAAATATCTGAATGCTTCC
>ENA-OURS01002078-OURS01002078.1-human-gut-metagenome-genome-assembly--contig:-NODE-2078-length-15006-cov-3.001806_pt1 | contig 15006 bp, 13 predicted proteins | sample MGYA00242109_ERZ509010 | MGnify/ENA primary metagenome ERZ509010 (study PRJEB26280, sample SAMEA2338774) | human gut metagenome | biome: human gut; feature: human-associated habitat; material: faeces... | reverse complement strand
TATTCTTATAAATATTTTTTCTTATCTTCTTTCTGACTCATACAACGGAACGCTATTCAAATCACTACACAATGCGTGTGTTAAACTATATTGGCTGATAAGTTTTGTATTCGTTGATGGAAGATAAATAAACTCTCAGACACCGATTTGTTGGAATGTTTATGAAGCATAATAACATTACTTTCTGTCTGAAAGTTCCCTATTTTACAACCAATACTGTCCTCCATACACACCACTTGAATTTTTCAATCTTGTAATTGTCCACACTTTAGACTTCAGGTATATGATAAAAAATAAATAAGCAACCGAAAGTGATGCATTGGAATTTTGCCATATTTTGAATAAATTCGCAGCCCAATTGGACGAATGTCTGAGCTTCAAAGACTTTGGTCTTAGACCAAACTTCAGAGCGAGTTTTCGTAGGAAATTGGGCGAATCAGCGATTTGTTCAAAATATGAGCAAAATTCCACCGCATCGCTTTCGGTTGCTTATTTATTTTTTATCATATACTCAAAATCTACAGTTGGCCAACACACAAATTAAAACTTTTTAAAATGATCAAGCAGTATCTCCTCTGCTTCTGGATTCCACAATCCACCATGTCGTTTACAAGATTCATCTAATTCTCCAAAGACTGGATCTTTCTCAGCTAATTTCCCAAAGTCCTCTATTGCTGTCAATGGCAGGTTGATCTGTGGGTATGTAATCTTCTTTGATCCTGGTATCTTATTTAAATATAATGTTGTATCGACAATCGCATTGATTCCTCCAATATGTGTGATTCCAACTGCTGGATTGATCTTACCTGTTGTGATCAGGTCTAAGGCTTCGATCAGGTCTGAACGAAGTCCTCCAGATGAACCGATCAGTTTAGTTTTTAAATAATGGCTTCCGTATATATTCATTCCAGCACGATAATTTTTATCTGCTGTTGATGCATAAATATTCATGCAGCCATCCATTGCCATAATACGATTCCCTATTTCAGCTACACATTTGGGTGGTGCATAGACAAACACATCATCGTATCCTTTTTCATTGGTTATTGCCAGTAACACTGGAACGGAGTCTGCAAACATCGATGGATTGATATAATAAAGCTCTATTCCATGCCTGGTTCCTTCCTGCATCGGTATCATTTTCCTTACTTTTTCCAAACGCTCTTGATTCGTATCTGTGATCACGAGTCTTCTTGGCTTTTTCTTCATTCCAAGGACATAACGGATTGCCATTAGTCCCATGGGACCGGCTCCTCCAAGGATGATGGTATTCCCACCTTCTTTAATTCCAGATATATGATCGTGGGTTCCCTCTTTACTGTGATAGTTTGAATGAAAACTTCCCACTATACTATATAAAGCCTGAGCCTGTGCAAGTTCATAGAATGAATCTGCTTCATATTGCAACAAACATCCTTTCTCAATTACATCTGCTGGTATGATACAGTATGTTGCTGCACCTCCAAAATAAGGGTAAGAATATCCTGGTGATTCGATCTGGTGAGGAATCTCTGGTACTAATACAAATTGTTTTCCTTCCTGATAATCCTCTTTCCATCTTGTTCCGACTTTTGCTATCGTTCCAGAAAATTCATGTCCGATCAGTACAGGATTCTTTTTAATATTCTTTGGTACTCTTAAATGTCTCTGTGCCAATGTGATCTCTTTTAAAGTTGACACTGCAATTCCGTTACATTCTATCTTCAAGAGAATCTCATCTTCAGCTATCTCAGGGATCTCAAATTCTTCCAGACGTATATCTTTGACTCCATAAAGTCTGACTCCTTTAACTTTCATAACCTTCGCCCCCTAAACTTAGTCAAATATTTATGTCTTGTTAAATTTAATTAATCTTTTTCATTATAACATATTCTCAAACTTCTGTCTGCGAATTCATAAAGATCTGAATTGTTATGGAGTCTTTTCTTTATTTTTGATTTTTACTATATAAAAATGCTGCGATCCAGGAGGTCACTGGAACTGCCATGATAACTCCAAGACTTGATGATAATCCCTGCATGATTTCAATCCCTACGGAATACATATTGATCACCTGTTGATATTCGTAATTGTATGCAAAGATAAATACTAATGTGTTGATCGATCCACCCGTAAATGCAAGAATCAGTGTATTGGTCATTGTTCCCATCATATCTCTTCCGACATTCATTCCTGATTGAAACAGTTCTTTTAACATCATCTGTGGATTTTGTTCTTTTAATTCATTGAGTGTAGAGGCGATTGACATTCCAACGTCCATGACTGCACCTAATGATGCGATCAAGATTCCTGCAAATAACAATTCACCAATTTTTATGTCTGTCATTTCTCCGACATAGACCAGATTCTCTATATCAGACACATTATATCCGGTGATCGATGTCACTTGTCCAAAAATCAATGCAAATGCTCCAGAAAATACCACACCTATGATCGTTCCAAGCATCGCGGCTACTGATTTCTTCGTAATTCCATCAACCATACACATCGTCACAACTGTTGTAAATGCGACCACTAATACAGCCGCCAGTATCGGGGATATTCCTTTGTAGATCATCGGAAGAAAAATAAAAAAGATACAAAGCATTGTAAATACCAAGCTTAATATTGATGAAATTCCTTTTCTTCCACCGACTGCAACCACGATTGCTACAAACACTGCTGCCATCAGCCATACCATAGGTCCTCTGTTTACACTATATACAGACGCCAGCAACTCTCCTTTCGATTCATTAATGATCGCTATGACTTTCATTCCTTTTTTACATTTTGCACCAAATAAATAACTTTGAGAGCTTGTTGCCTGTATTATTTTTCCTTTATGATCCCCTGAGAGAAGTTTTAATTCTACGGTTTGTTTTCCACTTCCACTATTTGATAAGTTTCCAGAGATCACGTTTGTTACTTCTGCTTTTTCAAAATTTCTTCCATCTGTATCTAGAAGTTTTGTCTTCTCAATTCCAGAAAAAGAAAAAAACAGCAGAAGAAAGAGAATGCCTGCGATCAGCAGACACACTCCTTTCATCTGTTTTTGTTTCATTGTTATTTCACAGTCACTTTCAGAACTTTGCTGTAAGAACCGTAGATTTTCTTACCTTTAACTACTTTGTATGCACGAACCTTTACATAACATTTTTTCTTTGATCTTAATGACTTGATCGTATAAATTGTTTTTCTTGTATTTCTTGTCTTTGCTTTTTTAAAGTTCTTGTTTGATGCATATTTAATCTGATATCCAGATACAGATGCTTTTTTGATCTTAACTGTTACTTTCTTTTTACCAGCTTTTAATTTTGCAGATGCTTTTGCTACTACAACTTTCTTTTCTAATCCTGCTTTTGCATTTGTCAGAACTTTTAATGCATTTTCAACTTCATCTTTTGTTACTTTTTTGTCTGCTGCAACTTCTTTGGCTCCTGTAAGTGCCTGTTCAAAGACTCTATAGCTTTCCGTTGTATATGCATCTTTTTGCTTTACAATGCTTTCAGATGCTTTAATTTCTGCATTAAGTGATGTCGTATCCCCTTTGCTCTTTGTGATAGAAAATGTTTCATCAATCTTTTCATCATTATCTGTACGATATGTATTGATCGTTAAACTATTTTCTGTTACATCAACAACTGAATATGTTGGGACATCTTCCTGCCAACGGTGTGCGATATATGTCTGCTGTCTTGGTACCAGATCATAATATTTACTTCCTGAAGAAGAACCTGCTGTCATATAAAGGACACCTTCTGGATTGATCACAGAACTTCCCTGTTTTTTGACAGTCTCAATTGCTTTTTCATCCATGATACTTTTAAGATATGTTAAGTATTTCTGATCTTTTTCATCTGTGCTGTCATTTTTAATATTTCCTGGTGCCACTGTTTTTGTCGTTGGATTTTCACCCGCATCCATATCTTTCTCTAATTCTGCATCAAATTCATCATCTGTATAATCATTCGCTTTTGTTCCACCTAATAACATTTTAGATCTTGAATAAGCATGATCATGACCTGTTAATACAGCATCAATATCATTTTGTTCGAAAATCGGTGTTAACTGATATCTTAAATTTGTGATCTCTGGCTCATTAGAATGTTCTGCTGATCCATAAATATCCTGATGCAGTGTTACGATTCTCCATTTGCAGTCTTTATTCGCTGCAACTGTCTGCTCAATAAACTGTTTATGTTCTGCTACATTTGTATCCTGTGTATTTAACATGATAAATAATGCATTTCCATATTTGAAATAATAATCTCCACCGACTACCTTATTACTTCCAAGTTCACTTGCATTTGTTCTGTTAAAATGGTATGTATAGTTTGCATTATCTGCATCATGGTTACCTACTGTCGTTGCCACTGGAAGTGATTTTAATGCTTCTGGACTTAAATATCCTGTATACTCAATTTCACTTTTTGATGCATCTTTGTTTGGTAACTTTTTCTTTGTTGTCTGAATCTGGTCACCTGCGGATACAACAAAACTTAACTGATCATCTGTCTTTTCTAATGCTGCGTTTAACGTAGAAGACCAGTTAAATGCATCACTCTTTACTGCATTTGACTGTGCATCGTAAAATTCTTTCGTATCTTTTCCCTTTAATTCATTTGAAGATCCGATCTGTGGGTCACCTACAAATGCAAATGAGAAATTGTTTGTAGATTTTGTCGTGTATTTAGCTGGCTTTGTATAGCCATTTCCATTGTCGTAACTATAATAATATGTTTTGTTTTCTTTTAATCCTGTTGCTGTTACTTTATTAGAATTATAAGTTTCCCCATTGTTATCCTGTTCATCTTTTACTGCTGTTTGTTCTGCCTCGTACACCTTGGCATTTTTCATATTATGTCCTTCACCAATGATCAGTTTTGGAACATTTGCATTTGAATGATCATCATTTGTCTGCTTTGGTGTATACCATGCAAAATTCAACTCCGTTGCATTGCTTCCTGGTGACAATGAAATTTGTGTCCAGTCATTTTTTAAAGTTTCCCATTCTTTCTCCCAACGATTCCACTGTGCCGTTGTTCCCATTGTCTGTGCAATGTCTACTGCATTTGTCTTGCCATCTGGAGCGGCACTTGCAAATACTGGTGCTACATTTGTTGCAGAAAGTGTCAATGCTAATGCACTGATCATCATTTGTTTTCTCCAATTAGATCTCATATATACCTCCTGATACCTTTGTCTTTTCATATCTTTCTGACTCTTAAAGGATTCTATCATATATATGTAAATTCTAATTGTATTGAATTGTAAATAATATGTAAAAAGATTCTGAGATATTAAGCTATCTCAGAATCTTTTTGATGATGTTATATTAACTTTTTGTGTTATTTACCTTGATGTTCTAAGGCTGCTTCTACAAATCCTTTAAATAATGGATGTGCTTTATTAGGTCTTGATTTAAACTCAGGATGTGCCTGTGTTGCCACAAACCATGGATGTTCTGGAATCTCTACCATCTCTACGATTCTTCCGTCTGGTGAGCATCCGGATAACATCATTCCATTCTCCTGAAGGATGTCACGATATTCGTTATTTACTTCATATCTATGACGATGTCTTTCGTGAATCTCTTTCTCTCCATATAATTCATATGCTTTGGATCCTTCTGTTAATACACATGGGTAAGATCCTAAACGTAATGTTCCACCAAGATCTGTGACTCCGTCCTGATCTGGCATGATATGAACCATCGGATGTGTTGTGTCTGGATTAAATTCCTGACTGTGTGCATCAGAGAATCCTAAGACATGTCTTCCGAATTCTACTAATGTAAGCTGCATTCCTAAGCATAGTCCAAGATATGGGATCTTGTTTTCTCTTGCGTATTTGATCGCACAGATCATTCCTTCGATTCCACGATCTCCGAATCCACCTGGAACTAAGATTCCGTGAACTCCACCTAACATCTCATCGACATTGTAAGAGCTGATTCTCTCTGAATCTACCCAGCGAATCTTCACATCTGCTGAATTTGCGACTCCAGCATGCTCTAAGGATTCTACGACACTGATGTAAGCATCGTGTAAAGATACATATTTACCAACTAATGCGATCTCTACTTTATGTTCTGGATGTTTCCATGCATTGATCATCTTCTTCCAGTCATCAAGATCTGGATCTGGGCATGGCATGTTCAAACATTCACATACTTCATGTGCTAGATGTTCTTTCTCCATCATCAAAGGTACTTCGTATAATACTTCTGCATCTAAGTTCTGAATAACTCTTGAACGTTCAACGTTACAGAACTGTGCGATCTTTCTCTTGATTCCATCATCTAATGGATAGTCTGAACGGCATACAAGGATATCTGGCTGGATTCCCATTCCCTGTAAGTCTTTGACACTTGCCTGTGTTGGTTTTGTCTTTAATTCTCCTGAACTCTTTAAGTATGGAATTAATGTTACATGAATTAAAATACAGTTTTCATGTCCTACTTCATGCTGGAACTGTCTTAATGCCTCTAAGAATGGCTGACTTTCGATATCTCCTACAGTTCCTCCGATCTCAATGATCGCTACTTCCTGATCGCTTGGGTCTTCACTTCTGTAAAAACGGCTCTTGATCTCGTTTGTTACGTGTGGGATTACCTGTACTGTGTTACCACCATAATCTCCACGACGTTCTTTGGATAAGATACTCCAATATACTTTACCTGTTGTAACGTTTGATTTCTTATTCAGTCCTTCATCGATAAATCTTTCATAATGTCCAAGGTCTAAGTCAGTCTCTGCTCCGTCATCTGTTACAAAAACTTCTCCGTGCTGGATTGGGTTCATTGTTCCTGGGTCAATGTTGATATACGGATCAAACTTCTGGCTTGTGACATGATAGCCTCTGGCTTTTAGTAATCGTCCCAGAGAAGCTGCTGTGATTCCTTTACCTAATCCAGATACAACTCCTCCTGTAACAAATACATACTTTACTGGCATGTTTCTTCCTCCTATATGTGAATTTCTACTACTTTCTTATATTATCCCATTCAAAATAATATCATATCATATTATTTTTGATTTGTCATTGTGATTTGTTAAAAATAATGAAAAGGATTCTTATGTTTCTATATCATAGAATCATAGGAATCCTTATTTTCATATTTTAAAAATCGAAAGTGCTCACATCACAACTTAGATAGAGGATTGCAGATAAATATAAAATGATTGTTGATGATGATAATCTAAAATACAATTCTTTCGAGATTCTATGGGGTATGGGCGATGAACAATCGCAGGAAAACCGTAGTTCTCGAACTGTTTATTAAGGGGAGTTTGTGCTGTAAGCACTTTCTACCCATAATTTACCATATCATTTTATATTTGTCAATTATTTCCTTTACTTTTTTTGTAAAAATTTACATAATTATTATTTTCATTATTATTGATCAATGATATCACCTGATTTTTACTATTTCCTTTGCTGTATGTCCAGCTTCCTAACTTACCGCTCTGTGGCGTTTTCTTGATCATAAATGTATTTAACCATTCTTGTGCATCCTTGGATGAGATACCCATTTTTTCGAAACAGGCTTTTAGGAATATCTTTTCTTCTTTTGTGAATCCTTTGAATACTTCTGTTTCATCCCAGTAGATCAACATCTGTTTGATCTTGTGATCTTGCAAAAAGATCTGAACATTTTTCCTTGCATATAATTCTTCATCATTATAAGAACGAAGAATAACTTCATTCGCAGCTGATCCACTATGATCTGATATAGCAGTCCACATCTCTCTGCCACTTTGTGGAAGGTCAGATAGATTACTCCTAAGCCCAATCACTTTGTTAAAATCAAATCGAATGATAAAACGTTTGTAATTATACAGACATGTTAATCCATTTTTCTTGAATGTATGCCATTTGTCTGTATTATGGAACAAGTATGTTTTATCTCCAGCTTTTACTTTAATCCCTGCTGTATCTTTTTCGCATTGTTCCATCCATTTTTTGATTCCTTTGTATCCTGAATTCTCCATCGTATTGATCAATTTGGAGTTTTTCATATAATACTGGGATGTTCCATTGATACATCTCTTATGATTTTCATTTGTTGCATACAAAAGACCGTCTTTGTAATTCCAATTGAGATTCTGAATTTCTTGTTTTTCTGAATCTGTAAGCTTTTGATAATTTTCTTCGAATGTATTGTCTGGTCTTTGAATGATATCATAAAATCCATCAGTATCGTAACTGTCGAAATCTACGTCAGAATCAGTATCTTCATCCGATTGCTGTATTGAAAATCTACGAAGAACGGTGTCTTCTGCTCTTAAACGCAGCTCATACTCACCCGTTTTATCTTCCAGGATACTCGTTTTCCATACTTCATAACTTCCACTGTCATCTAAAAGAGTCGAACTTTCATCGTCTGATTTCATCATCTTATAAAATTTTTTCAGCCATTGTTCATTTTTTATTTCTCTTCTGTCTTCTGAAATCTGATCGATCTTATCTTCTGTGATAAAATTGTTTTCATTTGCTGACAGACTGATCGTTGATACGAACTGTTTTTTGCTTGTCAAAGGATAGATAAATAGTCCTGCTGCCATACAAAATCCAAGAAGGATCGCTATTTGTTTAATTCTTTTTCTTTTCTTAAATGACACGCTATACCATTTTCTCTGTAATTTTGACGGATGACGGTAAAGTACGATTCCGATCGTTGCCAATAAAGCTAGAAGGATCAGTGGTGATAATATGATAATATAACTAATTGAAGTTGAAAAATACATTATACTGCCCTCCTTTTCTTACGCTTTTCTACTATATAATATATGATCGTTGCGATCACTGCTGCCAGAATGCCGCCTGTGTATGACTGAATCTTGAACCCTGTCACTACAATGAACAGTGAAACACAGAATGGAAAAATCCATACAAACAGATGCTCCATCCATGGAAAATACATAAAATTATTCCTCTTTGCCATATCTGACTTTTGAAATACATAAAATGCAACTCCAAAAAATACTGCGATCAATACGATCTGAATCAGAAGGATCTGTGCAAAATGATCAAACGAAGCCATCGTCACCAGCTGGTTCACACCTTTATCCCATATAAACTGTTTTGTGATCGGTCCATTTTCAAAAAATGTAGCCATCCACCAGCCATGATATATTGTATCTGGGAATAATAATACTTTGGGGATCATATAATCCATAAAATTTGGAAATAACATTGCTCCGATTCCGATCGCTCCTGCGATCCATGGTCTTTTGCAGATATTCTGAAAAAATATGGCAATGGCATAGATGAGTGTCAGTGAGACCCATATAAATAGAAGATACGCACACAAATGTATCATGTTATCATTTCCAAGAAGTACTGCTCCGTTCTTACATACGGATAGATTCATCTCATACCATGACTGTGCCTTTGTTCTCATCATAATCATTCCGAATGAAAGGAAAAGCCATGGAATCGTATATGTCATCATTCCTGTGATCGTCCTTGTCAAGAAAATCTGACCTCTCTTGATCGGAAGCTGCATTAGAAATTCACCACATTTTGATGTGCTGCTTTCCCGATACTGTATTACCGCTACAAAACTAACCGGTATCATAAGAACGATAATAAACATTTTATAGTATTGATCTAATGTTCCTAAAAACAGATTACCATAATCATTATAAATTCCTCCATAAAAATTATTGATCTGATCTGCAGTTCCTGAAATATCGTTTGCGATCACATATTGTAATATAAAACATATCACTATAGTATACACTAATGTTATGGCTAGCAGATTTCGTTTTTCATGATTAACAAGCCCTCTCATAACATTTCCTCCTTATTGTCTGAATAATCGATACAGCAAAATATGTGATCACTAATATCACTACCAAATATATAAACCAATGTACTGCATTTAATTTCTGTATGATCAGTTTATAACTGTCTGATGAACACATAAATTCTTTTCCCCATGCGACCAATCCATAAATTCTGGTTCGAAGCGTCTCGTCATACTTAAATATATGAACATATATCTCATGATTACTTAATGCATTAAAACATAGGATCGTGATCACTATCGTCGTGATGACTTTATTCTGTATCTCTGATAATCTTGTTAACATTCGATTCTGTGCCTGATCCTGCTTGATAAACTGTCGTTTTGCAAACCAGATACTAAAGACTCCAGCTGCAAATAAAACGGCAATACAGATAATAGCAGAATTTACATATTGTGCTTTCCAGATTGGATTGCTATCCAAGATATTCGCATCTAGCTGATAATTTAATGGATATAAAAATGTTCTGCCGAATCTTCCATAAATAACCCACTCGAGTATCGCAAATCTAGAAGATCTTACCTTAAACAGCAACTGGAGTAAAAATGCCAGATTCTGAAGGATCATCGGCAATATCACATAAAATGTAACGACTGCTATGATAAGCCCTTGCCAGATATATGCTGTCACGATCAATGAAATCTGTATCAGTGCACAAAATGCAAAACACATTACTGCATTCCATAATGTGCATATGATCACATTCGTGATTGATTCCGCATTCGGAATCGTTGCGATCTTCATTGCAAAGAAAATTCCATAGATGATCTCTGCGAACAAAAGTGATATATGCAGTTTGGTAAGACTCTTTTGGTAAATATCTTTCTTTGTCCATGGAAAGCTGTAAATATATTGCTGTTTCTTATTTTGCTGCAACTGATATACAATTCCTGCTGATAATGCTGCAAATAAAACTGTGATCAAAAGCCAGCCATTGATAAGATTATCCATTATCTGTACCAGTTCATCCCCTGGATATTTCATGTTCCATACGAAAATCCCATATAACAATGCTGCTGGTGGAAGTACCAGAGCATATTTTCTAAAAAATTTCATCTCCAAGTTCCTCCTCTTAGCGGTTGCTGTAGACGAATACTTCTTCTAAACTTAATGGAATTTCCTCTACTACAATCGCTCCTGCTTGTTTTAATGCCTCATGAATTGGCTCTCCATATCCTTCTAATATTACTGTGTATACACTTCCAAGATTAGAATACGTGATCACTCCCGGAAGTTCTTTGAAGATCTCGCTTCTTGATTCTTCAAATACAACCTGTAATTTTGTAAATCGTTCTTTCATCTGATCCATTGTTCCATGATAAAGGATCTTTCCGTCCTTCATCATACTTGCGGAATCGCAGAAACTTTCTAAATCCTTTAAATCGTGTGATGAGATCAGAACACTCATCCCATTCATATCGACTTCATTGACAATAAAATCTTTGATCTGTTTCTGTGCGATCACATCCAGTCCTGACATTGGTTCATCCATGATCATCACTTTTGGATGGATGGACAGATTCAACATCGAAGCTAATGACATTGCCTGCCCTTTAGATAATTCTTTGATTCTTTTGCTTACATCTAATCCGATACTCTGATTGTAGTCCCTAAATACTTTCTCATCGAATGTTGGGTAGATCTGTTTATAAAATTCTACCATCTCATCGATATGATACCCTTCAAAATACTGGTTGCTGTCCGCAACATATCCTACCTGTGCTTTTACTTTTGGATTCTCGAAAATTTCTTCTCCACAGACCAGAATCTGTCCTTGATCCTGTTCATAAATTCCTGTTAGACATTTGATCAGTGTTGTCTTTCCACATCCATTGCGTCCTACCAGTCCATGAATGCTTCCCTCTTCTATATCCAGGCTGATTCCATGAAGAATCTCATTCTTTCCATATGATTTTTTCACGTCCTTTAGTTCGATTACTTTCATATCCTATCCCTCCAGATCCTGATAGATCTCATGTATCAGGCTTGCTATCTTCTCTTCATCATACCCTTCATAACGAAGCTCACTTAATATCTCTTTTAAACTTGTCTTGATCTCCTGCATCTTTCCTTTGTCTACCTCTTGTGAAGCATTCTCTGCCAAAAATGCTCCCTTTCCTCGTATTGTTATAATTACTTTCTCTTTCTCCAACAACTGATATGCTTTCGCTACGGTGTTGGGTGTTACACTGAGACTTAATGCTAATTTACGAACGGACGGCAAAGCATCTCCAGGTTTTAGATATCCTTTCCACGCTGCTTCTTTTACTTGTTCCATGATCTGTTCATAAATTGCCTTGCCACTGGCAGGGTTGATTCGAAACACATCTGTACCTCCTTATTGTTTTTGTCGTACTGTATGCCATACTGTATTAGCTGTACTAACTGTACCATTTCATATGATACAGTTAGTTTATATACTTTTTTCTTATTTGTCAATAACTTTTTAAAAATGTCAAGAAAATTTCCTATGAAATGAAAAAACCTCAAAGCTTCTTTCCGAAACTTTGAGGTTCTTCCTAAACAAATTGTATGAATATATAGAGGGTTCATTGCTTTCGCAATATAAATCATTCTTATAACAGGCTCTTTGCTGTGCTTCCAATAGTTGTGATGATAAAATAACAGCTAGTTGCTCCTGCATCAAGAACTCCTCGGGAGCGTTCTCCAAGGCGGCTTGCTCGTCCGATCTTGGCTACAAGATCTTTTGTAGACTGCCATCCTTTTTCTGCTGCGGCATTCATAGCATCCAAACATTCTGCAAAGTCTTTTCCTGCTTCTTTTGCTTCTACAAATGCTTCTTTTGCTGGAATCAATGTATCTAGCAGTGATTTGTCTCCTACCTGTGCAGGGCTGATATCCTGAATTCCTTCTACAGAGGCTGTGATCATTTCTGCGAATACATCTGCTGTGATCTCTTCTTCATCTTCACATGCCTGAGCCATCTCATCAAATAACATTCCATACAGGGGTCCCATTGATCCACCGATATCTTCTAACAGTGTCTCACCTAATGTTGTCAGTCCTTCTGACAAATTATATGTAGTTCCTTCTAATTTCTTCTCACACATCGTAAAACCTTTGTTCATGTTGATCCCATGATCTCCGTCTCCGATCTTACCATCAATCTCACTTAAGTAATCTCTTTCTTTCTGAATTGTCTTGATCAGCTGGTCTACGATAACTCCTGCATCGGCATTTTTAAAACTTGTCATAATTTCCACCTCTTTGAATTAATGTTGTACTTTTCTTATCTATGTTTATTTTAACATACAATCTTTTTTACCTGAAATGATTTTCAGTTCAAATATGGCACTCATTATGGCGCTATGTTTCACTTTGGGTTGTTGTTGGTTTATATAACGTACTCTAAAATCGCTTCCGGTTTCTCTACAATATATGTAGCATTATTCTCTCTTAACTCCTCTGCTCCTCGAAATCCCCATGCTACACCTATCGTATCCATCTTGGCATTCTGTCCTGTTTCCATATCTGTTTTTGAATCACCAATATATAAAACTTCTTCTGCTGGCAAATTCATATGATTAGCAATCTCTAATGCCGCGCTTGGATCCGGTTTCTTAGGAATTCCTTCTCTTTCACGTTCCCCATACACTGCAACCCATGGAAACTGTGAAAAATATTTATTTACCAATGCACTAGTATAATCTCCTCGTTTATTGGAATTTACTGCAATTTTAATTCCTTTTTCTTCTAAAGTTCCCAGTAACTTAAGAATTCCTTCATACGGAATCGTTTTGTTTAAATATCTCTTCTGATATGCTTTTGAAAATTGATCAACTGCCTCATCAAGAAACATTTCGTCTTTCTGTTTCTCTTCTGGCAATGCTCTCTGGATTAATTTACGAAATCCATTTCCAACCATCATCTTACATGCTTCGCTATCATATTCTTTCCATCCATAGATTTTCATTACATCATTGACACTGTCTGTAAGATCATTGATCGTATCTAATAAAGTACCATCTAAATCAAAAATAATTCCTTTGTATGTTTTCATCTTTGTCTTCCTTTCTACCTGCTTCTAGTCAATATTATACAATTGCAACTCATTAATAGCAAAGATTACTTTTACTAATTCATTACAATTCATAGGGGAATTTCCTATAAATCGAAAAAAAGAACCCCTACATAATCTAATCTGATCATGTAAAGGTTCTTCCAATTCTTTATGTAATTATTCCACTACTCGTCTTACACAAACAATTCTACGGTAGTTTGCTCTTGGCGAAATTTTGATTCCTGTTCTTCTGTTACTTGCATGTACAATCTTTCCATTTCCAATATACATCGCTACATGTCCATTATAACAGATGATATCTCCTGGCTGTTTCTCATTATAAGAAACTTTTCTTCCTGCTCTTCTTAATTCAGAAGAAGTTCTTGGAAGATTATATCCAAATGATCTGTAAACTGATCCGATAAATCCTGAACAGTCAGCTCCTCTGTTTAAGTCTGTTCCACCCCATACGTAGGAGTTTCCAACAAAACGCTGTGCAAATTGTGCTACGGTCTGTCCTTTGTCATATGTTGTTCCTTCTAATGCAGGAGCATCTGTATTAATATAAACATATTTCTTTAAGACATATCCTGTCTTACCGTTTACAGAAACCTTTCTCCACTTTCCACTTGTCGAATAGACTGTGACAGGTGTTCCAATCTCTAATCTCTTTAAAACTTTTGATCTTTTTGATTTGCTGGCTCTTAATTTGCACCAGTGTCTGAAGATTTTTCCATTATATCCATCATCAGCCTTAACCTGCTGTTTTGGTGTTGTTGTGATTGCTGTACCAAATATAAATAAAAAGACTAATGAGAAAATTGTTATTTTCTTTAATCGTGATTTCATTGATAACCCTTTCAATTGTTACACTTCTGTTACATACTTGAAGAATTTTACCATATAACGACACAAATGTAAAGGAAATAGTGTATTGTTTTGAATTTTATAATTAACAAATGAAATAATTGTAAAATTTGTATCATTGTGTTCTTTTTTTACATACAAAAAGAGACCTGATAAATCAGATCTCTTCAGCGTGGGCGAGAAGATTCGAACTCCCGGCCTTCTGGTCCGTAGCCAGACGCTCTATCCAGCTGAGCTACGCCCACATATTCAATTGTCAAATATGACAATTCAGATGTTATTCACATCTAAATGCCGCAGACCGGAATCGAACCGGTACTCGAT
>ENA-OURS01002027-OURS01002027.1-human-gut-metagenome-genome-assembly--contig:-NODE-2027-length-15341-cov-4.982271_pt1 | contig 15341 bp, 15 predicted proteins | sample MGYA00242109_ERZ509010 | MGnify/ENA primary metagenome ERZ509010 (study PRJEB26280, sample SAMEA2338774) | human gut metagenome | biome: human gut; feature: human-associated habitat; material: faeces... | reverse complement strand
CCACCTGCGGCCGAAACGCCTCTCCGGATGCAGAGACACTTCCCTGCTCTTGTGAAGAAACCCGCAATGCTTCTCGCCAGAGAAACGCCGAAAAAACAAAGGCAACCACGCAAAAACAAAGCACGAGAGTCGTTCGGAGAAAGGAACTCCTCTTTCGTCTGATTCGTCGCTTCTTTTTCTGGTGCGTGGGTTTATAACGTCCTGCCATGATAGATAACTTCCTGTCCAGATTGAAAACTTCTCTTTACAATACGAGTATACTCGGCTTTTTTCTGCAGTGCAAGCAAAAAGCCTGCCCATAAGCAGTGGGCAGGCTTTGAAATGACCCCTTATTTCAGCTCCACGACGGTCACGCCGCTTTCGCCTTCGCCGTAACGGCCCAGACGGAAGCTCTTGACCATGCGGTTGCCGCGCAGGTGCTTGTGGATGGCAGTGCGCAGTGCGCCGGTGCCATTGCCGTGGATCAGGTAGACTACGGTCTGGCCGTTCAGAATGGCGCGGTCGATGAAGGAATCCACCTCTGGCAGGGCCTCGTCCACGGTCAATCCCAGCAGATTGCACTCCATTTTGGCGCTGCGGTGCACCCGCTCCACGCGGCCATTCGGACGGTTTGCGTCGCCGGTCAGGCGGGAATACCGCTGCTGTGCCTTGGTCTGCGGTTTCGGGTCCTTGACCAGCTTTTCCGGCTGTTTGAGCCCCTTGAGCGGGACCTTGGTCTTGATGATGCCGGCCCGTACCAGAACATCTCCGTTCTTGTCCGGCAGCGAAAGCACCGTGGCCAGCTGGTTGAGCTCTGCGATGCAGACCTCCTGCCCTACCTTGACCTCTTTCAGCGGCACAAATTCCTTGACCGGATTGTGCACCACCTCGGTGCCCATAAACAGTTTTTCGGATTCCTTTTTGGCAATCTCACGGGCACGCTGGGCTTTCTGCTGGGTGCTCAGGCGCTCGTCCTTCTGCAGCTGACGCAGTTCGTCGGTCAGCGCATAGGCCTGGCTTTCCACCTGCTGGGCCAGCGCACGGGCTTTGGCGCGGGCCGCTTCCAGCTCGTTTTCGCCCTGCTGGATCAGTTCATCCCGCTTTTTCTGGGCAGCCTCCAGCTGGTGGGATGCCTCGTTCTTCAGCTCTTCCACCTCGTGCTGGCTTTCCTTCAGCTGCAATTTTAGATCATCCAGTTGACCCAGAACGGCATCCAGCCGCTTATCCTCGGCCGACAGATGCTGCTGCGCTGCCTCAATGACCCGCTCCGGGATGCCAAGTTTCTCACTGATGAGGAATGCGTTGGACTTGCCCGGCACGCCGACGCTCAGCTTATAGGTCGGGCGCAGCGTTTCCAGATCGAATTCGCAGCTGGCGTTCACGACGCCCTTGGTCTCCAGTGCGAACACCTTGAGCTCTGCATAGTGGGTGGTGGCCATCAGCAGCACGCCGCGGCGGCGCAGTTCTTCAATGATGGCCACAGCCAGCGCGGCACCCTCGGCAGGGTCGGTACCGGCGCCCAGCTCGTCCAGCAGCACAAGGGTGTGCGGCATGGCCAGCTCCAGAATGCCGGTGATCTTTTTCATATGGCCGGAGAAGGTGGAAAGGCTCTGTTCGATGCTCTGCTCATCGCCGATGTCCACGAGAAACTCATCGAACACGCAGACCTCGCTGCGCTCGTCGGCCGGGATCAGGAAACCACACTGTGCCATCGCGCACAGCAGACCGGCCGTTTTCAGGGTGACGGTCTTACCGCCGGTGTTCGGGCCGGTGATGATGAGCGAATCATATTCTTTGCCCAGTGCAATGTCCACCGGCACGCACTTCTGTGGGTCGATCAATGGGTGGCGTGCCCGGATCAGCGAGAAGGAATTGTCGGTGCGCACTGCAGGTTTGAATGCCTTGAGCTCCAGCGCCAGACGCGCCTTTGCCAGCAGGACATCAATGTCCAGCATGGCCTGATAGCTGTACTGGAACTGCGGCTCAATGGCTGCCACCTGTGCGGTAAAGGCTACCAGAATGCGCTCGATCTCCTGCGCTTCCTGGGCACGATACTGCAGGATGCGGGCATTGGCTTCCACGACAGCCTGCGGTTCCACAAACACCGTTGCGCCGGTAGAGGAAACGTCATGGATGATGCCGCTCACTTCGCCGCGGTATTCGCTCTTGACCGGGACAACGTAGCGGCCGTTGCGCATGGAGACCACACTCTCCTGCAGATATTTTGAGGTGTCCATGTTGCGCACCATGCTTTCCAGACGGTCGCGGATGCTGTTTTCGGTCGCACGGATCTTCTTGCGCAGGTCGTTCAGGGTGCGGGAGGCCGTGTCGGCCATCGCATCCGGGGCAAGGATCGCACTGGAGATCTGCTGTTCCAGGCCCGGCTCCGGGGACAACGCATAGAACAGATCATCGGTCGGGAGCATATCGTGCTCCGAAGAACCGTACCAGTTGGTCAGGTTCTGGAAGTTGCGCAAAGCACCGGCCACCATCAGCAGCTCGCCCATGGAAAGCACGCCGCCCTTGACCGCACGGGCGGCCAGCGCACTGACGCCCTCCACTCCGCCGAAACGGGGCGAACCGTTCTTAATCAGCAGCGTATTGATGGCATCCGTCTGCTCCAGCGCATAGCGCACCTCGTCCGGGTCACACTGCGGCTCAAGTGCCAGGAGCTTCGCCTTTGCTTCCTTACATACACAGCCCTCCGCAGCACGGGCGATGATCTTATCCAGTTCTAATGTTTTTAAGTAGCTTGTTTCCATAATATCCTTTTGCTCAGGGCAGCACCGTTTTTAAAAAGTCGTAGCTCTTCAGCGGCTTGTCCAGATGCGTTAGCGCATACTGCTCCGCTACGGCTGCCAGCTTTTCCAGACTGCCCACAGAAATCTTGAACGAAAATATTTTTTTGTCCTCCACAAGGCAGATGTGCCGCAGTGCAAACAGTGCATTGCGATCCAGATTGCAGCGTTTCCCAGCCTTGGCCGCACAATCAGCACAGAGCAGATAGCCCTCCTGCACATCCAGATAAAAGGCATCGCCTGCATCGTAGGTGCCGCAGTCGCGGCAGCACACCAACTGCGGCAGAAAGCCACACTCGCTCATGGTGCGAAGCTCAAAAACGGCCTTGATGGCCCGCAGGTCCGCCTTGTGCTCACTGATCATGTACAGGCAGTTCAGCAGCAGACGCAGTTCCCGCTCAGCTTCCTGTCCGGTGGGGGTCAACGCAGCAGCCATTTCGGCCAGATACATGGCCAGACTCATCCCCTCGATGGAGGAAGAAATGCCGTGAAAGACATTCTTGACGGCCGCTTCGCGCACAGTATACATGTTGCGCCCCGGCACCAGCGTGAATTCCGAATAGCAAAACAGCCCGCACGCGCTGAACAATTTGCTTTTCAGCCGCAGGCTGCTCTGTGCCGAAGCCGAGATTACCCCCAGCCCCGGGGTCAGGATCGTGAGGATCCGATCCGATTCTTTATAGCGGGTCTCTTTCAACACCAGACCCGGTGTTACAAAGGTCTCCATGATCCGTGTCTCCTGCCGGATGCTCGTCCGGCATCTGTGTCTGTTTGTACTCCAGATAACGGAGAATGTTTCCCGTGCAGGCAAAGGCCTGCCAGCTTGTTTGCACGTCCATTGGCCGGGTCTCCTTTCCGGGCAGCGCCACTGCCGTCAGTATTCTCTGGCGGCGGTGGCGTTATCCGAGGAAAACCCGCCCTGCATTGGAAAAGCTCAGCGGTTGCCGTTGTTCTGCTTGAAACCGAAATTGTTCAGCAGGAACTCGTTATCCCGCCAGTCCGACTTCACCTTGACCCAGCACTGCAGGTTCACACGGCAGCCCAGAAACTCTTCGCAGTCGGCACGGGCCGCACTGGCAATCTTTTTCAGCATGGCGCCGCCCTTGCCGATGACCATGCCCTTGTGGCTTTCCCGCTCACAGTAAATGTTCACATCAATGTCGATGAGATCGGTGCCGGGGCGCTCTTTGAAGCGCTCCACGACCACCGCGATGCCGTGCGGGATCTCGTCGCGCATGAACAGCAGAGCTTTTTCACGGATGACCTCTGCCACCAGCTCCTTCTCCGGCATATCGGTGTAGGCATCATCATCAAAGTAATGGGGGCCTTCTACGGCGTAGCGGCTCAAGGCATCGAACAGCGTTTCACAGCCGTCCTCGTTGCGGACGCTGACCGTGTAGATGTCATCGAATACACCCAGCGCCTTCAGCTCTTCTTTGCGGGCTTCCAGGTCAGCGGCATCCTTGACAAGGTCTGTCTTATTGATGACGGCAATGGCCGGGCCGCCGCTGCTGCGCAGCATGTCCACCAGAACCATCTCGGATTCATTCAGGGCACCATAGGGCTCAAACAGCATCATGGAAACATCCACGTCGGCAATGGAATCGCTGGCGGTTTTGTCCATGCGCTTGCCCAGCTTGTTGCGGGCTTTGTGCACGCCGGGGGTATCCAGCAGCACATACTGCAGCGGGCCGCGGGTGATCACACCGGTAATGCGGGTACGGGTGGTCTGCGGCTTGGAGGTGACAATGGCCACCTTTTCGCCAACCAGCAGGTTGGTCAGGCTGGATTTGCCCACATTGGGGCGGCCGATGATCGCCACAAAAACCGACGACGTATCGTAATGGCCCTGAACGGGCGTCGTGTTACTCAAAATCAAACTCCTGTCTTGCTGTGTGCAGAAATGCACGTTGGATCAAAGGCAAATCATTCGGTGTAGCTCACCGTGCGGGGCAGGCCCAGCTGCAGCAGCACGGCCTCTTCTTTTTCCCGCATCCGCATAGCTTCCAGGCCGCCGTTCTCATGGTCGTAGCCCAGCAGATGCAGCATGGAATGCACGGTCAGAAATGCCACTTCCCGCTGCAGCGGATGGCCGTAGAGGGTCGCCTGCTCCTGGGCGCGCTCCATGCTGATGACGATATCGCCCAGCATTTTGCAGCCGTTGTTTTCGTCCACATCATATTTGCCATCCACACCCAGCGGGAAGCTCAAAACGTCGGTGGGCATGGGCTTGTTGCGGTACTGGTTGTTCAGCTCTGCAATGGCCGCGTTGTCCACAAAGGTCACGCTGATCTCAGCCGGAGCCTCAAAGTGCTCGAACTCCAGCACAGCGTTGCAGGCGCGGCGGATCAGGATGCGGAGGCCGGACGGGACCTTGACGGCCTTCTGGGAATTGGTGATCAGAACTTTATTGGACATAGAATCAGTCCTCTCCTTTCTGGTTTGGTTGTTTTTCGGGATGTGCAGCCCTGTCGTATGCCTTGATGATCTCCTGCACAAGGCGGTGGCGCACAACGTCTTTTTCAGTAAAATAACACTGGGCAATGCCCTTGACCTGCTTCAGCACATGCAGCGCATCCACAAGGCCGCTGCGGGTGCGTTCCGGCAGGTCGATCTGAGTTACATCGCCGGTCACAACGACCTTGGAACCCACACCCATGCGGGTCAGGAACATTTTCATCTGCTCCGGCGTGGTGTTCTGCGCCTCATCCAGAATGATGAAGGAGTCGTCCAGCGTACGGCCGCGCATATAGGCCAGAGGCGCCACTTCAATGATCTGTTTTTCCACCAGACGCTCATATGTCTCGGCCCCCAGCATATCAAACAGACCGTCATACAGCGGGCGCAGATACGGGTCCACCTTCTGCTGCAGGTCTCCGGGCAGGAAACCCAGTTTCTCCCCTGCTTCTACCGCCGGGCGGGTCAGCACGATGCGGGACACCTCCTTGGCCTTGAAGGCCTTTACGGCCATAGCTACGGCGAGGTAGGTCTTACCGGTGCCCGCCGGGCCGACACCAAAGGTGATGGCATTGTTCCGGATGGCATTCAGGTATTCCTTCTGGCCCAGCGTCTTGGGCCGGATGGGCCGCCCTTTAACCGTAACCGTTACAAAATCCTCGGTCAGTTCCCGCACCCGTTTCTCAGCGCCGTCATGAGCCAGGCTGATGCAGTAGCGCACAGTCTGATCCTCCAGCGGGGTATGGTTCTCGATCAGAAGAAGCATGCCTTCCACCGCGCGGCTGGCCGCCGCTACGTTGGCCGGTTCACCGGAGAGCCGGAGCTGTGTGCCCCGGCAGACGGCCGTAACGGAGAACTCATTTTCCAGCAGCCGGATGTTCCGGTCGCAGTTGCCAAAGACCGCCGCGGCGATCTCTACACTATCCAGTTCAATGTTCTTTTCTGCCATGTGCTCCTCCTGATGTGCCTGCTTCGATAGCTATATTGTACCACCAAAATCCTTAGAAGAAAACTATGAAAATTGCACAAAATATTTTTCCGGCTTCCATCGTTTTTACATATTGGTGGAATGGTCTTGACAAACTATATCGGGGCGCGATATACTGGGTCTGTGATATATCGGGTGACGATATAAAGACCGCCGATAGAAATGGAGGTGCATCGGCAATGGAAAACATTGCGCTGACCGAGTCCACCTATTACATTTTGCTTTCTCTTTATCATCCGCAGCATGGCTACGGTATTATGCAGCAGACCGAGCAGCTTTCCGGCGGGCGGGTACGTCTTGCCGCCGGGACGTTGTATGGAGCACTGAACTCCCTGTGCGAAAAAGGATGGATCCGACAGCTGCCGATGGAAAGCGGGAGCCGTAAAAAAGAATATCAGCTGACCGCGGAAGGACTTGCAGTCCTGAAGCACGAGCTTGCCCGGCTGCAGCAGCTGGTTGCAAACGGTGAGAGCATCCTGAAGGAGGAATGACCATGAACACGCGCAAAACCATCCATAAAGTCTATCTGGCATGGGATTTCAAGAAGGAAGAACTCTGGCTCAACGAAATGGCGGCGGAAGGCTGGGCTTTGGAGCATGCAGCGTTTTGCTCGTACACCTTCGTGCGCTGTGAGCCGGGCGAATACATCATCCGCATGGAGATGAATGCAGACCGGGACTATCGCAGCTTTGTGGAAGAAACCGGTGCAGAATATGTCGGCGGCTGTGTGAACTGGATCTATTTCCGCCGCAAAGCCGAGCTCGGGTCGTTTGACCTGTTTTCGGACATAGATTCCCGCATTGCGCATCTTGCACGCATCGGTAAATCGCTCTGGCTGATCTGCCTTGCCAATCTGATCATCGGTGTTGTCAATATCATAGACGGGCAGACGTTTTCCATTGTAAATCTGCTGTGCAGCGTTCTGCTGGCCTATGGTCTGGGCCGCATCCATGGGATGAAAGCATCCCTTGAAGAAGAGCGTGCCCTGCACGAATAAACCTTGTCAAGCCTTTTTGTGCCACAACCGCATAGAAAAACAAAATGTATCTTTGGGTAAAACAGCAATAGCAAACTTTTCTCCTGCGTGATACAATAGCAAGCGTTGCGTGCCCTGCCGCCGCAGCAAAAAGATTGAAGGAGAAATGAACGATGGAACAATGCTATCTGATGCCCGGACAGGAACGCTGCGAACGATTCAAGGACGCAAACGGTGTTCCGCGTGTTCACTACTCCTACCGTTCCCTGCACGGTGCCTTTTTTGACTGCGAGAGCCGCAGCCTGGAGGAAGCCCAGCATCTGTGTGAGGACTGGCTGGTCGGCCAGGACCGCTGCTACCGCAACTGATCCCATAAAAAGCAAGCGCCTCTGTTTCATGGATGGTCACTCCATCCGGAGCAGAGGCGCTTTTTGTTGTTAGTTCCACAGCTGTGCGCAGACAAGCTCCAGCACACTGCCCGCAATACAGCGGGATTTATCCGAGATCAGGAAACAGTTGGAAAGCTCTTCCCGGCGGGGGTCCACATCAGCCACCTTGAACCCCGGAGTGACCGGGTAGCCGCTGCGCAGCAGACCGCGCAGGATGCCGCCGATCTGTGTGGTGACCGGGAAGGATTTGCCTTCCGACGTCCGGATCTGTGCGATGATCTCCCCTGCTTCCACCAGGTCACCGATCTTTCGCACATCCTGAAAGATGCCTTCCGTCTGCGCATGGATGACCCGCTCCTTGCCATAACCGCCGATGACACCCGGAATACCAGTGTTCGGGATGGCAGCGCCCTCCCGGATGATACGGCCCAGCCGATGGCCGCGCTTCGTCTCGACCACGACATCCACATCCTGTCCGGCTGTAAATCCGGGGCCAAGGGCGATGGTCAGCGGTGCCATATCACGGGTGGTGCCAAGGTTCTTCTTGGCCAGAATGGCATCCACCAATACATCCGGCTTTGCTTGTGCCACGCAGCTGCCTGCCGGGTCGATGAGGACGGGCACCGCATTCTGTGCCCAGACGGTCGGAGCCTGTTCCAGTGTGTCGATACGAACAGCCCTCAGGCCCTCTACCGTTGTTTCACCTTCGTACACAGCTTCGCAGAGCGACACCTGCCGCCGGATAGCCGCCGGGTGAGCGGTTTCCAGTACAAGCACCCGCAGCCCGGCGGACCACAGACGATGGATGGTGCCGGTAGCAAGGTCGCCGCCGCCGCGCACCAGAATCAAGGCATCCTGTTTCATTCAATGGATCCTCCTTCCGGAATGATTTCCAGCAGAAGCTCCATGGAACCACCGCAGGCCGCAACCGCGGCATCTTCGTTTTTGCCGTCGGCCGAAAATGTAACCGTCTGCACCGATGCTGTATGCCCGGCCAGCATTTCAGCCTGCCGAGTACGGTATTCCATGATACCGCCGCCCACACTGCCCACAGTCGTGCCATCGGGCAGGAGCAGCATTTTGGAGCCGACCTCCCGCGGGGTGGAGCCGTGCCGTGCAATGATCGTCGCCAGCACTGCAGGCTGGCCGTTCTGTGCGGCCTGCTCCATCGCCGCCAGAAGCGCCGGAGCAAAGCCCTCGGTCTGAGGGCGGGCGTTTTTCACTTCCACGATCTGCGCCAGAATGGACAGCGCGATCTCTTCGGCTGTTTTAGCCCCGATGGCAAGTCCGATGGGGGCCTGCACAGCTTCCACCCGTGCAGCATCCGCCCCGGCTTCCAGCAGCTGTCGCCGTACCAGTGCGGCCCGGCCCCGGCTGCCCATCATGCCAACGTAAGCCGCCGGTTTCTGCAAGATCTGCTCCAGGCAGGCCACATCAAAGGCATGGGCGCGGGTCACGACCACAAAGTAGGTCTCTGCCCCGCCGGGCACCTGCTCCAGTGCCTGCGCAAACGGTAAGCAGAAGACCGTGTCCGCTCCGGCATCCCGCAGGTCCTGCGCATATTCCGTGCGGTCCTCCATAGCAAGCACCGGCAGGCCCAGCAGTTTTGCCAGCCGTACCACCGATACCGCCACATGGCCGCCGCCGCAGACAACGATCTGCGGCACCGCACCGAATCGTTCCACAAACACCCGCGTGCCGTCCAGTTCCAGAAACCCGGTGGCTGTGCATTCCTGCAAACGGGAAAGGCTGCGCTGCAATACGCCGCTGCTGTGGGTCTGCCACACCGGGCGCCCGCCGCGCAGCAGCATCCGGCTGCCGGCCTCCGGTCCATCCAGAACCGCCGCAAGGGTACAGTCTCCGGTGACCTGCCCTTTCTGCAGGGCATCAACCAATGCGCTCATAAAATGTTCTCCTGTTCGTCATTGCTCCACCTGCGACACCGCGTCGTAAGCCGCCGGGTCCAGCAGGCTGTTCCAGTGTTCCCAATCCTCCGGCGTCATGCGCCAGGCAAGGCCGCACCCGGCGGAGATCTCCCGTGGGAGCGGGATCAGCCGCCCGGGGATCTGTGCCGTGGCGCAGTGCTTCTCCCAGGCCATGGCTTCCACCGTTGTGCGGAAGGAGAGCACGATATAGGTCTTTTTTGTGCGCATTTACAGCTCCTGTGCCAGCTCCCGCACGGCCTGTGCAGCGTGCAGAGCTTCTTCCATGGTATTGCTGTGTGAAAAGCTGAACCGTACCACGCCCTGTTCCACCGTGCCAAGCGCCTTGTGCATCAGCGGGGCGCAATGTGCTCCGGCCCGCACACAGATGCCGTAGTTTTCCCACAGGATATCGGCCACCCGGGCAGAGTCCTCGTCTCCGATATTCAGGGAGACGATGGGCGCACGCAGAGCGGTCTCAATGTCGCCGTATACAGTCACGCCCGGCATACCGCATACTTCTTCGTAAAAACAGCGAGCCAGTGCAGCTTCGCGGGCGGCCAGCGTTTCCACGCCCTGTGTCAGAAGCCATTGTACTCCGGCGCAAAGCCCGGCAAGGCCGTGCACGTTCAGGGTGCCGGCTTCCAGTGCGGTGGGCATCTGGGCGGGATGCTGCTCGTCATAGCTGTGCACGCCGCTGCCGCCCACTACAAGGGGCGCGATCTGCACACCCGGACGCACATACAGCCCTCCGGTGCCCTGCGGCCCCAGTAAAGCCTTGTGCCCGGTGAAGCACAGCACATCCACACCCAGTGCCTGTACGTCGATGGACTGGGCTCCGGCCGTCTGCGCGGCATCCACGATCAGCAGCAAGCCGTGCCGGTGCGCAAAGGCCGCAGCCTTTGCAAGATCGGTACAGTTGCCGGTCACATTGGACGCTCCGGTCACGACCAGCGCTCTGGTGTTTGGGCGCACAAGCTCTTCCCATTTTTCATATTGCAGGCGGCCTTTGGCGTCTACCCCGGCAAAGCTGAGCTGGCCCCCCTGTGTCCGCAGCCGGTACAGCGGCCGCAGGACCGAATTATGCTCACACACGGTGGTGATGACATGATCCCCCGGCCCCAGCAGCCCGCACAGGGCGGTGTTCAACGCGCCGGTGGCGTTGGCCGTAAAGGCAATGCAGGCAGGGTCCGGCGCGTGGAAAAGCTCTGCCAGCGCTTCCCGTGCGGCATACACCAGCCGGGAAGCATGCAGGGTCGGCTCATGGGCACCGCGGCCGGGATTGCCTGCGGTGTGCAGGGCGTCCAGAATGGCGGCGTCCACTTCCTGCGGTTTGTACAGCGTGGTGGCAGCATTGTCCAGATAGATCACGGCTTGACCACGTTCCCGGCATGGGTCAGCTTTTCCACGATGGCATACATGTTCGTCACGCTGCCTACGGCCAGCTTCTCGGTCAGGCCGTAATAGTTCAGGCAGGTGCCGCAGGTCATGATCTCCACACCTTCCGATTCCAGCGTCTTGAGGTCCTCCAGCATGGGAGAACCCTCACAGGTCAGGGATGCACCGCCGCTATAGAACAGAACCGTCTTGGGCAGCTTGTCCTGCTGCGTCAGGGCAAACACGAACGCCTTGAGCAGGGTCTTGCCCAGCTCCTCGGCCCCGGTACCCATAGTGTTTGCGCCAATGGCCACCACGGTGTCCGTGCGGGCGTCCGGCATGCAGACGGCCGGGGTCTCTTCAGCCGCCGGGGCCTCCCCAATGGTGAACAGCACTCGGTATTCCCGTTCGGCCAGCTTTTCGGCGCTGTACTGATAACCCTTTTGCTGGGCCATCTTGGTCAGGTTCTGCACGGCGATCTCGTTGTCCACCAGAATTTCCACCTGACCAGCACCCTTCAGCTCCGAAATAGCGCGCTTGGCCTTGACGACCGGCAGCGGGCAGGCGTCTCCTCTTGCATCAACATGAGTCATAATCGTTCCTCCTTTCAGTAGGTCAGTATGTTACTGCGATCTCGGTTTCGGTTCGGGAAACGATCTCGCCCACGATCTTCGCGGGTAGGCCAGCAGATTGCAGTTCCTTCTCCAGCGCGCTGGCCTCCGCCGGGTCCACTGCCAGCAGCAGACCGCCGGATGTCTGCGGGTCGAACAAGACTTCTTCCATGGCAAACGGAACGCCCTCAAACCGGACAAAAGGCCCGGTATGATTGCGGTTGCGCTGCCCGGCAGCGGTGTACAGGAAGTCATCCGCCGCCTTTTCCGCGCCCGGCAGCACCGGCACGGCGCGGGCGTTGATCTTGCAGGAAAGCCTCCCGCCCATCATCTCGTGCAGATGCCCCAGAAAACTGAAGCCGGTCACATCGGTGGCCGCATGCACAGTATACCGGTGGCTGATCTCCGCAGCGGTCTTGTTCAGGGTTGTCATGGAACTGATGGCGGCTGCCATGTGTTCCGGGGCCGCCTCGCCCACGCGGTTTGCGGTGCACAGCAGCCCCACACCCAGCGCTTTGGTCAGCAGCAGCTTGTCTCCCGGCTGGCCGGCATCGTTTGCGTACAGATGATGCGGGTCCACAAGGCCGGTCACCGACAGGCCGTATTTGACGCCGGTGTCTGCAATGGAATGACCTCCGGCCAGAATGCCCCCTGCCTCGGCTACCTTTTCGGCTCCGCCGCGCAGGATCTCGCCCAAAACGTTCAGGTCCATATTTTCCGGGAAACACACCAGATTGAGGGCAGTTTTCACCTCGCCACCCATGGCATACACGTCGCTCAAGGCGTTGGCCGCTGCGATCTGCCCGAAGGTATAGGGGTCATCCACCATGGGTGGGAAAAAGTCCACCGTCTGCACCAGGGCCAGATCTTCTGCAACGCGGTAGACGGCGGCATCATCCCGGCTGTCATACCCCACCAGCAGATTCGGGTCCTTTTCGCCGCGGGGCAGCTTTTCCAGAATGCGGCTCAGCACACCGGCACCCAGCTTTGCCGTGCAGCCGCCCCCGGTACAGAATACGATTTTTTCATCCTTGCTCATGCACGTTCTCTCTCTTCAAATTGTGTCAGAACGCCGTTCACACGATAACGTTCCTGCAGAACACAGAGCGTCTGCTTCCCGAGCAGTTGGCGCTGCGGCGTATCTGCCTGATTGAGCACCGCATAAAAGGCCCTGCTGCCCACTCGTTTCCGGCCGCCCTGCTCACTTGCCAGCAGTTGAGCCAGAAGTTCCGGGGTCAGGCAGGCCTCCGGCGGAACGCCCAGCAGCATGCAGGCTTGTTCCAACCGGAAGCAACATTCTTTCAAAGGGTGGCCCAGTGCGGAAAGCCCGGCCACCGCCAGTACGATGTCGCTTTGCGGCAGCAGAACAGGTTCCTGCTCCGCCGGGGCTTTGCACGGGAAATGCTTTGCACCGTCGGCTTCCAGAAACACGGCGTCTGCCTGTGCCATCCAGTGGGCAAGGTCTGCTTCCGGCGGTGCGGTCAACTTACCCTTGGGAGCCGGAGAACCCACCACGGCATAAGAGCCGCGGGCCCAGAGTTCCTGTATTTCGGCGTCAGTCTTTGCCCAGAGCCAATTTTCCGGGCGCAGGATGTGGGTGGTAGTGGACACCAGCACCCGCCAACCTTTCTGCGCGCAATGGCTGGCCATGGCATACAGCAGCGTTGTTTTTCCGCCGCCGCCCACCAGCGAGACCACATGGCCTTTTTCCGCCAGAAACGGAAACTGCTGTTCCCCGATCATTTGTGGTTTTCAGCGGCGGCCATGGCAATCTGCTCCGGAGTAATGGGCAGCTCATAGAAACGGGTGCCGATGGCGTTGTAAATGGCGTCTGAAATGGCCGGCAGCGGCGTGTTGATGACCACCTCACCGATGGATTTTGCACCAAACGGGCCGTTTGGCTCATAGCTGTTCTCAAACTCCACGTTGATTTTTCCGATGTCGATGCGGGTGGGGATCTTGTACTGGAACAGCGAGTTCTCTTCCGGGCAGCCCTTCCGGTCATAGGTAACATTCTCGGTCAGCGTCATACCGATGCCCTGCAGCAGGCCACCTTCCGCCTGCACACGGGTCAGGTTGGGGTTGATGGGCGTACCGCAGTCCACGCAGGCGTCAAATTCCAACACCTTGACCTCGCCGGTCTCGGTGTCCACTTCCACTTCTGCGGCACCCACCATGTACGGCGGCGGCGACAGGGGCGAAGTGTGGGTCTCGGTGGCTTCCAGCGGGACCATATGGCCGAACTGAGACGCATAGGCGATCTCGGACAGGGTCTTTTTCGTTTCCGGGGCGGCGCTTTCAAACACTTCTTTGCCGTCAAACTCCACAGCATCTGCCGGGCAGCCCAGCAGCTCGGCACCCAGCTTGCAGATCTGTTCCCGCAGCTTCATGGCACACTTCTCAGTGGCCTTGCCGGTAACGTAGGTGGTACTGGATGCATAGGAACCGGAGTCATAGGGAGAGGTATCGGTGTCGGCACCAAATACCGCAATGTTGTCCAGCGGGCAGTCCAGCACTTCGGCGGCGATCTGCGCCAGCGTGGTGTCACAGCCGGTGCCCATATCCGCTGCACCGATGATCAGCGAGTAGAATCCATCATCGTTCAGCTTGAGGGTCGCACTGCCCACGTCCATGCCGGAAATACCGGATCCCTGCATGGCCATGCCCATGCCGACGGCGCGCACCTTGCCGTTGCCCAGATCACGGGCCGGGTATTTATGCTCCCAGTCGATCATCTCCCGCACCTTGACAAGACAGCGGTCCAGCGCACAGCTGGTGTTCACGGCACCGTAGTAGGCAGGCATCACATCGCCCTCCTGCACAGTGTTCTTCAGGCGCAGGGCAAAGGGGTCCATGTTCAGCTTGTGGGCCAGCTCGTTCACGGCAGATTCCACAGCAAACAGGCCCTGGGTCGCACCGTAGCCGCGGTAGGCACCGGCAGACATGTGGTTGGTATACACCACATCGCTGACAAAGCGGAACGCTTCGGCCTTACCGTACAGCGGGATGGACTTGTGGCCGGACAGGCCCACGGTCGTGGGGCCGTGCTCGCCATAGGCACCGGTGTTGGACAGCGTGTACAGGTCGATGCCCTTCACGATGCCGTCCTTCGTGGCACCCAGCCGGACGTGCATTTCCATTTCGTGGCGCGGAGAGGAGGCCGTCTGGCTTTCCACCCGGCTGAAAATGATCTTGGAGGGCTTCTTGGTTTTCCAGGTCACAAAGGCGGGGTATACCTCGCTGACCGCTGTCTGCTTGGCACCAAAGCCGCCGCCGATGCGGGGCTTGGAAACACGCACCATGGATTTGGGGATGTGCAGGGCATTGGCAATGTTGCGCCGTGCATGAAACACAATCTGGGTGGAGCTGAGCACGTTCAGCCGCCCATAAGTGTCAATGGAACAATAGGTGCGGAAGGTTTCCATCATGGCCTGCTGGCAGGCCTTGGTGTGGTAAACATGGTCGATCACCACATCGCACCCCGCCAGCACTGCGTCGATGTCTCCGGAGCCGCACTCATCGTGGGCACACAGGTTGCGCTTGTTGTCGGCTCCCACCGGGCACAGGGCCTCCCAGTTGTCCTCCGGGTGCACCAGAACCGGGTTGTCCTTGGCGGTGTGGAAGTCCAGCACCGGTTCCAGCACCTCATAGTCCACCTTGATAAGCTTCAGCGCTTTGTCCACGCATTTTTCGTCCTTACCGGCCACGATGGCCACCACATCACCCACAAAACGGACGTGGCGGTCGATGACCAGTCGGTCACGGGGGCTTGCCTCCGGGAAGGTCTGACCTGCCTGGGTGTAGCGGGGCGCATCCTGCGGCACATCCTCCCAGGTGAAGATGG
>ENA-OURS01002019-OURS01002019.1-human-gut-metagenome-genome-assembly--contig:-NODE-2019-length-15389-cov-17.903613_pt1 | contig 15389 bp, 12 predicted proteins | sample MGYA00242109_ERZ509010 | MGnify/ENA primary metagenome ERZ509010 (study PRJEB26280, sample SAMEA2338774) | human gut metagenome | biome: human gut; feature: human-associated habitat; material: faeces... | reverse complement strand
AAATCGAAAGTCCTTTTTTGTGTTCATGGAGCTATTATTTCACAGCCCCTTTTTGAGGGGGCAATGGGTTCAATGGGGCGATGCCCGAAAGTGGGATTCAAGCCACCAGTCACTAGCCACCAGTCCCTAGTCACTAGTCACCAGCCACTCCCTATCACCGATTCTTCTCCACGAACGCCTTGAGCTCCGGATACCCTACATTGCCATAGCCGATGATGCTGTCCACCGGCTTGCCGTCCTTGAAATACACGATATTCGGGATCGTCTCGATGTGATAGCGCTCTGCCAATGCTTCATCCTCATCAATATTCACGCCGTAGATCGGGATGTCGATCTCCTCCGACAGCTTCACGATCATCGGCTGCAAGCGGCGGCAGTAGCCGCACCATGGTGCGCTGAAGCCGGCGATCATATCACCCTTTTCCAGCGCCTTGTCGAAATTGTCTGTGCCTGTGATCATCTGGATCATGGTCTGTACCTCCTTTTGTAATATCGAATTTTCTCTATTCAGATCATATCATAAATATCGATGAGTGTCAATACAGAAAGGATGGCAGATCCGCAGATCAGGCCTGACCCATCCGCCGGATCGTCCCCTGCCTTCATCCGTGCGCGTCTTGCCTTGGCTTCTTCGTATGTAAAAACGCCTTTACTTCTTGCTTCTTATTTGCGCTCCAAATCCCCCTCTCCATCCATTCTTCCCATATCAAGCAAAAAAAGAATCGCATCGCTGCGATTCTATCACTTGCTGGTGGTGTTGAAACTGGTTCCCTTCTCGCGGCACTTCTTATAGAATGTAACTTCGTTCATGCCGAGTAGAACAGAAAATTCGGCGATTGTGAGCCCTTCCCTCTTGATGTACGAATAGAGGATATTTCTATTTATGGTTCTCACCGCCTTTCGTTGTGTTCTGAAATGATTATAGTGCTTGAATACGCTCAAGCCAATGATTTAATTCAAGGAATTTATTGTTTACAAGCATGTTTAACTATATAATAACCATATAGTGTTGCGTTGATACAGAAAGGAAGATATTCATGGAAATTGCTAAACTCATAAGAGAGCGACGGCTTGAATTAGGATTAACAATGAAGCAGTTAGGGCAAAAGGCTGGCGCGTCAGAGAGCGCAGTTTCTCGCTGGGAGGCAGGGGAAACTGACAACATGAAAAGAACAAATATAGTGAAAGTTGCTGACGCCTTACACATTTCACCACTGGCGTTTTTAGGCTATGACATTTCTGACAAGAAAAACGTCAAGATTCCGATCGTCGGACATGTTGTTGCGGGGACGCCAATTTTTGCACAGGAGAATATCGAAGGAATGGTAGAAATTAACGAGGACGATTCCAAGGGCGTAATGTTTGCCCTAAAGGCAATCGGACGCTCAATGGAACCACGCATACAAGAAGGCGACCTGCTTATCATTCACACGCAAGATGATGTAGAAAGCGGAGATATTGCTATTTTCTTAATCAATGGAGATGAAGCTACCGTAAAGCAGGTAAAGAAACAGTCTGACGGGATTATGCTAATTGGGTTTAATCAAGATGTATATGAGCCGCATTTTTATTCTAACAAGCAGATTGAGCAGCTGCCGATCCGCATCATGGGTAAAGTAGTAGAAAGCAGACATATATGGTAAAACTGGATAGGCGTTAGTTTCAGAAGGAAGTCCGTCTCATGGCGGGCTTTCTGAGTCGATAGGCGTTACATAGCACGCTACGCTTTAAGAGGAGGCGGCTTCATGAGTTTAATTGGTTTTTTTAAATATATTCGATATACGTTGATGGCAAAAATAGGGGTATTGCTTATTCCTTTCTGCATATTTTATCTGCCATCGGAAGTTTCCCCAGGGACGTTTTCATTTATGCGGTTTATTGTCTTTCTGTATTGCGTGCTATTTGCCGTTAGACTTTTTGCCATTGGGGCAAAAGACTTGATTATCCCCACCGGCTATCTCGCTTTGGCGGTATACGTCCAACCGTTCTACAAGTTTTGGGACGTTTACAAGGTAGGAAGAGATCATGCGCTTTATTTCGCGTCATGGGGGCATGCATATACACTACAGCATTGCGGAGAAGCCATGATTATGTTACTTATCCTGTCATATATTGAAGAGGTCGGCAGAAGAAGATAAATCAGGGGTCTCTTCTATGCACATTTTTCTACAATAAAATTGCAGTTTCGACACAAAATGTTACGAATCGGTGGTTTTAATGCCGAAAAATTGCGTTAAATCTAAAAAACGCCGCCGAGGTGCGGCGTTTTTTAGTGAGGTGATACACAGTGAGAAACGCCGTTATTTATGCTAGGTATTCGTCGGACCGGCAGAGAGAGGAATCTATTGAGGGGCAGATCAGGGTATGCGAGGACTTCGCAAAGAGGAATGATTTAAGTGTCTTGAAGGTCTATTCTGACCGTGCGTTGACAGGACGTAAAGATAAACGTCCCGAGTTTCAGCTTATGGTAAAAGAAGCTGCGTCGCGAGCGTTTGAGGTTGTCATCGTCTACAAGCTGAACCGCTTTGCTCGCAATCGCTATGACAGCGCGTCATACAAGCACAAACTGAAGAAGTATGGCGTGAAGGTTGTATCAGCGATGGAAAACATAGCCGATGATCCATCGGGCATCCTTCTTGAATCTGTCATTGAAGGTATGGCTGAATACTATTCTGCGGAGCTTTCAGAAAACGTCATACGCGAGCAGACGGAAAACATTCTGGAGGGCAAATGGGCGGGCGGCAGAAGTTCAAGCACACACAGACGTAAACGCAGCTATTGCAGTGTGATTTGGAGCGCGAGCTTGCGAAGCAGGAAATCGCTAGAAAGTCGGGCGAGCTTACGGTAGACAAAATACGTTTCTTCTTCAAGTCTATTTACAGGGACACTAAAAAAGCGGACAAGTATAGGAGAATACTTCTCTCTACACTTGTCCGCATGGTCATCGTGCGTGGTGATGGGCTTGAAATCAGATATAACTATGCAAACGAATACCCCGCTTTGCAGAATCCTGTTAAAGCGGAGTGTTCGTATAACCATCGTTTGGTGGAGATGAGGGGAGTCGAACCCCTGTCCAAAAAGCCTGTCCCATAAACCTCTCCGAGTGCAGTTCACTGTTTTAAGATTTAAGCAAAGTATCGTACAGGAACAAACTGCCTTTGCCGATCTCAGAATCGTTTTCGAAACGAAAGTCCCAAGCATCCTTCCGCTCTATCCTATTGGTTGATGTCAGCCTGCGGTCATAGGAAAACCGCAGGGGACATTAGCAGATTAGGCTGCTAAAGCAAAATCACGTTTTGCGTTTAGGTTTTTCCACCGTTTAACGGGCAGGTGGGATCCCGACTCGCTGTTTATGTCCCAGAATCTCCTGTCGAAACCGGTACATCCCCAAAGGTACTTATCTATTGTATGCGATAAGAAGGAAAATGTCAATTTCACCGCCCGTGGGGAAATAAGGAAGTTTGAAAGCAGGGATGAGGGACTAGGGATTAGGAGCCGCAAGTAACTGGTGACTAGTGACTGGTGACTAAATACCATCTTCGGGCATTGCCATTATTTATACTCCGCGGCGCTTCTATAGTCTTATGCGCCGCACCACCATTTCGCATTTCTCATTTCTAATTTCTCATTCAAGCGAGGCTTTCAAACGCAATCAAAGGGCGCCCTGCCCCACGGGCTAACGCTGATTAAATCGTTGTCAGATTTAATCAGTGTTTCCTTAAGGCGCACGCTCTACCCCCCCCGCGCGCGATATCCGCATACGCAGGGCGAGCGCCCATGGATTCCGCGCTCTTGACCGCATCAAGGACGGCAAGGCGGATGACTTCTTCTGCAAGATAGCCCACCGTATCGACAGGCGCGGCGATCTCTCCGGATGCCATGGTAAAGACGGTATCCCCATCCATCGTGGTGTGGACGGGGCGGATGGATCTGGCGAAGCCATCGTGTGCCATACCGCTCACCGCCTTGCATTCCGCCTTGGTGAGCTTCGCATTCGTTACGACGCAGCCGATGGAAGTATTGCCGCCAAGGATACGTTCAAATCCTTTGAGCATGAAGTCGTGCGAAGAAAGGATGGTTTTCTCATCATCGGAAAGAATACCGGCGAGCGTGGTCTCTTTGTCGTACACTTCGCCGCACGCATTGACAGCCATGTAGGCCCCGACACAGAGTCCGCTTTCGAGGGAGATCTCAGCATAGCCGGCACCACTCTTCATGGCATGCTCTGCGCCCTTGAGCTTGCCGACCGTCGCACCTGTCCCTGCACCGTAGCAGCCGACGGGAAATGTCACATCCGCCCGCTTCGCCGCCTCGTATCCCATGGCAAGATCGGGATGGGCTTTCGGATCGCCGATCAAAAGGTCGAAGAGCACCGCGCCGCAGACGATCGGTACAGACACCGGCCCTACGGGAAATCCGACTCCGTCTTCTGCAAGAGCATTCATGACGCCGCTGTCGGCTTCAAGGCCAAAGGCAGAACCGCCGGAAAGGACCACGGCGTGGATCTGCTGCACCGTTTTCTCCGGAGAGAGAAGATCCGTCTCCCGCGTCCCCGGTGCGCAGCCGCGTACATCGACCCCCGCGGTCGCACCCCCTTCAGGCGCCAAAATGACGGTCACGCCCGTAAGACCCACACGGTCTTGCGCTGTGCCGATACGAAATCCCGGAACAGATATGGTACGTGTGATCATGGAAATTCTCCTTTCGGCTTTCGGGGAAATAAGTGACTAGTGACTAGGGACTTGTGACTGGTGGTTAGGGATTAGGGATTTTAGTATTACGATTTGTCAACGTCTGGACTTAGTTAGAAGTGTGAAGTGCGGGAAGGGGGCACACAATTCATATAGTGCCCCAATACTCCCCATTATACAAAACAATTTGTTTGTTATTTACATGAAACTCCTCGGCGCTTCCTAATTTTATGCGCCGTACCTTCACTCCTCACTCCTAACTTTAATCAGTGTTTCTTTACATTTCCCCTTTTCTTGCCATCTGGAGGCAGAGCGCAAGATCAGCAGGGATCGGCGCTTCGAAGTGCAGGGCCTTGCCCGTCACAGGGTGGCGAATGTCGAGTGTCCACGAATGGAGTGCCTGCCCTTCGATGGGGAAATGGTCTTTCTTCCAGCCATAGAGCGGGTCATTCACGACGGGATGGCGGATGTGCGCCATGTGGACGCGGATCTGGTGGGTACGTCCGGTTTCCAGCTTGCACTCGATCCAGGAGTAATGCGGCATGAATTCAAGTACACGGAAATGGGTGACGGCATGCTTGCCGGTCTTAGGCTGTACGTCCCATTTCATGCGATCCTTCGTACTGCGCCCCAAGGGGAAACGGATGACGCCCGTATTTCCTTCCATCTGCCCATGGACGAGGGCGACGTAGTGACGCTCCGCTTCATGCGTCGCGATCTCTTCCTTCAGCACAGGGAAGGCTTCCTTCGACTTCGCGACGACCATGACGCCTGAGGTATCCTTGTCAAGGCGGTGTACAATGCCCGGGCGGATGGGATCCTCGCACGCCTCAAAAAGCGAAGGGCCGACATGGAAGAGGAGGGCATTCACCAGTGTGCCATCCGGATTGCCCGAGCCGGGATGCACGACCATGCCGCGCGCTTTATTGATGACCAGCATGTGTTCATCTTCGTAGAGGATATCAAGCGGTATATCCTGCGGAATGAGCGCGATCTCCTTCTTCTCTTCCCACGAGAAGGAGATCTGATCGCCTGTCTGCACATGGTAGTTCGGGCGGATCATCTTACCATCTGCGAGCAGCGCACGGCCGTCTTTGATCCATTTCTGCACTTCAGAACGGGTGAGCCCGGAGGCCTCTTTCAAGAACTGGTCAAGACGCTGTCCTGCTTCTTGCTCGGTCACAACGTAAATTTTCTCACTCATGCTTCATGTCTCCAAAAATAAAATACGATCAGTGCCACACCGACACAGATGAAAATGTCTGCCACATTGAAAATCGGCCAGATGCGGAAGTCGAAGAAGTCCACGACGCCACTGATACGCACACGGTCGATGGCATTTCCCAAAGCCCCTCCGAGCAGCATACCGATCGCAGCGGAAAAATAGCGGGGCTCTTTCGGGATGCGCTTCCGGAAAAAGAAGAATGCACCAAAGAGCAGAATGACGATCGCAAGGAAAAACCACCTCTGATACGCCAGAATGCCGAAGGCTGCACCGGGATTGATGATGTAGGTCAGATGAAATACTCCGGAAATGAGCGGGATCGATTCTCCCCAGACCATGTGCTGCTGGACGATCCATTTCACCAGCTGGTCAAGCACGGTCACGAATAAAGCTATATAAACTGTCAGCATAGTATCCTCCTATATATTGCTTTATTATAGCATGAGAGAGAGGGTGCGCGCAGTAGGGAGTTTGGGTGGGGAATAGGTTTAGGGTTCGGGGTTCAGGGTTCAGGGTTCGGGGTTGCGGCTTCGCCGCAATTTTTAGACTATGATGTTCTCGTATCGTCATCCCGAGCGTAGCCGAGGGATCTTTCTTGCACGGCGGTCACTATCACATTGGCACTGCCAGGGAAACGACGCCTTGGTGCTTCGTATTTCTGCTTTCTCACATCCATCATTTATCGGTCTGCAAAGAAGATTTCTCGCTTCTCTCGAAATGACAATACAAGAGAGTCACCAGTCGCTAATCCTTAGTCACCAGTCAGTAGTCCCTGACTATTCACCCCTGCTTTCAAACTTTTGGCGGTATCCCTTTCCCGTATCGTCATCGAAAGCGCAGCCGAGGGATCTTTCTTGCACTGCGGTCACTGTCACATTGGCACTGGCCGGGAAACGACGCCTTGATGCTTCGTATTTCTGCTTTCTCACACCCATCATTTATCGCTCTGCAAAGAAGATTTCTCGCTTCTCTCGAAATGACGATACGGGAGTCTGATGTCTTCTAGTCTTCTAGTCTCCTAGTCACCAGTCACTAATCCCTGTCTACTCATCCCTGCTTTCACACTTCGGGGTTCGGGGTTGTGGTAGCGGCTTCGCTGCAAAATAGAAAAGGCGATGTCCGAAGGTCACTGAAATGCTGCCTCCGGGCATCGCCACTATTTATACTCTGCGGCGCTTCTATATCGTTATGCGCCGCACCCCTGAACCTTGAACACAGAGTTGAGTAGCTAGGGATCAGGGATTAGGAGCGCCGAGTGACTAGTGACTGGTGACTAGTGACTGAAATACTACCTTCGGGCATCGCCCCATTTATACATCGCGGCGCTTCTATATTTTTATGCGCCGCACCACACCCCTGAACCTTGAACCCTGAACCCTTAATAATTGACAAATACCTCGATATTCTGTCTGCCGAAGTTATAGCAGTCCTCGAAAGACTCCATGCAGAGGTCGATACGATTACCGACGATCGCACCGCCAGTATCTGCTGCGACAGCATGGCCATAGTTCGGGATGAATACATTCGTACCGAGTGGGATGACGGAAGGATCGACCGCCACCGTGCCGTGACCGGCCTGTGTACCGGTCGCAGTGATGCCGCTGCCGCCTCCATCGCTCGGATGATATGCGCTCGCATGCATATTGGCGACCCAGCCCATCGTCCCTTCTGCTTTACCGGTCTTCATAATGCCCGGCGTGCCATCAGAGAGAACTTTGGCATGCGCGATGACCGTCTTCACGACCTTGCCGCCGGAGATGAATTCATCGATCTCCACTTCCCGTTCGCCCGGGACTCCCTCCTGGACGACGACCTCCTGATCCTCCCCGAGGCTTCCATCGTACCACTTATTATAGTGGATCGGCATCGCCTCCTTGCGGAAGACCTTCCGCGCGGTATACGGAACGACGTGGATCTGCATGCCTTCCTTCACCTGCATCAGACCGTCTTCGATCGGCATCATCTTCTTCCAGTCGAAGCCCGCGTCATTCACCACGCCCTGCACGGTCTGCTGCGTGGTATAGACGACCTTTTTCTTGCCATTCGCGATGATGGAAACAGGCACTGCCCGCTCCACCACGATAACTGCGCCGTCCGTGACGTCCTTCGTGCTTGTCCAGAATGTGTCATACGCCTTCAAAGATACATTGAGATCGCTCAATACATTCTTGAAATTGGAGGCTGCCGTAGAAATGACCTGCTTGTGAGCCCCATCATATACGGTCACTGTCTTCGCAGGACTTGCGCCCAGAAAATCCAAAGATGCTGCCGCAAGATTCACCTGGCTTCCCAAGGCAGCCGCCGCCAATATACATGCTAATACTTTTTTCGCTTTATTCATCGTTGAAGGTTTCATAAATGCATCTCCTATGGCCGTTATTCTACCATAGAGAGACTTTTTGTCAATTTTTTCGATGTTGACAATGATAGCATCTCGCATTTATTACGTATCTATCGAATATTTTCTGCATATCCTCCAGTATACATCGCACACTATCCTTTGACGCGCTTTTTGTTATATCACGATTTTTCTCTGATATTATCGAATAATATTCATCAAGCAAATTGTCAATCTTGTATCTCTCCAATAGACATTTGAAGATTATTAGCAAATTATGAATCGCTATATCTCCCATGTTATCGTTTCTTTCGCATTTTATGCATTTCGACCCCTGCCCGATTGTCAACCTCGAGCCGACTCCATTTCTCATCCGAGATAGCCCAACTTTGTCCCATCTTTGACGTTTCGTCTTTCTCATTTTCATTCAAAGTGGGAAATCCGCCCATCAAAATCCTTGAATTTTGTAAGTCTTTCCCAAAAAGAGAAGATGGCAGAAGGAAAAGTGGATAATAGAGAATCAAAGCTCATGGAACGTGCCATTCCCTGGATTGCTTGCGAATGACAAAGATTTCTCGCTTCGCTCGAAATGACAATACGAGAGAGTCTGCCGTCTCTTAGGCTCTTAGCCTTTAGCCGCTAGTCACTAGCCACCAGTCACGCAAAAAGCCGAAGCATTCGCTTCGACTTTTTCTTTCCCTCTTTACTTTTCTTTTTTTCCAAAGACAGGCATGTAGGGCTCCATTTTCTGCGCGAGGGTCAATTCATCTTCGCGGTCACGCTTCTCCGCGATACGCTGGAATTCAGCCTGGGCGCCCACTTTATCAGCAGGTGCGATCTCCTTTTTCCACATGCCATCGGACTGCATGATGTGCGCTTTCTGATTGTCCGCGAGCTCCATATTGACCATGGTCTTCAGACGATGGCAGAGATCGGCATCACGCACAGGGATCATGAGTTCGACGCGGTCATTGAGGTTTCTTGGCATCCAGTCCGCACTGCCGATATACAGCTCTTCACGACCGCCATTGGCGAACCAGAAGACACGGCTGTGCTCCAGGAAGCGGCCGACAAGGCTTCTGACAGTGATATTGTCGCTGACGCCGGGGATGCCTGGGATGAGTACGCAGATGCCGCGGATGATGAGCTCGATCCTGACGCCTGCCTGAGAGGCTTCGTAGAGCTTATCTATGATCTCCTTATCGAGGAGGGAATTCATCTTTGCGACCATGTGTGCCTGCTCGCCCTGCTTGGCGAAGGCGATCTCGCGATCGATGAGCTCCATGCAGCGCTGGCGGAGATTGATCGGCGCGACGATGAAGGAGTCCCACAGCGGCGGGTCAGAGTAGCCGGAGAGCAGATTGAAGAAGGCAGAAGCATCGCTGCCGAACTGGTCATTGCAGGTGAAGACGCCGAGATCCGTATAGAGCTTGGCTGTGGATGCATTGTAGTTGCCGGTCGCGACATGGACGTAGCGGCGGATACCGTCCTTTTCGCGGCGGATGACGAGCGTACACTTCGAGTGTGTCTTAAGGCCTACCAGACCGTAGATGACATGCGCGCCTGCTTTTTCAAGGCGGCGAGCCATCAGGATGTTATTCGCTTCATCGAAGCGCGCCTTGACTTCCATGAGGACAGTGACCTGCTTGCCGTTCTGTGCTGCTTTTTCGAGCGCCTGAATGATCGGCGAGGAGGAAGCCACGCGGTACAGGGTCTGCTTGATGGCAAGGACATCGGGGTCAGCTGCAGCAGAAGCGACGAAATTGACGACCGAGTCTTCAAAGGATTCATAAGGCAGATGCACGAGGAGATCTTTCTCACGGATCATCTCGAAAATATTCTTTCGACCATCCTTTTCGAGCTGGATCATGGACCATGGGCGATGCGGATGCGCTTCCGGATAGCGGAGACGGTCGTAGCCCTTGATGCCGCAGAAGGAAAAGAACATCGTCATATCGAGCGGACCGTCGATCTCATACAGATCCTCCTTCGCGAGGTGCATCTCCTGCGTCATGAAGCGCTGCATGAAGCGGCTGGTGCCTGCTTCGAATTCGATACGCACGGCCTCCCCGCGCTGGCGTTTTTTCAGCTGGCGCTCCACCTCGACGACGAGATCCTGTGCATCTTCTTCATCGATGGCAAGATCCGCGTCACGCGTGATGCGGAAAGGATGTGCTTCCAAGAGGTCGTAGCCGATGAAGAAACGGGAAGCAAAGTGACGGATGACCTGCTCCAAGAGAACGAAGTCGTGGCGCCCCTTCTTTTCCGGATCATCCGGCAGGCGGACGATACGAGGGAGCAGCGATGGCACCGGCACGATCGCCGTCTTCACATCGATATCATTTTCCTCATCCAGCGAAAGGTCACGCTCATTCCTTTCGAGCAGCATCGCGATATTGAGGCTCTTCGATGCGAGGAACGGGAACGGATGCGAGGAATCGACGGCCATCGGTGTGACGACTGGGAATACCTGCCGCTCGAAATAGTCCTCCATCCATTTCTTCTGCGCCTCTGTCGCATCTTCCGGATGGATGAAGTAGAGCCCTTCCGTGCGAAGCTCGGACAGGATCATATGAAGGAAACGGTACTGGCGCGCGACGAGCTTCTGGCAGGTGTCGGAGATCTGCTCGAGCTGCTCCTCCGGTGTCATATGGGCGATGTCACGGCGCTTCACGCCATTTTCCTTCTGGTGCTTCAGCCCCGCCACGCGGATCATGAAGAATTCATCCAGATTCGAACTCGTGATCGCCAGGAATTTCAATTTTTCCAGCAGGGGATTGTTCGGATCCACTGCTTCCTGCAGTACGCGGCGATTGAACTGCAGCCACGACAGCTCGCGGTTCAGATAATAATGCTGATGTCTATCCTGCACGTCCATAGTTACCTCCGCTCCAATTTGGCTTCCATGCCAAATACCGTTTCAAACATTGTCTTTTCTTTATTAAACAGCCATGTCTCCAAAGCCGTATCCTCACTCGATTCATACTCGATGACAAGCGCATCCCCCGAGATATGGGCCGAAAGATCTTTCAGCTTCTGCTTCCTCGACATATCCATCGCACGGACCAGACGGAAGATGGCTATCAGCTTCAGCGCCGTCATCTTCGACTCATCCGACAGGATACGGAATGGCTCATCGTCATCATTCGGGATCCCCTTGTGATCATAGTAGACGATGCACGCCACGATATCCTTCTCGCGGTCGGAAATCCCGAAAATATCCGTCCCGCGGACCATATTCCACGCCTGCATGGACGAGCCCAGAAGATTCACATACTTCCCGATCTGGTACAGGATGATCGCCATGCGAAGCAGGAATTCATCACGGTCATTGAGCCCGTTTCCGCGGTCAAAGGCCTGAACGATCACTTTGCTGTAGAGCTCCATCGCCTTCGCATGCACTGGTTCATAGTAATAGTCTGCCGCGATCGAGCGCGTCAGCTCCAGATTCTGCGCGCGCATGTACGCAAGCGCCGGATCATTCGTCTTCTGCGCCCCATAGAAGAGCGATGCCGAGCGCACGAAGGTCATCCCCATCATGACTACATGCTTCACAGGGATCGCATTCAGGATCTCCTGATAAATATGCAGCGTCGGCGAGACAGTGAGCGCCCATGCCTCACTGATGTGATACTTCTGCATGATCATCGAAGTAGAGAATTTTCCCACCTCGTCATACACCTTGCCGAATTCCTGAGGCTTCACCTCGGCGATATCCCGCTGGTCAAGGTCATGGTGCAAGAGCATCGCGACGATCCTCGCCTCACGGCCCGAGAGAACGACCGTATCGATATCATACTTTCTGATCGATACCCAGAGCGGCTCCATGATCGCATGGATGTACTCCGCCAGCGCTTCCGGGAAATAGCGCGACTCACGCTGGTTCGTCGTGAACGTCTCCAAAAGACGGAGCGTCCCGATGTGTACATTGTGCTGGTAGCAGAGCGAGCCCTTCTCCCACACCGTCAGCCCCACGCAGCCCGACGTGATGTCGACGAAGAGGAAATTCTTCCCCAGACGCTCATTCGCCGCTCGGTTATACTGCTTCAGCTGGTACGAAAGGCCAAAATGCTTGAAATAGATCTCCTGCGGCATGTCCACGACCTGCACATTGAATCCCGTCTTGACACGGATCAGATCCAGGATCGAGCGGCAGTTATCCGCCTCACGAAAAACCGCCGTCGCATACGCCGCATATACCTTCACCTGATAATCCGACAGCAGCTGCTTCAAGCCATTCAGCATGCGGCAGAGCTTCCGGATCGAAGCGAAAGACAGATTCTTATGATTGAATACCTCTTCCCCAAAGTTCGTATCCTTCCTCACGGACTCGATGACACGGACTTCATTGACATTCTTGTACTCCACGATGCGAAGAGACAGATTCGACGAGCCGATGTGAATGATACCGTAAATGAGCGGCTTTTGTTCCGACATAAGTGGCCCTCCTTTTATAAACAGCGGGTATCTTGTAATCCCATATATCCGTAAAAATGAAACGTAAAAGTTAGGAGTGAGGAGTGAGAAGTGGTGGTGCGGCACAGAAAATAATGAAGCGCCGCGGAGTTTTGATAGCACTTCGCACCGCCGTCATCTCGAACGTAGCCGAGAGATCTTCCTTGCAGAACGATCAGTGTACCAATTGCGCTATTTCAATCACCGCTTGCTCCTAATCCCCACCCCTAATCCCTAGCCGCCACCTTCATTTCTCATTCAAGCGAAGCGTCAGCGTTAGCCCGCGGGGCGTGCCGGGCTGGTGTGCTATGAAACAGGTCACACGCAGAAGCATACCTTTTAATGATAGCCCACTCCCGTAAAAAGCACGTAAACAGCGGGCAAAGTTTCTCTTTATAATTATACCATGACTTATATGCATAGCGGAGCACAGGGAGCCCTTCCCGTTAAAGGAAATTCTGATAGTATGGTATGGAAAAAACGTAGAATCACGAAATTATATATATAAGCGTGATTTCTATCACACTTTTATATATAATTTCGTGATGCATGGCAAATAGCACGCAAAAAGAGGGAAACCTGTCAAGGCTTCCCTCTTTTTTATGCACTACCCTAAATAGAGATTTCAATCCCAGAATAGTCCTTATCTTCATTAGAATGAAGTTTTACTTGCTTCACACCGCCGCTGCCAGTCGTTCCACTTGAGCCAGAGTCACCACTCTCTCCATGATCCCCAAACTGAAATGGATTCCAGTAAAATGAGCAATACCACACATTTGAAAAGATATGTTTGGCTACAATACTTCCTTCAAAAGCCACTTTATGATAGTAGCGAACACACCCGTTCGGCGCATATATGATCGCTTTGAATCGATCATGCATTTCATTTGCATAGACATTGACATTCCCATGAAGTGAAATGATCGTCATATTAGTCCAACTCGTATTACAATTCTCTGGATTCACATTGATATCACCATCGGTAATAATAATCTTGTACTGTTTATAGTTTTCCACACTAAAACCACGCCCTGAACCCGCAGAATCGTAGTGACCATCTGTATCTAGATATATGCTTTCTTCTCCAGATTTACATGATGACTCATCCTTTCGATACAATCCGCCAGTTGGAGAAAATTCATTTCTATATTTTTCCACATACTGATAGACTTTCTCTACGGATGAATTGTCCTTTTCCATTGCAATATTAATCTTATCCACGTATGTATTCGAGGCCAAAACGTCTTGTCCCTGACTAGTTCCATCATCATAACCAAAACGATTAAAATGAACCCACTTTCCAGGATCTTGATGTCCTGGTGGGCGTAACATTGTATCATTATTATAAAATCCATTATCCTTTGGTCCAGTATTATCTTCATGCTCCCCGTAAACGATTCTGCGATGTGACCATAGTTCTAAGTCCGTTTTGGCGGAAGAGCTAAATGCCCCTTTCTCAATGAAAACAGAACGCTTATCCCCAATATTATTATTATCAATACTAATCGGTCCATTACTATGTATCTTGCCATGAATATACACATTATCGCTATTGATATAAATAGCATTCTTATTCAAATCCCCTGAGTTCTCAACAGGTCCGCTATATCCAGCCACCATAGTAAATCCGAAAACCCCTGGATCACCTGTAATCGGACTATCAGGCACAAGACGCGCTGTCGCCTCTACACTAACTGGAATCTTCTGCAATCCCAAAATTCTCATAAACGTCGTATCTACATTCTGTGATACATAGAGAGAAAGGAGAACCCCCTTCGTCTCATCAGTTCCATCGCCATACACGCGCTTGGTAATCTTATCAATTTTATAGTTATCCCTCATAGCAGTGTCGGCATATAAATTCGCCTCTAGGTACGTATGCGCCACCGTCTTGAGGTCAGTCACATCATCCTTGTCATACACATACGCCGCCGCAAGCACCGCCGCATCCGCCGCCTTCTGCAGGCGCGCGTGACGGGCAAAGCCATTCCCAAGATCCACCGCGAGCCCTGCGCAGCCGAAAAGGATCGGGATCAATATCGCGAAAAAGACCATGTACGCCCCGCGCTCATTCTTGAGCGAGGAAAGCAGTCGATCAAAAAAAGTCATAGTATCACCTCATAGAAGCCAAGAGTGGGACGTGAAGGTGCAGCACATAGCCATGAAAAGCAGCGTGAGATTTTATGCCCATACCACAAATGATCGTATATAAAGAAGAGGAGGGAATCGCCGTTCTTCCTCCGGAATGTACGAAATCTATCCATAAGCCCATGATCCGCAATGCCAGCGGATCATATTCGCATTTAGTATACCATAGTCTCCGCAAAGATTTGAAATGAAAAATGCACGCAAAAACGCCCGCCGGACGGCGGACGTTTTCATTGATCAGAGTGACTGGTGAGTAGTGGCTAGTGGCTAGTGACTGGTGGCTAAGAACAGTGACCGGCACACAAAGTGCGGTCATCGCCCATTTCTTACTCCGCGGCGCGTCCTTATCTGTTGCGCCGCTCCACCATTTCTCATTTCTAATTTCTCATTTCTAATTTCCTAGTCACACGCAAAAACGCCCGCCAGATGGCGGACGTTTTCATTGATCAAAGTAACTGGCGACCAGCGCGCGGAATGCGGGCATCGCCGTTTACAAAAATCGACGCGGAGCGTCGCTCCGCCTAAGCCTTCC
>ENA-OURS01002015-OURS01002015.1-human-gut-metagenome-genome-assembly--contig:-NODE-2015-length-15440-cov-3.596555_pt1 | contig 15440 bp, 13 predicted proteins | sample MGYA00242109_ERZ509010 | MGnify/ENA primary metagenome ERZ509010 (study PRJEB26280, sample SAMEA2338774) | human gut metagenome | biome: human gut; feature: human-associated habitat; material: faeces... | reverse complement strand
GGTGACAGTTTGTGTCCCTATGAAGGGAAACAGAACGACTTCCGGGCTTTTTTGCACCCATTTTTAGAGGCGTGACAAAAAGATGCCAAAATGGGCTTTGGCAAATTCGATGGACCTGTACCTTTACCCAAGGCTTTTTGAGCCGTTTTTCTGAGGACTTTTCGGAAAAGTGGCTCTTTTTTGTCCTCGGCAAAGTGTAGAATTTCGACCGGCGTTTTTGTTGGTTATGCCGAATACGCACTCCAAGCACAGATGCCAGCGCGTTAGCCGGCTGTGCGACGTTTCAGACGTTAAAACCGCAGGCATTATCCCCATGGAAAGTAACCGTCAAACCTCCCCGCGTATAAAAGGCCGCCATCTCAAGGAGAACTGTTGCTCACCGAGATGGCGGTCAATTATTTTGCAGCACATAGCATTCTTCCGGGGCATTTGCGGGAAGCAGCTTTTCAGCCCATGCTCCATCCGTTTTGCTCAGCCCCGGCGCATTTTGCAGGAGCCATAGCAGATAGCGGTACGGATCCAAGCCGTTCGCCTTCGCCGTTTCAATCAGGCTGTAGATCACGCTGCTGGTCTGTGCGCCGCCCGGCGTATTGGCAAACAGCCAGTTCTTCCTGCCCATCACAAAGGGCTTGATGCTGCGCTCAGCACGGTTGTTGCTCAGCTTCAGACGGCCATCCTCCAGATACCTTGTCAGACACGGCCACTGCTCCCGCAAGTAGCGGATTTCGGCGCCGTTTTCGCCTGCATCGCATTTGCCCATGACAACAGCGCGTCTAAAACAGGTTTCTCCTGTTCCAGCCGCGCCAGGCCGTCTATGCCTTTACGCAGATCTGTGTAGCCACAGGCAATATAGACTTTATCTGCGCCGGTGAAATCATTTAACATAGGCGCAAAAGTTTTACCAGCATTTTCAGCTGTTCCGTATCGCACCCGGGATAAATATCCAGACTGGCGTTTCCAATATGCAACGTTGCGGAACGTTCCGCAACGTTGCGTGATACCCGTTTCGGTGCCGGAAGCTCTGCAAACCTGACGGCCAGCGCGCTCGAGCACGGCTCTGTTTCAGCCAAAGCCAGCAATTCCCGTTCCCAACGGTAATAGGTTGTTGCGTTGATTCTTTCTTGTCTGCACCACGCCCGCACTGACAGGCCGCTGCTGCGGCAGTCCTGTATTCGTGCCGCCCACTCCTGCAGCTTTACACGGTGTTTCAACTTTGCGCTTGTCATCCCCTTACCTCCAATATGACAGTAACGGAACGTTTCGCAACGTCCCGTTACTATTGTCTCATGCCCGTCTATGCGCGGGGTGGTTTGACGCTTACCTTGGAAAAGCGTGCGCTTTGCCTCGCCGCATAAAAAGCGGTCAGCAGCGGCTGGCTGCTGACCGGGAAAGCTTTATATTTTTTCACTCTACTCCAGACGGGGAGCGGTTCAGTTATTCTCTACCCAAACTATTGACACAGAGCCAAAATAAAACTAGTCACTTATCGCCATAAGCTTAGATGCCAGATTATAATCCACTATAAGAACATTGACCAGTTTTCCCTTGAGCACCGCCTTGAGAGAATATCCTTTATGAGTGCCAGAAGCAACTATTATTTTTTTAGGAATTTTCCTATATACATCTAAATCAATTGCGAGCGTTCTCTTTGACAGCTTCTGGCAGCACTCGTTGCCATCCTTATCTAGGAAACGCAGCATAATATCGGCGTAAGGTTTATATTCCATCAGCGTATTAAGATCTTTTTCGGACAAATAGGAAAGCTGTGATAAAGGGGAAGTCTGTTCAGGATAAAAAGAACCTATGCCACTGACAGAGATGCTTATCTTGTTATAAATTGAAAAAAGTCTGGCAACCTCTTCTGTCTTTTTAAGTTTTTCAACATCCTCCTCAGACGAGAGCAGTCCTTGAACTTCCGTCGCATATTTTGAACCTCCATATGCCATAGCGATACGATTTACCAGAGAATTAACCTCAAATTTACTGTTACAGCTCGTTATAGAGCCATGAAGCGTTATAAAAGAAGTGTTATTCTTCCGGCAAGGATTGAGATACTGGATAAGTTCATACATAGTGCCTCCCCAAGCAATCCCCAGAATATCTCCCTGTACAATGCTGCGTTCAAGATATCTGGCCCCCTCAAGAGCGACAGCTCTTTTAACCTCCATGGGAGATGTTTCACATAAGGTACATGTTGGCACAACAATAATTTCATTAAGATCAAACTTTTCTTTCAGGCATGATTCCAAGTAGATACACTCTTTGAATTCATCCGGCATATCAAATCGTATAATTTTTTCATCCCGAGCTCTCTTTAAAAGTCTTGAAACCGTAGGTGGTGAGATATTAAGTATTTCAGAAATCTTTTTCTGAGACATGTGGTCACTATAATACATTTTTGCTACTTTTATTACAAGGCATATTGATTGATTATAAACTTCGCCCTGCATAACTTTCGACACCCCCTGCTATTATATGACCAAATAAGAGCTGGATTGATCAGAATTATAATGAAATGAACTCAGGCTCCATTTTATTATAAACCGCAAGATATTTTATCCCTGATGAACGTGCCAAGTCTACCGCTTTATCAAAATTGTTTCCCACGGTTTGCTTAATATGAGCATCTGATCCAATAGTGACATACTGTCCGCCAAGCTCTGCATACCGTTTCAGCCATTTACATTCAGGGACTGCACCGTTTGGAAGCATCCATGATGCTGTATTGATTTCTGGGCATTTTCCGTGAGAAATAATATATTTTAAGAGTTCATCAATCTCACTGGCAGCATATTCGTACTTAAACTCTTTGTAAGGAAAATCTGGAATTATCCTGCATGCAGGCTTTATGGGCAGGTCTATATGTCCTATACTATTATACACCAAGTCGCTGGTTTTTTCTAGAGATTGCAATAATACCACTATATATTTTTTGCAAAAATCCTGAAAACCGTCATCTTCATAGAAGGATGGATTAAACACATTTATATTTTTAATTCTGTGAGCAGATGCAATTACAAAATCAAAGGAGTGGCTATTTACAGCTTCAATTGTTCTGTCCAAATCGCGATCCGAACAGGAAATACCTATTTCTGCTCCTATTTTTATCTTAATTTGTTTGTATTTCTCTTGAAAGGCCCTTATATCATGAATGTAACGGTCTATGTCCATCTCACGATAGTTCCAGTCAGAAAAACCAAGTTCTATATGATCTGTAAAACATATCTCATCTATTCCTTTGCTGATTGCTGCTAGAATTTGGTTTTCCGGGGACTCACTGCAATCAGGAGAATGAGAAGAATGCATGTGATAATCTACGTAATACATAAAATCCTCCTTTATAACATGCCAACTACAGAATAAGACCACTATATATAAGTATAACATTTTTAAGAATCGCTTTAATATTGAAAATTATTTCTTTAATAATTGCACATGATTTGCATTCATAATATTGGCATATTATATTGAAAAATTTTTTTATATACTCAAATAGCAAAGTTTAGTTTATATTGAAATAAAAAAGAAACAAATGACCAAGTAAGATGTGCCATATAAAATAGTTTCTGCTATTAATTTGCTCATCTACATGGCCAAATAAAAAAACGTAGGAGGTTAAAAATGGCTAAGCATTATACCAGAGATGAAGTTGTGGAGAGATTCAAGAAGACAATTGAATCAGGAAGTCCTGTAGTAATTGCAGGAGCGGGAACCGGTATTTCAGGAAAATTTGCTGAAAGGGGCGGAGCAGATTTAGTAGGTGTTTACAACTCTGGCCTCTATCGTATGGATGGTAACGGTTCCCTTGCAGGTCTTATGCCTTACGGCAATGCTAATGATATAGTATTGCAGCTTGCAAACAGAGTGTTCCCTCAGATTAAAGAAGCGCCAATGATTGCCGGTATCTGCGGAAGCGATCCAACACGTGTAATGGAAGCGTTTTTGAAAGATTTGATCAACATCGGGTTTTCTGCTGTAATGAACTTTCCTACAGTTGGTCTTATCGATGGGAGATATCGTAAAGAGCTCGAAGACACAGGGATGGGCTACGACAAAGAAATCGAAACTCTTATCAAAGCAAAAGAGCTTGGGCTTTTCACAATCGGTTATGCATTTAATGAAGAAGAGGCTGCAATGGTCGGTAAAGCAGGACTTGACGTAATGATCTGTCATATGGGTCTTACAACAGGTGGCGCTATCGGTTCCAAATACTCCGAGGAAGTATCTCTTGAGAAATGTGCAAATCTTATCAACAGAATGACTGCAGCAGCTAAAGAAGGAAATCCTGATATTATGATCTTTGCTCATGGTGGTCCTATTTCCGGTCCAGAAGATACCGCGTATATTTATGACCATACAGAGGCTGTAGGTTTTCTTGGAGCTTCAAGCATTGAAAGAATTCCTGTTGAGAAACCTCTTGAAAATGCCGTGAAAGATTTTAAGTCAAAGAAAATCGGTAAGAACAAGTATTGCATTACATAAACTGTTCTGCGGGCAAAATACTCATTTTGCCCGCAGATGTAGTTTAATATAGGAAATGGAGGTATATATGAAGAAAAAGATTATATGTGCCGGAATTTTGGATACAAAGGGTGAAGAAATAAAATATATCGCCAAGCAGGTAGAGGCTGCTGGAGGCGAGCCGGTAATCATGGAGCTTAGTGTTGGAAAAGAAACAGGATGGGCAGATATCGGGCTTAGTCAAATCCTGAGCATTACTGGAAGAACTCCTGAAGAACTCTTCAAGGAGGATCGCCATCAGGCAGCAGCTTGGGTTACAGAAGCAGCTATAAAGTACGTTGCGAAGTTATATTTAGATGGTGGAATAGATGGAATTATTAGTTACGGTGGCTCCATGGGAGCAGCTATTTCATCTGCAGTAATGCAATCCCTTCCTTTGGGAGTCCCTAAATTGTTACTTACAACAATGGCATCAGGAGATGTAAGACCATATATTGGGACAAAAGATATGTGCCTTATGTACCCAATAGCAGAAGCTGGACTTAACAGCCTTACCAAACAGATTCTTACAAATGCAGCATACTGCATAACAGGGATGGCAAATGCGCCTAAAGTATCCACCAAAGATGATAGGCCCCTTATCGGCTGCATGATGTTTGGCGTAACCACTCCATGCGTACTGCGCGGATCAGCCTTTCTCGAAGATAAAGGCTATGATGTAATCATAAATCATGCCATTGGAACCGGCGGCATTTCTATGGAAGAAATGATTGAGGACGGGTATGTAAAGGGTATTCTGGATATAACTACTCACGAGATAGCTGACGAGTTATATGGAGGAGTGCTCTCAGCAGGACCTAACCGTCTTACCGCAGCTTCCAAAAAAGGAATTCCGCAGGTTGTTGCACCTGGTGGGCTGGACTTATTAAATTTTGGAACCCTTGAATCTGTTCCTGAACATTATATTGAAGATGTTAGAAACAACGTCCGCAAGCTTTATAAGCATAACACAAGTGTAACCTGTGTAAGCGTTACCCCAGAGGAAGCTTATGAAATCGCAAAAGATATGGCTGGCAAGCTTAATGGTGCAAAAGGCCCATCAGTACTTTGCATTCCAATGAAAGGGTGGGGTGCCTGTGATATACGCACACCTGATAAAGCGCTCGGCTGGGCAGGACCAGCGGAAGGCCCTTCATGGATCTCAGATCCTGAAAAACCTGAATGGTCATTAAGAAGCTGCAGATATGTGCAGGGGATCAAAGAAAAAATTGATCTTAACAAAGACGAGATGGAAGTACTTATTGCCGATTATCATATGAATGAGCCGGAGTTTTCTGACCTGATGTCTGGCATCCTCTATGACATGCTACAAGGAACATGGAAGAAAGGCAAAAAATACGGAACAAAAGTATATTCCCTGTAAAGGAGGAAAGGCTCTATGCAATACACAAGGCAGGAGGTGCTTGACCGCCTTAGCAAGCAGATACAGCAAGGCAATTCGATTCTTATGTTTGGAGCAGGAACAGGTTTAACTGCGAAATGTGCAGAAAAGGGCGGGGCTGATCTTATAGGTATATATTCAACAGCCGTATTTCGCATGCACGGGCAGCCATCTATATTGGCCTGGCTTCCATATGGCGATTGCAATAAACATACATTCGATATGGCAAAAAGCATCCTGCCCGTTGTAAAATCAACACCTTGCATAGCTGGAATAGGCGCCCATGATCCAAGTGTAGATTTTGACTCAATTATCAAAAGGCTAGAAGAATATGGCTTTTCAGGCGTCAATAATGAGCCCTTTTCAGGTCTTTACGGAAAATATTTTTCCGAGCAGTTGGAACGTGCAGGAGTTGGTTTTTCAAGAGAGGTTGAACTGATAAAGGCCGCACATAAGAACAATTTTTTCTCTGTGGCATGGGCTATGTCAAATGAAGAGGCCGCCAGAATGGCCGCAGCTGGAGCCGATGTAATCGGTGCCATGATAGGTGTGACCAGCGGTGGTATGTCTGGAGCCAGCAAAACAATCTCCCTGGAGGAAGCAACTGATGCCGTCCGTCAGATGATATATGCAGCAAAGAGAGAAAATCCAGATGTAATGGTTCTGACTCATGGTGGCCCATTTGCAGATCCTGATACGGCTGCATATTCAATACATAATACAGAAGCGGTAGGATATGCATCTGGTTCAAGCGGAGAGAGAATCCCTACTGAATCTGCTGTTATAGAAACTACAAGAGAATTTAAAAAAATTTCTTTATCATGAAGGGGAATAAAATGTATATAGATCCAATTGTTGTTCAATATCCTGAAGCCCTTGATTCAGATCGTTTTGTGATCGCAACTTATTATTGCGGAACGCCTGTTAACACCAACGCTTTAAAATTTGGCGCAGCATTAGCTATAGAGCAGACCTGCGGAACGTGGTTAAAGGTACCCGGAGAAACGCATGAAGTAAGAGAGCGTTCAATAGGACGTGTAATTGGTGTTTATGAAGCGCCTGCATACCAAATCGGCGTTCCTGATGGTGTTAACGAAAGAAACTTTATCATCAGAATCGCTTACCCAGCAACCAATTTTGGTTCATCAATGGCTATGCTTCTCTCCACAGTAATCGGGAACATTTCATCATCAGGAAAAGTTAAGCTTCTTGACCTTGAATTCCCCAAAAGCTACCTCGCAGAATACAAAGGACCGAAATTTGGCATTCAGGGAATCAGAGACTTGCTTGGTGTTTATGACAGACCTCTCTTAAATAATATGATTAAACCTTGTACAGGTCTTTCCCCTCAGAAAACTGCCGAGCTTGCCTATGAAGCAGCAGTAGGCGGAGTAGATATTATCAAAGATGACGAGCTTGTAAGCAACCCTCCTCATTGCCCCCTTGTAGACCGCGTAAAAGCTGTTATGCCGGCAATTCAGGAAGCTGACAAGGTTAAGGGTGAAAAAACACTGTACGCATTCAATATCACAGATAGAACTGAGAACCTCAAACATAATGCTATGACTGTAATAGAAAATGGTGGTAATGCATTATTAGTTAACTACAATACCATCGGTCTTGACGCAGCCAGAATGCTTGCAGATGACCCCAGTATCAACGTTCCTATTCTTGCACACTCTGACTATACAGGAGCAGTTTACGAATCACCATGGTCGGGAATGAGCATTAACCTTATTGGAGCTGTACTCCCAAGACTAGCGGGTCTGGATATGATCATCACACTTTCGCCATACGGAAAATTCCCTATGTCGATGGATTCCTTTGTATCCGCAGGTTATAAGATGACGCAGCCGCTTGGGCATATCAAGTCAGTATTTGCTATGCCTGGCGGGGGTACAACTCCGGGTCATATTGAAGATATCATTAACAAATTTGGCAAAGATGTCATGATTGCTGCAGGTGGAGCTATTCATGGACATCCAATGGGACCAGCTGCTGGGGCAAGAGCTTTCCGTCAGGGGATTGATGCTGTTATGAGCGGCAAAACCCTTCAGGAAGCAAAAGCTGACAATGAGGAGCTTAGAATTGCTCTTGAACTCTGGGGGGTTTATGGCGAGGAAAAAGCCAATAATAATTATGATTTAAAAGGCTGATTAAAGTGAACGAACTCCGTTTTTCGAACAATTTTGTCGAAAAGCGGAGTTCTTCGTTTCTGAAAGCCTTGAGAAATCAGGGCTTTTTATTTTTGACGATTTTGCGTATCAGTTTAAAAACGCTCAAATTGCAAAACGAATTTTTTACGCATCTGCGTAATTTGAACACTACTTTTTTATAAAGATTTCATGCAGGTGGCTTCAAATGTGCATACGCCGCGCTGCAAAATCATCTCGACCGGCGAAATTGAGCAGCGGTTCCGCTTGAATTGAGCAATGGGACCGCCCGGATTTAGCAGTCCCACCGTTCAGGTTGAATATGGACAGCACAAAGCTGTCAAGGTATCATAAATATGGTCGGAGTCAGATGTCTTGCAGCCCCTTCCGCTTGCGCATGGATTCCTTGCCGCCAATGACTATGGTGTAGGCATCGTGAACAATACGGTTGCAGATGGTATCAGCCAGCAGTGGGTCAGACAGCTTTTCCGGTCAGCCCGGAATGTCAAACTGGGAACAGAAAAAAGAGGCCGTTCCATTTCTCGCTGACACAGTATCTGAGACGGTACTGCCAAGAGTTTGCTGCATTTTTGATGCTTTGATCAAAGCAATCGAACCCCTTGGCTGTTCTCTGACAGATGATCTGAAGTTTATCGTCAATGGTGAAACGGTTTCTCTATCCGTTTCTGAATCGCAAGATACGGTAGAGCATATTCTGACACGAGAAGAGAATATACAGCTTCTCAAATACGAAGAAGAAAAGCGGAAATATTCATGGACATCAAAGCCGAATATCCGAAAATATGAGCATGTGTATAATGGGAAGCTATCTCTCGCAGTAGGCAAGGAAAAAGGCTTCCGTGACTGTAAATCTTACGTGATTGAAGACCGACTGGGCGATATCATTGTTTTGCTCTACGAAGCAGCAAATGCACTGCGCATCGCACGAGAAGCCCGTGAAGAAGCCGCGCGTAAGCGAGAAGAGGAAGAACGTCAGCGAAATGCCCGGCGTGAGCGGTATAACCAGGAAGTAGACCGAACCAACGCGCTCGTGCATGAAGCGGAGGATTTTGAGATCGCTTGCAGGATCAGGGCATATGTCTCTGCGGTCGAGCAGCGCGGAGACCTCACGGAGGAAGACGTTACATGGATCGAATGGGTGAAGCAGAAGGCTGACTGGTATGATCCAACCATAAAACGCAAAGACGAGTTTTTCGGGACACGTGAGCATGATAAAAGCAAAGACCAAAAGAAGCTGGAAAAATCATATTATTCATGGCGTTGGTGAATGGTATCTAAAAGGGTGCAGCATGCCATCAAGCTGAACCAAAAAAGATATCAGCGCGAAAAGCCCAGAAGTTTCAACTGTTTCACCCCATAGGTACACAATGTGTCATGGGGGTACAGCTGGTACGGGCAAAAGCAAGACGCAAGCTCATGCATTTGAGTTTGCGTCTTGCTTTTTTACATAAGGATAGAGCTTGACAGGAGCAATGTCGACGGTCGGAGTTTTCAGGCGTATCCTGATAAAATGCCGTGTTTTTAATCATTGTACGGATTACTGCCAAGTTTGTCAAGGTTCTTCGAACATTCCGAAGCCCATTGAAAACACTAGGAAAACCGGCTTTTGAGGCTTTGCGGGAGATAGTAGTCAAACAGTAGTCACTATCTGGCAGATAAGGCTGTCATCGCTCAATTTCTCTTTCACACAGCCGCCAAAGCATCCACATCGGAATGTGCTTCACCCAAGTTGGTTTGCACAAGCTGCCATACCGGAAATCATCAGAAAAGCTAGACAAATTACCCAGCGGCGACAGTAGACTTTCATCCGGTCAAAGCTTAGGCAGACATTGATATTTTTCGAAATGCTCCTCCTTTATCAAAGACAGTTTTCTATGATACAATCATTCCGTGTCTGAATATTTCAAATTTGTATATCTTCTGCGTCTCTGCATTTTTTGTTATTTACAACAAAGTTCTGATGTAAGATTTGTAAATTTATCTGATTTACAGAACGTTATGGAAAAAACTCTTGCAAACGCTGTCTAGCTGTAGTACAGTTGGGGTGTAATAAAGCATCGGGCATTGAATTACCTGCGCAGGGACTCAGAAACCGGAGCGAAAAAGGGAGGAAAATAATGAGCCTAACAACTGAAATTATTCTTGTTACTGTCTTTGTTGTTCTAGCAACTCTGCTTCCCACTTATATCATCAGCAAAAAGAAGCAGACAACGCACGATGAGTGGTCTGTCGCAAGCCGGGAGCTTCCCATTTATGTTGTCGTCGGAACGCAGTTCGCCAGCGTAATCGGCGGCGGCGTAATGGTTGGACACGTAGGAAACGCCTATGCCGTCGGCATTGGTCATGTAATATACGGCGTGCTGATGGTCATGCCGCTTTTGATTCTCATGGTGTTGGCAAAATGGCTTCGAAAAAACCAGTTTTCAACTATTCCTGACATCATTAAGCATTACACCGGGGGACAGAACAAATTTGTTAACATTCTCGCAGCCATTGCAACCATGCTTTTCCCATTCGGTTGGATTACATCACAGATTACCGCCTTCGCAAGCATTTATAACCAGATCACCGGTCTTGATTATACGATGCTCTGCATTATCTTTGCCGCATTAGCGCTGCTGTTCGTGATGCCCGCCGGATTAAAAACGGTTGCATGGACCGACTTCATTTTCGCCTGCTTCATCGTTGGCTTAATGGCAATGATCTCTGTCAGCGCTACGGATATGGCCGGCGGTATCACCGGCATCAAAGAAGGAATAGACCCGTCCATGTTATCCCTGAGCCAAAGTGTGAAAGCAATTGGTGGAAATACCATTTTGCTATGGTTCTTCTCCATCATGCCGGGCGGCGTAACCAATCAGATCTATTATCAGCGCATCTGCGCGATGGAAAATGAGAAGAAAGTCAACACCAGTCTGATTATTTCTGCGGTTGTCTCTTTCCTCGCGTTTATTTGGGCTGTCTTTACGGGCATCACGATCAAGGCAATGAATCCGAATCTAGAGACGGCCTCCAGCGCCACCGGCTGGCTGATGACCGTCATTCCCAAACCGATCACTGCTTGCTTCTGTGCCGCACTCTTTGCCGCTATGATGTCGACGGTCAGTTCTGGCGTACAGTCAATTGTCGTGAACGTTACGCGCGATATCGTTCCGGAAATCAAGCCGGGTATTTCCGACAAGCAGAGTCTGAACCTATCTCGTTTCCTTTCTTTCGTGCTGGTTGCATTCTCGCTGATCATGTGCCTGTTCTTTACGGACACGCTGACATGGCTTGTCGCAACAGCTGGTCTGAGTGCTTCCGTACTCCTTTGCCCGATTTTTGTCAGCTATCTGCTGCGAAAGAAGCACTTTGTTACAAACACCGGAATTATCGCGGGTATGGTATGCGGTGCAGCTGGCGGGGTTATCGGTATGATCCTTCAGACAACAATCAACTATGCCGCCCTTGGTATTCTTTTCTCCTTCATCGGCATGATCGCAGTCAGTGCCATGACAAAAAAGAGCGGTATCATCAACGCAGAATAAAATCGTTCTTGAAGAAATAGATAAAGGAGTGTTACGATTATGAAAGAACATATTGCTATTATTGGTGCTGGAAATGGCGGGCAGGCTTTTGCTGGATATTTTTCGCTGATGGGCGAAAAGATCAAGATCTTCGATGTTGTTCCTGCAACTGTTGACAAACTCAATGAAATTGGTGGCGTACTGATCGAAGGCAACAGCAAGTATAAGGGCTTTGGCAAAATCGAACTGGCAAGCTGCTGCATGGAAGAGGTTGTCGACGGGGCAAAGCTGATCTTTATTGTTCTGCCCTCCCTGTATCACGCAGACATGGCGCGAAAAATGGCTCCTTATCTGAAGGATGGACAGGTGATCGTGCTGAATCCCCATGCCTCCATGGGACCGGTCGAGTTCAGAAAGGTTCTGAACGAATGTGGCGTTACCGCAGACGTAACCATCGGCTGCACATCCACACTGCTGTTTGCCTGCCGCGCAGTTGAAATTGGAAAAGTACATGTTGCAGGACAAAAGCAGCATCTGTTTATGGCGGCATATCCGTCCAGCCGCAACAACGTCCTGAAAGAGATGTTCAAGGATCTGATTCCGGAGTTTGAGGTTGTGGATGATGTCATTCGCTGCAGCCTTGAAAATATCAACGCATACGTCCATCCCGCGCCCACAATTCTGAATACGGGTCGCATTGAGTCTGGAACGCCGTTTGAATACTATCTGGATTTCACGCCTGCTCAGGGTCGCTATGTGGATGCTTTGGACAAAGAACGCATGGCGTTGGGAGCTGCTTACGGACTGGATAAAATGAAGCCGCTCGTGCAGGAATACCTTGCAATGTACCGCTGCAAGGGCACGAACATGTACGAGATCCTGACGACTAATGAAGATCTGAAGGGGATCATGGGGCAAAAGTCGCTGAACACCAGGTACCTGATGGAAGACGTCCCTTGCTCTCTGGTTTCCCTGCAATCTCTTGGTAAAATTGCCGGTGTTCCGACGCCATGCATTGACGCTATGGTTACCGTCGGGCGTACGCTGATGCCGGATATGGTCGAAGGTCGTACGTTAAAAAATCTTGGCCTTGAAGGAGTCAGCAAAGAAGACTTTATCAAAATGTGCCGGGAATAATCTTTAAATTGCCTCCGTCCTTCGTATACCCCAATTTCTAATGCTTTTCGAATAATGCACAACCCCTTTTCATGGAGCGGTAATTGGACAGGTTACCGCTCCATGAGCCTATTTGCTGTTGGGAGTTGATATGGAAATGATTCAAAAGCTCAGAAGCTCCGGCGTATTCTGGATGATTACATCCGCTTGCGCGTTTTCTTTGATGCAAGTTTTTATCAAGTTGACCAGCGCAAGCGTATCTGTATATTTGCAGGTTCTGTTCCGAAATGTGGTCGGAATTCTGATTTCCGCAATCTATATAAAAAAAGAACAGCTCCTATGGTTCGGATCCAAACAGGAGCAGTTATTTTTATTTGGGCGATCGATTGCCGGCTTTTTGGGGCTTGTGACGTTTTTCTATGCTTCAAGGCTGGGAAATGTCGCTGACGTCACCATCGTAAATCGAACCGGACCATTCTTTACTACGCTGTTTTCGGTGATTTTTTTGAAAGAGCGCGCATCAAAGGAGCAATGGTTTGCTTTGTCCATTGTTTTCCTCGGCGGACTTATCGCGGCAAACCCATCTTTTGGATCGTCTCCGGTGCCAATGCTTTTGGCTTTGCTTTCTGCTGTAATGAATGGCTCTGCATATACCCTGCTGGCACATTTCCGTGACCGGGTTCCAGCAATGACAGTTGTGATGCATTTTTCCGTTTTCAGTGTAGCTGCCTCCCTGCCATTCGTGATTTATGAGGCATATCTTCCAACAATACAGGACATCTGCATGCTGAGCGCTATTGCGGTCACAGGCAGTCTGGGACTGATATCCATTACGCTGGCATACCGGCTCGCTCCGGCAACGGAAATATCGATCTATGATCAACTGGGAACCGTGATGTCTGTATTGCTTGGCTGGGCAATTCTAAAGCAGGTTCCGAAATGTCATACACTTATAGGCGCTGCGGTTGTTATTGCGGCATCTGTATGGATGTATTGTTTTAACAGAAAAAACCAGCTGCGAATACGTTCGCAGCATTAAAACACAGATGCCTGTGTGCGTCCTTGCGTCAAGCAAAGTCGCACACAGGCATCAGAATTCGACGGGTCTATTGGCGTAGACAGGATTCATTTCAAAATCCGGATTAATCAGCTTGATGCGGAAACTAAGATGTTTACGCATCAGATGGCTCGCCAATTCCGGATCATGGTTTGCAATTGCATCGACAATGGCCATATGGGAAACGCGATTGTCCTGCTTTGTCTTTTCTGATGCATGCTGGTTGAACTCCGCATACAGGCTATTTTTCAACTGCGCCAGAAGAGACTGGCACAGACTCTCCCAAAGTGGGTTCGCGCTGTAATGTGCAATGGCCAAATGCAGCTCAAAATCGTCCTGATAGTTGGGATTCTCTTCATATTTTTGAATCATTTTATTTGCCAGTTGCCTCAAATGCGCAATACCCTCTTCTGTAATACGGATCGCAGCATAATAGGCACCGGACGGTTCGACCATCAATCGGAATTCCAGAATCGCCTCAACCGAGTGATTTTCTTTGAGCATATTGAAAAACTGCATATTTTCAATATTTTCAATGGCATGCTCGGAGACAAACGTTCCGATTCCGTTCCGTGCATCAAGCACTCCGAAATTCTCAAGAATTTTCAGTGCCTCGCGCATAATATTCCGGCTGACGCTAAACGAGTTTGCCAGTTCGATTTCACCGGGAAGTTTTGAACCCTGTGCCCAATTTCCCTTTTGAATCTGTTCGATAATTGCCAAAATTAGTTGATCGCAAAGGTTTATTCTCTGAACTTTTCTTACATTACCCATCCTTATAAATTCCTTTTCCTGCACAAAACTGTTCGAGCGCCGCTTCGAACGCAGACTTCTGTGAAGCCCCGTTTGTGCATTGCCTGCACTTCTGGCAGTTCTCTTTGTTTTTTATTATAGCACAAGCGACTTTTCTATGCAATTCTTTTTGCGGCGTTCGCTTTTCACGGGTTTCTTTATAGGTTTCCTCGCGGGTGCTATTGGCTGCAACCCCCTTAAGATGCTATGTTGCTGGTCGAAAAACGTGCGCAAGGCGGATGCCTGCCTCGATGCAGAACATGCACGCATCAGCAAATTGTCTTCCCTGTTTTAATGCGGTTGCTGTGTCGTTATCGCTTCAGCCACTTCTCAAATTCCGTCTGCGAGATCTTGCCGTTCTCGCACTTCTCCTTTTCCTTCTGCGCCTCCTTGCTCCACGCGGAGAAATCAGCCTGCGAAATTTTGCCTGCGCGGATCCATGCAAAGCGGCGCTTATACTCGCGGCGGTAGATTTTCAGCAGCTCGTCCTGCGCGTGGCTGTGCAGATACTGCCGCATTGCGCCAACCTCTTTACAGGTACGCCCGCGGCTGTCGAACACGCGGCTGCAATATTCTGTACTGCCGTGAACAGTGAGGGCAAAATACCTGCCGCAGTTCTTGCAGGTGCGCATCATGATCTTCTCTTGAACGCACTTGCGCAAGGAAAAGTCGATCAGGTCGTACATGCTTTGCGGATACAAGACCTCCGCAAACTGCTTCTCATTTATAAACTCGAACGAAATCTTCATTGGCTGGAAGTCAAATTTCTGCAAAGATGGAGCCTGCTCATACGCCTGCACTCGAATAGAAAAGTCCACGTCTGTGATGCTTGCGTCCAGAACCGTCTGGAACAGGCGCAGAATTTGCTGCTGCATGGTCGCAAGGTTACTTGG
>ENA-OURS01002000-OURS01002000.1-human-gut-metagenome-genome-assembly--contig:-NODE-2000-length-15497-cov-2.833700_pt1 | contig 15497 bp, 10 predicted proteins | sample MGYA00242109_ERZ509010 | MGnify/ENA primary metagenome ERZ509010 (study PRJEB26280, sample SAMEA2338774) | human gut metagenome | biome: human gut; feature: human-associated habitat; material: faeces... | reverse complement strand
TTATCAACAACCGTTTCATAAGCTACCTTCCCATTGAAATAGCCATAATCACGAAGCAAATTAGTCGTTACCTTCACACGTACCTCCGGGTTGACCGTAGAAATAAATACGGGAGGATTGGCCGCAAAACGGTTGAACATCCATTTACCGAATCCCTTCTTATATTTCACGAAGTCATTGTACATCCACATTTTAAAAGGGATAGGAAGGATACCGCCAAACATCTTTGTACTAGGTGTCTTATCGAGTGCAGCATCAATTTCCGTCAGCGCCGTCTCTCCTACCGGTGTTGTCGATTTATTCAATATGACAGTCTTGCTTCCGGTGTAAAGCCCCTCCCCTTCGGGAAGATGTTTCGTCACCGAACAAGCCGACAGTAACACTACACTTATCAGACAAACAGCCAATATATTTATATGTATCTCTTTCATACTTACTTCTTTTTCTTAAAGATGAACAGTTCACTAAGTTTGTCCAGCTTCTTGCGAAGCACAATACCGACTCCGGTTTCCGTAATCTCACCTTCGAGCACACTCTCGTAGTTCTTGTCATAGAACAGGCGGATATACCGGGTTCCGGTTCTATCCAAACGATATTCCAGAGAAATATTGTCGATGAAGGATTCGGCGTCATTCGTCGCATTCTCACCTTGAGAAACCTTGCCACCGATTACAATCTGGAAACGATTGTTAAACAAGCGTTGTGAATAACGGAAACTGTAATCCGTACGTTTACTTCCCGTCTCTGAATCGTCGTGGTCTTCGACACCGACAGAGAGACTCGCATTCTTCAAGTTACCCATCAAGGAGTTTATCTGACTACTCAATACAGAAGTCAGAGCAGATCCCATATTCAGCTTGCCGAGTCCGCCGCCACCCCCACCAATCGGTCCGGTGCCGAGATAAGTTTTCATCACCATGATATACAATGCCTGTTTACCTCGTTCTTCCGCCCCCATAGCGGTCAACTCGTTTTGTACGGTCGCATCTTCGGGAGCCGCAACATCGAATGCAAACGAAAGATTATCCAAGCGGTTCTTGACTACAACGGAAACATCGAAATTAACCATACGACTTCCACCATTCTCTCCTTCGGAAACTGACGCACGGATACGGTCAGTCGCCTTAAAGTTCAACATCGGGTCCATCGGATTTCCCGTCCATTCCACGTAACTACCGTTATCAATGGCAAATTCCTTTGCTGCAATCACCGGCAAAGCATATTTCATCAAGCCGCCACTCAACGTATAACGTCCGGTCAGAGTCAGGTCGCCTTGCGGAGTGTATTTCATGGAAAGGTCACCCCCGCCTTCCAGTTCGATACGGTTATCATTACTTGCATCCAGGTCAACTTTCACTCGGACGGACGGATCGATATGTACCATCATTACCATGTCCAATCCGCCTAAAGAGACAGTCGGCACTTCCTGCCGGACAACAGTTGTAGTATCGCTAAATGAAGTAAATGTTACCAAACTTCCCAAACGGTCCTGCACTGTCAATGGTGAATCGGTCAAGACATACGAAACATCGGTGTTCCCCAGCAGACTCACGTTCCCACGCATATTCAGCCCGTCCAAAGGCCCTTTCACCGTCGCTCGGAAATCAGCAAATACTTTGCCGTAAACCAGACTTTCACGGGTACGCTTAGCATCCAGTAACGTATAATTTTGTGCCAGCATATTCAGGTTCGCCATTGGACGGCTCATATCACGGAAATCAACATAGCCATCAATAGTAAACGGATTCTTCGATGTTGTGTAAATAGCAAATTTATCAAATTCCAACCGATTGTTCTTTATTTGCACAGGACGATTATCAAACATGAAACGCGCACCATATTGACGGGAAAGGACAGCAACACTATCCAATACAAGTTCGCCGTTTATCAAAGGTTGTTCAGTACTGCCCGTTATATTCAGATTACCATCCATATCACCGGACAAAGTGACCATCTGGTCAGGAATAAACACATTCGCCACCCGCAGCGGAAAATGCTCCAATGTTGTATTCACTTCCAAACTATCTTTGCCTGTGCGGGTAGGAACCAGTTTCCCATCTGCCACCAGCACTTCTGCCTGATCGTGATTCAGATAAGCATTCAGATATTGTTTTCCCTGTTCGCCCGGCAACCACGTAGCCCCTAATGCAACGTCACCGATACGCTGACGTTCATAAGTCAGTTCATCAACAGACGCCTCAGCCGAGAGTTGCAAATCCTTTTCTGTCTGTATGTAATGAGCTTCCAACGAGAACAATCCGGTTATTTCGGGGAAGTAAGGCAACACACTCGTTATCTCTTGCAGACGGATTCTACGTATTTCAACATCTATATTCTGCAGAGACACCGTATCGCCCGGTACGGAATGTACCCTGAATCCCATTCCTTCTTCATCCCACATATCCACGTTCGCGTATACACGCATATTTTTATGCAGGTAAATCCAGTTATGATTCTCGTTGAAATGAAATCTTTGGAAGGCAACAATCGGATTCTCCGGAATCAGTGTGAAAGCGATTCCGTTCCCCTTACCATGTCCTTCGAACAGAGGGCGGGCATTTACCCCCAGCAATACGCCTGTTTCTCCTTTGCCGTTTTTGTAGTCTACCAGCAATTCCGCATCGCGGTCGCGAATCTCTCCGGTCAAAGTAGTAGCAAAAGAGAATTGCGGATTCTTCGGTCCGTTTATTACACCGGCACGTAGTTTCATTAAAGTAGTATCCTGTTTGACAGTGAAGAAGATTGTATCCAGTTGCAATGTGTCCATCTTCAATGCATGCACCGCAGCTTTTCCATTGATTCCCCAATCGGGAGCCGTACCGAACTTCATGGAAACATCATGGTAGGATATGTTTTTAGTAGCCAGAAAATAAGCTAACGGATTCTCTTTTCCTGCGGAGAAAGATAAAATAGCTGTCGGCAACGCTTCACGCAGTTCGGCGTGGTTCAAGGCTTTTTCATCAATCTGCTTCATCAGGACATCCATGAAGTGTGTAGACTGACTTATCAAAGAATTAACACCGGAACGTGCACTCAAGTTGAGTTTCATATCACCAGATGTTAGATGTGTGAACACCCTGTTTTGACGAGCTTCGGCAGAAAGATTAAAGGCGAGCGGGCGCTTCATCGGTTGAGGCATCAACCCCAGTTCGTGTAAGTCGAGCTGAGTGACGTCAACCGTCACTTTTCCATCTGGATAACGATGTGCCAGATTGTATTCTGCATCTGTTGTCATCTTCAACAGCGCATTGTCACTTGTCAGATTAGCCGTCACCAATGCACCTTTCAAAGCTCCAGTCAAATGAACATTGGAAAGCTGGTAACGTGCATAATGTAGTTGATCTAATGAAAGATTCAGTTTGGCTAAAGCACGATAAGACATGACGTCCAGCCCACGGCCTTTGGCATCTGCCGAAAGAGAAAGTTCGTAGATAGAGTCTTTCGGAAGGAAATTATGGAGTTGTAGATTGTCAATCTTCAAGTCGGCTGCATAAGCCTCGGTTGAGGTATTAAGTTCTGCATTCACCCCCATAGAGCCTTGCCCCTGTTTCAAGTGAAGATTAGCCTTATATTCAGGTCCTTTCAGCTCGACACGGGCCTTCAGATTCATGCTATCTGGGATTACGATAGTACCGTTGGGGGCTTCTCCCGTTAAAGCAGTCAGGAAGTTTAGATTCTGAGTAATCATATCCAGACCGATAGTCCCCGAACGCGTCAGGCTGTCAGCCAAGTTTTCAAGAATACCGCCTCCTTTCATGGAAAAAGCTCCCGGGAGATCGACTGTGAAACGAGAAATCTGCATTTGTTTCAGATTTCCGTCCGTACCGGCACGAACCACAAGCGGACGGAAGGGATACGCCTCTTTGAAACTATCCGGCAAACCGCCGGCAAATAACATAACATCCTCTTTACCGATATAAGCATTGAGACCGGCGGACAAACGTCCTGTAGTGGGAATATTGACAAGTTCCCAATATGTCTGGGCGGATAAATCTATTTCGGAATGAGGGGTTTGCAGTTTTATGCCGGGAATACGAATAATCGAGTCGTTAGAAAATGCCCTACCCGTCAATGAAGTGATACTCAATCCGGAACGTTCATTCATCGAAAACTCACGGATTACAGCATTCATATCCCGACCTTTATATAATAAGGAATCCAAACCGATACGGATATCACGAACGGCAATATGAGACGCATCGAAACCTTCTCCGGGTTTGGCTGCTCCGGTATCATAATTGGCAGAGCTTCCGGATAACAGGAATTGTTTCAGTTCATAAAACTGATTCTTCAGATCAGCTTGTGCATCATTGATAAATGCTTCTCCGATATGAGCAGCCATTCGCATCGAGTCAGCAGGAAGTTGCATACTGAACGACACATTCTTCAACTTCAGTTTATGAAGATCCACTTTCCAGTTTACAGGAGCAGAAGCTGTTGTATCTTTAGGCGTAGTCGTAGTATCGTTCATCAACATTTGTACGTGAGTGTCCGATAATTCCGTCTGGTTGATAACGGCCAGCTCATTAGAAAGATCAACTCCATGACTTTGTAAAAAGAAACGTCCCAGTACCCCCTTTATCTTCATGCCTTCTATTAGATTAGCCGAATTGAACGCTACCTGACTTAATGTTACTTCATCTACCTCTACCTTTCCCTTGACGAGCGGCCATGCCTGTACACGCACGTTCAGACTTTCCAAAGACAACAGCGTATCCGGTTGCTGGATCACTTCCACGCCACGAACCAACAGATTGAGCGGAAAACGAAGGTCGATTCGTTCCACCTGAATCTGCATACCGGTTGCTTTGGAAGCGTATGCTGTCACCTCCCGACGCAAAAGATTCTGAACGGGAGGTATATAAAGTAATATCATTAGTATTACAAAAAGCAATACAGGAGTGAGCAATATCCAACTCACCCTTCTTATCCATTTTCGTTTCATGTAAAATGTGCCAGTGTATTAAAAGGTGACACAAAGTAAACAATTAATTCTGAAAAAAGGTTGACGTTAGGAGCAAAATGTTCAATCACAAAAGAAATACAAGCATTATGGTTTTCTTTCTTCACCTTCTTTACCGGAGCTCTTGTCACTACTTCAAGCTACTTATACCTTACGAGCTTCTTCCAGAACCTTCTGAATCTCCAGAAGTACACAAGCCGTTTTTTCACCTATCTCCTCTGAAAAACATTGCCCACGTTGTGTTTCCAGCCAGTTCAATAAAGGCACAGCTTCCATTGCCCCGATTAAAGTGAAAAGCGGAAGTAGTTTGTGAGCCATAGCCGCTATTCCGTCCACCTCCTTGCCTGCCAATGCTTGTTGCATCCGATCGGCATTCTTTCCGGTTTCTTCGATAAAGGTCTGAATAATGGAATGTGCGGCATCAGCATCGTCTTCAGAAAAGGCTGTTAATGCAGAAAAGTTCAAGGAACTTACAGTCTGCATATCCTCAGTAATGTGTGCTTCGTCAGCGGCAAGCTGTCCTTCGTTGACTGTGAGCAATAGTTCTTTCACCGTAAAAGGTTTGTGCAGGCAACCGGCAAAACCGTGTTCTTGTAAAGCATCTATATCCATTTCACTGCGGGCAGTTACGGCAATCACAGGAATTGTCTTTGCCTGCGGAATATTGGAAGCGCGCAAGAGTTTTACCAAATCAAAGCCATTAATAGCAGGCATTTGTATATCAGTCAGCAATACATCGAAAACAGAGGTACGGAGCTGTTCTATCAACTCCTCCAGTTGCTCACAACAAACGGCGTCAATTCCATGTTGCTTTAACATGGCTGCCGTCAAGCTTAATTGAATTTTATCATCATCAATCAACAGTACACGTATCACTTTCATCGGTGGAAGCGTGACAGGGTCTTCTGCCGAAATTGTTTTTTCTTCCAATGCCCTTTCGGACACAGATTTTCCCACCGGATAAAGAGGGAGAATGACTGTGAAGCAACTTCCCTCCCCCAGCTTACTCTGCACATCAATCGTACCTTCAAGCAAAACAACCAACTTCTTCACAATAGACAATCCCAAGCCGAAGCCTTCTTCTCCTTGTGCACCGGATAAACGGGTAAATTCCTGAAAAATCCGTTCGCGGTCTTCCGTAGCCATACCTTTTCCGGTATCCGAAATCGCTATCGTCAGCTTGGAAGAATCATATTTAGCCGTTAATGCAATCTCGCCTTTCGGAGTAAACTTCACTGCGTTAGACAAAAGATTATTCACTATCTGCCGGAGCCGTAAAGGGTCGCTGATGTATCTCCCATTTAATTCCTGAGCGACATGGCATTGCAAGGTTAATCCTTTGGCGGCTGTCAATGGTTCGAAGCTAACATGGATTTCTTCGAATAACTGCGAAGGATTGAAGGTGACGCGGTTCACTTCCGCTTTATTAAGGTCGAGCCGATGAAAGTCGAGCAAGTCGCTGACCAATTTCAAAAGATGTTCCGAAGAACTTTTCATATTGTCAAGATAGAAGCGCTGCCGTTCGTCCTCCGTCAGTCGGGAAAGTAATTCGGTATATCCCATAATAGAGCCTAACGGTGCTTTAAAGTCGTGAGTAATGGCGAGCATCAGCTTTTCACGGGCAATAAGCAGGTCTTCCGCCCGTTTATTAGCTTCTTCCAATTGCCGGCGGTAACGATTGCTGCGGGATATGTCACGCACTATCAAAATCAGGAAAAAGACAGAGAGCAGCACTGCTCCGATAGCTATTCCACCAATGGTGCGTGCTGAACGCATTCTTACCTCCTGTTGCATTTCTGCATCCTGGCGGGCACGCAAGGTCATTTCCTCCTCGTATTGTTTTATCAGGCTATCCATTCTTGCTGTCAACTGCGAATTCATACGCTGATATTTTGTTTTCGCCGCTGCAACCGTTTTTCCTCTGTAGCCATACGAATCTTTTGCTGAAGGGAATCTTTAGAAGTGGTCGGTTCCAGAATAGTATCCGTAGCAACCTCCATGGAGGTATTAACAAGCACGGCACTGTCTTGTTTAGTTGGGACAAACACTTCTGCCAATCTCTTAAAGAAACCTTTCTTCTTAGGCGTAGTCAGTAAAGAATCCCGTTTAGTGATAACTCGGTGTTGTACCCGTTGCTGAGTAATGACAGAATCTTGTTCGGAAATTATTTCTTCAATCTCCGAAGCGGAAAGTAAGCTGTCATTCGCTTCGCTCAATACCCGGAGCATCTGTATCGTATTCCGGTCTTTCTCGTGCAGCAGGGTCAACAGGCTGTCTGTCCGCAGATTCTCCTGGTCATCGGCAGCCGACAATGTCTCCATTTCGCGATGTACAAATACCAGAGAAAAAAGAAGAATTGCAAGTAATAACGTATAACCGATTGTTACTTTCAACTTTGTGGAACGATAGGAAGCCATACGGTAAAGTTTTAAGTATCAAGTATTCACTTGGGGAGTGGGGAGTTTCGTCATGTAATGAAAACGCCACCAAAGCATTAATCCTGCACTTGTCAGACCGAAAGGGAACGCCATCCAGACACCTACCACCCCCCAGCCCATTACGAAGCCGCAGAAATAACCTACGGGAAGTGAGATGATAAAGTAAGCGATAAAGGCGATGAGCATCATCAGTTTTACATCCGAAATGCCACGCAAGGCATTAGCAAAAGTAATCTGTAACCCGTCCCCGAACTGATAAACGAGGAAAGGAAAAATGAGAGAAGTTACCATAGCCGCCACCTCAGGACTGTCGGTAAACCAACCTCCTAAATAGTTACGGCAAAGAAAGACAATAAAAGAAAGCACTACGCCCAATGTCATCATCAGATGAAAACCGGCATAGGCCGAACGACGAACGTTCAAAATATCGTTCTGACCTTTGAAGTTGCTGACACGAACAGCTACGGCAGCTCCCATGCCATAATACATCATAAACGTAAACTGTGAAATAGCCAACATAACCTGATGCGAAGCCAGTGCAATGGTCCCCAACCAACCTATCATTATGGCACTCAGACTAAAAGAAGCTGTTTCCATTCCCATTTGAAAAGCAACCGGCCAACCAAGTCCGTTCAACCGACCGAATATAGCCCGTGACCACCCCAAACGGAAGAAGCCGACTTTGTAACGGATAAAACGAGAACTACGCAAGAAGATAATGATAAACACGAGCACCATCATAATACGTGAAAACAATGTGCTGATACCGGCTCCCAACAATCCCAACTCGGGCAAACCTAACTTTCCGTAAATCAAAAGATAATTTCCTATGATATTCAATACATTTCCTCCCAAGAGTATCCACATGGCCGTCTTGGTATCCGTGATTCCATCCGTAAACTGCTTGAATCCATTGAAAAGCATAACAAACACCAATGAAGCCAGCAGCACCAAATAATAAGGCTTAATCAAAGGAATCAGTTCTTCCGGCTGGCCGAGATTCTCTATATTCAGATAAAGGACAGTCATACAAAGCGTCAATAATAACGCGACCATCAGATTCGCTAACAAACTATTACGCAATGCCTGTCCGGCAGGTGCAAACTGATGTGTTCCATATAGACCTCCCACAACAGGAGTTAGCCCGTATGAAAAACCGGTACTGAAAATGATAGCCAAATTGAACACGTTATTTACAAAAGAAGCTGCTCCCAATTCTACCGTACTATGATGTCCAATCATCAGGGTATCGGCAAACCCGAGCACGATCACTCCTATTTGTCCGATAACGATAGGTAAACCAAGAAAAAATAATGCTTTATAATGCTCTCTGTATGTTCTATATATATTTCTCATTTACTTTTATAATAGAGTACAACTCCGTTCTCTTTCCGAAAAGCCGATTGAGCGACTTCCCGCAACTGCATAGCAGTGACAGAGCGATAACGTTCTACTTCTTTCTCCAAATCTTCCGCTTTACCGAGCAATTCGAACCAGGCAAGATTGGTAGCCACATTCAAATAATTTATATTACCGAATATCTGGGTAGACTCAAACTTATTTTTCACCTTCTCCAATTCCTGTCCGTCAACCAATTCTTGTTGCAGGCGATCGAGTTCGTCGCGCACTGCCGCTTCCGCCAGTTCGAGGCTAACTCCCGCCGAAGGTTTTCCGGCAATGTGAAACAAGCCTGCATCCACACTACCTGAGATGTAAGCATCAATGCTCGAGAATAGCTGTTTTTCCTGTACCAGATGTTGGTTCAATCGACTGGAACGCCCGTTACTCAATACATCCGACAGTATATCGAACACATAATAATCCGGGTGACGATGATCGCACATGTGATAAGCCATGAACAGAGAATCAAGAGGTACATTTCTCTCTACCGTCAGCCTGCGTTCTTCCGTCTGTTCCGGCTCCTGTGGCAGATTCCGTACAGGAACTTCCCGACGGGGAACAGATCCGAACCATTTCTCCGTCAATTCCACTGCTTCCTCAAAAGAGATATTCCCGGTCACCGCCAGTATCGCATTGTTAGGAGCATAAAAACGGAAAAAGAATGCTTTCACCTCTTCTAATGTTGCATTAGCGACATGCGACAGGTCTTTTCCGATAGTCGGCCATTGATAAGGATGTTTCTGATAAGCCAACGGGCGCAAAAGATGCCCCACATCTCCATAAGGCTGGTTCAGACAGCGTTGCTTGAATTCTTCCATTACTACCCCTCGCTGTACTTCCAGACTCCGTTCGCTGAAATCAAGGCTCAACATACGGTCGGACTCCAACCAGAAGCCGGTTTCCACATTCTGCCGGGGCACAGTGAGGTAGTAATTGGTGATATCATTGTTCGTCCAGGCATTATTCTCTCCACCCGCTAGCTGAAGCGGCATATCATAATCGGGGATATTTACCGATCCACCGAACATCAAGTGTTCAAACAGATGTGCGAAGCCGGTATGTTCGGGATGTTCGTCACGAGCTCCCACATTATATAATATATTTAGAGCCACCATCTGTGTACTTTCGTCCCGCGAATGTACCAGCCGCAACCCGTTGTCAAGAATGTGCCTATTGATTTTCATATCATTTAGTCAAGTATAGTCGCTTTTATTATCTTCACATCTTCTTCGGGACGGTCGCTACGGTCCGTCTTCACCTTCTGGATTTTATCTACGACGTCCATACCCTCCACTACTTCGCCGAATACTGTATATTCGCCATCCAGATGTGGAGTACCACCCACAGTAGTATATGCTTCTATCTGCTCCGGCGTAAAATGGAATTCCGGTTCTTTTGCCGACAATTCCTGTGCTTCCGCAAACAATTTCTCCTGCAAGTCATAAAGCCCGTTTTCGTCATTCGCCTTACGCATCTTATAGATTTCTTTCATGTGTTTCTGCGCCAATTTATTGAAAATGACATTGATCTTATTTTCATTCATCTGGCTTTCCATACCCAACAGTGTAGAATCATTGTAAACCTTACCCGTTACGATATAGAACTGACAACCGGAAGATTCTTTTTTCGGATTCACATTGTCTCCCTGACGGGCTGCAGACAACGCTCCTTTCTTATGGAAATACTTCGGATATACAAATTCTGCCGGTACGGTGTAGCCGACATCACCGGCACCCAACATCTTCCCTTTCGGCGCATTCTTTGAATCCGGGTCACCAGCTTGAATCATAAAATCTTTGATGACACGATGAAATAATGTTCCTTCATATACTCCGTCTTTCACCAGTTTGATAAAATTATCACGATGCTTGGGTGTCTCATTATACAACTTCACTTTGATATCTCCGGCTGTTGTTTCAATCTTTACCAATGTCTCTTTATCCATGTCTCCTCCTTTTTTTGTTCCGGTTTTGCAGGCAGTAAGTCCGCAAAACGATATAGTTAATAATATCAATGTAATCTTTTTCATAACGCTTTTATTTAATTTAAGTTTGCAAATATACCACTTTCGCCTAAATCATCTTACCTTTGTGACTTAAAAGAATCAAAACCTGACACAATGAAAGCCATATTAATAGTCGAAGATGATATAACTTTTGGAATGATGCTCAAAACCTGGTTAGGCAAAAAAGGATTTGAAGTATCATCAGTGAGTAATATAGCACGTGCCCGAAAGCATATCGAAAGCCAGACTGTTGACTTGGTATTATCCGATTTACGATTACCCGATTACGAAGGCATTGATTTGCTGAAATGGATGAATGACCGGGGACTGGATATTCCCCTGATTATCATGACCGGTTATGCGGATATTCAATCAGCGGTATTGGCCATGAAACTTGGTGCACGGGATTATATCGCAAAACCTGTCAACCCGGAAGAATTATTAAAGAAAATATCAGAAGCTCTACAAACAGAGAGAACGCCAACAGCTCATTCCGCAGCCAAGATGTCTTCGAAAAAAGTCTCTCCCGCCTCATCCAAAGAGACAACAGAAACTCGTCGTGCCTATCTGGAAGGAGAAAGTGATGCTGCCAAGCAACTCTACAATTATGTAGGCCTGGTAGCTCCTACTAATATGTCCGTACTCATCAACGGTTCTAGCGGAACAGGTAAAGAATATGTGGCACACCGTATTCATCAACTTAGCAAGCGTAGCGACAAACCGTTCATTGCCGTAGACTGCGGTTCGATACCTAAGGAATTGGCAGCCTCCGAATTCTTTGGTCATGTAAAAGGCTCGTTTACGGGAGCATTGACGGATAAAACGGGAGCTTTCGTTGCAGCCAACGGTGGCACTATCTTTCTGGATCAAATCGGAAATCTCAGCTACGAGGTGCAGATACAACTACTCCGCGCCCTGCAAGAGAGAAAAATACGTCCGGTCGGTTCTACACAAGAAATATCCGTGGATATCCGCCTGGTATCGGCCACCAACGAAAATCTGGAACAAGGAATCGAAAAGGGAACATTTCGCGAAGACCTTTATCATCGCATCAATGAATTTACCCTGCGAATGCCTGACTTGAAAGAACGGAAAGAAGATATCCTGCTATTCGCCAACTTCTTCCTTGATCAGGCAAACAAGGAATTGGACAAGCATCTGATTGGTTTCGACGCAAAAGCGTCACAAGCTTTATTGAGTTATCATTGGCCGGGAAACCTGCGTCAAATGAAGAATATCGTGAAAAGGGCAACCTTACTGGCGCAAGGCAGTTTTATTACATTGCTCGAATTAGGTACTGACTTACTGGATACTACTACAACTTGTACCACAAGCATGTCATTACGCAATGAGGAGACGGAAAAAGAACATATATTGGAAGCATTACGCCAAACCGGGAATAATAAAAGTAAGGCAGCACAGCTGTTGAATATTGACCGGAAGACGCTATATAATAAACTGAAACTATACAACATTGATTTATAGCATTCAAGTCAGCCCCAGACAACACACAAAACAACGATTGAATGAAACACATACGTAAATTGAAAGAAATGACATATTGCAAAAGCACACATTTGTGTACTTTTGCAATATAAAAGCCTTACGAATATTATCGCGCCATTGCATAAACATTAACACCATACAAATCAATATTATGAAGAAGTTTAATTTTATATGCCTTTCTATCCTCTATTCAATTTGTAGTTTTGCGCAACAGCAGAGTATTCCTGTCCCCAAGCCTCATCAACTGAAATGGCATGAAGCCGAAATGGGAGCAGTCTTTCATTACGACTTGCATGTATTCGATGGTATCCGCTACGGACAAGGCAATAACCGCATCACCCCCATTGAAGATTATAACATTTTTAATCCAACCGAACTCAATACTGATCAATGGGTACAAGCAGCCAAAGCTGCCGGATGCAAATTTGCCGTACTCACAGCCACCCACGAAACCGGATTCGGACTTTGGCAAAGTGATGTCAATCCGTATTGCCTGAAAGCTGTCAAGTGGAAAGACGGCAAAGGAGATATAGTCCGCGATTTTGTAAATTCCTGCCGTAAATACGGCCTTCAACCGGGCATTTATATAGGCATCCGTTGGAATTCTCTGTTGGGTATCCATAACTTCAAAGCTGAAGGCGAAGGAGAATTTGCCCGTAACCGCCAGGCGTGGTATAAACGCTTGTGCGAGAACATGGTAACAGAGCTATGTACACGTTATGGTGATCTCTATATGATATGGTTTGACGGCGGAGCTGATAATCCACGCGGTGACGGTCCTAACGTAGAACCTATTGTGAATAAATATCAGCCCGACTGTCTTTTTTATCACAACGTTGACCGCGCAGACTTTCGTTGGGGTGGTTCGGAAACAGGTACAGTAGAGTACCCTTGTTGGTCTACCTTCCCCTACCCATACAGCCACAGTAATGCTACCGAACCCGCACGTAACCACAACATACTATTAAAACACGGCGATAAAGACGGCAAATATTGGGTACCGGCTATGGCAGATACTCCATTACGTGGAGCAAACGGGCGTCACGAATGGTTTTGGGAACCGGATGATGAAAATAACATCTACCCATTGGATGCACTAATGGACAAATACGAGAAATCAGTAGGAAGAAATGCAACTCTCATCCTCGGATTAACGCCTGATCCGACCGGATTGATTCCCATAGGAGATACGCAACGACTGAAAGAAATGGGAGATGAAATAAACCGTCGTTTTTCTTCCCCCATAGCGAAAACTTTAGGGAAAAAAAAGAGCCTGACTTTGAATCTCGGGAAGAAGCAAACTGTAAATTACTGCATTATTCAGGAAAATATAAAAAACGGAGAACGTATCCGTCAATATAAGATAGAAGCAAAAGTTAATGGGAAATGGCAGCCTGTCTGTTCCGGAGAATCCGTAGGGCATAAACGTATTGAGAAGTTTGATCCGATAGAAGCAAGCGCATTAAGACTAACCATTCCCGAGTCTGTTGCATTGCCTGACATTATCAATTTTAGCACATACTATATCAAATAAAAAGTACAAGAAGAAATCTGCAAATAACACCTAATAACTACCCCATGAATAAAAAGAAACTATTCCCACTCGCACTTGTACCACTCGCAGCCACCAGCCTGCAAGCACAAAGCAACATTCAGACAGGGCGTACAGACAAACGCCCGAATATCATCCTCTTTATGGTAGATGATATGGGTTGGCAGGATACTTCCCTTCCTTTCTGGACACAAAAAACGCATTACAACGAACTATACGAAACGCCGAACATGGAACGACTGGCCCGTCAGGGAATGATGTTCACTCAAGCGTATGCCAGTAGCATCAGTTCTCCCACCCGATGCAGCCTCATCACCGGAACGAATGCGGCACGCCACAGGGTAACCAACTGGACGCTACAAAAAAACACCATGACAGACCGTAAAAACAAACAGCTTGCCGTCCCTGATTGGAATTATAACGGAGTAAGTCAGGTACCCGGTACTAACAACACCTTTGTAGGAACTTCTTTTGTACAAATCCTAAAAGACAACGGCTATCATACTATCCATTGCGGAAAAGCCCATTTCGGTTCCATCGACACTCCGGGAGAAGACCCGCACCATTGGGGATTTGAGGTAAACATCGCCGGACACGCTGCCGGAGGACTTGCCAGTTACCTCGGGGAAGAGAATTACGGACATACCAAAGACGGAAAACCAGTTTCACTAATGGCTGTCCCCGGACTTGAAAAATACTGGGGTACGGAAACATTTGTTACCGAAGCATTAACGCAGGAAGCTATCAAGGCACTAAACAAAGCCAAAAAATACAATCAGCCTTTTTATCTGTCTATGGCTCAATATGCTATCCATGTTCCTCTGAATAAAGATATGCGCTTCTACGATAAATACAAGAAGAAAGGTATGACCGACCATGAAGCTGCTTATGCTACCCTTATCGAAGGAATGGATAAAAGCCTCGGCGACCTCATGAACTGGCTGGAGAAAAATGATGAAGCAGACAATACAATTATTATTTTTATGAGTGATAACGGAGGACTTGCAGCCGAATCCTACTGGCGTGACGGAAAGTTACATACACAGAATCATCCTTTGAATAGCGGCAAAGGTTCTACCTACGAAGGAGGTATTCGTGAACCGATGATTGTCAGTTGGCCGGGAGTGGTGAAGCCGGGTAGCAAATGTGACAATTACTTATTGATAGAAGACTTCTACCCTAGCATTCTCGAAATGGCAGGAATCAAGAAGTATAAAACAGTCCAGCCGATAGACGGGATCAGTTTTATTCCCCTATTGAAGCAAACGGGAAATCCTTCTAAAGGACGCAGTCTTTTCTGGAATATGCCCAATAACTGGGGGAATGACGGTCCCGGAATCAATTTTAACTGTGCAGTTCGCAATGGCGACTGGAAGTTGATTTATTATTACGGAACCGGTAAGAAAGAGTTATTCAATATCCCTAATGATATAGGTGAAAGCAACGACTTAAGTGCACAGCATCCTGACATCGTGAAAAGGCTTTCTAAAGAATTGGGAAACTATCTGCGAAAAGTAGATGCACAGCGACCAACTTTCAAGGCTACCGGACAACCTTGTCCCTGGCCGGATGAAAAGAAATAGTCGTTGAAAAGAAAAAGAACTGTGGCGGAGAGTGTGGAATAATTCCACA
>ENA-OURS01001998-OURS01001998.1-human-gut-metagenome-genome-assembly--contig:-NODE-1998-length-15522-cov-2.462468_pt1 | contig 15522 bp, 10 predicted proteins | sample MGYA00242109_ERZ509010 | MGnify/ENA primary metagenome ERZ509010 (study PRJEB26280, sample SAMEA2338774) | human gut metagenome | biome: human gut; feature: human-associated habitat; material: faeces... | reverse complement strand
ACCTCCCCTAGAAGGGGAGGCTTTTTTATGCCCCTGTCCGCTTTTTCTCCCCCTTGCAAACCCCCTTCTCCCGTGATACCATAGGAGCAAAGGGGGCGATCGGATGAAGTATGCGGCGATCAAGAGCTGCGATATTGCCAATGGGCCGGGGGTGCGGGTGAGTCTGTTCGTGTCCGGGTGCAGGCACCACTGCAAGGACTGCTTCAACCCCGAGACCTGGGACTTTGCCTACGGCCAGCCGTTTGACGAGGCCGTGATGGAGCACATTCTGGCCCTCATGGCCCCGGATTACATCCGCGGGATCACATATCTGGGCGGCGAGCCCTTTGAGCCGGAAAACCAGCCGGGGCTGCTCGCGCTGTCGCGGAAGATCCGGGCGGCGTACCCCGAAAAATCCATCTGGTCGTTCTCCGGCTATCTCTTCGACCGCGATATTCTGGCCAAAAAACTCGGCCCGTGGGAGACGACGCGCGAGCTGCTGTCGTATCTCGACGTGCTGGTCGACGGGCCGTTCGTCGCGTCGCTCAAAAATCTCAATCTCCGGTTCCGCGGCTCGTCCAACCAGCGGCTGATCGACGTGCCCGCGAGCTTAAGGACCGGCGCCGTCGTCCTCTGGGACGAGCGGCAGTAGGAGGAAGTTCATGCCCGTTATCAAAATCCACTATTTTTCCGATGATCTGCCCCGGCTGCAAAAGACGGCCAAGGGCGACTGGATCGATCTGTACTGCGCGCAGACCATGCAGCTTCACGCGGGCGAGTTTGCCCTTATCCCGCTGGGTGTGTCGATGCAGCTGCCGGAGGGATACGAGGCCCGCACGGCCCCGCGTTCGTCCACATTCAAGCGTTGGGGCATTCTGCAGGCCAACTCCGTCGGTGTGATCGACAACAGCTACTGCGGCACGAATGACGAATGGAAGCTGCCAGTCTACGCCACGCGCGACACCGTGATCGAAAAGGGCGACCGTATCTGCCAGTTCCGCATTTATGAGGTGCAGCCGCCGATCGACTTTGAAGAGTGCGAGGCGCTTTCCGATACCGACCGAGGCGGCTTTGGTTCGACCGGCGTGCGCTGATTTTTGAAACATATACTCCGATACAAGAAAGGATGATTTGATTATGAAAACGTTGCTCAAGGGCGGCACGGTCGTCTCTGCGGCAGGCTCCCGCGTTGCGGATGTGCTGGTAGACGGCGAGAAGATCGCCGCTGTCGGCGAAGGACTGGCGGCGGACGGCGCGAACGTCGTAGATGTGAGCGGCAAGCTGCTCTTCCCCGGCTTTATCGACGCGCATACGCATTTTGACCTTGACGTCTGCAACACCACGACTGCCGACAACTTCAACACCGGCACGCGCAGCGCCATCCACGGCGGCACAACGATGGTCATCGACTTCGCCTGCCCGAATAAGGGCGAGACGTTGGGCTACGGGCTTGATCTCTGGCATAAAAAGGCCGACGGCCGTTCCAGCTGCGACTACAGCTTCCACATGACCATCGACGACTGGAACGAGGGCATCAAAAATGAAATTCCGGCCATGTTTGCCGCTGGTATCCCGTCCTTTAAGATGTCCATGACCTATCCCGCCATGATGATCGGCGATCAGGACCTGTTTTCCGCGCTGCTGGAACTGAAGAAATACGGCGGCATCGCGGGCGTTCACTGTGAGAACGCGGGCGTGATCGACGCGCTGATCGCGCAGCACAAGGCGGAGGGAAAGACGGCCCCGTCGTCGCATCCTGAGTGCCGCCCGAATCCGCTTGAGGCGGAGGCGGTTGCCCATCTGCTGCGCATTGCGGAGGTCGCGGACGTTCCCATCGTGATCGTGCACCTGAGCACGAAGGAGGCACTGCTGGAGGTCATGCACGCGCGTGAACGCGGCCAGAAGGTCTATGTCGAAACCTGCCCGCACTACCTGCTGCTGGACGACAGCGTTTATTATCAGGAGGACTATTCCGCCTCCGCGCGCTATATCTGCGCGCCGCCCATGCGCAAGAAGGAGGATCAGGCGGTTCTGTGGAAGGCCCTTGCCAACGGCAGCATCCAGACCGTCTCCACCGACCACTGCAGCTTCACCCTGCAGCAGAAGGACGCCGGCAGGGGAGACTTCACGAAGATCCCCGGCGGCCTGCCCGGCGTGGAGACGCGCGGCGAGTTGCTCTATACAGCAGGCGTGGCCGAGGGCCGCATCACGAAGGAGCAGATGTGTGCGCTCCTGTCCGAAAACCCCGCCCGGCTCTATGGCGCGTACACAGGAACAATCTGTCCGTTACCCATAATCGCGATCACACCACCGACAGCTCCCAGAAGCATACCAACCATACATACAATACGTTTTCCAAATTTATTACAGAGAGGTACGATTGCCACTGCTGCCACAGCCATCGGAACCGCACCCATGATACTTAAAAGTGACTGTGAAGCACCCCAGGCATCTGCTGTTCCAAAGAAAGTGTTGTCCATTACCCATTTACAGAAATACGTCATGGAACCGTTCTTCATAGCGCCGCTCCACTGGAATCCCATGTAGAACAGCATAACGATCCACCACATTTTTTCACTGGTAACTGCGGAAAGCTGTTCTTTCAGAGAAGCAGTTTTGACTGTTTTCTCCTCTTCAGCTCCCTGTGACATCTGCTCTTCTGTTACACGCTCACGTGTAAATTTAAACTGTAAGAAAATGGTAAGTGCAGAAAAAATAGCAATGGCAGTCATCGCTACCAGCCACAGATGCTGATTTTCTTTCAGTGCGAAAGAAACCAGGATTGGGAATACCATGGAACCGGCACCCATAACAGCAAGTCCTGCCACATTTGTGAAGGAAGCCAGTGCACCTCTCTGTTTACTGTTTCTTGTAGATACAGGAATCAGTGTGGAGTTAGCTGTATTGTAGATCGGATAAGCCACAGCATAAAACAGGTTGTAGGCAATCGCGATCCACACCATTTTGGCAGTTCCCTCAAAAGGAACTACAAACATCAGTACAGAGGCAATGGACAGAGTCAGAGCAGACAGCAGAATCCACGGTCTTGCCTTTCCAGCCATTGTTCTCGTACGCTCAATAAGCTGACCTACGATCAGGTTTGCTGCTACGATCAGAATGGTCGAGAACAGCTGTAAAGTTGTCAGAAATGTCAGGTTCAGTTTAAGGACATCTGTAAAATAATTCTGAAGGATACTGGTAAAAATACCGGAAGCCAGAAGTGCTCCGAACGGTCCGATAAAATATCCGATCAACATCTCCGGAAGTTTTACATCCTCTGATTTGATTCTGGAACCGGTCAGTGGACCGTTCCAGAAATCTTTATTTGTCTTGCTCATAAAATCAATCCTTTACTACTTTGAAGAAGGAGGAAATAATCGTGAAGATCAGAGCGACCGCACATACGATCATTCCAATGATCGCACCTTTTAAATCCGCCATATTCTGAGCGTTGTTCTCAAAAGTCATGATGGACCCGATTGCAGCGATTCTGCTTCCCACAAAAGCGATCAGCGCATATGCTGTCAGCACACCGCATGCTACCGGAATAATATCCAGAACCGGCTTTGCTCCCATTTTCACAGAAACTATGATCATAACGATTTCAAGAATCGCAGCAACAGCCAGGCAGGCAACGATTGTATTATCAGTACCAGTAGTTTTTACAAAATAGTTTGTTTTGCAGTTCATCATGTACAGAACCAGTCCTGCAACAGTTACTAGAACTGTGATTACACTTAAGACCAGTCCTGCGCCCATTTTTTTCTTTTCAGTCATAGTTATTCCTCCTTACTGCTCTTTCTTTTTCAGTCCAAGCAGGTACATTGCTGCACAGAGTACAGTCAGTACACCAAATCCGATACGAAGACCTGTGATCAGGTTATCATACCATGTATTCAGTTTCTCGATATGTGTAGAGGTTGACATACCATCCATTGCATTTGAGTTTGCAAGTGCATAATTCTGATAGAGCATTGCCTGTTTCAGATCTGTCAGAAGTTCTTCACTCTGGCTTGCATTTTCTACACTCCAGTATGGCCATACTGCTTCTACTGCTGCCATGGTGTTGTCACCGGTGTTACATGTCATGGTTACACCATTATGTACTGCCATGCGGATCTTCGTATAAGCCGGATCCTGAATGAAGTCCTCAGACATCAGGCCCTTGAAGCCCCATTCTTTGTGAAGGATATTCAGAAGCAGTCCGGTATGTGCATTACTTGTCACACAGCCGACACGGTTGTATGTAGTCATTACAGCAAGCGCATTTGCATCTTCGATACAGGACTGTGTACCACGAAGCTCATTTTCACGTGCAGCCTGTTCTGTCATAAACTCGGCAATACCTGTACGGTTGATCTCTGTGTCATTAAATGCCAGATGTTTCGGTGCGATCAGTACACCATACTCATGTCCGGCTTTGATGATTGCTGCACCCTGACCTGCTGTCAGAACTGCATCTTCTGAGAAGTATTCATGGTTACGTGCATTGTATGGTGTACGATGAAGGTTTGTTCCAACGCCCCACCAGATTGCTGTATTTGCCCACTGAGAATAGTTGCCTACTGCTTTTCCCCATTCTGCAGCCAGCTGTTTGCTGAATGTCTGGCCAATAACAGTTTCGTTTGCCATAACCCCCATCTTGTAGTCACGGTTCGGATCATCTTCTGCGATCACACAAGGATCTCCTGTAGAAGCATCGGAGTTTGCATACTGGCCCAGCGGATAAGAGTTGAATCCGTTCGGTCCATCGTTCTGGATTGCTTCCGGAGAAGTGATAGATTCGATAACCTTTGTGCTGGTTCCACCAAGTCCGGTACGGATCAGGCATTCTTCCAGAGTAAGCTGATCCATCAGTGTACTCCATCTTTCATCTGTGATATCTTCTACACCCTTCATATTTGCCAAGGTCATTCCATTATCTGCCCCGAAGGTTACAGAAGACGGATCTCCGTTTGCTTCGATATCACTGTAGTCATCAGCCATAGTACTGATCATCTCATCTGTAGCTGTCAGGTCTTTGTATGTTTCCGGCCAAGTTCCTTCCCAGTCATTTCTGCTTAAGTAAGTAACGGTGTCTTCCATCCAGTTATTCAGATCTGCATCCTGGAGCTGATTTTCTACCGGTGTACCATTTAAAGTTACTGCAAAGGAAGAGGAATCGAAATCACCAAGTTCCCATGTCTGTACATTATCTTTATTTCCTTCAACATCCTGATTCTGTGCAGCAAGGATGTTATTTACAGCCTCATGTGCACCATTTCCAACAGTGAAGTAATAAGTTCCATTGTCCAGTATCCAGTTACCTGTTGTTCCTGCTTCATTCTCGCAGGAGCTGTCCCAGCTTGCCATATCCTGTGCATCTGCTGTAATTGTAACAGTCTGGCTTTCGCCTGGCTCGATCATATCTGTTTTTTCATAGTCGAGAAGCTGTACTGCTGATTTTTCTACTTTATTTTCTACATCATAGTCTGTATAAGGAACAGAAGTATACAGCTGCACAACATCTTTACCAGCAACATCTCCTGTATTCTTAACATCTACTTCTGCTGTTACAGTTCTGTTAGCAAGGTCTACATCCACACTCTTGAGAGTCTGCTCGAAAGTTGTATAAGAAAGACCATATCCAAACGGATAAGATACTTCATCATCATAGTTCCATGCTTTGCCTGTAGAACTTCCTACAGTTGCGTCTGCATTTCCCTGTCCAAGTACCGTATCTGCATATCTTGTCTCGTAATATTTATATCCAGTATAAATATCCTCTGCTTCCACTTCTTCTGCATTGATATTTACAGACGGATCTGCATTTGTCCACTCATAGTTTCCAAAATTCTGTGCTGCCGGTGAGTTGGCATTTGTCACAGCATAAGTATCTGTCAGATGACCGGACGGATTTGCTTCTCCGGAAAGGATATCTGCCACACCATAGAAACCATAACCTCCTGGGAAACCAATTTCCATGATTGCATCTACACCATCGTTATTTTTGATCTCATCAATTTCCATTGCATTTGCATTATTCAGCATAACAATGACTTTACCGCCATTATTTTCTTTTTCTGCAACTGCAGCGTTAATAAGGTCACGCTCATCATCACTTAAGCCAAGCGGGTCAGTCTGATTCAGATTCTGAGATGCATCTACGCCATCCACACCCGGAAGGTAAGTTCCGTTCTCTGTAGAAGAACGTCCGATTGTTACAAGCATAACATTGTAATCATCCATGGAATCCTTCCACTTGTCATCTACACTGTCCATTTTTTCCTGAGAAGGCTCTTTGCTTGCAAATACACCATCTGTTGCCGGAGCTGTGATGTGGTAATATTCCATAATATTTCCCCACATGTTAACCTCTGTCTTAAACTCTGATTCCAGACTCTTGTACAGATCATGAAGGTCTTCATTGATCTTGAATCCCTTTGCATCCAACGCTTCAACAAAATCTACAGTATCTGCATCTGTTCCTTTATTCTCATTCAGGGAGCTTCCCATGTCTCCACCCTGTACCGGATAGTAGCTGGAAAATCCAAGAAGGGACAGTTTCTGTGTCTCATCTTTTGACAGCGGAAGTGCATTATTCTCGTTCTTTAACAGAACCGTTCCTTCCTCACTCATACGTTCTCCCAGATCCTCGATGGAATCCAGAAGTTCTGTCGTGCTGGAATAATCAGATTTGTATGTGTACAAGTCCTCATCTGTACTGTCTGTTACCATCGCACTGCTCTTTGTGCCAAGAAATTTGTCGATATCTGTACGATAGCTGTCTACTACAGGTCCTGCCGCAACAGAAACGGTCAGAAGAGACGCTGTAAGAGTAGTCAGGCCACGCCAGAGATTTCTTTTTCTGCTCATGATTATAGCTCCTTTCTTTCCCTAAATATGGTCAAGCCTCATCGCTCAAGTGCTTCCATACTTTCTATGAACATAAATTTAACATATTTTTAAAAACGCTCCCATTTTTTTCGCAGACTGCACTTTTTCAGCCGTAAATGGAAGCGTTTTTTTATTAAATTTTCACAAACAAAATTTTTTAAGAAATCTTGCACAAATTGCGAAGTTTGTTTTTGTCTATATTGCCCATATGTTTTATTTTGCTACAATTACCGGAATCTCACAGGTATATGTTCTTTCTTCATCAGAAACAGTGATCTTTACAGATCCGGCTTCTCCGGCACGGACTACAGCCATCGCTTCACCGTAATAAGTGTCGACCGTATTCTGTGCATAATTTCCTTCTACATAGGAGCAGGCACTTCCCAGCCCTTCGAGCGTAGCATTCTCTACTGTAACTTTCAGATGATGCTTCTCCATCGGTTTCCAGTTTCCGGCAGAATCTCCATACTGTAATGGAATAAACAGCAATCTGCCAGCCTTCACAGTTTTCTGCTCCGGTCTGATATGAAGTACTGTTTCTTCATTTGCTGTCATCAGAGTCTGACGACTGATCTCCTGTCCGTTTTTATCATAAGAAACTGCTGTGATCTCACCGTCTTCATATGGAATGTGGAATTTTGAACGGCATTTCTTTACTTTGCCACGGGCAGCTTTTTTACCATTGACCAGAAGTTCCACCTCTGCTGCTCTTGCAAAAACTTCAACCTCTGCTTTTTCTCCGGCACATCCCCGCCATGACCAGCTTTCCAGTGCTTTGGACAGCGCCCATCCGGTCAATTGCAGATTCTCCTTCTGATAAACAGGTTTCACGGCAATAAACGGACCCGTTTCCCTCTCAAAAGCAACTCTTGTATAAGCAGCCTCTGCACGAGGTTTTCCGAGAAGGTCGATTCTTCCGTTGTTTCCAGTCATTCTGGTATGTGGCATCCTGCCTCTGTAATCTTCATACTCAGCAGCACCATCTCCGGTCTCTCCGATATATTCCCATCCGGACCAGACAAAATCTCCCAGGATTCGTTTATTCTTCTTTGCAATCTCCCAGAAGCTATATGCATCCTTGCAGAAAGTCTCTGTACCGAGGATCAGACGTTTCGGATATTTTTTCAGGTCATGTTTGTATCGGAAAAGTCCGTAGTTGTAACCAGCGATATCCATATTTGCAAAAGCATCTTTTGTTTTCCAGTCACATGGCGGAAGGGTCGCACCAATTTTCATAAAATAGTCGCCAACCAGACAGGCAAGTGTATTATAGAATTCACTTCCTACCGGTTTTTTCTTTTCTTTTTCCTGTTTTTTTGCCTCCTGCTCTGCAATCTCCGCACTTTTTTCTGCTTTATCATCGCTGTAGACACCCATTCCCATGGAGCTTAAGAAGTTAAAGAAAATGTTGATTCCGCAGGTTACCGGTCTGTATGGATCCAGCTTATGAAGATAAGAAGTCATTCTGCCGGTCAGTTCGATTCCTTTTTTCTGTGCAGTTTCTGCAACTTCATTTCCGGTGGAATACATGATCACACATGGATGATTGTAATCTTTCTCCACCATATCTTTAAGGTCCTGCTGCCACCATTCATTCAGATATCCTGCATAGTCATATTTTGTCTTATGAATATACCAGACATCTACATATTCGTCCATCATCAGCATTCCCTGACGGTCACAGGCATCCAGCATGTCTTTGGAACACGGATAATGAGAAGAACGAATCGCATTATAACCATTCTCTTTGAGGATACGGACTCTTCGTTCTTCCGCTTCCGGATAAGTGCAGGCTCCAAGCACACCGTTATCGTGATGCACGCAGGCTCCTCTGAGGATTTCCCTCTTACCGTTGATCGTAAGCCCTTTTTCCGGATTCCATTCAAGAAGTCGGATTCCAAATGTTTCCTCTACGACATCCTCTCCAAATGTTACACGCAGAGTATAAAGATTCGGATGATCACAGTCCCAGAGCTTTGCGTTCGGAATTTCCATACGGAAAACCGACGGGTGTCCGGTATTTTCAACCTCTTGTGTAAGAATACAATTCTCTTTATCCAAGACCTCTGCTTTCACCCTGCCCAGGCAGGAAGTTTTTATTTCTACCTCGATCACTGCCGGTGCATAGCTGACCGTATGGATCTTGATTCCATTTACCGGAATGTACTTCTGATCACCTGTCCAGAGATATACCGGGCGGTAGATTCCTGTTCCGGAATACCAGCGGCTGTTTGGCTGGTCAGAATTCCGTGCGATCACGCGGATTTCATTCTGTGCTTCGTATTTCAGAAATCCTTCCGTATCTACATAAAAATTTGTATAACCATATGGTCTGTATGCGGCTTTCTTTCCATTAATATAGACTTCTGCATTATGATAAACACTTTCAAACTCAATGAGAACTTTTTTGCCGCTGTACTCTGACGGCACAAAAACATGTTTCGTATATTCATAATCGCCGCCCAGATACCAGCCGGAGTTTCCCTCACTGACGCTTTCTGCAGTACGCGGTTCACTCCGCATGGCATCATGTGGAAGTGTTACGGAATATGGTTCTTCATCTCTGGTCAGGCATCTGCAAGTCCAGTTTCTGTTAAAATCTATCTTCTTCATTTCAAATCTTCACCCTTCTTGTTTCTCCTCTGACCAGAGAAATTTTTTCTTCACCGAGTTCCAGAACTCCACCTTCTGCATCTGCAATCACTTCCAGACATTCTCCATCCCAGGCCAGCCGGACCGTCCCGTCACTTCCCACAGGAAGTATACAGTCCAGGTCTGTAAAATACTGCATCTGCGGCTTTAATACATAAGTAACCCCATCCTTGTTTACAAGATCCAGTCCGGCAAAGTATTTTGCCAGAAAATAGATAGGACTTGCCGCCCATGCATGGCAGAGACTCTTGCCAAAATGATCCCCGTACATATCATACTGTTCTTCCTTCGGCACGGACGGATCATACTCTTCCCAGAATGTGACTGCCCCAAGATCCAGCATGCCGCCCCAGTAGGAACGGATCTTGTCCAGAACTTCTGTCAGTTTTCCCATCTGGCACAGTACATCCAACTCAAAGAAGTTAAAGTATGGTGTTGTGATTGCCGGAATTTCATCATTTTCGAGTACGTTTTTGAGTATTTTTTCCTGCTTCTGTTTGTCTGCGATATCAAACAGAATTGCAAAAATATTCGCATGTCTTGTCACATTACGTTTACCAGAAGTGAAGGAATCGATATATGCACCCTTTTCTTCATCCCAGAAAAATTTCTCAATGGAAGCAGTCAGTTTTTCATAGTCCTGCCTGTAAGCACTTCCGTCCTTACCAAGCTGTTCGCTGATTTCTGCCATCACACGGAAACATGCTGCATAAAGCATCTGTTCCGCACAGAGCGGACCATCTTTATCCATATCAGCCCAGTCAATATATACCCAGTCTTTTTCTTTTCCGATCAGAAAACCATGCTCCTCTCGCCTGCCATTACAAAAATCCATAAGGGACACCATCTTTGGATAAACCAGTTCCAGAAATTCTCTGTCGCCATATCCTTCATTGTGATAATCCACCCCCAGGAGCCACAACAGAGAGTAATCTACAATTGTATTGATGTGCTTTGTCATCGGGTCATTGCCGCGAAGTGCCAGAATCGTTCTCTGATCGATTTCTGCATCTGCCATCAGATAACGATTTACAAAAAAGCTCTGGTATGCATCTCCTGACCAGATCCATTTATCACGTTTCACTCCATCGATAAAAAAGATTCCGCTGCAAAGCCGGAATGTATGCTCTGCCACAGACCAGATCTGATTCAGACGTTCTTCTCCACAATGAAAAGTTGCTTTTACCGGGATATCCACATACTGATGATTTGCTCTGAGGATAACTTCTCCTGGCTTACAATCCGGAATATACGCAAAACGTACTGCACAGCATGGACACTTTCCAGTTTCTTTGTCCGGCTGCCAGCTATAATAGCAGTTTACCGATTGCTTCTTCTCTGGATTCGCCACAGCAGATCAGTACCGGCTGATATCCGTTTTTAAATTCTGCCTCCAGAACCGCATTCAGCTCCGTTTCAAATTCATAGAGAGTTCCTCCGTTATACTCCGTTACACTGACTGGTTCATAAACCTTTTCACTGTATTCCCAGACTGTCGGATTCTGTTCCGGTCTGGTGAAATATTTGCTCTTGCCTGCCGGCTGTGGGTCCTTTTCATAATCCTCTGCCATCCATCCTGTATCAGAGCAAATCACATCGCCTTCTATATAAATACACGGAAATGCTTCCACACATCCTGCATGGACAGCAACCGTAACTTCTCCCGGACCGCAGGTGATCTTTTTTCCAAATGGATATTTCTTTTCTCCTGCCAGCACATGTCCGATCGCATTGGAATATACAGTGAAAGATGTTTCTTCCTCCAGATGATAAGTGCGTCGAAAAGCAACACGGTTGCGGAAACCTTCACTCTTCCAGAAAGCCGGCCATCCAAACCCTCGCTCCACACGACTGAAATTCTGCTTCATTCCATGATATAACTCAAAATCTCCCGGATACCAGATCCAATAACTTTTGCTCATTCCCGATTCCTCCAGTTTTTTCTATTTTATTCAATTCCATTTGCACTGAGCAGCTGGTTTTGACATATAATTTCTACCTTAAACTATATGCGTTACTTCTATATAAAGTCAAACACAGTTGACGTACAAAAAGTACCCGTTCACGATATGACCTGCAAAAGTATTTTTTTCGAAATTTATTCCAGCAAAAAACAGCCAGGATTTTACTCCCGGCTGTTCTTATTCATATTTCAAATGTCTTTCAGGCATTCCAGATATTCAGTTAATTCCAGCCACCGTATTCTTTGATGGTCTCTTCCACTCGTCGTTTCACTTCTGCAGCAATCTCCGTAGTCTTCATGTCCTTATACTCGTCATAATACATTGGCTTCAGGAAATGCACCTGCACTGTCAGTGGTTCTATGGAACCAGTGTCAAAAGCCTTATACGTATCAATCAATGCAACCGGCACAATCGGACATCTTGCTTTTGTTGCAGCTTTGAAACTGCCGCCTTTAAATTCCAGTGGATGATTTCCATTCTTGCTTCGGGTTCCCTCTGCAAAAATCAGATAGTTTCGTCCAGCCTTAACTTCTTTCGTAACATCAAGGATAACCTGCATAGACTGGCGAATATCCTCTCTGTCCATGATGTATGCCTTCATACAGGTAAAAACCTGCTTCAGAAACGGAACATTCCCCACTTCCTTCTTTGCCACTACAGAAAAAGGTGTCGGGCAGACATCCACAATTGCAAGGACATCATACAGTCCCTGATGATTCGGATAAAACATAAATCCATTTTCGTTCGGTATATTTTCTACACCATATGACTGAACAGTAATATTACCGCCTTTATTCGCACGCTGAACTATTTTTTTCAGAAGTGCATAACGCTCTCCCTCTGTATAATTATCAACGTTTTTGGCATACCGATTCAGCATAAACCATCCCCATGGTACAAACAAGAGATTCCTCAGCACCATCATAATGATTCTTTTCATTCCGCTGCCACCATCCCTTCAAGGATTCTATATTGCTGTTCGCTTAGCTATTTTAATTTTGCAGCTATTTTTTCCTCATATCCAGGATTCTTCTTGATAAACTTGTCATAAGCAGTCGTATAATCCTTATATGCCTGTGTATTCATAAAATCAGCATACTTCGTCGCTGCCTGCTTGCTCAGATCATCCGTAATCTCTGACGGTGTCATTACATAATACTTGCCATTATCTTTCTTCTGTACCATATAAGTACTGATGCAAGGGTAGCTCTGTCCATTCTTCAGGACCAGGTCATAGGTAATATACATATATGTATAATTACCATCCTGATAGATTTTATCACACTGTGTGATTTCTGTTTTTTCAGCCTCAAATGCACTGAAATATTTCACAGTCGCATCCATCTCCTGCTGCAGAGTATCATCTGCTTTGGATACACCATAGCATTTTTTGACTTTGCTCTCATTCCCACCTGTGTAAGATTCGATCAAAGTTCTGACTACTCTTTCCGGAGTCTTATGACTGACTCCGCATCCCTTTGCAGCAAATACAATGATAATGATCAAAACGATCAGCGCAACAGCGCCTGCCAGAACCGGTTTCGGTAATCTGGCAATCACTGCAGCTATATCAGAACCTCTGGAAGTTTTACGCCGGGTTCCTGAAGTTTTACGTCTGGTCTGCGTTTTTCTTCTCGCTGATGCGGATTTTGAACGTCCGGATGCACTTGAACCGGATCTGCGTCTGACATTTGTTGCCGCATTTTCCTTATCCATGATTCTTATTCCTCTGTGCTGTCTGTATTTTCGTTACTGTTCTCTTCTGTGGAGACATTTTCAGAGCTTTCCTCTGTCTTTTCAGAATTTTTATCTTCTTCTTTTTCACGGACTTTCGCAAAGCTTGCAACCGTTACTCCATCAGAAAGATTGATCAGTTTGACTCCTGATGTAATTCTTCCAAGGATAGAGATATCAGAGCACTGCAGACGGATAATGATTCCTTCTGTGGTGATCATCATGATCTCATTTTCTTCATTGACAGCTTTTGCTCCGATAACATTACCGGTCTTCTCAGTAATCTTGTAGCACTTCACACCTTTACCGCCTCTGTTCTGGCAGGTAAATTCACTGATAGAAGTACGTTTACCCATACCGTTTTCAGATACAACGAGCAGATAATATCCCTGTGTATTCAGCTGCATTGCAACAACTTCATCGCCATCAAGCAGATTAATACCACGAACTCCCATCGATACTCGTCCGGTACTTCTGACGTCGGATTCTTTGAAGCGAATACACTGACCGTATTTCGTTACAAGGATGATATCTTTCTTGTCATCCGTTGCCTTAACTTCGATCAGTTCATCGTCATCTCTCAGAGAAATAGCTGCCAGACCAATCTTACGGACATTTGCATAATCCTGGATCGGAGTCTTCTTAACAAGACCCTTACGGGTAGCCATCATCAGATACTGACCTTCTTCAAACTTACTGATCGGAATGACTGCTGTGATACGTTCTCCCGGCATCAGCTGCAGAAGGTTGATGATCGCGGTTCCACGAGCTGTTCTGCCTGCTTCCGGAATCTCGTACGCTTTCAGTCTGTATACACGACCAGTATTGGTAAAGAACATGACATAATGATGTGTTGTTGTCATCATCAGTTCTTCAATATAGTCATCATCCAGTGTCTGCATTCCCTTGATTCCTCTGCCGCCTCTGTTCTGGCTGCGGAAGTTATCTACTGTCATACGTTTGATATAACCAAGTTTTGTCATGGTAATGACAGTATTTTCTCTCGGGATCATATCTTCCATAGAAATATCAAACGCATCAAATCCGATAGCTGTTCTTCTGTCATCGCCGTATTTCTCAGAAATCGCAAGGATTTCCTCGCGAATAACACGAAGAAGTGTATTTCTGTCTGCAAGGATTGCTTTCAGTTTACGGATCTTTTCCATTAATTCTGCATATTCTGCTTCCAGCTTCTCTCTTTCCAAACCGGTGAGAGCACGAAGACGCATGTCTACGATTGCCTGTGCCTGAACATCTGTCAGTTCAAATCTGTCCATCAATTCCTGCTTGGCTACCTGAACACTTCTGGATCCACGGATGATACGGATAACTTCATCAATATTATCCAGAGCTTTCAGCAGACCTTCTAATATATGCGCACGTTCCTGTGCTTTATTCAGATCGTACTTTGTTCTTCTTGTCACAACATCTTCCTGATGTGCAAGATAATATTTAAGCATTTCAGGAAGTGTCAATACCTTCGGCTGAAGGCTTCCGTTTACAGCCACCAGACACAGCATGATCACACCAAAGGTATCCTGAAGCTGTGTATGCTTGTACAGCTGATTCAGGACTACATTGGCATTGGCATCTTTGCGAAGGTCAATACAGATACGCATGCCCTCACGGCTGGAATGGTCATTCAGGTCTGTGATTCCGTCGATTTTCTTGTCTCGTACAAGCTCAGCGATCTTTTCGATCAGACGGGCTTTATTAACAAGATATGGAAGTTCCGTAACGATAATACGTGATTTACCGTTCGGCAGTGTCTCGATATTTGTCACCGCACGTACACGGATCTTGCCGCGGCCGGTACGATATGCTTCTTCAATTCCTCTTGTACCAAGGATAGTAGCACCTGTCGGGAAGTCAGGACCTTTCACGATCTCAAGAAGTTCCTCGATCGTGGTATCTCTGTCTTCTTCGATGATATTGTCGATGATCTTGACAACGGCACTGATCACCTCTCTCAGATTGTGAGGCGGGATGTTAGTAGCCATACCAACGGCAATACCAGAGGTTCCATTTACAAGAAGGTTCGGATAACGGGATGGCAGTACAACCGGTTCCCGTTCTGTCTCATCAAAGTTCGGCTGGAAATCAACCGTATCTTTGTTGATATCAGCCAGCATTTCCATGGAAATCTTACTCAGACGTGCCTCTGTATATCGCATCGCAGCAGCTCCGTCACCATCCACAGAACCAAAGTTTCCATGACCGTCTACCAGCGGATATCTGGTTGACCAGTCCTGTGCCATATTTACAAGTGCGCCATAGATGGAACTGTCTCCATGCGGATGATATTTACCCATGGTAT
>ENA-OURS01001997-OURS01001997.1-human-gut-metagenome-genome-assembly--contig:-NODE-1997-length-15525-cov-2.668778_pt1 | contig 15525 bp, 11 predicted proteins | sample MGYA00242109_ERZ509010 | MGnify/ENA primary metagenome ERZ509010 (study PRJEB26280, sample SAMEA2338774) | human gut metagenome | biome: human gut; feature: human-associated habitat; material: faeces... | reverse complement strand
AACATTAAGCGTAAAGAAGCTTAATATGAAAATAGTAGGAGAACTGAAAATAAGATTGCCTGATATAGAAACACAACATAAGATTGGGGAAATATATAGACAGTCTTTAGTGCAAAATCGCCTAATGATAGAGCAGGCAGAGAATATTAAAAAATTAACTCTTACAATTATAAGGAAACTCGAGGAGGATTAAAAATGGCAGAAAGTAAAGATTTATTGCAGGTATTATGGAGTGGAGCAGATGTGCTCCGAGGAAAGATGGATGCAAATGAGTACAAAACATATTTATTAGGATTAGTTTTTTATAAATATTTATCTGATTCATATTTAGCAAAAGTGTATGATTTGCTGAATGATGAGACACCAGATGATTTACAGGAAGCACAGAAACAATATGAAGAAGTAATGAAAACAGTGGATGCAAAAGATTTATTACAGGAATTAAGAGAGTCAATGCATTATACACTTGATCCAGATATGACATATGTAAGTATATTAAATGATGCTAAGGAAAATGCATTTAATAGAGAAAAGTTGCAGGCTGCATTTAATCGTATTCAGGAATCAGATGAATTATTTAATGGATTGTTTGCTGATGTAGATTTATATTCTAACAGATTAGGAACAGGAGATCAGAAACAGAGTGCTACAGTAGCAGAAGTAATAAAAGTACTTGATGGAGCAGACTTAATTCATGCAAAAGGAGATGTTCTTGGAAATGCATATGAGTATTTAATAGGACAGTTTGCATCGGAAACTGGTAAGAAAGCAGGAGAATTTTATACTCCACATGGACCTGCACAGATTCTTTGTAGAATCGCAATGACAGGGCAGGAAAATAAAAAGGGGCTTCAGGTTTATGATCCATGTATGGGCTCAGGTTCTTTAATGCTCAGTTGTAGAAATTATTCAACAGAACCAGATTATATTAAGTATTATGGTCAGGAGCTTATGCCATCAACTTATAATTTAGCTAGAATGAATATGTTTCTTCATAGAGTACATCCAGAAAATCAACATTTAAGAAATGGAGATACACTTGACGCAGATTGGCCTACTGATGAAGAAACAGAATTTGATGTTGTAACAATGAACCCACCTTATTCAGCTAAATGGTCAGCAGCAGAAGGCTTTAAACAGGATGAGAGATTTATGGACTATGGTGGAAAGCTAGCACCTAAGTCAAAAGCAGATTATGCATTTTTGCTCCATGGTTTTTATCATTTGAAGCAGACAGGAACAATGGCAATCGTACTTCCTCATGGAGTGTTATTTAGAGGGGCTGCTGAAGGAGCAATCAGAGAAACCTTACTGAAAAATGGTTCTATATATGCAGTAATTGGTTTGCCAGCTAACATGTTTTATAATACATCAATTCCAACATGTATAGTAGTTCTTAAAAAACATAGAGAGGGTAGAGATGTCCTTTTTATAGATGCATCTAATCTCTATGGAAAAGAAAAAAAGCAAAATGTAATGAATGAAGAACATATTGATAAAGTATTAGAACTCTATAATAATAGAAAAACTGTAGATAAACTTGCATATCTGGCTTCATATGAAGATATAAAAGCAAACGATTATAATCTTAATATCCCTAGATATGTAGATACAAGTGAAGAAGAGGATGAAATAGATATAAAAGCACTTACAGATAGCATAAAAGAGACCAATAAGGCTATTAAGGAAAGTAATACAGCCTTAGTAGATATGCTTAATGATCTTACATTTAGCTCATCTGAGACAGAAACAGCAATTAATGAATTTATAGAGATTCTTAAGGAGGTGTAAGAATGGGAAATACACCTAATATTAGATTCAAAGGATTTACTAATGATTGGGAACAGCGTAAGTTGGGGGATATATGTTCACGTGTTCAAGGAAATGATGGTAGGATGGAACTTCCTACGTTGACAATTTCTGCTGCCAACGGTTGGATGAAGCAAGAGGATAGGTTTTCTGGAAATATTGCTGGCAAAGAGCAGACGAATTATACATTACTTCATAAGGGGGAATTATCTTACAATCATGGTAATTCTAAACTTGCAAAATATGGAACAGTTTTTTCTCTGCAAACATACGAAGAAGCGCTTGTTCCAAGGGTTTATCATAGTTTTAAAGTTGAAAACGAAAGTGCTGATTTTATAGAATATTATTTTGCAACCAAGATACCAGATAGGGAATTGAGAAAGTTGATTTCATCTGGTGCACGAATGGATGGATTATTAAACATAGGATATGATGATTTTATGGGCATAAAAATGATGTTTCCTTCTGCATCAGAACAAGACAAAATTGCAGAGTATTTTCGTGCTCTTGACCACATCATCACTCTTCATCAGCGTAAGTGTGATGAAACAAAAAAGTTAAAAAAATTTATGCTTCAAAAAATGTTTCCGAAAAAAGATGCAAAAAAACCAGAAATCAGATTTGCTGGATTTACTGACGATTGGGAACAGCGTAAGTTTGGTAGCTTACTGGAAGAGACAAGAAACAAGACAACAGTTGAGGATGAAGACACATTGCTTTCTTGTGCCATTGACGGTATGTATCTCAATTCTGAGTTGTTCAGCCATTTTAGGGGTTCATCAAATATTGGATACTTAAAGGTCAAGAAGAATGACTTAATTTTGTCTGCACAGAATTTGCACCTTGGAAATTGTAACGTGAATTTGCGCTTTGAACATGGCATAATTTCGCCTGCCTACAAGGTTTACGAGCTTGTTGGATGCAATCCGTTATTTATGCAAGCATGGGTAAAAAAAGACAGTACTAAGGATTTCTTTTTAAAAGCATCTACAGAAGGAGCCAGCGTTTGTAGAAAAAATATTGTTTGGGAAGAATTATATAAACAGGAATTACCAGTTCCGAGCATTGAGGAACAAACAAAAGTTGGAGAGTATTTTAATTCTCTCGACCACCTCATCACTCTTCATCAACGTAAGTGTGATGAACTAAAGGAATTTAAAAAATATATGTTACAAAATATGTTTCCACAGAAAGGATAAATGATTATGGCAGAATTAGAATCAGTAATTGAAAATAGGCTTATACATCAGCTTTGTAGTGGTGAATCTCAATGGACATATAGACCAGACATTAGGACAGAAGAAGATTTGTGGAATAATTTTAAATATATTTTGGAACAGAATAACAAAGCTAAATTAGACGATATTCCACTTAGTGAATCTGAGTTTGCAAAAGTTAAAAATGATTTGTCACATGCATCATTTTACGATGCAGGAAAGTGGCTTGTTGGAGAAAATGGTAAAGTTTATGTTCATGTTCAAAGAGGAAATGAGACGCTTCATTTAGTTGTTATGAATAATGAACATGTGGCAGGTGGTTCAAGCGTTTATGAAGTAATTAATCAGTATCAGGCATTTAAAGATGATAATGATGTTAATGCAAGAGACAGGCGGTTTGATGTTACACTTTTAATTAACGGAATCCCATTAATTCACATTGAATTAAAGAACAAAGAACATTCTTATATGGACGGATACCGTCAGATAAAGAAATACATAGCTGAAGGGAAATTTCATGGCATTTTTTCAAATGTACAGATGTTTGTGGTTAGTAATGCTGTTGATACAAAGTATTTTTCAGCAGCAAGAGATACTGAATTAAACAAAAAGTTTTTAACAGGCTGGATAGATAGAGAAAATATGCCAGTATGTGATTATATTGATTTTGCTGAAGTTGTACTCAGAATACCACAGGCTCATGAGATGGTAACAAAATATACAGTTTTAGATAATGACAAGAAAAAATTGCTTATTTTAAGACCTTACCAGATACATGCTATTGAAGCAATGAGAGAAGCATCTAAAGCTGGTAAATCAGGATATATCTGGCATACAACTGGTTCTGGAAAAACAATGACATCATATAAGGCTACAAGAAATCTTTTGATGGATATACCATCAATTCAAAAAACTGTTTTTTTAATTGATAGAAAAGATTTGGATTTACAGACAAAAGGCGCTTTTCAGTCATATGCAGATAACGATACAATTGATGTAGATGATACTGAACATGTGGGGAGCTTGATAAAAAAATTAGCAGATGATAACAGGCAGATGATTGTAACCACACGTCAGAAGATGCAGGTTATGATTAATAGACGACTTAAAGAAGGAACAAAAGAATATAATAAAATAAAGGCTCTTAAGGTCGCGTTTGTAGTAGATGAATGTCACAGAGCAGTAACCCCGCAAACTAAAAGAGATATAGAAAAATTCTTCAATAATTCAATCTGGTTTGGGTTTACTGGAACACCTATATTTGAGGAGAATAAATACGAACAAAAAGGTGACTTACCGCAGACAACAGAAGAGTTATATGGACCATGCCTTCATAGTTATACGATAAAAGAAGCCATTCATGATGGAGCGGTACTAGGGTTTAATGTTGAAAATCTTGGACCTAGAGATATTCCAAAGGATGATGAAGATAAATATTATCACAGTGTAAATCACATGAGAAATGTTTTGAACATAATTATTAATCAATCATTAGCTAAATTTGGAATGCAGAATGGAAGGGGAAAGACCTATGAAGCTATGCTTACAGTTGAATCTATAGCTATTGCTCAAAAATATTATGATATGATTTTGAAAATTAAAGCAGGGGAAGATGAACTTAAAATAAGTGATGATGTAAAAAGAATCTTACCAGATTTTCCTAAAGTTGCTATTACATTTTCTGTATCAGAAAATGAAGAACAATCACAAGTTAATCAGGATTCCATGAAGAGATATTTAAAATATTACAATAAATTTTTTGGCACAAAATATGCTATTGAAGGGCTTGGAGCATATAATGGCAATTTAAATGATAGACTGGCAAGAAAAGAAAAAAGATATGCAGATAGGGAACAGCAGGTTGATATTGTAATAGTGGTAGATAGGTTGCTTACAGGTTTTGATGCTCCATGTTTATCAACATTATTTATTGACAGGCCTCCAATGAGTCCGCAGGGATTGATACAGGCATTTTCAAGAACAAACCGTCTATATGAACAAAACAAGGAATATGGTCAGATTGTTACATTTAGAAGTCCTAAAGAATATAAGAAAAAAATAAATGATGCACTGGTGTTATATTCTAAGGGTGGTATAGGACAAGCAATTGCTGAAGATTGGGAGACTGTACTTAATAATTTTGTTTTATCATTAAAGACAATAAGAACATTTGCTCCTACACCAGCAGATGTAAATGGATTATCTAAGAAACAAAAGAAAACATTTATTAAATTGTTTAGAGACTTAGATCATGATTATGCACACTTAAAATCATTTTCAACTTTTGAACCTGAAAATTTGGATGAATATGGATTTAGCCAGCAGATATATGAAGATTATGCTGCAGTTTATAATAATGTTATTGAAGAATTAAAAAAGGATCCACCAGATGATACAGGAGATGAACCAATTAGAGATGATTATGATTTAGTGGCATATAGTAAATTTAAAATTGATTTTGAGTACATTGTAGAATTGTTACAAGGTTTTGTAGATTTCTTGGATCAAAAAGACATAGAATTTAATGAGGCAGAATTTGAACATAAATTACTGGAATTAAAAGAGATTGTAAAAGATTTCGCAGAGGATAATCCTAAACTAAGTGACTTATTATTACAGGTACTAGATGAAATTGAACAGGATAAAGCCAAGTTTATGGGACAAGATATGTCTGTTATTATTAATCAGATGCGTTATTCTGCCATAGATAAGGAAATAGAAAAATTCTCGAAAAAGTGGTATGTTCCGTTTGAGGCTGTTAAATATGAGGCTTATAATTATAAAGACGGAGAGCTTGCAAATGAAAATAAATTGAAGGAACTTGCTGATTATGCGACATATAAAATGGAAACATCTGAAGCACTTCCTAAATTCAAATTTAATGGAACTCTTATTAGAGAATTTAAAGAAATACTTATGCCAGAAATTGGTTCACTAATTGAATAAAAGTGAAGAAAGCTTGTAGTTTTTGCTACAAGCTTTCTTCATTTATCTATAAATTAGCGTGCGTATTGCTATTATTAATTTAAATTAGATAGTGATCTCATAATTAAATCTATGTCTTTACTTTCTAATTCTTGAATGATATGTAAGTATGTTTTTTGTGTTGTTGTTATGTTTGAGTGTCCTAATCTACGGGCAACGCTTGCTATTGATACCCCAGCAAATAACAACAGCGATGCATGAGTGTGTCTCAATCCATGGATTGAAATTATAGGTATGTCAACTTCCTTACAATGTCTTGCTAGAACACTGTTGATGGTAGAATTATAAATTCTTCCATTTACAAAAATAGGCTCATCTTCAGGTAATTTTTTTACAAGTTCAGCAAATTGCATAACGGTTTGCCAGTCTAACGGTATCTTTCTGATAGAAGATTTATTTTTGGTAGGAAGAAAACCAGTATGGTTTTTATAGTCCCATGTTTTAGAAACTGAAAGCATCTGACGAGACAAGTCAAAATCTTTAGGTGTAAGTGCCAACGCCTCAGAAAAACGCATTCCTGTTTTAGCAATTAATAGGATAAGCCAGTCTAAATTAACCTCTGATTTTAAATCGAGATTATCCAATAATTTATGAAGCTCATATTGATTAAGATACTTAGGTTTCTTCTTACGAGGCGTCTTTCCTTTAATAATTGCTTTTCTGGTAGGATCTCTTAGAATAAGCCCTTCATCAACGGCATCAAGGATTGCACATTTGAGGTGATGATGAAAATCCATTGTAGTTTGCCGTTCGTGGGATATTGCATAATCATTAAGAAGCTTCTGGTAAGAAAAACGATCAAGTTCACCAATAGTTAGGTTAGGAATAAGCTTCTCAAGCCATTGATGAGCCATATTATATTTGCTCATGGTAACAGGTCGAATAGCCCCCTCCTTATAGACTGTAATCCATTGTTTGTAGTAATCACAGAATAGCATAGTGTTGTTGGTTGTCGTTGTGTACATTTGTAAGTCCTCCTTTTTTATTGTAATACGCACGCCGATGAAGAGTGATGAGAGTATCCAGTGACTCAATATAGTCCCCAATTTTTTTCTGCTCCTCATATAAAGTCCAAGGAATTTCAATGGTTTTCATACCATCAATATCAATACTTCTTCCATCTCTGATTCCGTATACATGAGGCACTAATTTATGCTTGATAAATTCATACGAACGGAAGTATGGATAATAGAATCTTGAATCCACCTCATCACCGTGAAATGTATGATATGCTGGGCTTATCAAGCCATTATGGTTGGATTTTTCAAGTCCACCTTCAAAGGATCTAAGGTGCACAATAAAGTCATCTTCTCGAACCATTTTGTACCCTGCTAAACTCGATTTATCATACTGTAATTTACGCTCAGATTCTTCTCTGAGAACTGTTCCGCCACCTTGAATAATAGTTAATGCAGGTAACTCTGGATGGTTCTTTTCCGAGTATTCTTGGAACACTTCTCCCAACTTACGCTGTTCCCAAGTATCTGTATTTGTTGATACTAATACAATAACATATTAACCGTGAGTTAAATATAAATAGTATCCTTGCCTTTTTAAGGTTGATATTGTATATTATAGATACTAATTGGGGTATGCATTTGCGGATGCATACTTGAGAGGGGCAGAGGAATCTGTCCCTCTTTTTAATTTTGAGATGATTTTTTAAAACATTTATGCAACCAACCACAACACAATTCCCACTTTTCTGACAACTATAATTGGTGGAATCCGCATTTTACAAGGATTATAATACATACATAACAACAGAAAGGACTGACATTATGCTACAGGAGAATCTTATTATGCTGAGGTCGCTTGCTGGGAAGACTCAGGAGGATATCGCAGAGGTTATTGGAATATCGAGGCAGGCGTATGCCAAATGGGAGCGTGGTGAAACAATTCCTGATATTGAAAAATGCGGCAGACTTGCAGAATTTTATGGCGTGACGATGGATTCCTTAATAAAGGACGATGTGCAGCTTGAAGGGCAGAAGATGGCACCAGCACCGAAAGGCAAACACATGTGGGGCGTTGTCACAGTGAATGACCGCGGTCAGATAGTTATTCCTAAAGAGGCTAGAGAGACTTTTGGACTGGTGAATGGCAGCAGGATGGTTGTGCTTGGCGATGACAATGAGGGCATAGCGCTTGTTAAAGCGGAGCAGTTTGAAGAGAAACTTAGCATGGCAATGTCGGTTCTTAGTAAAGATATTAAGGAATGAGGTGTTATGTATGATTTGTCCAAGATGTAATAAGGAAATGCGAAAAGGATACCTTTTCAGCAGTAAAGACGGCGCATTCAGCTTTGCCGATGAAGTGCCTGGAGTATTCACAAATGCGAAAACAGCCAAAGGATTTGTTGAAATCACACCGCTTAAGGCGAGCCACAGAACGAAAGTGGAAGCATGCATATGTGAGAATTGCAGGATAGTAGAATTTGAATATTAGATAAATAAAGGAGCAAGCAAATGAACACCCAACCATTTACCATATCACCAATTCCAGACGACATATTTGCAAAGATGCAGGGAAAATCATTTAAGGACAACTGCACCGTGCCAAGAGAAGATTTGCGGTATCTTAAAGTTTTGCATGTCGGATTTGATGGGAAAACGCACACTGGTGAGCTGGTTGTGAACAGGCTGATTGCTGATGATGTGCTTGATATATTTAAGCAGCTTTACGAGGCTGGTTATGAGATTGAAAAAATCAGACTTATTGATGAATATGATGCTGATGATGAAAAGTCAATGAGCGATAATAATTCTTCAGCGTTTAATTTCAGGTACATTTCCTATTCGACGAAGCTGTCAAAGCATGCGTTAGGGCTGGCGGTTGACATCAACACGCTTTATAATCCTTATGTGAAAAATGTTGATGGCAGAAGAAATGTAGAGCCTGCCAACGCTGAAAAGTATATGGACAGAAGCATTGAATTTCCACACAAAATCGACCATGACGATTTGTGCTATAAGGTATTTGCAGAACATGGATTTGAGTGGGGCGGCGACTGGGAACATGCAAAAGATTACCAGCATTTTGAGATGCCAGATGAGTGGATTGAGAAAAGTTCATGCAGAAAAATGTGATACAATATAAAAGTTCGTACGGAAAAATGTAATGAAATACAAAAATTCGTACATAAAAGTGTAGTAAAACACATTTTTACGTCCATAAAAATGTTGACCATATCCTCTTAAAGGAATAAAATATTATACACAGGATATAGTATTTTTGAGGAGGTGTCTGATGAAGCGTTTTGCAATTGAACAGTTAAAGCAATGGAAAGATAAAAAAGACAGAAAGCCTCTTATTATCAGAGGGGCAAGACAGGTTGGAAAAACATGGCTTATGAAGGAGTTTGGAAGAACATGTTTTGACAATGTTGCATATGTTAACTTTGATAGTAATGCAAGAATGAAGTATGTTTTTAATGGTGAAATTGACATTTCAAGGATTATTATGGCAATAAGTATAGAGACAGGAATGACAATTGACAGTCATAATACACTTATTATATTTGACGAGATACAGGAAGTGCCTAAAGCACTTTCGTCACTGAAATATTTCTGTGAAAATGCACCGGAGTATGCGGTTGTAGCAGCAGGTTCTCTGTTAGGAGTTGCACTTCACACAGGTACTTCATTTCCAGTTGGCAAGGTTGATTTTATGGACCTGTTTCCCTTAAGCTATCAGGAATTCTTATGTGCATTAGGGGAAGAGCGATATGTAGATGTACTTAAGGGTGAAGATACATCAATGGTAAGTACATTTGGTTCTAAATATATAGACAGACTTAGGGAGTATTATTATGTTGGAGGAATGCCAGAAGTTGTGGCATCATATGTAGAGAATAAGGATTTTAACAGGGTTCGTGAGATACAGAAAGATCTGCTCAATTATTACAGGCAGGATTTTTTTAAACATGCAGAGATTAGTCTTGTTCCACGACTCAATCTTGTGTGGGATTCAATTCCTATGCAGCTTGCGAAAGAGAATAAGAAATATATTTATGGACAGGTCAGAGAGGGCGCGAGAGCTAAAGATTTTGAACTTGCAATACAGTGGCTGCTCGATTGCGGACTTATTCATAAAGTAGCAAGGGTTAGTAAGCCTGCACTTCCATTGAAGGCATATATGGATTTAGACTCATTTAAAATGTTTTTGCTTGATATAGGGCTTCTTATTGCCATGACGGATTTAGATGCGAGAGTTATTATTGATGGCAACAGGATTTTTACAGAATTTAAGGGAGCGTTGACAGAGCAGTATGTATTGCAGCAGCTTATCAGTGAAGCAGGGATTGTGCCTTATTACTATTCTGCACAGAATTCCAGAGGAGAAATCGATTTTCTCGTGCAGGGTAAAACATCTGTTATTCCAATTGAAGTAAAGGCAGAGGAAAATCTAAGAGCCAAGAGTTTAAGAGCTTTTTGTGATAAATATAATCCTGATTATGCAGTGAGGACATCTATGTCAGATTACAGGGAGCAGGACTGGATGACTAACATACCTCTTTATAATATCGATAGGATAACCACTTTCACATCAAGGTAAGTGATAATATGAATTACTTAAAAATGCGGCGTGTCAGAAAAACTGGCGCGCCGTATTTTATTAAATTCCCTTGTTAATTATGATTGCTAGTGTTATTATCATAGTATAGTTAGTGAGAACTAACAAAAGCAAGCTGCGACTACAGCAAAGACTGGCCGCTATTATAACAAAAGCTGATTAAAGTTGAAAAAATGATAGGAGAAAATATATGTTTATAGATATTAAAGATGCAAGAAAACATTATGGCGAGGGTGAGACACTTGTCAACGCACTTGACGGCGTGAGCCTGTCTTTGGGAGAAGGCAGGATATATGTAATTCTCGGACCTTCAGGTTCAGGAAAGAGTACGCTTCTTAATATGATTGGAGGTCTTGATTCACTTGATTCAGGCGAAATCACAATTTCAGGCAGGAACATAAGCAGAAGTGACAAGAAGAAAATGACAGACTACAGAAGGGAAGATGTTGGATTTGTATTCCAGTTTTACAATCTGATTCCAGACCTTACTGTGCAGGAGAATATTCAGGTTGTCGCTGATATTGCAAAGCAGCCAATGGATATAGAAGAGGTAATGAAAGCACTTGATATTGACAAATACAAGAATCGTTTTCCTAAGGAACTTTCAGGTGGACAGCAGCAGAGAGTTGCGATAGCAAGAGCATTAATCAAGAATCCTAAGATTCTTCTGTGCGATGAGCTTACAGGTGCGCTTGATTCCAAGTCATCAAGAAATGTCCTGAAATTCATAGAGAAAGTCAATGAACAATTTAAGACTACAATTATAATCATAACACATAATGAAGCGATAGCTGATATGGCTGACACGGTCATAAGAATTAAAGATGGTCAGGTTGCTTCCTGCATAGATAACAACAGTAAGCACAGCGCAGAGGAACTTGAATTGTAAAAGAACAAGTATCTGAATTATAAAAAATGTGATTATGAGGAGGCTGGTTATGACTCTTAACAAGAGATATTTAAGAAATGTTAAAGAGAATCTGTCATTTTATGTAGCTGCGGCAGTTCTTACGGTAGTTGCCCTGCTGCTGTTCTATCTTTTTTACATAGCAGGAACAGGAATTAAATCATATGGTGACCAATTCTTTATAGATAATAAGCTGGAAGATGCCACATTTACAACATATGTGGAGATACCTGATAACGAGATTACTAATATAGAGAAGAAATATAATGTTACATTTGAGAAAGAGCATTATGTAAATATTAATGAGGACGGATATAAAGTAAGGGTTTTCAAACGCAATAAGAAAATCGACCTTTATGAGGTGATTGATGAAAATGACATATCTAACGATGATGAGATAGTTATATCAAAGGGATATGCTGAAAGTGAGCATGTAAGTATTGGCGACAGGCTCACAATTAAGGGGAAAGAATACAAGGTTACAGGTTATTTCTTAAGGCCTGATTACCTGTATATGCTTGAAAATGCTGATGATTCATACAAGAATATCACATCATTTTTCCTTGCATACATGACAGATAGTGCATACGATGCGCTTGAGACCAATTCATGCCAGTACAAGGTCGTATACAGTGACGACAGTGATGTTACACAGTTCAGAAAAGACATGAACGAGCAGTACAAGATAGACAGCTATCTTGCTAAAGACAACAACCAGAGAATTACAATGGTTGATGATCAGGCGATGATGTTTCTTATTATGGCATTTGTATTTCTGTTCACACTGCCGCTTATTACAGTTGCACTTATAGCTATTATAATAGGCAGAAAGATAAAGAAGGAACAGAAAATGATTGGTACACTGTCAGCACTTGGCTACACTAAAAGACAACTTATGTGGCATTACAGTGTGCTTGCCATGATTCCGGGACTTGCCGGTGGAATTATTGTTACAATTATTACCAAGATAATACAGCAGCCATATGGCGAAATGAGCCTTGCAGATTATGAGCCAATGCCGGTCCATTTCACACTTCCAATTTCGATAGCGGTTATAGGAATAATAATTCCTACGGCTATCTATATGCTTGAGGCAGCACATAAAGTGTCTAAGCTCTTAAAGAAAGACACTGTAGAAATGCTTAATGGCAATGCAGATGGTGACAGCAGAACAAGACATGTATTAGCCGGTAAGAAGGGCAAGGTAAGAAATAAGTTCGCATTAAGAAGCATACTTGCCAATCCGGGAAGAAGCTTTGTTGTATTTTTAGGTGCATTTTTAGGGGCACTGATGATAACAGTTGCGTTTATGTTTATAGACTCTATCAATAATGTAATTGACAGAGGTGCTGACAGCATGGGAAGTTTTAAGTATGAATATGTGCTTAACCGCCTAAAGACAGATGAAGTGGCAGGAGCAGATGAGCTTGTTATAGGAAAATACGAGCATGACGGCTCTTCATTTTCACTGATAGGCGCGGATACAGATGTGAAGTATCTGAATATTGATACTGAGGATGGTAGCAGGGCAGACCTTTCCAATGGATATTATGTTACAAATGTAATGGCATACGCCTATAAGCTCGAAGCCGGGGACGAATTTACATTTGTTAATCCTATTACAATGGAAGAAAAGAAAGTCACAATAAGCGGAATTATAATGAATGACAGCCAGAAGTTGCTTGTGTGCAGCCAGAACAATGCAAGAAAACTGCTCGTATGGGATGACGGAACATACAACGGACTGCTGTCAGAGAAGAAGCTTGACTTAGGCGATGAGATATCTAAGACGGTGACATCAGATGACATCAGGGAGCAGATGAAGACTATTCTTACAGAGATGGGTGCAATTATATATTCACTTGCGGTAATCGGTGCGATTATATGTATTGCGGCATTGTATGTATCTGTAAATATGCTTATTTCAGAGAACCGCCACAACATATCAATGCTTAAAGTACTCGGACTTAAGAACCGTGAAATTAACAGAATGATTATTGATGTAAACCATATAATAATACCGTTTGGTATAGCAGTCGGATTGCTTACAGGGTATTTTATGATGGTTGTGGTATTCAGGATATATTCTGGAATGGAGGGGGTGCTTTACACACCGGTAATAACAGCACAGAGCATAATACTGACTATAGTAATAGTGATTGCATGCTATGCAGTATCACTTCTTACTGTGAGAAGAAAGGCTGACAGGGTTGATATGGTTGAAAGCCTGAAAGATAATAGAGAGTGATTGTGTAATAGCAACAAATCAGTTTTTAAGTAAAAATGTATTAAGAAAACGGCATACTTCAGAACTAACTATACAAAATGCACAAACACTTGCGTAAATCTTTGTAATTTTAAGCCATTTCATTTTTATCCTTATTATGGTATTTTTAGCAACAGAGGCGATTTATTTTGCATGATATTGGACACTGCCAGCGAAATAACGCCTCTATTGTTTTATCTTTTAATCAATTATATGATGATTAAGCCATCTGCGGGAGTGGAAACGTATAGTGAACACGATACCGCGCACAGTCCAGTCGGCAAACATTCCAATCCATACAGCAATAGGACCAAAGCCATATACACGGCATAAGAATATAGTAAAGCTTACACGACATAACCACATGCTTGCACACGATGTTATCATTGAAAACTTTACGTCTCCGGCAGCACGCATTCCGTACGCCGGAATGAATGACAATACCCATGATATTGGCTTGGTTATTGTTATGAAAAGAGTCATCTCAAAACACATTCTTGCACTTTCTGCTTCCATTCCGCCGAGTATGGTAATCGGTCGGCACAATGCAAATACAACAAGACAGCTTATAATAATGGCAGCTTCAGCCATTTTACTGAGCTTCTTTATATAATATATGGCTTCATCTTTTCTTCCGGCTCCAATGCACTGACCAACTATAGTCATAAGTCCAATACCTACACCCTGTGCGGCAACTCCGTTAAGGTTTTCAAGAATATTGGTCACAGCATTTGCAGCAATGGCAGCAGTTCCGAGCGTTGAAACTGTTGACTGGATGGCCAGCTTTCCAAACTGGAACATGCTGTTTTCAATACCTGAAGGAATACCAATATATAAGACTCTCTTAATTAAATCCCAGTCGGGACGGATTGTGTAATATCTGTTAACGCATATGGTCTGTGATGGATTTCTTAATTTAATAATTACAACTGCACAGAAAACTCTTGATACAAGTGTTGATATTGCAGCCCCTGCAACGCCCATTCCAAGTCCGAATATAAGAACTGCATTACCACCTATATTAAGGAAGTTGGATATTATTGATATTGTCATAGGGCTTTTGCTGTCCTTCTGGGCTCTCATAATGGACGCACCAGCGTCATATAGGCCAATGAATGGAAATGACAACAGGGTGAACAGGAAATATGCCTGTGAATCAGCCATAACCTCAGCTTCTACAGAACCAAAGATGAACTTAAGTATTGGTACACGAAGAACGAGACATATTGCTGATATGAAAACCGACAGCACTGTCATGACAAGAAATACCTGTCTTGCAGCGCGGTTGGCACCTTTAGGGTTGCTGCTTCCTATGTACTGGGAACATAGGATTGCACCTCCGGCAGCAAGTGCTGACAGGGCCTGTATTACAAGAATATTGATGGAATCAACAAGCGATACGGCTGAAACAGCAGATGCACCTACATTACTTACCATCATAGTATCAACAGTTCCCATAAGTGAAGCTAAGAGATTTTCCAGCATGATAGGAATAAGAAGTTTCCTTATATCTATATTAGAAAAAATGTGGTCAGAATTATTAGTCATTGAAATTACTCCATTATATTTTACAAACTAAAATGCAACTAACATAATTTATTCCTAAGAACAGATAATGTCAAGTATATGTGTCGATAAAACATGTCGCAAAGAACATATTGGCATAAAATACTTGACTTTATAATATAATTATGATATCTTAACAAAGCACTGAGATATCAGTGATTATGCGGGTGTAGTTCAATGGTAGAACACTAGCCTTCCAA
>ENA-OURS01001993-OURS01001993.1-human-gut-metagenome-genome-assembly--contig:-NODE-1993-length-15545-cov-2.687928_pt1 | contig 15545 bp, 12 predicted proteins | sample MGYA00242109_ERZ509010 | MGnify/ENA primary metagenome ERZ509010 (study PRJEB26280, sample SAMEA2338774) | human gut metagenome | biome: human gut; feature: human-associated habitat; material: faeces... | reverse complement strand
GCTGGCCAACTTTAAGGAGATGGAGGAGCCCTTTGAGAAGAATCAGATCGGTTCTTCCGCCATGCCCTACAAGCGCAACCCCATGCGCTGCGAGCGCATCTGTTCGTTGTCCCGCTATATCATGGCAGACGCGATGAACGCGCCCATGACCGCGTCGACGCAGTGGCTCGAGCGCACGCTTGACGATTCGGCAAACCGCCGCATTTCGCTTCCCGAGGCATTTCTCGCCTGCGACGGCATTCTGCGGCTGATGCAGAACGTAACGAAGGGGCTGCATGTGAACGAAAAGATCGTCGCCCGGTTTGTTTCGGAGTACCTGCCGTTCATCGCAACGGAGAACCTTCTGATGGCTGCCGTCAAGCACGGCGGCGACCGCCAGCAGGTCCACGAGATCATCCGTAAAGCCTCCATGGAGGCGACCGCGCAGATGAAAAACGGCGAGCGCTGGGATCTCATTGCAGCCCTTGCTGCCGAGCCTGCCTTCGGCATGACGGAAGCGGAAATTAAGTCTCACATGGACCCGGCAAATTATATCGGGCGCTGCCCCGAGCAGGTGCATGCGTTTACAAAAAAGTGCCGCGCCCTGTGCAGCAGCGCCGCCGTCTGCGCCGAGGAAATCTCGCTTTAAATCAGTTCTTGACAGTATCCCGGTTTTCCTGTAACATATAGTTTGCTGTTTACGGGAGAATGAGAAATTGCGGCTCCCGTCCTGTTGGACGGGAGCTTTTTCTGCGCGTTTGAGGCGCGTGGTTTTACGGATGGAAAGGAAGAAAAGACGGTCCATGGAACAGGTACGGACGGAAAACAAAATGGGTACGATGCCCATCGGAAAGCTGCTGGCAAACATGGCGATTCCCATGATGGTTTCGATGCTGGTACAGGCGTTTTACAACGTGGTCGACAGCGTCTACGTCTCGCAGCTGAACGAAAATGCGCTGAGCGCCATCTCGCTGGCATTTCCGCTGCAGAACCTGATGATCGCCTTCGGAAGCGGCACGGCGGTGGGTACGAACGCGCTGTTATCGCGCGCGCTGGGCGCAAAGCGGCATGATCTGGTCGACCGCGCAGCAAACACGTCGATCTTCCTGATGTTCTGCAACTTTGCCGTCTTCTGTGTGCTGGGGTTGACGCTCTCAAGATCCTTCTTCCTGGCGCAGACGGACGTTTCGCAGATTGTGGAATACGGCACAAGCTACACCTCTATTTGTCTCGGCGCGTCCATCGGCATTTTCGCGCAGTTCTGCTTCGAGCGGCTGCTGCAGTCGACGGGGCGGACGAAGCTTGCGATGTACACACAGATCACCGGCGCGGTGATCAATATCATTCTGGACCCGATCCTGATTTTCGGCCGGCTCGGTTTTCCGCGCATGGAGGTTGCCGGCGCGGCGCTTGCCACGGTCATCGGTCAGATTGTCGCGGCGATTCTGGCAATTTGGATGAACCTCAAATATAACCCCGACGTCCGCATTCGCCCGAGCCATATCCGCTTCCACTGGGACACGGTGAAGGAAATCTACCGCGTGGGCATTCCGTCGATCGTCATGATGTCCATCAGCTCGGTGATGAACTTCGGACTCAACCAAATCCTCATTGCCTTCTCCACGACGGCGACCGCCGTCTTCGGCGTCTATTTCAAGCTCCAGAGCTTTATCTTCATGCCGGTGTTCGGTCTGAATAACGGTATGGTGCCGATCATTTCCTATAACTACGGCGCGAGAAAGCCGGAGCGCGTCAAAAAGACCATCCGCCTTTCCATTACCGCTGCCATCTGCCTGATGCTGATCGGTCTGGCGCTCTTCGAGCTGATTCCGGGAACGCTTCTGACGCTCTTCAATGCCACCGACCATATGCGCCAGATCGGCATTCCCGCCTTCCGGATTATCGCGATTCACTTCCTGTTCGCAGGCTTCTGCATTGTCTCCGGCTCCGTGTTCCAGGCCATCGGCAATCCGCTGCACGCGCTGATTAACTCCGTGTGCCGTCAGCTCGTGGTGCTGCTGCCGGCGGCTTGGCTGCTGGCGCAGACGGGAAAGCTGGAAATGGTGTGGTTCTGTTTCCCGATTGCGGAGATCTTCTCGTTTACACTCAGCGCCATCTTCCTGCGCAAAACGCTCCAAACCGCGCATGCACGCATGCTGGCGGACGACGCAGATTGAATACCAATACCGGCTGCCGCTCATTTGTCTGGAGCGGCAGCCGTTTTTTCTGAAAAATTTTTTGAAAAAACTGCAACGCATCGCGCCTTCGTCTCGTCTTATCAGACAGAACAACCTTTCAGGAGGAAGAACTATGCGTTATCTGTTTCCGATTCTGCTGCTTGCCGCGAGCATACTGCTTTGCATCTGCGCCGCACCGAGCGTCGTCTCGACCCTCTACCCTGCCGCAAGCGTCAGCGGCGCAATCACCCTGCCGGGCACTATGCTTCCGTAACTCAAACGTCCCATTTTCTGGTCTTGTGTTTTCCTTTGAGACATGATAAACTAACCACTAGCGCGTCTTCCGGCGCGCAGCATATTTGTTTTCAAAGGAGCAGGTTATGAAAAAGAAGCTGACGGTTCAAGAATACGTCGTTGTCGCGAGCATGCTTTTCGGGCTGTTTTTCGGCGCGGGAAATCTGATTTTCCCGGTCCACATGGGGCAAATGGCAGGAAGCCAGCTGGTTCCTGCGACGCTTGGCTTTCTGATTACCGGCGTCGGTCTGCCGCTTCTGAGCGTTGCCGCGCTCGGCATCAGCAAAAGCGAGGGTCTGTTTGATTTGAGCCGCAAGGTGAGCCGTCCCTACGCCTACTTTTTTACCTGTCTTCTCTATCTGACCATCGGTCCGTTTTTCGCCATTCCCCGCTGCGCGACGACCGCCTTCACCGTCGGCATCGAGCAGGCAGTGCCGCAGGCGGCGGAGCGGCTGCGGCTGTGGCTGCTGGTTTTTTCAGCCGTGTTCTTTGCTGCAGCGCTTCTGTTTTCGCTCTTCCCCGGCAAAATTCTGACGTGGGTCGGTAAGATTCTCAATCCGTTTTTCCTGCTGTTTCTCGGCATTCTGATTATCGTCGCGCTGGTGAAGCCCTCGGCGGCGATCTCGGCAGTTGCACCCGAGGGTGCCTATGCCTCTCAGGCGTTCTCCACGGGCTTTCTGGAGGGCTACAACACAATGGACGTACTGGCAGGTCTTGCCTTCGGCATCATCGTGGTGCAGGTCATCCGGGAGCTGGGCGTTACGGACGCGGACGCAGTCGCATCGAGTACGGTCAAGGCGGGCGTGTTCAGCAGTCTTCTGATGGCGCTCATTTATCTTGCTGTAACCGTCGTCGGCGCGCAGTCGAGAGGGCTTTTTGCGACGAGTGAAAACGGCGGCATCGCGCTGGCGCAGATTGCCCGGCATTATCTCGGCAGTGCGGGTCTTGTGATTCTGGCGGCAACGGTGACGCTGGCTTGCCTCAAAACGTCGGTAGGTCTGATCACGAGCTGTGCGGAGACCTTCTGCGGTATGTTCCCGAAGGGTCCCGGATACCGCGCCTGGGCGGTTTTGTTCACGCTGATTTCCTTTGCGCTTTCCAACTTCGGACTCAGCACGATTATCTCCTACTCCGTGCCGGTTCTGATGTTCCTGTACCCGCTTGCCATCGCGCTGGTGCTGCTGGCGCTGTTCGGAAGATTCTATCGGCACGACCGCGCGGTTTATATCAGCGTCATCGTCTGCACGCTGCTGGCGGCGCTTTATGATCTCATCTGCGCGCTGCCGGAAGGTCTGTATGACGCGCTGCACGCAGATGCGGTCCAGGCATTCGGTCTTCGCGTGCTGCCGTTTGCCGGCGCGGGGCTCGGCTGGATTTGCCCGCTGGCGCTCGGGTTTGTCATCGGGCTTGCCGTACACCTCATGCAAAAATTCAGGACAAAATAAAGAAACAACGGTCGTAAGCAGTTTGCTTACGACCGTTGTTCGTTTCTTCTCAAAGCTCGTTCGGAAATAGCTTTTCGATTGCCGCTTCCGCCGCTGCCTGCTCGGCGCGCTTTTTGCTGCTGCCGCTGCCCTGACCAACGGAGCTGCCGTTGAGCAAAACCTCAACGGTGAAGTGCTTGTCATGGTCCGGACCGGACTCTCCAATCAGCTCATAGTGAAGCAGCTGATCTTTTTTGCGCTGGACCAGTTCCTGCAGCGCCGTCTTATAATCGAAGTTCCGCGGGCGCCCCACCGGAATATCGCTCAGAATCAGCCGGTCGATAATTCCCTTCGCCGCCTCGAAGCCGCCGTCCATATAGCTTGCGGCAATGACGGATTCCATTGCGTCCGAGACGATCGAGTCGCGCTTTCTGCCGCCGCCATGGTCCTCGCCGTGACCAAGCAGCAGAAAATCGCCCAGATGGATTGTCTCTGCTGCCTTTGCCAGATTCGTCTCACAGACCAGATCTGCGCGGATTCTGGTCAGCTCTCCTTCCGGTTTCTCGGGAAAGCGCCGGTAGAGATAATCGGCAACGACAAAGCCAAGAATCGAGTCACCCAGAAACTCCAGCCGCTCGTTGTCCGGCAATCCGCGCTCGCGGTTTTCGTTGGCATACGAGCTGTGCGTCAGTGCGTTTTCCAGCAGCTTTCTGTTCTGAAAAATATATCCCAGACCCTCTTCAAGATTTCTGTACATGCTCCAACTCCTTCGGAACCATCATCTGTTCCACATTCGCGCGGATATCGTCGGTAAAGCCGCTCGAAACCGCCTGCGCCGCCTGCCGGATGGCACTGTGAATCGCAACCGCATCCGACGAGCCGTGCGCCTTAATCACCGGCTTTGTCAGACCGATCAGCACCGTGCCGCCTGTCTGCCGGTAGTCCAGCTTGCTTTTGAATTCCTTGATGCCCGACATGCACATCGCGGCAGCGAGCTTTGTAAAGATGTTCTTTTTGAACAGGTCCTTCAGCATGCCCGACATGAAAAGTGCCGTTCCCTCAATGCCCTTGAGAAGGACATTGCCGGAAAAACCGTCGGACACAACCACGTCTGCCTCGCCCAGCGGTACCCCGCGCGCTTCAATATTCCCAATAAAGTTTACATAACCTGCATCTGCTGCCTTCTGCAGCAGCGCATAGGCATCTTTTTGCAGTTGCGTGCCCTTCGAGTCCTCTGCGCCAATGTTGAGAAGCGCCACACGGGGATTTGAAATTCCCAGCATCTTCTTTGCGTAATACGATCCCATGAACGCGAATTGCAGCAGAAATTCCGGCGTACATTCTGCCGTCGCGCCGCAGTCGATCAGCACCGCGCCGCCCGTTTTGGTCGGCAGAACCGGACCCATCGCCGCGCGGCGCACGCCCTTGATGCGCTTGACAATCAGCGTTGCTGCCGTCAATAGTGCGCCCGTAGAGCCTGCGGAGACGAATGCATCTCCCCCGCCGTCTTTGAGCATTTGAAGCCCGACGAGCATCGAGGAATTTTTCCGCGTCTTGATCACTGCCGCCGGGTCGTCGTGCATATCGACCACATCGTCAGCATTTGCAATCTCTACGCCTGCCGGAAGCGTTTCAATGCCGTGGTTTTTGAGGCACTGCAAAATAGCCTCGCCACGCCCAACCAGCACAACGTCCAGCTTTTCTTCCTTTGCCGCCTCAATCGCACCCAGCGCGATCGCGTCGGGGGCGTTGTCGCCGCCCATGACGTCTACAATAATCCGCATCCGGTCTCCTCCTTCGGTTAAACGTTGTGTTCGCGCACCATCTGATCAATGATGGCAAGCGAGCGCTCGGCAATTGCCAGGTTCTTGTTTGCTTTGCCCTTGACCTTGTAGCCAAGCGGCGTCATGATGCCGAAATTGACATTCATCGGCTGGAAATTGCCGATGCTGGTATCGCTGATGTACTGAGACAACGCGCCGATGGCAGTTTCCTTCGGGAAATCCGGAATCGGTGCTCCACCCAGTTTTGCAGCCATGCTGACAGCTGCCAGATAGCCGGACGCAGTGGATTCCACATAGCCCTCGACGCCCGTCATCTGCCCGGCAAAGGCGACAAGCGGATTGCGCCGGTCGGCATAGTACCGGTCGAGAAGGCGCGGGCTGTCCAAAAACGTATTGCGGTGCATCACGCCGTAGCGCACAAACTCCGCGTCATGCAATGCCGGAATCATCGAAAACACACGCTTCTGCTCGGGGAATTTCAGATGCGTCTGAAAGCCGACAAGGTTATAGACGGACCCCAGCGCGTTGTCCTTTCTCAGCTGCACAACCGCATACGGTTCTTTTCCCGTCTTCGGGTCCTTGAGACCCACCGGCTTCATCGGACCGTAGCGGAGCGTATCTTCGCCCCGGCGCGCCATAACCTCGACCGGCATGCAGCCTTCAAAGACGTGCTTGTCCTCAAAGCCGTGAACCGGCGCTTCCTCCGCGGTTTTCAGCGCTTCGACAAAGGCGATGTACTCGTCCTTCTCTATTGCGCAGTTAACATAATCCGCATCTCCCCGGTCATAGCGCGAAGCAAACCACGCCTTGTCCATGTCGATGGAATCGAAGGTAATGAGCGGCGCGGCAGCGTCGAAAAAGCTCATGTACTTCTGACCGCCGAAGTATGCCTGGATTGCCGCGCTCATGGCGTCGCTGGTCAGCGGTCCCGTAGCGATAATCACCGGTCCCTCCGGCACCTGCGTAATTTCCTCTTCCACGACCGTAATGTTCGGGTGATTGCGGATTTTCTGCGTCACAAGCCCGGAAAAACCATACCGGTCGACGGCAAGCGCGCCGCCTGCTTCTACCCGGTTCGCCTCCGCGCAGGAAAGAATCAGACTTCCGAGCCTGCGCAGCTCCTCTTTCAAAAGCCCGACCGCGTTTTCCAGCCTGTCGCCGCGCAGGGAGTTTGAGCAGACCAGCTCCGCAAAATCCGGGCTGTGGTGCGCAGGCGACATTTTGGATGGCTTCATCTCACAAAGCCGGACCGCAAACCCGCGCTCTGCCAGCTGCCACGCAGCCTCAGAGCCTGCAAGACCCGCACCGATTACTGTTACCATCATGTTGCGTCTTCCTTCTTCTTCCGGCGCGATGCGCTCTTTTTGGGTGCTTCGCCTGCATCTTCTGCCGCTGTTTTTTTCGTCTTTTTTGTCGCGGTCTTTTTGGTCGCTGCCGTTTTTGCGCTCGCTGTTTTCTTCGCAGCGGGCTTTTTTGCAGCGGTCTTCATCGCCGCCGGCTTTTTTGCCGTCTTTGTTGTTTCCGTGTCTGGCGCTGCCGCAGGCTCGGGCGGAAGATTTGCCTCGTCCGCCGCCTGCTCTGCGTTTTCCGCAGCCGCAGGCTTTTTGCGGTAGCCGCGCTTTTCCTCGGGGAGGAAATTCTTACAGTCGGGGTTGATGCAGAAGGGCTTCATCGCGCCTCTGCCGGAGCGCTTGAACATGGTCTGTCCACATTCCGGGCAGTCGTTCTCGGTTGGCACGTCCCACGTCATAAAGCCGCACTCCGCGCCCCGTTCGCAGGCATAGTAGGCATAGCCGCGCTTGCTCTTGCGCTTGAGAATCGTACTGCCGCAGCGCGGGCATCTGCCCGGCATGCGCTCGACGATGGGCTTTGTAAACTTGCATTCGGGATAGCCCGGACAGGCGAGGAATTTTCCGAATCTGCCGGACTTGACGACCAGATTGCGCCCGCAAAGGTCGCACGTTTCCTCCGTCACCTCGTCGGGGACCTTGAGCCTCGTGTCCTTGAGCGCCTCTTCGGCGTCCTCCATCTCCTGATGGAAGCCCTTGTAGAACTCTTCGAGGACCCGTTTCCAGTAAATTTTACCCTCTTCGACCTCGTCGAGCTCGGCTTCCATGCCGGCGGTAAACTCAACGTTGATGATATTCTGGAAATGCTCCATCATCAGCCCGTTCACGACCTCGCCGAGCGGCGTGGGAGACAGGCGTTTTTCAATCTTCTGGACGTATTCGCGGTCCTGAATGGTCGAGACAATCGTCGCATACGTCGACGGGCGACCAACGCCCTTTTCCTCCATCGCGCGCACCAACGTCGCTTCGGTGTAGCGCGCGGGCGGCTGCGTGAAATGCTGCTGCGAGTCGGTGGAAAGAAGCATCAAAGCCTCTCCCTCGGAAAGATCGGGCAGCGGAGAGCCGATTGCCTCCTGCTCGTCGTCCTTTCCCTCTTCGTAAATCGCGGTAAAGCCCGCGAAGGCGACTGACTGATGTGTCGCCCGGAAAATCTGATTTTCGCAGGTCGCTTCGATCGCGGTCACATCGTAGACGGCATTTTCCATCTGCGAGGCGATAAACCGGTTCCAGATCAGCTTGTAAAGCCGGTACTGGTCCTTCGTCAGATCGTGCTCGACCAGCTCCGGATAGAGCGCGACATTGCTCGGGCGGATTGCCTCGTGTCCGTCCTGCGCGTTTGCCTTGGGCTTGTAGCGCCGGGGCTGACCGGGGTAGTATTTTTCGCCGTAGCGGCTGCGGATGACTTCTCCCGCAGCGGCAAGGGCTTCTTCGGAAATACGAAGCGAGTCCGTTCTCATATAGGTGATGAGACCCACGGAGCCTTCTTCCCGCAGCTCGACGCCTTCATAGAGCTGCTGGGCAAGCATCATCGTGCGCTTCGGGGTCAGATTCAGCTTTCTCGACGCCTCCTGCTGCAGGCTCGAGGTGATAAACGGCGGCGCGGGATTTTTCCGGCGCTGGGTCTTCTTGACGCTGCCGACGGTAAAGGGTTTTCCCGCGATCTGCGAGAGAACCTGATCCACATCCTCACGACTGCCGAGATCATTTTTCTTCGGGTTGCCGTAATAGCGCGCGGTAAAGCCGCCGGGTTTTCCCACACGGTCGAGCTGCGCGTCGATGGTCCAGTATTCCTGCGGCCGGAAGGCGCGGATCTCATTTTCGCGGTCGACGACCATGCGCGTCGCAACCGACTGCACACGACCGGCGGAAAGACCGCGCCGGATCTTTTTCCAGAGCAGCGGGCTTAACTGATAGCCGACGATGCGATCGAGCACGCGCCGCGCCTGCTGCGCGTCGACCAGATTCTGATCGATGGCTCGGGGTGCGGCGATGGCGTTTCGCACGACGTCCTTCGTGATTTCGTTGAACGTGACGCGGTAGGTCTTATCGTCCGGAATATCCAGCAGATACTTCAGGTGCCACGAAATTGCCTCTCCCTCGCGGTCCGGGTCGGTTGCGAGAAAGACGTTCGCACTTTTTGCTGCGGCGGACTGCAAATCCTTGATGATATCTTCTTTTCCCTTGATGGGATAGTATTCCGGTTCAAAGTCGTGTTCAATGTCCACGCTCATGGTGCTCTTGCGCAGATCGCGCAGATGCCCCATGCTCGCCTTGACCTGATACTCCGGTCCCAGGTATTTTCCGATTGTCTTTGCCTTCGACGGCGACTCGACAATTACGAGGTTGGTTTTTGCGTTCGGCATGCGTGCCTCCAATAGTTATTCTTTCTCCGCCAGACAGAAGCGCTTGCCCGGAATCTCCCGGACATAGCCCTTGATCTGCAGCAGCGTCAGCGCTGCGGTGATGCGCGCGGCAGGAATGCCGCTGGCGGCGATGAGCTGATCGATATGCTTTTCCCCATCTGTCAGCTGCATGACAGCAGCTTTCTCATCGGGAGAGAGTGAATCCAAAATTTCCTGTACGTCAATATAAGCCCTGTTTTCCCGCTTGTCAATGACTTTTGTGTCGGAAACGTTGGCAGGCGGCGCTTTTTTCTCCGGTTTTTTCATGCGCGGCGGGAGCTTTTCGCCCGTCTGCACCGTCTTTTTCTGCTGTGCGGGCGTCAGCTGCATGGGAATTGCTTTGGGCTGATGGGAGACAAGGTCCGGGTACAGATGAACATACTCCTTCATGATATCCCATCCGTCTTCAACGACAATCGCACCCTCGCGCAGAAGCTGGATATTGCCCTCGCACGTCGCCGTGCCGACATTACCGGGCACGGTAAAGACGTCTCTTCCCTGCTCTAACGCGCGGTTTGCCGTAATCAGTGCGCCCGAGCGCTTCGGCGCTTCCACGACCACAACGCCGAGGGAAAGCGCGCTGATAATCCGGTTGCGCACCGGGAAATGCGAGCCGAGCGCCGGCGTCTGCGGCGGATATTCGCTGATGAGGCAGCCGTGGAACGCGATATCCTCGAAAAGCGTCCGGTTGCTCGCCGGATAGACCACGTCCACACCGCCGCCGAGGACCGCAATCACCGGACGGTTCGCGCTAAGCGCGCCCGTCAGGCACATCGTATCAATGCCCTCCGCACCGCCGGAAACGACCATGCCGCCGCACTTTGCCACCTGATAGCCCAGACGCTTTGCCTGCATGAGACCGTAGGCAGATGCTTTTCTCGTGCCGACCATGGCAATGACGGGCGAGGTATCGATTGCCGGGAAGACACCCTTGTAGTAAAGCACGATGGGCGGATCGTCAATCGAGCGCAGACGCGCCGGATACTGCGCGTCCTGAATGGTCATAACGTGGATATTTTTCTGATAGCACTGCTGCAGAATCACCTCTGCGCCGGTAAGAGACTTATCCAGAAGACTCGGCGGAACCGACGCATCCGATCCGCGTTTGAGCGCCTCCTCGTCCGCCTGATAGATTGCCACGGCAGAGCCGAAGCGCGAAAGCAGCACGATCGCCTGCGCGCCGGAAACGTTCTGTCTTGTGCTGAGCCAGATCCAGTACTTGAGCATCCGTCTATCCTCCGTATTCTCCGTTTTTCATCTGCCACATGACAATTGCCGCCGCAATCGCCGCATTTAAAGACTCGCAGTGTGCCTGCATGGGAATGATGACGCTTTGTGCCGCAGCTTCCAGAAGCGACTGCCGCACGCCCTGCCCCTCGCTGCCGATGACGGCGACGGCATTGCGTAAATCGGCGCCGCGGATATCGACTGCGCGGTCATTGAGCGCCGTAACGGTTAACATAAGATTCTTTTCTGCGCACTGCGCCAGCACCTCCGCCTCGGTGATCGCGGGAATGTCCATGCGGAACACCGCGCCCATCGACGCGCGCACGGTCTTGAAACTGTAGGGATCGGCGCAGCCGTCGAGCAATGCGATCGGAACGCCGAGCGCATCTGCGGTCCGCAGCATGGTTCCGAGGTTCCCGGGGTCCTGAATGCCGTCGAGCAGCAGCGTTCCGGCGGTCAGATCTGCCTGCTGCCGTTCGGGCAGTCTGCACAGGAAAATCGCGCCCTGCGGCGTGTCGACGGTTGAGATGCTTTTGAACACATCCTCCGGCACCGTGACGACGCGCACCTGTTCCGGAAGTTTACATAATCTTAAACCCTCGCGGCAGACGACCGTGTGAAGCCCCGGATACCATTTTGCCGCTTCCTCCAGAAGCTTTGTCCCCTCGGCGGCAAATTCGCCGGACGCTTTGCGGTAGCTCCGCGAAGCCTGCAGCTTTCGGATATGGACCAGCAGTGGATTCTGCCGGCTTGTGATATGTTCCTGCCTCATGCGCGCAGCTTTGCCAGCTTGTCGTTCGTTCCGAGGACGACCAGCACCGTGTGTTCTTTCAACGCAAGATCCGCGCCCGGCGCGACGTCAATTTTTCCGTCGTGGCGGATGGCAATGATATTGACGCCGTACTTTGCGCGGATGTTGAGCTCGCGCAGCGTCTTTCCGAACCAGCTTTCCGGCGTCGGGATTTCGGCAATGCCGCAGTCCTTCGACAGCTCGATGAAATCCAGAATACTCGAAGACGTGATTGCCTGCGCCAGCTTGATGCCGGTCTCGCGCTCCGGGATGACGACGCGGTCCGCGCCCACCTTTTCCAGCGCCTTCTTACGCAACTCGTCGGTCGCCTTGCAGATCACCTGCGGCACGCCGAGGTCCTTGAGATTGAGCGTGGCAATGATGCACGTTGCAAGATCCGAGCCAATGGCAACGACCGCGCAGTCGCAGCTTCTCGCGCCGAGCGAACGAAGCACCTCTTCGTCGCGCACGTCGGCGACGACCGCACAGGTAACCTTGGACTCCATGCGCTGAACCTTGTCTGGATTTGTGTCGATGGCAAGCACCTCGTTTCCCAGCTCATACAGCCGCTCGGCGACGCTGGTGCCAAAGCGTCCCATGCCGATGACAACATACGATTTTTTCATAGTTACCTCTCCTATCCGGCGCTTAACCGATCATAACCTTGGTTTCCGCATACTGCACGCGCTCGCGGGCACGATCGCCCATCATAAAGCCGACGCCGATGGTCATAATGCCGACTCTGCCGAAGAACATAAAGACGATCAGAATGAGCTTGGACGCCGCGCAGAGCGTGCCCGTGATACCGGTAGTCAGTCCTACCGTGCACAGCGCGGAAGTGGTTTCATAAATGGCGTTCAGGAAACTGCACCGGTCGCACACGGTAAGCACCGCAGCGCCGAACAGTGACAGCCCCAGGACCAGCAGCGCAACCGAAACGGCGTTCGAGATATCCTGCTGGGAAATCGAGCGGCGGAACACCGTTACCTGCCGCCTGCCGCGCATTGTACTCACGGCGGACAGAACGACAAGCCCCATCGTCACGGTCTTGACGCCGCCTGCCGTGGACCCGGACGAGCCGCCCACAAACATGAGGATATTCGACAACAGCTTGGACGCCTCTGTCAGCGCATCCTGATTGAAGCTGGCAAAGCCCGCCGTGCGGAGCGTGACCGACTGGAACAGCGCCGCGAGGAGTTTTCCGCCGGTGCTGAACGAGCCAATGGTGCCGGGGTTGTTCCACTCAAGCAGCGCAAACAGCGCGCCTCCTCCGAAAATCAAACCGGCTGTAATAAGCAGAACGAGCCTTGCGTAAACGGAAAGTCTGGAAAAGCGTCTTGTCCGGCGAATTTCGCCCCAGACCGTAAAGCCAAGGCTTCCAATCACGATCAGCGCCATCAGCGTCAGATTGATGACCGGGTCTGTCGCATAGCGCGCAATGCTTCCGCCGTATTCGACGTCTGCCAGAATATCAAAGCCTGCGTTGCAGAATGCGGAAATCGAATGGAACACACCATACCACAGCGCTTTTCCAAATCCGAACTCCGGCAGGAATCGGAAAAACAAAATCAGCGCCCCGGCGCCTTCCACACAGAAGGTCCCGAGAATCACATTGCGGACATAGCGCACAACGCCGCTCATTGAGCTTATGCCAAGACCCTGCGCCAGAACCATCCGCTGGCGAAGCCCGATGCGCCGCCGCAAGGCGAGAAAGAAAATGGTTGAAACGGTCATAAAGCCAAGGCCGCCGAGCTGAATCAGCAGGATAATCACGACCTGCCCGAAGGTACTCCAGTAGGTGCCGGTATCCACCTGAATGAGCCCCGTCACGCAGGTTGCCGACGTCGCGGTAAAAAGCGCCGTTAAAAAGCTCGTCGGCTCTCGGGTTTTGGAGCATACCGGCAGACACAAAATTGCTCCGCCTGTCAGCACGAGCGCGAGAAACACCAGCGCGACAATCTGCGGCGGACGCATCCGGCGAAACGGTTTTTCAATGGCGGCGGCAAGCGCCTGCAAGCGTTCAGACAAATGAGAAGCCTCCCACACAGCGCCATACCTGGCGCGCTACATTATAATAAGAATTACGCCGATCTGATGCTTCATTCTACCATTGCAGCATTAGAATATCAAGTCTCCGCGAAAAAAACCGGAAAAGACACGGCAAAAACCCGGAGACAGGATCTGACAGGATCTGTCTCCGGGCTTTCTCAGCAGTAGAAGTCCTTGATTTTTTTTGCGCGCGACGGATGGCGCAGCTTGCGGATTGCCTTGTTTTCAATCTGGCGGATACGCTCGCGCGTGACGCCGAAGATCTGACCGACCTCCTCCAGCGTGTGCGTTCTGCCGTCATACATGCCGAAGCGCATCTTGAGCACGTCTGCCTCGCGCTCGGTCAGCGTGCCGAGAATCTCGGCAAGCGCCTCCGCCAGCAGCGCGTTGGATGTTGCGTCGGCAGGTCCCGGCGTATTGTCGTCTTCGAGCCGATGGTCGTATCTTCCTCGTCGCCCACGGGCATGTCCAGCGACAGCGTGTCCGCCGCCGTGCGGTTCGCTTCGATGATCTTTTCAATCGGGAGGTTCAGCTCTGCTGCGATTTCCTCAAGCGTCGGCTCTCTGCCGAGCTCCTGCACGAGCTTGCGGTTGCAGCGCGTCGCCTTATTGATCACCTCTACCATATGCACCGGCACGCGGATGGTACGCGCCTGATCGGCGATAGCGCGGGTGATTGCCTGCCGGATCCACCAGGTTGCATATGTAGAGAATTTGTTTCCCTTTGTATAGTCGAACTTGTCGACTGCACGGATCAAGCCCGTATTGCCTTCCTGAATCAGGTCAAGAATATGAAGCCCACGTCCGGAGTATTTCTTCGCAATCGACACGACCAGACGAAGGTTTGCCTCCGTCAGCTTGTCCTTCGCCGCCTTGTCGCCCTCGCACACGCGCTTTGCCAGCTCCATCTCCTCGTCTGCCGTCAGAAGCCGGACCTGCCCGATTTCCTTGAGGTACATGCGCACCGGGTCGTCGAGGTTATACTCTGCCGCCAGCTCCACGGGGTCGATCAGCTCTTCCTCTTCGTCTCCCATGGGGATATCGCCCTCGCCCATGCCCATGCCCATGCCGTCGTCGGCGTCGTCGAGACCGATTTCCAGCTCCGGGCTGACAATCTGGATGCCCATTGCGTCGAACGTGTCGTAAATATGTTCAATCTTTTCTACCGGAAGATCCAGCTTCTCAAGCTGTGCGGTCAGCTCCGTCGCCTGAATGCTGCCCTCGCGCTTTGCCTTTGCAATCAGCGCGCTGACGGCTGCCATGGCGTCTTCTGCCGGAACCTTCGTATTCTTTGCATTTGCCATCTATGCTCATCCTCATTCAATGCGGTATCCCGCGCGAAACAAACACTTTTCGCGCAACCAATTCATTATATACCACAAACTGCTTTTTTGACAAGCGGTTTTCGAAAATTTCTGCTCTCTTTTTCTGCTTTTTTCAGGCGCACAAAATCAGGATGCCCCGATTTTCGCGGGGCATTCCGATTTCGGTGTGTTTTGTGTGTACAGCGGTCAGATTTCCATGATCACGGGAAGGATCATCGGATTACGCTTGGTGGTCTTGAAAAGATAGCCGGAGAGGTCACTCTTGATGTTCGCCTTCAGCGCGCTCCAGTCGCGTGTGCCGCCGGCAAGGCAGCGGTCAATGGCGTGCGCTGCAATGACGCGCAGCTCTTCCATGAGATTTTCTGATTCTTTGACGTAGACAAAGCCGCGCGTGATGATATCGGGACCTGTGATGACGCTGCCGTCTTCACTCGAGAGGTTCACAACCACGACCAGCATGCCGTCCTGCGCCAGATGCTTGCGGTCGCGCAGAACAACACTCCCGACGTCGCCCACGCCCGTACCGTCAACGAGAATCTTACCGGCGGGAACCGTGCCGCCCCATTTGCAGGTCGCCTTCGTCAGCTCGAGCACCTTGCCGATGTCCGAGATGAAGATATTCTTTGCGTCCATGCCGAGCGACTGCGCAAGCCGCGCATGCGCCTGCAGATGGCGCTGCTCGCCGTGGAGCGGAATGAAAAAGCGCGGATGCAGCAGCGCGTGCATGAGCTTGAGTTCTTCCTGGC
>ENA-OURS01001986-OURS01001986.1-human-gut-metagenome-genome-assembly--contig:-NODE-1986-length-15564-cov-2.102844_pt1 | contig 15564 bp, 10 predicted proteins | sample MGYA00242109_ERZ509010 | MGnify/ENA primary metagenome ERZ509010 (study PRJEB26280, sample SAMEA2338774) | human gut metagenome | biome: human gut; feature: human-associated habitat; material: faeces... | reverse complement strand
GAAAACGGCTATTACATTTGAATATGATGTGCCTACGGTGCACGAATTCAGGAAGAGAATGGAGCACACATTAGAAAGATATCCTTATTTAGTCGCCGTGGTTGGTGATGAGATCGTGGGATATGCTTACACAGGCTCGTTTGTTGGACGTGCGGCATATGACCACTCGGCTGAAACGTCGATTTATGTCGATGAGAATTGCCGCCACGGCGGAATCGGCAAGCGGCTTTACGAAGCGATTGAAGAAATCTCGGCGGCGCAGAATATTATAAATCTCTATGCTTGCATCGGATATCCTGAGGTGGAGGATGAGCATTTGACAATGAACAGCGTCGGCTTTCATGAACATCTCGGATATAAGCTTGTCGGCCGTTTTGAGAAGTGCGGCAGAAAGTTTGACACATGGTACGATATGGTGTGGATGGAGAAAATAATCGGGGAGCATGATGAAGATATTAAACCGTTTGTGCCGTTCCCTGAGCTTACATTGGAATAAAATTCAAACAGCAGCTTGTGTTGCTGTTTTTTTACAGATTTTTTACAAAATTTCTATTGACCTAAAGTTAGGTTGAGATGCTATAATTACATTTAAGGATGGGGAACAGTTATCGAAAGGAACGGTTTTATGGAATATGTTAAGTTGTACAACGGTCTGACAATGCCGATTTTCGGAATAGGAACGTATTTGCTCACACCTGATGAAGCGGAAAATTCGGTTACGGCTGCGCTTGAGTGCGGTTACAGGCTTATTGATACGGCAAATATGTATGCAAACGAAAAAGCGGTTGGCAGAGCAATGAGAAGCTCGGGTGTGCCTCGAGGTGAAATTTTTCTTGAAACCAAGATTTGGCCGACGCATTACACTGCCGAGGATGCGATTGACAGAACTCTTGAACGATTGGGTACGGATTATATTGATCTCCTGCTGATTCATCAGCCGACGGGCGACTATATATCCGGATACAGAATGCTTGAAAAAGCATATCGTGAGGGTAAGGTCAGGGCGATCGGTCTTTCCAATTTCACTCAGCAGGAAATGTGCCGAATGATGAACATTTGCTCAATAAAGCCTGCCGTGCTTCAGACCGAATTACACCCTTACTACAGCGAACAGGAGCTGAAAAAATTCCTGAATCTTCAGGATATACGGATTCAGGCGTGGTATCCGCTCGGCCACGGTGACAGCAAGCTGATAAACGAGCCGATATTTACAAGACTTGCAAAAAAATACGGTAAAACAAATGCACAAATAATTCTTCGCTGGCATGTTCAAGAGGGGAATATTGTTATTCCCGGGTCAAAATCTCCCGAACATATCAGGGAAAATATTGATATCTTCGACTTTGAGCTTACCGAAAATGAGATGTTGAATATTGGTGCACTTGACCGGGGAGAACGGTATTATAAACGCTCGCCCGAGAGATTTGAAAGATATCTCAATATGAAAATTCCGTTTGAGGACTAAAACAAAACCGCTTGAGCAAGAACTCAAGCGGTTTTTAAACAAGTTAATATTTTCTTTTAATTTTAAGCGTTGTTGTTTTCGGGAACTCGGTGTCACGAATCTTTATTTTTGTGACCTGCTTGTAGGTCGGAAGCTGCATATTTATTGCACGCACGTCCTTCTTGAGCCTATCCTTGGCATCGGGAGCTTCATTTTCGTCAAGGAAGAATTCAGCGGTTATTGCGCCGTTTTCCTCGTAGACAACAACTTCTTTTATGTAGTCAACCGTTAAAAGCTTGTCCTCAATCTCCTCGGGGGAGACGTTCTTTCCGTTAGAAAGAACAATGAGGTTCTTCTTGCGGCCTCTGAGGAAAAGAAATCCGTCCTTATCCATGTAGCCGTAGTCGCCGGTCTTGAACCATTCGCCGTCAAAGGTTTCGGCTGTCGCTTCCGGCTCGTCATAGTAGCCCATCATAACGTTTGAACCCTTTGCATATACTTCGCCGACACCCTCGTCGTCCGGGTCTTTGATCATAACGTCGTTGCATTCAAGTGCATAGCCTGCGCTGCCTACTTTGTAGTTACTGAGCCTGTTGCAGGTAATAATCGGGGAGCATTCCGTTGTGCCGTAGCCGTTGATAACCTGAATGCCTAAATCGTAGAGTCCCTGCTCATATTTTGTATCAAGAGACGCACCGCCGCAGATTATCATTTCAAGATTTCCTCCGAGGTTGTCGAGAACCTCTTTGAAAAGCTTCCTTCTGACATCGATACCTATCTTCATCAGCGCATTGCTCAGCTTGATGCCTTTTTTGAGCTTTTCTTCCTTGCCCTCCTTGCGTGCGGTGAACCAAATCTTTTTATAGATTGTTTCAACGGCAAGAGGAACGGCCGTAATGTGCTGCGGATGATAGGTATACATATCCTTCTGGAGATTTCTCAGACTTGAACATATATAGCCCCACTTTGAAAGCAGCGGGCTTGCAAAAAGTGCACTTGCCCAAGAAAGAGTATGGTTAAACGGAAGAAATGCAACTGTTTGATCTGCCGTCATCGCCCGGCAGGTTGCTATTGCATCAACGGCAACGTTTTTCTGAGAGAGCATAACACCCTTGCTCTTGCCCGTTGTGCCGGAGGTGTAAACGATAAATCCGAGGTCGTCGGGCTTAACCTCATCATCGAGATAATTCTTTGCTCCGCCGTTAAGCTCTTCATGTCCCATTCTGACAAGCTCATCGAAGTCCTCAAACTTGAGATAAACCGAGAGCTTAACTTCCGGATTTTCTTTCATCATCTGTATAGCCGGAGCAAAATCCTGAGTGTAATAAATTGCGTCACAGCCGCTTCTGACCATGAGGTCTACAAGGTCTTCCTTAGGAAGCTTCGGGTCAAGCGGAATTGCAATCATATTTCCGCTGGCGATTGAATAAAACGCCGCAATCCAATAATAGCTGTTTTCGCTGAGAATGGCAACCTTTTTACCCTTTAAACCGAGGGTATAAAGATGCTGGCCAAGCCCCGTTGCGTCATAAAAAACTTCATCAAAGGTCTTTTCGCAGTAATTGCCGTTCATATCTTTAAACGCATATTGCTTGTTTGCCTTGCCCTGCTTTGCACCGTAAACAATAATCTCCTTGACGGTATTCATATCGGGAATATTTCTATATTTCCGGTATTTTACTTTTGCCTTCATTTTATTTCCTCCATATTCAGAAGTATCTATATTAATTAAGTATCATCTTGATAAGCATGAATAGTTTAACATAATATAATTTGAAATTCAAGCGATTTTGACGTTTGGAATCTTAATTTTTGATTAAGATTCGGTAACAATCACATCTTTGTGAGCTTTGCGAAATTAGCCATGAGCTTCTTTGTGCCCGATTTTTCAAAAGCAATTTCAAGAAGCGTATCGTTGCCCATGCCCTTGGCGGAAAGAATAACGCCCTGTCCGAACACCTTGTGATGAACGGTATCGCCGATTTTGTAATTTTCCTTGCTTGCAGCAGCCGGCTGTGGCTTTTTCGCCGTTGTCTGAGCCGTGAAGCCTCGTTTGATAGGTCTGCCGCTTGTGAAATCCTCGCCGAAATCTTTATATGGCTCGTCCTCTGCACTTCTTCTGTAAGAAGAATATGAAGTTACGCCCGTCTTTTCCGTCAAATCATCCGGGATCTCTCCGAGGAATCGTGACGGCGCATTGTGGGTCGTTGAGCCGAACATAAGGCGTGTTCTTGTGTTCGTCAGGTATAATTCCTGCTTTGCCCTCGTTATTCCGACATATGCAAGACGGCGTTCCTCCTCCATATCGTCGGGATTGTAGATCGACTGATTTCCCGGGAAAACTCCGTCCTCCATGCCGATTATAAACACAACAGGGAATTCAAGACCCTTTGCCGAGTGAAGCGTCATCATAACGACGGTATCGGAATCGGCATTGTAGTTGTCGATATCGGTCATGAGTGCAATTTCCTCAAGGAAGCCGTTGAGCGTAGGCTCGTCGCTCTCCTCCTCATAACGCATGAGGTTCGCCTTAAGCTCGTTGAGGTTCTCTTTTCTGTCCTGCGACGTGTCCTTATCAAGGTCAAGAAACTGATAATAGCCCGTCATGCTTAATGTTTTTTCAAGCAGCTCATGAGGCTTCAATTCCTGTGCCGCCTCAATAAGCTCCTTAATCATTGCGCTGAACTGCAAGAGCTTCGATGAAGCACGGCTGAGCGACGGATAGGAATCAGCATTTGAGATGACCTCGAATAAACTGACACCCAGTCCTGCGGCAATTTCCGACGCATTGTTAAGCGTTGTATCGCCTATTCCCCTCTTGGGTTCGTTTATGATACGGCGAAGTCTGACATTGTCCGCCGTGTTGTTGATAAGTGTAAGATATGCCAAAGCATCCTTGATTTCCTTACGCTCATAGAATCGCAGACCGCCGATAATTCTGTACGGAATACCTGCACGAACGAACGCATTTTCAATCGTGCTCGACTGTGCGTTCATTCGATAAAGCACAGCGTGGTCTGACATCTTCTTGCCGCCCGCAACATCCTTCATTATCGTGTCGGCAACAAAGCGTGCTTCCTCTCTCTCGTCATATGAGGTGTTGACGGTAATCTTGTTACCCTTGCCGTTAGCCGTCCAAAGATTTTTACCCTTACGCTGGCTGTTGTTGGCAATGACGGCGTTTGCGGCGTCAAGTATAGTCTGCGTTGAGCGGTAATTCTGCTCAAGTCTTATCGTCTTTGCATCGGGATACCGTTCCTCGAAGCTCAGAATGTTCTGAATCGTAGCACCGCGGAACTTATAAATACTCTGGTCATCATCACCGACAACGCAAATATTCCTGTACTTTTCGGCAAGCAGGCTTGTCAGCACATACTGCGCATGGTTGGTATCCTGATACTCGTCAACCAGTATGTATTTGAATTTATTCTGATAGTAATTTCTGACTTCTTCGTTATTTTGCAAAAGCTCGACGGTTCTGAAAATCATATCGTCGAAATCCATTGCATCGGCATTTTTAAGAAGCTTCTGATAGCACTTATACGCCTCGCCTATCGCCTTTAAGCGAACATCTCCGCCCGCACGGGCAATGTACTCGTCGGGATTTATGAGCTGATCCTTGGCACGGCTGACCTCCTTAAGAATGGTCTTGTGTGAAAGCATCTTATCGTTTATATCAAGAAGTCTCTGTGCTTCCTTCATAACACGCTTTGAATCGTCCGTATCATAAATTGTGAAGCGGTTTGTGTAGCCGATAAGGTCGCCGTAACGTCTCAGTATTCTTGCGCAGCAGGAGTGGAACGTGCTCGCCCAGATATCGTTTGCGGCGTCGCCGAGCTTTGCGGCAAGTCTGGCCTTAAGCTCCGAAGCCGCCTTGTTGGTAAACGTAATGGCAAGTATCTCCCACGGAGCCGGAGCATTGACCGTCAGCAAATCATAGACCTCAAACAAGTCCGTTGTCGGGTCGGCAAGATACTGCTTCATGATTGCAATGTCGCTCTCGGCCGGCTCAAACTCGGAATAATCCGAATTATAAGCGTTTCCGTACTTAATGAGATTGGCGATTCTGTTGACAAGAACAGTCGTTTTTCCGCTGCCTGCACCTGCAAGAAGCAGCAAGGGGCCATTTACTGCATAGATAGCCTCTTGCTGCCTGTCATTCATTCTTTCAAAATCTTTTGCAATTATACGGCGGCGAAGTTCTAAAAATTCGTCTTTAAGCATAATTTGATTTCCTTTAGATTGAAATTATGTTTGCCATCTTGTAAAGATTCATGTCAATATGCTTCTTCATGTTGAGAGCCTCGAAGATGTCATAATCAACGATTTGATCCTTCTGCATTGCAACAACACGGTTGCCGATGCCGTCCATGAGAAGCTCAACCGCTCTGTAGCCCATCTGGCTTGCAACAACACGGTCTCTCACTGTCGGTGAGCCGCCACGCTGAACATGAGCAAGAACCATTGCTCTGGACTCAACGCCTGTTTCCTCTTCGATTGCCTTTGCAAGCTCTTCAACGGTGATGTTTCCGTCAGCCGTTACGCCCTCGGCAACGATAACAAGGAAGTGCTTCTTGCCTGTCTTCTGGGTACGTCGGATTCTGTCGAATACATCTCTCTTGAGGTCAAACTCAACCTCGGGGATAAGGATAGCCGTTGCGCCGACTGCAATACCTGCGTTAAGAGCAAGGTAGCCTGCACGTCTGCCCATAACCTCGATAACGGAGCAACGGTCATGAGAAGCCGATGTATCACGGATTCTGTCAACCATTTCCATAATTGTGTTAAGACAAGTGTCATAGCCTATTGTATAGTCGCAGCAAGCAATATCGTTATCGATTGTGCCGGGAATACCTACGCAGGGAATTCCTCGCTCGGAAAGGTCTCTTGCGCCTCTGAACGAACCGTCACCGCCGATAACAACGATACCCTCAATGCCGTATGCATGGCAAATTTCAATAGCTTTCTGCATACCTTCCTCGGTAGCAAATTCTTTACTTCTTGCGGAATGGAGCATTGTGCCGCCTCTGTGAATGATATCGCAAACGGTGCGTATCTCCATCGGGATGAGAGAGCCCTCCATAAGGCCCTTATAGCCACGGTCAATGCCGTAAACCTTAATGTGATTCTCACATGCTGTACGAACTACCGCACGAACGGCAGCGTTCATTCCCGGGGCGTCTCCGCCGCTTGTCAAAACTCCGATTGTCTTCATTATAACTTCCTCCTAAGGATTCACTAAAAATTCTATATGATGATACACCTAAATAAAAAAAATGTCAAATAAAACAGAAAAATATTTACCGAAAATTACTGAAAAACCACATTTTCTTCACCGAGAACACGTTTAAGCTCATTTATCAGCGGTTCATTTACATCAACACTGTGTTCATACGGCTGATGAACGTATTTCCCTGTGTCGGCAAAATAATAATAAAGAGGAACTCTGCCGTCGAAAATCGAAAGAAGTTTTTCCGCCTGAATCTGCTCCGGCGTGCCCTCCGTCGGGAATTTCAGGAAAAGTCCGCTGTGTCTTTTCTTTACCGGTGCGGCAGGCTGTGACGGACTTTGTGCGCCCTTTTTCATGAAATAGTCCTTTGCTGCTTCGGCAGTGTAAATATGCTCGCAGATAAGCTTCGACGGCTCCTCGTCACGGACATCAAGCCGTCCGTAAAAGACAAGCACCCTACCCTCTTCAAGCATCATTGAATTTTCCATCAAAATCTTCGGGAACACAATAACCTCTATTGAACCCGATGTGTCCTCAACGCTGACAAAAGCCATTGTCGTGTCACTCTTTGTGATTTTCTTTTTCACATCGGTTATTATGCCCATTATCTTGGTTCTTTCTCCGTCCTTATGCGAAGAATGTATATTTTCGCCGCTGCTTGCAAGCTCGGCAATCCTCACGCAGCCCATTGAAGCCGCAAGCTCGGCATGAGCCGCCATGGGATGACCCGAAAGATACAGTCCCGTTGTCGATTTTTCCATTGCAAGAAGCTCGCTTTGCGGAAATTCGTCAAAGAATTTCAATGCCGTTTCCGAGTGAGATTCACCGCCGACCGAATCGAAAAGACCTATCTGCCCCTCAACGTTTCTGCGTTTTTTTGAGTCCAGTTCATCGATTATCTCGTTCATTGCCATGAGCATCTGACGGCGGTTTGCACCCAAACCGTCAAGTGCACCGCTTTTAATGAGGCTTTCAACCGCTCTTTTATTAAAATCCGACCCGTGCATTCTTGAGCAAAAATTATAAAACGATGTGAACCTGCCTGCATTTCTCTCTGAAATTATATTTTTTATGAAGCTTCTGCCGAGATTTTTAATAGCGAGCATTCCGAAGCGGATATTTCCGTCCGAAACAGTGAAATTGTCATAGCTCTCATTGACATTCGGCGGCAGGATTTTGATACCGATCCTGTTACATTCATCAGTATATTCCGTTACCTTGTCCGTATTGTCAAGAACACTGGAAAGAAGTGCCGCCATAAATTCACAGGGATAATGGCATTTGAGATACGCCGTCTGATACGCAACGTATGCGTATGCCGTTGCGTGCGACTTGTTGAATGCATACGAAGCGAACGATGACATATCATCGAATATATCGTTGGCAACCTCGGCCGGTATTCCCCTTTTCACACAGCCGTCGCATTCAACCGTTCCGTCCTCACGCACCATGCCGTAGATAAAGTTTTTGCGCTCCTGCGCCATAACATCGTGCTTTTTCTTGCTCATTGCGCGGCGGATAAGGTCACTCCTGCCGAGCGAATACCCCGCAAGGTCGCGGACAATCTGCATTACCTGCTCCTGATAGACCATGCAGCCGTAGGTTGCGTTCAAAATCGGCCGCAAAAGCTCCGTTTCGTATTTCACCGCTCCGGGATTCTGTTTGCACTCAATGTAGCGCGGAATCTGATCCATAGGACCCGGGCGATAGAGCGAAATGCCGGCGATAATGTCCTCAAGGCTTGTGGGCTTCATCTGCATCATGAAATGCGTCATCCCGCCCGACTCAAGCTGAAAAACTCCAACGGTGTCGCCCGAACTTATAAGGTCATATACGCATTTGTCGTCGTAATTGCAGTTGTCAAAGTCCGGAGGCGTTCCCCCGGACCGCTTTATGTATTCGCAGCAATAACGAATCACGGTCAGCGTCCGAAGCCCGAGAAAATCCATCTTCAGCATTCCGAGCTCTTCAAGCTCCGTCATTGTGAACTGCGTCGTGACAGCCTCATCATTGCGCTGAAGCGGAACAAGCTCCATCGTCGGAAGGGATGAAATAACAACACCCGCCGCATGAGTTGAAGTGTTTCTGGGAAGTCCCTCAACCTTCATTGCAAGCATCATGAGCCGCTTCACGCTGTCATCTGTTTCGCAAAGGTTCTTAAGCTCCGGAACAAGCTCCGCTGCGCGTGAAAGGGTGATATCCTTTTCCTGCGGGATGAGTTTTGCAATTCTGTCCACATCCTGGTAGGGAATGCGAAGCACCCTGCCGACATCGCGAACGGCACCGCGTGCCGCCATCGTGCCGAAAGTCACTATCTGCGCAACATGATCGCTGCCGTATTTGTTTTTTACGTATTCAATGACTTCCTGACGCCGTTCATAACAAAAGTCCACGTCAAAATCCGGCATACTGACGCGTTCGGGGTTCAGGAAACGTTCAAAAATCAGGTTGTAGCGAATCGGGTCTATGTCCGTGATGCCCATTGCATATGCTGCAATGCTTGCCGCGCCGCTGCCGCGTCCGGGTCCCACGGGTATGCCGTGCGTTTTTGCAAAGTGAATAAAGTCCCACACGATAAGGTAATAATCCACAAACCCCATCGAGATTATAACGTTCAGTTCGTATTCAAGCCTTTCGAGATGTTCCTTTGTCGGCTCACCGTAGCGGCGGCGCAGTCCGTCGGTGCAAAGCCGGCGCAGATACTGTTCGTTCGTCATGCCATCCGGCGCGGTGAAACCCGGCAGGTGCCGCTTGCCGAATTCGATCGTCAGGCTGCATTTTTGTGCCGCCTCGGCAGTGTTTCGAACCGCCTCCTCATAGCCGCTCATGCGGCGAAGCATCTCTTCTTCCGATTTGAGATAGAATTCATCCGCCTGCATCCGCATTCGGTTGGTTTCGTCCACAAAATGCCCCGTTTGAATGCAGAGCAGAACATCCTGCGCCTCCGCATCCTCTTTTCGGACATAGTGAATATCGTTTGTTGCAACAGTCTTTATGCCGAGTTCCTTTGCAAGCGCATCCAAACGCGGAAGAACTATAAGCTGCTCCGGAATTCCGTGATTCTGCAGCTCAATGTAAAAATCATCGCCGAACATACCCTGAAGGCGTTTTGCAAGGCGGCGCGCTTCATCGTATCTGTTCATCAGCAGAAGCTGCGGAATATCGCCCGCAAGACATGCCGAAAGGCATACAAGCCCCTCACAATGCTTTTCCAGCAAATTATAGTCAATGCGCGGCCGATAATAAAAACCGTCCACAAACGCAATTGAGGACAGTTTGATAAGGTTTTTGTACCCCGTTTCGTTTTTGCATAAAAGCACAAGGTGGCCGTTTTCTCTCGTGCCCTGTTTTTCGTAAATTGAATTCGGCGCAACATAGGTTTCCATGCCGATAATGGGCTTTATCCCCTGTTTCATGCACTCTTTATAAAATGCTATCGCGCCGTACATATTGCCGTGATCCGTTATCGCAAGCGAATCCATGCCCAATTCCTTTGCACGCGAAACAAGCTCGCGTATCCGCGCCGCGCCGTCCAGCAGGCTGTATTCGGTGTGAACATGAAGATGCGTAAAACCCATTCTTTCCTCCTTTGTGCCGATGAACCTTTTCCCCATGCCGCACTGTTTGCGGAAAACGCGGAAACCGCCCCCACTGAATCAGTCCGGCATTTTCGTCCGTATGTCTTCCGCCATTTCGCACAGTTTTCTGAGGCGATAATTTGCGGCGGATCTGCCGATGCCTATTTCCTCCGCAAGTTCGGACAGCGGCATTTCAAAATTGTTGAGCCTCGCTTCCGCGACAATGCGAAGCGGCGGCGGAAGATTCTCCGCGCCGACAACGCTCAGAACAAGGCGAATATCCTCCGCCTGCTTCATTGCCGTGCGCGTTGCCTTCTCAATGTTTGCATTTATGCAGTTCACGCCCCTGTTCACAGTGTTGTTGAGTTGGCGCACGATTCGCTGTTCGTTAAGCACCATCACTGCATCCGATGCCCCGGCAAGTGCAAGAAAATCCGACAGTGTCTCCGATTCTTTGATGTACAGCACAATGCTGCCCTTGCGTTCGGTGCACTTGATACGAATTCCGAAATCGGAGATCATCCGTTTTGAAAACATTGCAAGCTCGGCATTTTTGAACACAAGCTCACAGTGATATGCTTTTTTTGGTTCCGACACCGAACCGCAGGCAAGGAACAGCCCGCGAATAAATGCGCGCCGCTGCATCTCTGTTTCGATAACACTCTTCGGAACATGCGGCTCATAACTCTTTTCGCCCTGCGCATCAAAGCTCACAAGCCCGGTCGCCGTCAAAAAATCATCAATACCGTTCCCGTGGAGCAGGAGTTCGCAGTATTCCGCATTCAATCGCTCGTGCTTAACGCGGTTCAATTGGCTTTCAAGCCCGAAATACTGTGCCGCCAGCTTGGAAACAAGGCTCAGCGCCGCTTCGCTTTCAAGCACATAGTGCACACCCCAGCGCCGCATCGCCGGCATCAGTTTCAGCGCACCGATACTCAGAGTGAATGCGCTTAAAAGCGCGTGCGCATCGGCCTCACGCTTTATTTTCTGCTCCGAAATTTCCTTTTTTACTCCGGCAGAGAACGACGGGCATTCGTGTTCGCTCTGTTCCGCCGTTTTTTTTGCATTTTCGGTTTTAAAACCGCTGCCGTCGATTTTGCTGTTGTGTTTTTTTTCGTTCATTTCAAATGTGCACGTTCGTGCCGCCCTTTGCGCTGCGCTTTTTTATTCGCCGCCGCAATATTTATCTCAATACTGTTCTATTTCGGTTCAAACCGCGTCCTTATATCATCCGCTTCGGAAACAAGATCCCGATGCTCAAGCAGAACGGAGCATTTGTCTTTCATTCTGTCGTGAAGTGCTTCCGCCATCGCAACGGAACGATGCCTGCCGCCCGTGCATCCGAACGCAACCATAAGCCGCCGCTTGCCCTGCTTTATAAACTCCGGAATCACAAGATCCAGCATGTTTTCTATCATGTTCAGCTGCCTGCGAACATTTGCATCGGAAAAAATAAATCGGCGAACCTCTTCATCCCTGCCGGATTTGCAGCGCAGCTCTTCAATGTAGAACGGGTTTGCGGTGTAGCGCATATCGAAGATAAAATCCGCATTTTTCGGAATTCCGCGTTTGAAGCCGAAACTTGAAATTATCAGTCTGAGCGGAATATTCTTTCCCCGCATTAAAATATCCTCAACCGTTTTTCGAAGCTCGTTCAGCCGCATGTTCGTCGTGTCAACGATATAATTCGCCTTCTCCTTCAACGGGATCAGAATTTCGCGTTCGGTTTGAATGCCTATGCCGACATCGTCATTCATCGGGTGGCGGCGGCGCGTTTCGCTGTATCGGCGCACAAGCACGCTGTCCTCGCACTCAAGGAACATTATTTCGTACGGACATTCAAGCCGGCGCAGTTCATCATAAGTGTTGAGCGGATTGTAGCCGAACACCGATTCGCGGCTGTCGATAACAAGCGCGACGCGTTCGATGTTGTTTTCGCTGCTGCTGCAAAGCTCAATGTATTGTTTTGCAAGCTGACAGGGCATATTATCCGCGCATACAAAGCCCATATCCTCAAGAATGCCGAGAACTTGAGATTTTCCCGCACCCGAAAGCCCTGTGACGATTAAAATATACATTCTGTTTTCCTCAGTTTTATCCCGATGTATGTTTTCCGTTTTTGTTTATATTGTTGTACTCGAATTTTATTTAATAATTTTAATCTCCGGCTCAAGCAGAACACCGAATTCTTTATATACGCGTTCGCGCACAAGGTCAATCAGGTTAAGCACATCCGCACATGTTGCTCCGCCGCAATTGACGATGAACCCCGCATGCTTCGGGCTGACTTCCGCCCCGCCGATTCTTGTGCCTTTGAGCCCCGCCTGTTCTATCAACGCACCTGCGAAATGCCCCTCGGGCCGTTTAAAAGTGCTTCCTGCGGAAGGATACTCAAGCGGCTGCTTTGAACTGCGCTTTGACATACATTCGTTCATACGAGCCTTGATCTCAGCAGGATCTCCCTCGGTAAGCTGCATTGTAACAGATGTTATCACATTGGAAGTTCCCGAAAATACACTGTGACGGTAGGAAAGCTCCATGTCCTTTGCAGAGATACTCCTGATACGGCAGTTTTCATCAATGTACTCTGCCGAGATCACTACGTCCTTCATTTCACTTCCGTAAGCACCCGCATTCATGTAGAGCGCTCCGCCTACTGTTCCCGGAATGCCAAAAAGATTCTCCATTCCCGAGAGTCCGTTCTGCTGGGCATGAACGCAGGCAGAAGCCAGTGAAGCTCCCGCATCGCACCGAATTGTATTGCCTTTCACTTCTATCTGCGAAAAGTCGCTGCCGAACAGGAGTATAACTCCGTCAAAACCCTCGTCTGCGGCTAAAACATTGCTGCCCCTGCCGAGTATTCCGTATTTTATGCCATTGGTTTTCATGTATTCTATCAGCTTTGCCGCAGATTCAGCGGAATTCACGCTTACAAGCGCACGGCATGGCCCGCCGAAACGAAATGTAATGTATTCGCTCAAAGAACATTCAGGCGTTATGCGGCAGCCGAACTCTTCACAAAGCTTGGTAAGTTCTGCTATGTTTATCATGATTCCTCCAGGATTTCAATTGATTGTCTCCGCAGCCGTTACTGCGTGCGGCTTGATTAAAACGCCTCGTAATCGCGGACTGTCTCCTTGGCGTCGGACTCCATGCCAAGTCTGTTAAGAAGTTCTCTTGCAGCGTTGTAGCCCATTTTCTTCTGTCTGTTGTTCATTGCCGCAACTTCAAGAATTACCGCAAGGTTACGTCCGGGCTTTACGGGGATAGTCAGCGAGGGAACCTTTACGCCGAGTATGGAAACATAGTGGTTGTCAACACCCATTCTGTCGTATACCTTTTCGGGATTCCACAGTTCAAGTTCAACTACCATATCTATCTTTTCACTCACCTTTACAGCACCCATACCGAAAAGCTGTCTTGCATTGATAATGCCGATGCCTCTCAGTTCCATAAAGTGACGGATATTATCGGGTGAACTGCCTACAAGAGTAATATTTGACGCTTTTCTTATTTCAACGGCATCGTCCGCTACCAGACGGTGACCACGCTTTACAAGCTCTATGGCGGTTTCGCTCTTACCTACTCCGCTCTCGCCGAGAATAAGCATACCTTCGCCGTATACCTCGATAAGAACACCGTGACGTGTGATTCTGGGCGCAAGCTGAAGGCTTAAATAAGCAACAAGCTTTGACGTGAATGTCGAGGTGCTTTCCTCACTGCGTAAAAGCGGAACGCTCAGTTCCTTTGAAAGCTCACGCATCTCGGGCATAATATCCATACCTCTCGACACTACCACAGCCGCCGGCTGTTCGCTGAAGAATTTCTTTATTCTCTGCGCTCTTATCTCTGCTCCGCACTGTTCAAGATATGCGGTTTCCGCCTTGCCTATTATCTGAATTCTGCCCTTGTCGAAATATTCGTAAAATCCCGCAAGCTGAAGTCCGGGTCGGTTTACATCAATATTTGAAATGAATATCTTTGCAGGGTCCTGCGGTGTGTGGATAACCTCGAGCTTGCACTCGTCGATTATCGCCTGTAACGATACGGTAAATTCCTGTGCCATACTGTTCCTCTTTCTGCTTATAGCTGTACTGCGGACATATCTGCCCTATCATAATAATTATACTACATCGCCGTGAGTAATGCAAGAGAGAATTGCGTATAACCGTCAATATGTGTAAATTCCGTAAATCCGGATAAAGCAAAGAGCGACAGCTACATAGCGTATACTGCCGCTCCTTTGCTTTTTTGCAGGCTAAGACAGAATGCTGTCGTCCTTTCGCTGAAAATATCCCTGCGGTTTTCTGCAGACAGGGCAGTATTCGGGAGGGGTACTTCCGCAATGTATATGACCGCAGTTCCTGCACAGCCACACCGTTTCGCCGCAGGAAGTAAACAGGCTTCCGTCGGTCAGCTTATTCACGAACAGCTTGAATCTGCTTTCATGCTCCTTTTCAATATTGCCCACCTTTTCAAACAGATCGGCTATATTGTCAAGTCCTTCCTGCCTTGCGGTTTCGGCATACTCCTTATACATCTGCGTCCACTCGTAGTTTTCGCCGTGCATTGCCTTTTCAAGAGCATCAGCGGCTTCGGGTATCCCTCCGTAGATAAGTCCGAGCCATATTTGTGCGTGAGCCTTTTCATTTTTTGCTGTGGTGCGGAAAACCTGCGATATTTCCTCATCGCCGTTCTGTTTTGCCTTTTCGGCGAATATCTCATAACGCACCATCGCCGCAGACTCGTTCGCAAAAGCGGTTTTCAGGTTCTCAAGGGTCTTTGATTCGGATAATTGCATAAAAACATCTCCTTTTCTTAAGTTACAGATATTGTAACCGCAGGAAAGAAGATTATGCAGTGCTTTGGGCGGAACAGATATGTTTGTCAACAAGGACGGAAAGCTGTGCTGTGAGGGAATATCGGGCATTGTCGGAGAAGTATAAAACGCTTGACTTTTGCTGACTCTTGTGCTATAATACCGATAACTTAAGGGAGTAGACAGCGGAATACCGTGACAAGTCAACATACTGACGGTGATAATGCTCTTTAATCACGTCTGGTTTGTCTTAAATGTTGAGACTTGAGTACAGGATAACTGTACTCAGGTCTTTTTTATTGCACATTTCGCATCAGGCTCCCGCATAAGATTAAGGGCAATACCGCACAATTAGCGGCTATCGCCTTTGCCGCACGCTTACTTGTATATTTCCCGTCATCTTGCACAAATTTCGCTTGACAGGCGCAAGCCTGCCTGCACTCAATTTATACAATCTGACGAAAAATCTGACTGCGCAATCGCACGACAATAA
>ENA-OURS01001985-OURS01001985.1-human-gut-metagenome-genome-assembly--contig:-NODE-1985-length-15582-cov-2.725961_pt1 | contig 15582 bp, 3 predicted proteins | sample MGYA00242109_ERZ509010 | MGnify/ENA primary metagenome ERZ509010 (study PRJEB26280, sample SAMEA2338774) | human gut metagenome | biome: human gut; feature: human-associated habitat; material: faeces... | reverse complement strand
ACGGAGTGATGCATATGAGAAAGCTTTTACCTATTATATTGGCATTCATGCTTATACTCACCGGATGCGGTAGGGGAGACACGGCGGCGGATGAGCCTGCGGTGGATGAGATTGAGCAAACTCCGCAAAGCACTGTGCAGCCCGAAGAACAGCTTATCGAGCGCCGCATAGAGATAACCGGAGATATTTCACAGCCGGGCACCATGGCCATAATGTGCAGCGAAGGATACTGGCGCACATGGCGCGTGGAAACGGCCGACCAAAACGGCGAAGTGAAAGAGTACCGATACGAAATCGAAAGCATGCTTCCGCAGGATGCGGAGCCATCCGCCGTGCCGGTAACGATAACGTTCAACGGCGATATGCTTAAGGTGGAGGGCGAGGCGATAGCGATGGAATCGCCCATGCAGCTTATGCTTAACATTGAGAATGGCAAAGAGCTGACGTTCAGTGTGGTGCATGACAGCGAAGAGGAAACCTTCACCGTGCGTCCGGCTGACGAAAAAGAGTAGATCAACATTGAGGTATACGTTTTTATCACAATAACAGGAGGAGAAAATGAAACGCACAAGAACTAATGCAAAGCTGTTGGCGCTTATATTGGCGCTGGTGTTTGCGTTTGAGCTGCTGCCCGCGCATATGGCGAGCGCGGCGGAAAACATCAGCAGATGGCCCGCGCTCGTGGGCGAAAGCGGCTGGCCGACGACGAGCAGCTATATTCAAACCAGTTCAATAACCAGCGATGAGTATCCCGGCGTCGGCAACATGATGCTGAAAAACACCGGCAGTGATGACATCAGCCCTATAAAAAAGGTGCAGATACCAGGGCTTGACCCAAGCGCACCGATAGAAAAATATAACCTTACGCTTAGCGTGACGCATCTTGTTGCTGATCGCAAAGAGGCAGGCACGGCGGAGAACGTGTATGAAACGATAAAGCTGCCGCGCGCGAATTATTATTACCCGCAGCGCGTGATGCTGCGTGCGCAAAACGGCAGGGAATGCCCCGTATACATAGTCGCAATTCCCGAACAGCACAGCTATAAGGATGAAAAGTACGATTACTCCGAAGTAATAGACCTTATGCTTGAGCTGGACGTGCGCACACAGGCCCTCCTGAGCGAGCTGAAGAGCACCAACAAGGCGGAAGTAGGCGGATACTATCCTGATATGCAGGAAGCTATCTACAGCATGAACAACCGCTTGGGTACTTCAAGCCTGTATATGTACTGGCGAGTTGCCGGAGGAATTGACTTCAAAACAAAAATGGAAGAAATGTTTGAGGTCAAGAACAGGCATACCGATCTTAGCCCCGAGCAGTGCAAATACGTCCTTACCACCATGGCCCAAGAATGGCTGGACTATTGCAGTGAACGTATTAAGCAGCCCGAAATAGCATCGCTGCGCGTGCTTGGCGCGGAAGCCGTAAAGACCGGCACTAACGAATTTACGCTGAGCCTGCCTGCGGGGACGGACTTCAGCAGCGCAGAAAGTACGCTGGAAATAGAGTTCATAGGCAGAGCGAAAGCAATAGTGGACGGCAAATGGGCCAACGGTCAAACGCTGTTCATTGAATGCACCGCGTGGGATCAGGCCACGGGCGTTGAATTCGGCAGCATAAAGAATATGTACCGCCTGAAGCTGACCACGGGCGAACCCACGATAAGCGTCAGGTACTTTGCCGTAAACGACAGGGTCGCCACTATAGACGAAGCGGCAGGCTCTATATCGCTCAACCTTGATACAGCATGGGATTGGGAACAGACTCCCGTTGTGGAATGCTCCGGCAGCGGATATGAATTCCTTGATGAAAACGGTGCAGTAGTGGCGGCGGATGCGGAAGGCAAAACAGACCTTAGCGCGGTAAAGGCGCTGCGCATCGTGCTTAACATAGCCGGCGGCGAATACACGAAGGATTATGCGCTTAACATAACCCGCGGCAATTCCGCAGAATGCGAGCTTAAAGCCTACTCCGTAGGCATAGAAAACGAAAAGGTTGAAATAAGCGGCACAAATGTGACCGTAACAATACCGTTTGACACGGATTGGAGCACGTTGAAGGCCGAATATACCGTATCCTACGACGCGACCATAAAGGCGACCGCAGAGGAAGATTTTGAAAAATCCGAAGCGAAGCCCATAGTTTACCGCGTAACGGCGCAGGACGGCAAAACATATAAAGATTACAGCGTTGTGGTCAAAAAGGAGAAGGCTTCCGGCGAATGTAAGCTGGTATCCTTTAAGTACGGCGCGGTTGCCGGCAGGATAGATCACGACAAAGGCACCGTAACTATGACCCTGCCCGCGGGCTCGAATACAACGTTCGCTCCGAATATTACAATATCCGAATTTGCGACCATAATGCCCGAAATTGGCGCGGCGCAGGATTTCTCCCGCCCCGTTACATACACCGTAAAGGCGCAGGACGGTACGGAAAAGAAATACAGCGTTACAGTTACTGTTTCCGCCCCGCAGGATAATCCGGACAGGGAAAAGCTCCAGAACCTGCTCAACGGCATAATATCCTCCTATAAGTCCAAGGCGAGCCTTAGCAGCTGGGAGCAGATGGACCTTGGCATTTATGCCAACCCCGAGCAGGGCAGCACCACGCAGTATATAGACCTGGCGGAATGGGCGAAGAACTGGAAAGTGACCGCTTCCACCATGGATACGGTAGTCGAGCGCAACATAATTGCCCTGACTGCGAACGGCTACGATTGTTCCAATCTGGCTAAGTACAATAACGGCGAACCGTTTGTGAACAGTAGCGGCGAACAGATAGACAACCTGTTTGACGACCTTGAGCGCGTGCAGACATACGGCATGATGGGCGATGCGTTTGCGCTTATAGCGCTGGACATGGGCAACTACACCGTGCCTGAAGGTTCAAGGTATTCAAGGGACAGCATACTCAGCAGGATAACAGGCAGCGGCAAGCTTATAACCGGCACAGAGGTGGACATGGGCGCAATGAACATGTATGCAATAGCGCCTTATGCCGACGACCCCGTGTATGGCGATAAGGTAAAGAGCCTTATACAGGACGGCATAGAGAGCATTGCCAAGGCCATGAATCCTGACTTTACATTCACATACAGCGGCTTTGCCAACAGCGAATCCACGTCCCAGGTAATATGCGCGCTGTGCGCATGCGGCGTTGACCCGTATACCGACCCGCGCTTTGGCGACGGAAAGACCAACATAGTTACCCAATGGGTGGATAAGTTCGCCTGGGCCGGCGGCTTCAAACACGTTGTATCCGAAACGCAGCCCAACAGTATGGCTACCGAACAGGGTTGCTACGCGCTCGAATGGTATCTCGGGTTCCTTGAACGCGGCGGTGCGGGCAAGGCATACCATATGTATTACAACCGTTATAACTTCGCAAAGACCCTCTCTGCCGAGGCAAACATACTCTCCTTTGCAATAGATGGGCAGAAAGGTGAGATAACCGAAGGCGAGCGCAGCACAATCGCCGTTACCGTGCCGGATGGCATGCCGCTTGACAGCATCACGCCCGAAATGGTTTTGTCCGCGGGTGCAAAGCTCATCGTTCCCGAACTGCCGGTAAAGCTGGTGGCGGGTACTGAGCAGCCGTTTGTGGTGCAAGCATCCAACGGAAAGACCACCAAGACATATTATGTCACCGTTACCTACGGCAACGTGGACGCCACGGGCGCGGATATACCTGCGGACGGCATAACGCTTGAGGACGCGAACAGGCGCGCTCTCAACATTGTTGAACGAAAGGTAACGAGCACCGCGGACGGCACGGACATAGTGCTGATAATAAACAACACGGTGGATCTGACCAAGCTGCGCATAAAGGGCGAAGCGTCCTACGGCGCGGAGGTAACGCCGGCGCTGGACGGCAAAAAGACAATGGATCTTTCAGATTTTGCGGAGTTTACCGTTGTGTCCGGCGACAAAAAGACCACCAATAAGGTGCGCGTAAAGGTAATGATAGCCGCGCAGGCGGAAATGCTTACATTCCGCGTACAGGCGGACGGAACATGGTACAGCGGCGTTATAGATAACGACAACAACACCATAACCGTTTCCGGCGTGGACGACAGCGCGCTCACTACCACCCTGCTTACTGCGGAAGCCACGTTCACGGCGGGCAGCAAATGCTCCCCCTCGTCCGGCGCGGCGGTGGACTTCTCCAACGTTGTTGAATATACCCTCACCGGTACAGACGCGCTTGCAGGCCGCACATATAAGGTGAAGGTGCTCAATAAAAACGGCAGCCTGATAACCGCCGGCGGCAGCACGCCCGTAAGTTCGGATGCCATGATAACCGGCTTCAACGTGCTGAGCGCGGAAGGCGTTATAAACCACGGCGCGGGCACAATCGTCATAACCCTGCCTTACGGCACAAACGTTACGGCAGTCGCGCCTATAGTCACCGTCAGCGCTGGGGCGAGCGTAACGCCCGGCTCTTACCAGATGGTGAACCTGTCCGTTCCAGTTGTATACACGGTGGTGAACGGTAAAACGACCAAGCAATACACGGTAAGCGTTGTATATCAGCGCAGCGTTGCGGATCAGCTTTGGGACAAGATGGCTGAAGAAGGCAACAACTCCGTTAAGGATCACCAGGTGAGCCACGACCCGCACGGCCTGCCGGGCGGATACGGTTCATATTGGGATTCCTCTAAGGGATATAACCAGCGGGGCGGCAGTTCCGGTTGGGGCAATCTTGGCACGGGCTGGGGCAGCACCGGCACGGGCTGGGGCAGCACCGGCACAGGCTGGAACAACTCCGGCACGGGCAGGGCATGGAACAGCTCCCGCGCCGAATGGACCGATGTACTTGATTGATAATGTATTCAATGCGGAAGAGTTGAAATACACGGAGGAAAACATATGAAAGCTAAAAAACTGTTGTCCCTTCTGCTGGCGCTTATAATGTGCGCGGGCCTTGTGCCCACGCAGGCGCTGGCGGCGGGAAACAAGACCATCGTAATAAATACCGATGGCGTGGAAAACGGCACCGTGGAGATAGTATCCATACCGGACGACGCCACGCAGGACGGCAATAAGATTACCGGCCTTACGGCGAAAACGGGGTTCGTAACGGTTAAGGCCACGCCTAAGGAAGGCTACGAGTTCCTTAACTGGACGGTCAAAATATCCACGAACGGCACAAAGTGGCTGAGTACCGCCAAGCCTAACTCTGGTTATGTGCTTAAAAGCGGGCAGACGTTTGCTTCCAACCCTATTGAAATAGCAAACGGCCCAATGGCCAAGTTCCTTCAGCTAACGCCTAACTTCGGCATACCTCTCAAGCTGGCCGTTGAATCGAGCGACCCTGAAATGGGAGAGGTTGTGCTGGGGCCGAACACGGGCAAGCAGCTCACCGAAAAAACCGAAAAGGGCTACGTCGGCAGTTATAACGCGGGCAACGTGGAAATAGGCTACCGGCTGAAGGATAGCGAAAAGTACCAGTTCGTGGGCTGGACAATACGCTATACCAACGGCGAAAGCGGCATAACCGAAGATCTGGATGCCTATCATTATATGGATCTTAGCATGCGTCCCACGACGACATGGCCATATGATCAGAATCCTTGGAGCAAGGACGATACCGTTGTCGGAAACACTGTGCGCGACCTTATTAGTTACAATAGGAAGGGCATAAAGCACGACATCACCATAACCGCCGTGTTTAACGACAAAACTTCGCCTAACTATACGCTGGCCGATGACAACTGGAAAATCGGCATGACTGTACGTCCGCAGAACGGCAATCAGTCCATATATTCTGCTAACGTGACGGGATGGGACAATACCACCAACGAAGTAGTTGCGGAATTTAACGGCACCGTTACCGCAGCCGAATTGAAGGACGCAAATACATATTTTATTAGTATGCCTATCGGCATGGATGGCGGTACGATAAGAACAGCGCCCGGGCTTACGGTGGAATTCACCGATGAAAACCCCAACTATACCTATGGCATTGGCGATACTCAAGGTTTGTCTCCGGATACATATCATGTGGGAAACTTTGCCGATGTATACGAAATACATTTCAACGTGCTTGATAACAACGGAAATACCAAGCCCGGCGTTATAAGGCTGAACTTTAAAAACAGGGGCAAGCTCACTGCCGAACACGGCGCTGTGCAGTACCTTGGCAAGCAGTATGAAAACGGCAGCGTAATAGACTTTATCACCGATAGCGATGGCGAGGCCACCATGACCGCCGTGCCGGAAGAAGGCTACAAGCTGCTCAAATGGATAATAAACGGCACCGAATATCCCGCCAACGGCAACGACATAACTTTTGCCGTGCCGGAAAGCACGTTTGATATTCAGGCCGTGTTTGCCGCGCCCGAATTTGTGGTCGCTGGCAAAACTCCCCGCTTTGACATAAGAGATAACCTGCTTGAGCTCACCCCGTTTGTCACTCTGGCGACGGAAGGCACCGTGACCGGCTGGTCTAACGATACGGACGAGCAGGTGGTCGTAACGTTCAATAACGTAGGCACGCTGCCCCGGTACGTTGCCGCGTATTATAGGCTGAACAAAGATTCCTATGCGCCTGACGGAACATCGCTTTCCTTCGGCGGCAGGGAGACCGGAGAGAAAGGCTCATGGCTCAGCTGGAGCAGGTATTACTATACCCAGCTTAATGCGGACGATTATGAAATACCCTTTACCATTACCGATAAGAACGGCTTTGTAAAGCGCGGCGTGATACGCTTCGAGCGCGACGGCAAGGCCGGCATAGAAGCCGAACACGGCAGCGTTATATATAACGATACCGAATATACCAACGGCCAAACCATAGACGTTGCCGCGGGCGAAATAACCCTTCAGGCCAAGGCGGACGAAGGCTATGCTTTCGCGGGCTGGGAAATAGGCGGCAAGGAATATTCCAATAACCCACTGACCATTGAAGCGGACGGCAAGTTCTTCATTATCAAGGCCAAGTTCGCCAAGCTTGTTACCGTAAGCACGGGCGAAGGCATAGTTTCCGAAGGTGCGGCCAGGTTTGCGGACGACGAAACGGCTGAAAGCAAAACCGTTGCCGCTGGCGAAAGCGTAAGCATAACCAACGTGCCCGGCGAAAAGAGCAAGTTTGTTGCGTGGCACGTTGAATACGAAAAGGCGGAAGGCAAGTTCATGCCCGCCGAAGAAGGCCGCCATTATGCCCTTGGCGCGGGCGAAAGCCTAACCGACGGCACCATCACCATAGTTGCCAAGGAATATAACCTTAGGGTATATCCCGAATTTGAGCGGACTTACAGCATAACCTTACAGCAGGCGGAAGGCGGTAAGGCGAGCTTCGCCGAACCCGTAAGCGCCATAGGCAAGGATGCCGTATCCGGTCTTACCAAGGATTCCGCCGCTGTAACGTGGGAACGCGAGGTCGAAACCGGCTACAGGTTCGTTAAATGGGGCATAGAATACTTTGACACTGCCAAAAATGAGTGGGTAGCCGACCCGACCGGAGGTGGCTCAACTGCGATATACCGTTACTGGACTCCCGTAAACGGCGACGGCCGCATGCGGCCTTCAATGTCCGCAAAGGTAACGGAATATGACCTGCGCATAACTCCGCAGTTCTCCAAGGGACTCACCGTTGAAGCTGTAGCAGACCCTGCCGCAGGCGGCACGGCGGAAGTGACCGGCGATACTGACGGCTACTTTTATAAAAACCAATACGCCAAGCTGAAGGCGGCCGCCGCTGACGGATACAACTTTGGCGGCTGGACGATAGAATACAAGCAGGAGGACGGCATCTACGCGCCCGCTGTGGCAGGCACACATTATAGAGCTATAATAGGCAGCGCAGACACGGCGGAGATCACCGCGGCCGTGCTGGATCACAGCCTCCGCTTCACGGCCAAGTTTACCAAGCAGCTCTACGTGGAGCTTGCGCAGGGCGAGCACGGCACGGCGGAGTTCGTGGGCGTAACGCCGGACGCGAACAACCGCGTGTATGGGCCGGACGACAGCACCGGCAACATAGTTGCAACCGTTAAGGCCACGCCGGAAGAGGGGTACGTGTTCGGCGGCTGGGAAGTTGTAAACGGCGAAACCGGTAATTCGGTATCGCCCTCCGAAACCGGCTATAGTTTCCATTACGAGATAGCCGACGGCGGCACCGTGGCCAGCAACCCCATGGGCGTGGGCTTCTCTAAGAGCGAGATGGATCGCTACCACGTTAACCTGAAAATAAAGCCGGTATTCGGCAAAGGTATAAAGGTTATAGTTGGCAGCGACAACAGCGCATACGGCACCGTAACTCCCGAAGGCGAGAACATCATTTCGGGTACCAACGGAAGACTTGATTTCAGCGCGAAGCCCGCTGAAGGCTGCATGTTCATGGGTTGGGAAGTAACCTATGCCGACGGCACCGAGATACCCGATGAAGAAAAGGGCAACATGTTCATGTTCAACGTGAACACCGTTAACAATGACGAAACGGGCGACAATAATCAGCTGCTGACGTTCAACTGTGAGAAGGATCTGAAGCTGACGGCGCACTTCGTCAAGAAGGGTGAGCCTAACTTCGTAAGGTATAACACCAATTCTTACCACGCCGGCTGTCTGATGATGCCCGAGTCTACAATTTATGCCCCCGGCAGAACTGTGCCTTCAAGCTTCACCGGCTGGTCGAACGACCTGTCCGAACCTATCGTGATAACGTTTAACGCTGCGGCACAGGCAGATAAGGCCGTAAGTATATTCTATCGGTATAGGTATACGGTACTTGCCGCGCCCGATGTGTCGTTTGACTTTGGCGAAGGCACTGAACACAGTAATGCGAGCGATTCCACGAGAAGCTATAAATATACCTTCTCCGAGGAAGAAGCCGCTACGCTGTACGAACTGCCGTTTACCGCGACCGATGCTAACGGCAACGTGAAGAAGGGCGTTATACGCTTCGCCCCCGCACGCCGTGCACTGATAGAGGCCGAAAACGGCGCCGTGTCCTATAACAATGCGACCTACGCCGCGGGCAGCATAATAGACTTCCCTGCGGGCGAAGCCACCATCACCGCCGCTGCCAACGAAGGCTATGCCTTCGCAGGTTGGGAGATAGAAGGCGTTGAGTTGAGCGAAGAACAGGCCAAGAGCGAGACTCTCACCTTCACCGTGCCGGAGAAGTTCTTCACCATAAAGGCGAAGTTTGAGGTGGAAAACAAGGTCAACGTAACGCTGAGCGTAAACGAGGCAACATACGGCACGCTGACGAGCGAAAGCAACCTTACCGGCCTGAAGAATGGCGATAAGGTGGAGCTGGTCGCCGCGCGCAACCCCGATGGCTACGAGGACTTCCTGCTTTGGCACATAAGCGGCAAGGAAGGCACAGACTATACAATAGATAACGATCCCGAAGTACCCGGCAAGGCCACGCTGACCGTGCTCGGCACGAAGGACATATCCGTAATGGCTGTATTCCGCGGCAAAGTCGTAGGCTTGCAGACCAGCGGCAGGAAGTATGCCATTATGCCCGTAAAGCATGGGCAGAGGCTGATAATAACCTACCTGGGCCATCAGGATGTGAAGGTAGGCGTTACGGAAGTGACGGGTTGGAACAATAATCCCAACGAGACGCTTGCCGTAACCATCACGCTCAATGGCTTCAATGACGGCGGCTCTCTGGTCGTCCTGAAGAAGTATATGGGCATGATGCGTGACAACGCACCTGACATACTTGCACCGGGCGCGTCATATGTGTTCCCCGACATGGAGGATACAGCTGGACCAGTTACTTCCATCGGCGCGATGTACTTGCATTTTACCAATGGCTGGGACAGGACAAAAACATATCATTTCAGCATAGTTGACGAAAGCGGCAACGTGCTGAAGAACGGTACCGTTGAGTTCAGGGCTAAAGGACTTGCCAAGATAGAAGCCGAGAACGGCGCGGTAGAGTTCAACGGCACTAAGTATAATAACGGCGAAAAGGTGTACCTTGGCACAGGCTCCGCCACCATCACCGCCGCCGCCAACGAAGGCTATGCCTTCGCAGGTTGGGAGATAGAAGGCGTTGAACTGAGTGAAGAGCAGGCCAAGAGCGAGACTCTTACCTTCACCGTGCCGGAGAAGTTCTTCACCATAAAGGCGAAGTTTGAGGCGGATACCACCCCCGGCATAAAGGTGACCGTGAAGAGCGAGAACACTGCCAAGGGTTCCGCCGCCGCAACGACCGACGGGCTGGATAACTTTAAGCCCAACGGCACAAGCATAATAGAGCTGAGCGCCACCCCCGCCGCCAACTGCACGCTGGTCGGCTGGACAGTGACGGATACCGCAAGCGGTGAATACCTTGACAAGAGCCTTTATACCCTGTATGAAGAAGGCGAAAACAAGCTGCTGCTGGCAAAGGGCGTTGATAAGGATGTTACCGTTACCGCATACTTTGCCAACTCCACCGAAGGCGTGTTCGTGATGCCCGGCGAGCGCCTGCCCGCGTTTACTATAACCAGCAAGGACGGCACGGTGTACACCGGCGCGATAGAAAATTGGGACAATAATACATATAACGAGATAGTCGTAACGTTCTCCGGCTTCGGCACAAGCGACATACTTGGTCAGGATATGCTGATAACCCTCAGCAACGGCAGCAGTGATGTGCTTGCCCCGACAGACCTTGTTATGAAGCGTACCGATGCGGGCAACGGCAAGGAAGAGGTCGTTCGCCATGAGAACGGCGGTAAGGTGTATTACAGCCTTAGCGGCTATCAGCGCGAATCCAGAATACCCTTCACCTTTACCGACAGGAACGGCAACGTGAAGAAGGGCACAATAAAGCTGAACCTTGATTACCGCGCGGAAGTGTACGTCAAAGGTTTCTGCCAGCCGTCAGGCGACAGACTCGGCGGATACGTGCTCTATAATGGCAATAAGTATTACAGCGGCGACGTTATCCCCTTCGAGCCCGATGCGGAAGGCTACGTTACCATAACCGCCGTGCCGGAGGAGAAATTCGCCAATATAGAATACGTGTTCAAAAATTGGAAGATGGACACGGTGGAGCTGACTGCGGACGAGGTTTATGCCAACCCGCTCAAGTTCAAGCCTTCCAGGGAATACTGCGTGATACAGCCGCAGTTTGCGGGCGACGGCCGCCTTGTGGTGGTGACCGATGCCGAAAACGGCCGCGCCGAATTTAAGAAGAACGGCGAATTGGTAGAAGGCGGCGAAGCCGACGGCATTGCTTACGGCACGGATAAACTGAGCGTGGAAGCTATACCCGACGACGGCTATGTATTTGTAAGATGGCAGGTGGAGATGAATAATTCCATCACCGATCCGGATCTATGGGTAGGCGAGAAGTTCACCGAAGATGAACAGGCAAGGCTCCTTGCGCGCAATACTTCCCTCAGCGAAAGCGATATAAGGGAGGCCAAGCTGGACTTCACGCTTGAAGGCGGCATATATGCGCTGCGCCTTACGCCGCTGTTCGGACTGGACGCCAAGGGCGCGACCATAACGCTGGATAACAGCGAAAGCGAGAAGGGCACCATTTCCAGCGAGGACGACCTGACCGACGTGCGCTGGTACCTGCCCGCCGTTACCATAAAGGCCGAAAAGAAGGACGGTTACGAGTTCCAGGGCTGGACGGTCACGTCCACCGCAACGGGCAAGCGCCTGTATAACGGTAAGGACTACGAGATGGTTGAAGTGGACGAATACACAATGACCATCAGGCCGCTCAGGAGCAGCACGCAGGACATGACCGTCAAGGGCATATTCCTTGAGTATCAGCCCGTACACGGCACCGTTAAGGGCCATGGCTACGCCGTGGTTTACGAAGGCAAGGAGTACCGCGAGGGCGACGTGATAACCTTCCCCAACGGCAAGGGCATAGCCACGCTTGAATGGAAGCCGGACAATGCGAACGTTCACTTCGTATACTGGTTCTTCAGCAATTATGTGATGAACAACGAATCGGAAGCCCGCAGGCAGCCGAGAATAGACGTTCAGCTTCTTGAACGCGACTTCGAAATAAATGTTACTATGGGCTATCAGGTGAACTATCGCATAATGTGCGACGGCAAGGATATAACCCGCAGCGATGATTGGGCAAGTGCGGCCGGAGTAAATATCTATACGTTGCAAGGCCTTTATGGTTACAACCGCAGCAAGTACCCGACCATAGATGACGCGATAGACAATTACTCCGAAATTGCCAAAGCAGCCAGCCGCTCTTATGTTATTCCCGGGGACGGCGTGATATTCTGGTTAAATGAAAACTTCAGGCTCGGCGGGGCTATCAACGGCAGGATAAAGTATGTCTACGACAGCATTACCGTTGAGCCCGCCGCCGAAGAGATAGGCATCACTAAGGAACTGATAGATAAGCAGTATGGCGCGTATGAAGACAAGAGCGATGAATACCGCGTATGGGCGGCGTATGTAATGCCCGAAAGCGACATTACCATAGTTATAAACGTTCGCCGCATAGGCTACAGCCAGATCACCGCGCAGCCCAACAACACCGCCTACGGTTCCGTGACTATGTCTCCCGAATCCACCGGCGGGGACGGATATTACAGGGAAGGCGCTTACCTGCGCATCAATGCCGCCGCGAAGAGCGGATACCGCTTCGTAAAATGGGAAGAAGCGCAGGGCAGCAGCTATCTCAGCGAAGAACAGAAACTGAGCAGCAGCCTTAATCTTAGGGTAGGCGTCGATTCCGCCGCGCTCACCGCCGTGTTTGAAGAGGATACCAACCCCATTGCGCAGGCGCTCAACCTGGTGGTTGACCCCGCGGGCAAGGCGAACGTGCTCGTGAACGGCGCTAAGGGAGTTACCGGCGCGTTTGAAGGCGAAAGCGTTACCGTGTCCCTTGGCGACTTGGATGATTATTACGAGTTTGACCATTGGGAAATAACCCGTGACAGCAGCGGCGAATCGCTTATAACCAGCGCTGCAAGCTACAGCGAATCCCTCACGTTCGTTATGCCGAACGGCTCGGTGACTGTTAAGGCCGTGCTTAATGCGAAGTCAGTCAATGTATCTTGGAGGTTCATGATAAAGAAGGGCGAAAACACCTATGTTGGAAGCAGCGCCATTACGCCCTACATGGCCGATATGAGCATATGGAAGAACGGTGTGCTTCAGGACCCGAACAGCAAGATAACCGTTGTTAAGGGGGACACCATAAGCTTTGAAGTTAAGCTTAAGGATCCGAACAAGTATATCCTTGAAAAGATATGGCTTGATTTGTCCGGCACAACGGCAAAGAACTACTATGACTATAAGGGCGAATACACCGTTACCAGCTGGAAGTTCAGAGGGAAGAAGATATATCAATTCCTGATAAATGTCGGCTTTGATATGAACGACGGCGACATACAGCGTTACAACCTGAACGTTGTGCAGCCCGCGTCCGGCGGCACGATAGAGTGCAGCAGCGTATATCCCCTTGCGGACAGCGTAGTAAAATTGACCGCCAAGCCGGAGGAGAATTACAGGCTGAAGCGCTGGATAGTGACGGACGAATACAACAATGCCGTGGATGTTACCGTGGACGACAGCGACGCCAACAACGCCAAGTTCACCATGCCCGCTGCGGACGTTACCATAACGGCAGAGTTTGAACAGACCGATGCAAGCGGCGCGGAGATGCTGGCCGTGGACATCCTTTCCGGCAAGGGCGGCGCGGTGATAGCGTCAGGTACGCTTGCGGGCGACGCATGGACGGTTGACCTGAGCGGCGTTATAGACAAGGCCACCGCGGACGGAATACCGCAGGGCACATCCGGACTGTATATGCGCATAACCGCAAACGAAGGCACGACCGTGGAGCAGGTCAATGCATTCACGGGCGACTGGTCGAAAGGCGACATTGCGTGCTACATGCCGCTGAACCAGGGCGTTATATTCATAGCGCATAACGGTGAGCAGAGCAGGAATTACACCATTACGCTTGCTTATAGCGAACCCGGCGCGCCTGAGCTTTCAAACGGCTCTGCCGAGCGCATAAGCGACAAGGAAGCGAATATCAAGTTCACCTCAAGCGAAGGCGGAAGCTGCTACTATGTGGTGGTTGAGTCTGGCGCTGCCGAGCCCGCAATAGATACCGAAGGCAGGGGCATGAGCATATCCGCAGGTGAAAACACGCTGATGCTGACCAACCTTGCCAAGGGCGCGCGCGATATCTACATCGTTGTGAAGAACGCAAGCGGCGTAGCGAGCAAGCCCATGAAGATAGAGATTCCCGCGTTCAGCTCCGGCGAGGACGATGGTGAATATACCATAAGCGTGGCCGAACACGTCGGCGGCACGCTTACGCCCAGCAGGACAAGGGCAAACGAGGGCGACGAGGTGACCGTGAGCATAAGCGCGGTGGACGGCATGCAGATGAAGGCCGGATCGCTGACCTATACCGAAGCTATTGAGAACGGCAAGACCGTTACCATAGAAAACGGCAAGTTCACCATGCCTGCCTGCGACGTAACGATATCCTGCCAGTGGGAGAGCACTGCATCCCAGCCCACAGGCGGCGGCATAACCGGATTCGTTATAGACGGCATCCCCGGCACGATAGACGCCGGCGGAAACATTGTCGTCACCATGCCGTACAAGACCGATGTTACCGCGCTCAGGCCGGTGATAACAGGCGTGAACATAGCGGAGATGACCCCTGCCTCCGGCGAGGCTGTGGACTTCACCAAGCCTGTTATATACACCGTGACCCTCACCGACGGCACAGTGAAGCTGTATACCGTTACCGTGCAGCTACAGAATGCCGGCGCTGCCGATGAACTGTGGGATAAGCTTACCGATCCCAGCCAGACGCTGCCCTGGTGGAAGTACGCCGAGCAGCAGCGCAACAGCGGCTATTCCCCCCGCTACTGGTAAGCCGAACAATCTAACTTAAGCTCCCGATAACACCCCCGCCCACCAAGGTTTTAACTGAGGTGAGTGGGGGTGAGGTTTATTGAAACACAATTGGCAAGCAATGCAAGTGTTTATACACTTGCGAAAAAGCCTGTCAGGGTGAGCCCTGAGACCCCGAACGATTTCTGCAAAACCGGCTGCGCTCCGACGGAGCTTTTTTGTTGCTGTTTCAGCATTATTATGCAGTTACAGCATTGACATGTTATCAATATTGGATTATCCTATAAGAAGAGAAAAAGCGGAGGAATATAATATTGAGTCAGATTGCGGCACGCATCCGCGCATTGCGGGAACAGGCTTTTTTTTCGCAGCAGCGGCTTTCAAAAGCATTGGGCATTGCCCAGTCCAGCCTTTGCCGCTACGAAACCGGCGAGACTGAACCTTCGGCTGCGGTTTTGCTGAAATACGCGGATTTCTTCGATGTCTCCATGGATTACATATTCGGCCGAACCGATGACCCGCACGGCGCTGCACCGGTTCGCAAAAGCGTGGACGAGCCGGAATTGGAACAGTTCATAGAGATGTGTTTCGACCCTAAGTCATCAGCAAACGCACGGCTGAAGGAAACGTTGAAGCAAATGATGAGGGAGGCTAAAGAGTGAGCAGGGAAGTAGCGCATAGTTTAGAACATTTTGACGAGGTTATCCATATCATCGACAATGCCCGCAGCCGCGCCATGAAAGCAGTCAATGCAGAGCTTATTCAAAT
>ENA-OURS01001971-OURS01001971.1-human-gut-metagenome-genome-assembly--contig:-NODE-1971-length-15680-cov-8.343168_pt1 | contig 15680 bp, 13 predicted proteins | sample MGYA00242109_ERZ509010 | MGnify/ENA primary metagenome ERZ509010 (study PRJEB26280, sample SAMEA2338774) | human gut metagenome | biome: human gut; feature: human-associated habitat; material: faeces... | reverse complement strand
AAAACAAGGAAAAGCAGCGTGATCCGGAAGCTCATTCCGTCAAAAAGGGCAACCAGTGCGCTTGAATTGCGCTTTTTCTCGAAATTTTTGCCCGGCAGGGATGACGCAGCTGGGTTGGACTCAATTATGAGGGGGATCCTTAAATAAAATCGAGTCTCATCAACGCACGAAAAATACCTTACATGCCTGGAAGTTCCCTGCTGTACGCTGTGCAGCAAAAAGTTTTATGCTGGATATTCTCGGCTTACTGTGCTATACTCTTGTTATCTGACAAGCAAAAGATCCTGGTTATATGGAGGTGAAGGCTGTGATCAATGTGGCAATTGTGGAAGATGAGCAGGAGGCCGTTGAATATCTTTCGGACTGCCTTCACCGGTATGGAGAGAAAACAGGGGAGACATTCAGCTTCACGCACTTCCCGGAGCCTATCACATTTCTGGAGAAATATAAACCGGTTTATGATCTGGTGTTCATGGATATCAGGATGCCGATGATGGACGGCATGCAGGCTGCGAAGAAGCTGCGGGAGGCAGATACATCGGTGCTGCTGGTTTTTGTGACCAGAATGGGCGATTATGCCATTCAGGGCTACGATGTAGGCGCGACCGCTTTCATCAAGAAGCCCATCAGTTACTTCGATTTTGAGATGAAGATGAAGCGGATCATCTTCAACATTCGGCAGCGGGACAGCCAAGTCATCACAATTGTCAGTGGCACCGCTGTTCACCGCCTTCATGTGCGGGATCTGATGTATATCGAGGTATCAGGGCATCGCTGTACCTATCACACCTGCGACCATCTTGTCGAGGCGCGGAACTCTCTGTCCAGGCTGTCCGAGGAGCTGGCGCCCTATCATTTTATGATGTGCAACAGCTGTTATCTGGTGAATCCGCACTATATCCGCTCCATCAAGGGCCATACTGTGACAGTGGGGCCGGATGAGCTGACCATCAGTCAGCCGAAGAAAAAGGCCTTTATGCTACAGTTCAACGAGTGGATTTCCAGAGGAGGTGCGTGAAGCGATGATCGGATTTCAGTTCTATGCCGCCGGCACCTTTCAGTTTTTGATCATTCTGGTGCAGGGCTCGATCTTGTTTGCAAAAGGTGCGAACAGGTCGGAACATTTTGCGCGTCGTTTGACGTTGGACCTGCTGGGGCTGTTCCTGATCAGCCTCCCGCTTACCCTGGGGTACTGGCGCATCGATCAGGCTGCCGGGAGCGCTGTGCTCAGCAACTTGGCCATTGTGGTGCTTTATCTCACGCTGTATCTGTTGACCGCCGCGATGCTGAAGCGATGCTTTCAGCTATCCTGCCGATCTTGTTTGATGGCGGCTGCGACCGGCTACGTCTGCCAACACATTTTTTACGAGATCCGTTTGATCGTGAATGCGTTCCTCAAGCTGGATGTCGCTCTCTATGCTGCCGTGGGCTGGCACGCTGGATTCTGGGTTTCATTTTTTCTGGAGCTTGCCATGGCTGAAGGCGTCCTGTTCCTTCTCCACCGCCTCTTCGGGCAGCGTGCAGCAGCGTTCAGCCTGGATGATGCCAGCAGTTCCGACGTGACGCTGATGATCGTTGCCACGCTGGGGTTGGTACTCATTGTCAACGCTTTTTTGAACATCTATGCTTCCGAGAGCCAGGCGCTGGCTATGCTGGTACGGGCTCTGCTGACGATCGCCTGCCTGTTCATTCTGCTGCTCAGGGCGGGCTTCCTAAAATCCGGCCATCTGCAAAGTGAACTGGAGGTCCTCTCCCGGCTTCACGAGCAGGAGAGACGGCATTATGAGCACTTGAAAGAAAATATGGAGGCCATCTCCATCAAATGTCATGACATTAAGCATTTCATCAGCAGCCGCATGGCCCGGGCGGGGATCGACAACGAAGAGCTCAGCGAGCTGGTGAGAATCTATGACACACGCATCAAAACCGGCAATGATACGATTGATGTGCTACTGTCGGAGCAAAGTCTCGTCTGTCAGCGCCGAAACATCCGGGTGACCGTGCTGGCGGATGCCTCCGGCCTCAGCTTTATCGGGACGACGGATATATGCTCACTCTTCGGCAATCTTCTGGAAAACGCTGTGGAAGCGGAGGAGAAGATCGAGGATGAGCGCAAGCGGGTCATCAACGTGGAGATCCGCCCTGTTGCGGATCAGATCTTCCTCTGCGTCGAAAATTACTGCGCCGCTATGCCGGAAATGCGGCAGGGTCTGCCGGTCACCAGCAAGGGGGATGCTCAGCGGCACGGTTTCGGCATGAAGAGCATCCAGACGATCACAGAAAAATATGGCGGAGTCCTCTCCTGCACGCTGGATCAGGATATTTTCAGGGTCAGCATCCTGTTTCCGGCACAATAACACCGATCTATAGGGCAGCTTTGACCAATAACACTTAGTTTAGGACAGGATTCCTGAACTTAGGTCAAAGCTGTTTTTTTGCTGCGCTGAAAAGACTATCATGATACCATCAACCGCATCATGGGCTGAAGCCGTTTGAGAAGCTGAAGCAAGCACGATCGTTGACATATACACCCCCTGGCATAAACTTCACAGGGCCTGCGCGGAATGGGCCGCGAAGGAGCCTGCTGTGAAGGTGCAAAATAAAAGGAGGAAAATACCATGATGAAGTCCTGCAAGATCCTGAACGTTGCCCGTCTGCTGGCACTGGCGCTGGTCGCTGTGCTGCTCATCCCCGCCTGTTTGCCGGTGGCTCATGCAGCCACTGCCACCAAGCTGGCTCTGCTGATGGAGGCTGAGAAGTATCAGTACATCGAAGGCGATATGTTCGATCCCGAGGGCCTTGTGCTTCGTGTCACCTATGATGACGGCACCACCCAGAACATCACGGAAGGCTTCACCTTTGACGAACGTCCCCTGACCTTGGAGGACGAGGAGGTGAAAATCACCTATGAAGGCATGACTGTCGTGCAGGAGATCCAAGTGGCGTCCGCGGCTGACGCCCTGATCATCCGCTTCGGCTCCGGTGACTGCATCCGCTGCTACGGCAACGGCACTGCGATTGCCGGCGGTACCCAGATGAACAGCTACATCTGGGTGGATGGCGACGATACCAGCTTGGCCAACCTCGTCGAGGGAGGTATGGCTATTGCCTATTCCGCCTGCAATGTCGGTACATGGAGCTGGGATGGCGAGACCTTCACCCTGGTCATCAATAACCACACCGTGGATGTGGTCTGCCACGTGACGGTGGATCAGGCAACCCACACCTGCGTGCTGGATGAGCCTTATCCCTTTGTGGACTACGAGAATCGAGTGTACAATTTCGGCGGTTCTGCCGATCCTGCTGCTGTGGAAGCCTATCTGACCCCCGACCGTGTGTGGCCTGTCGTTCGTGTGGATGAGGTGGCGGAATGAAAGCTGCAAAAGCGTTCCGTGGGTTGACATGCATCCTTTCGCTTCTGCTGGCCATTTCCATTGGACTGACGTCTGGCATGTTCTCCGCAGAGGGACACATCAACCGTTTCCTCGGCATTGAGACCACTGTGCTTGTGCCGAAGGCAGAGGGGGTGGGTCAAGCCTCCTCTGCCCGCTATCCCAGCAGCTTTTCTGCGGATATCGCCCATTACACGGCCGAGGAAGAGGACGCCAAATCCAAAGCCGCCGATGAATTCATCGAGTGGGAGATCGAGGAAAGTGCTGTTCTGCTGCGCAACAACAACCATGCCCTGCCCCTGACAAAGGAAGAGATGGGTCGCGTAAGCCTGTTCGGCCGCGCTACCGTTGACCCCTATTTCAAGTCTCAGTCCGGTGGCGGTGAGGGTGGTGCCGGCGAACATGTGGATTACCTTGCTGCGCTAGGCGAGCGGGGATTCACGGTGAATGAGACCCTGCTGAACGCGTACCGGGCGGATCAATCGCCCAAAACCACCTATGAGCATCTGGGTGAATCCCCTGCCTCCGTGTATACGGACGACGTGCTGGCTTCCTTTAAGGATACCGAAGTGGCCATCGTCATGTTCTCCCGTATGGCTGGCGAGTCCCACGACCTACTGCCTGAATACAAGGACAGCGACGGCGCCATCATTGGTATGCTGGAGCTCTCCGCCAATGAGCGCGACATGATGACTCTGGTGAAAAAGTACAAGGACAGCGGCTGCTTCAAGAAGATCATCGTTCTGCTGAACACCAGCAATGCCATGGAGGTTGACTGGCTGGATACTTACGGCGTGGACGCCTGCATGTGGATCGGCGGTCCTGGCAGCGGCTGCGGCTTCCGCGGTGTTGCTGACTTGCTCACCGGCGCATCCAATCCTTCCGGCCGCCTGACGGATACCTATGCCACCAGCGCCATGTCTGCCCCTGCCATGATGAACTTCGGGGATATCTCTTACACCAACGGCGGTAACTATGTGGTGTACGCTGAAGATATCTATGTGGGCTACCGTTACTACGAGACCCGCTATGAGGACGCGGTTCTGGGGCAGGGCAACGCCGCCTCCAAGGCTGGCGTGTGGGCTTCCGCCGACGGATGGAATTACGCAGATGAGGTAGTCTATCCCTTTGGCTATGGTCTCAGCTACACCACCTTTACCCAGAAACTGGACAAGGTGGAGGAAACAGACGGCAAGCTCCTGGCAACCGTGACCGTCACCAACACCGGCGACACGGCCGGCAAGTCTGTCATCGAGCTGTATGCCCAGACCCCCTACGGCGACTACGAGAAGACCAATCTGGTGGAAAAGTCCGCCATACAGCTGGTGGCCTTTGATAAAACAAAGCTGCTCGCCCCTGGTGCCTCCGAGACCCGTCAGCTGGAAGTGGACAAGTACTTCCTGACCGCCTACGACAGCCACGGTGCCAAGGGTTACATCCTCAGTGAAGGCACTTACTATCTGTCTCTGGGCGACGATGCCCATGACGCACTGAACAATGTGCTGGCCCGCAAGAACGCTTCCGGGCTCACTGCCCCGGATGGCAGCGCCGTTGCCGGCGATCCCGCGAAGGTCTATACCTGGACGGAAAAGTTCGACGATGAGAGCTACCGCCATTCCGTCACCGGGCAGGAAGTCACGAATCGTTTTGACGACGCCGATATCAACTATTGGCAAAGCGGCGCTATGACCTACCTTTCCCGTCAGAACTGGGAGGGCACCTACCCCAAGAGCCTTCGCGGAGAGAATGCACTCACCAGGACCGAGAATATGGTGGAGCCGTGCTATGTGAAGCCCGCCGATGCGCCGTCCGCTGACGCTGTGGTCACCGAGAAGGTCACCGGTCTCAAGCTCCAGGACATGTGGGGCATGGAATGGGAGAGCAACTACTGGGATGAGCTCGTGGACGAACTCAGCGTGGATGAGCTCATCAGCCTCACCCAGGATTCCCGCTATCTGCGTCCTGTGGAAACCATTGGCTTTCCACAGGGCAATGCCGCGGACGGCCCGGACGGCGTTCCAAACGGCAATGCCTACGCCAATTTCAACCTCTCCTGCTCCAGCTGGAACACCGAAGTGCTGGCAAAGCGCGGCGATTTCATCGCTGAAGACTGCATGTTCCAGAATGTGCAGTTTCTGTGGGGTCCGGGCTTCAACGTCCACCGCACGCCCTACAGCGGCCGTAACTTCGAGTATGTTTCCGAGGATAGCTGCCTGGCCTACAAGCTGGGTGCAGCGAACATTGCCGCCATGCAGGCCAAGGGACTGAACGTGGGCATCAAACATTTCTTTGCCAACGATCAGGAGACGCACCGTTCCGGCCTGGATACCTTTGCGACAGAGCAGACCCTGCGCGAGATCTGCATGCGGATGTTTGAGGGAGCCTTCGTGGAGGGACACGCCCTTTCCACCATGCTGGGCACGAACAACATCGGAATCACTAGCGCCAGCCAGCACAAAGGCTCATTGCTCGATGTGCTGCGCGGGGAATGGGGATTCAAGGGACTGGTTATCACCGATGCCTGCGGCGGCAGCGAAGGCAACGTCAAGACGGTAGAAACGATCGCCTTTGGTGCCAATGTCTTCTGCTTCAGCGATGCCAAAGCCCGCTCACGTAAGATCAAAAACGCCATCATCGTTGAAGACGACGGCGCTCTGCTGAACACGCTCAAGGAACGAGTGAAGGAAACGCTCTACGCCTACGCGAATTCCAATATGATGAACTGCCTGACCTCGGACTATGAGATTGTCACCGTGACTCCCTGGTGGAAGACGACAGTTTTGGGTATTGACGCCGGGATTGCCCTGCTGACCATTGCCTCCTTCCTGTCCTTCCTGCTCTCATGGAAAAAACTGCGCAAGAAGGAGCGGAATGCGTGATGAAAATGCAGAAGAATCAGCCGATTGGTTTCCCCTGCGGATCGATTGCCCTCCTTGTGGGCGTCGTCAATGCCGCGATTTACCTGATTTACAGCACCTCCGTGCATCATTTCTCACCGCTGGTTTTCGCGGCTTTGGTTGCTGCGGCTATCAGCTGCCTGCTGATCATGTTCACCCGCCTGAAGCTGGCCACTCTGATCTCTGCCGCCCTGTTCGCCACTGCATTCGGCTTGTATGTCAATGACCGTCTGATCATGTTCGAGGAGATGATCAACAAGATCTACGGCATGACAGAACAAGGCGCTATCCTCTGGGTCGTCCTGATGGTCTTTGGGCTGATGATAGTCGGCTTTGCCGCCGTTACCTACGCGGCCTTCCGGGACGATCTCTCTACAGCGATAAAGAGCTGACCGATCGACCGTTCATATCGTATCACGGCACATCCTCCGTCTGTCTGGGGCGGAGGATGGATTCATACGGAAGGTAGTTTGGGACGATAAGGCTTAGTTTGGGACGCGATTCCTGAACTTAGGCCAAAGCTGTTTTTTTGCTGCGCCGGATGGATTATTATATAAACATCAGCAGCAAGAACGTTGCAGAAGTTGAAAGCGTATATGAAGGAGGAACAGTATCAATGAAGAAAAAGATGTCCAATCGCCGCTTCATGTCAATCTGGATCCCCATCGTCTCTGTCATGGTCGTTCTGGCCATCGGAGCGAACATCGCCGGGAGTGTTTTCGGAGGAATCCTGGATACGTCCCTCGGTCGCGGCGAGCGCCATGTCCTCCACCTGGAGAATGTGGCCAACTGGGATACGGAGTACTATCCTCAGCAGTACACCACACTCGCCCAAGCGCGGGAGGCCGCTGAACGCAAGATGTATGAGGTTGTGAGCGAAGGCATGGTGCTGCTCAAAAATGACGGCGTCCTCCCTCTGGAAAAGGGAAGCCTCGTCACGCTCTTTGGCCGTGGCTATGCGCATCCCATTTACAACGGCAATGCGATCGGCGGCTCCATCAAGTATACCTCCCCGGAGGATGGCATCACCCCCCGGCAGGCACTGGAGCGTCAGTTTACGCTGATCAGCGCTGCTGCGGATAAGCAGCCTGCACAGCTGGGCCGAGAAAAAGGCATGTGGACGCAGAACAATGGCAGCTGGTTCCAGCCCATCACTTACAGCGGCTATCCGGATGTCCCGGTCGCGCTGGAAGGCACTACCCGCCACGACGTGGATGCCTTCGGCGGTGACAATTACATCCTGGAACTGGATGTCTCCGCCTACGATGACATCGGAGCGGAGGAGCTGGACAGGATGAGCGGATCAACCGGCATCCTCTTCATCTCCAGAAGCGGCAATGAGAATGCCGACAAGAAGAGCGACGGCTACACAGACGGTACCCCGCATTACCTGGCGCTCTCAAAGAACGAGCGGGACATGATCGCCTGGGCGAAAGCGCACTGCCAGAGCGTGGTGCTGGTCGTCAACTCTTCCAACCCGGTGGAGCTGATGCCCGTCATGCAGGGAGAGCTGGAGGTGAACGCCATCGTTTGGGCCGGACATCCCGGCGATGTGGGCTTTGATCCGCTGGCGGACATTCTCTGCGGCGAGGTTAACCCCTCCGGCCGCCTTGTGGATCTGTTCGCTACCAACTTCCTGAAGACCCCCTCCTTCGCCAACTGGGGCAACTTCCACTACACCAACAGCGAGAGCGGTGCGGGTAACGAACCCTATGTGGAATACGCAGAAGGCATGTACAACGGCTACCGCTACTATGAAACGGCCTACGATTTGAAGGCAGCAGGCTTTAGCTACGGCGAACTGAACAGCCAGGGCGCGGCCACGGCCGTGGGCGAAGTAGCCTACCCCTTTGGCTACGGCCTGAGCTATACCACTTTTGATCAGAAGATCCTCTCTGTTCAGGGCAAGGAAGAACTGGAAGCGACTGTCTCGGTGACCAATACAGGTGACCGGGCAGGCAAGGAAGTGGTACAGCTTTATCTGAATCCTCCCTACACGGATCTGGATCGGGAGATGAAGATCGAAAAGCCCACCGCTACGCTGATCGCCTTTGCCAAGACCGGTCTCCTGAAGCCCGGCGAGAGCACCCAGCTGGTGCTGCGCTTTGGGCGGGATGAGATGGCATCCTACTGCTACACCCGCGACAATGGCGACGGAACGACGGGCTGCTACATGCTGGAGGAAGGTCAGTACGTCCTGTCCCTGCGCCGGAACAGCCATGAAGTAATCGAAACCACCAACTGGCACAACAGCCAAACCATCTGGTATGATCAGAGCAACCCGCGCCCCTCGGAGATCAAAATGCAGGCTGCAATGGATGACGATGGTACCCTGCTTGACGTGCCTGAGCGGGCAGAGGCTGACACCGAGGCAGGCTTCATCGCTGCGACCAATCTCTTCCCCTATATGAATGAGTACATGAACGATGAGGTGGTTATGCTCACCCGTGCCAACTGGGAAGCAACCCTGCCCTTCGGTGAGAAGATCTCCGGCAAGCAGATCAACCAGAAGTATATTGATATGTTCGGACAGGAGAACGCCTTCAACGCCGCTTCGGACCCGAGGCTGGGCAATGTCCAGGGCAGCGATGTCTACGCGGCAGATCCTGTGCAGGAAAAGCAGAAGAACGATCTGACACTTATCAGTCTTCGAGGCAAGGACTTCTACGATGAAGCATGGGATCTGCTGCTGGATCAGCTGGATTATACCGCAGATCATGATGACATCCGTCAGATCCTGACCGGCACCAGCTATTCCACCAATGCCATCGCTTCTATCGGATTGCCACAGAGTCTGCACTGTGAAGGTGCCAACGGTGTCCGCCTGGACAATGGCGACGGCATTGGATCCGACCACAGCCGCGATACCTCTTCCTGGTGCATGGCGCCCGAAATGGCAGCGACATGGAATACCGAGCTGATGCGCGAGATGGGCGAAGCAATGGGACAGGAAGCGCTGCTGGGTGGCCGTCAGGGTCGAATGGCTCCGGCGATGAACCTGCACCGCAGTCCCTTCCAGGGCCGCGTGTTTGAATATTACAGCGAGGATCCCGTCCTTTCCGGCAAGGTCGCGGCAGCGGTTGTGACAGGTACGTCCTCCTCGGGCATGTTTGACTTCATCAAGCATTTTGGCCTGAATGACCAGGAGACGAACCGTGCCTCGTTCCTGCACACCTGGGCAACAGAGCAGGTGGTCCGAGAACTCTACAACAAGCCCTTTGAGATCTGCATCCGTGAGGCCCGCAAGACGATTCGCTATACGGCGGATGAAAACGGAACGGTGGCCACCAAGGTGATGCGTGGCTGCAGCGCGATGATGGGCGCACAGAACTGCTTCGGCCCTGTCGTGGCCTTTGCGAATGCCGATCTGATGACCAGTCTGGTGCGTGATGAGTGGAACTTCCATGGCTACATCATCACGGATATGTACAATGGCTCGAACGAATTCGTGGAGATGAGCATCCGTGCGGGTACCGACGGCTGGCTGGTCTGGAATACCCTCAACAACATGAACGACTTTGACAGCCCCACTGCGAAGGCTGTGATCCGGAACGCTCTCCACCATGTAGCCTTCACGATCGCCAACTCTGCCGTCCTCCAGCATACCGCGCCCGGTTCTGTCGTGTACTATGACGAGGCACCCTGGCGGATCGCTGTAAGGTGGACGACCATCGGCATCACGGTGCTGGCCGCGTTCATGATCGTCTGGACGCTGCTCCGGGTTGCTGACAGTAAAAAGCATCCTGATCAGTACAATGTCAGCAAGCGAAAGCCTGCCAAAGCGAAGTAAGTACTGAGCAACGGTTTCCTCTGGCGCTGATGACCAGCCCATACTGTTTGCTGCTTGCTTCACCATTAAACAAACGGATCCTTAACACTGCAGCACCGGCCTGATACCTGTGATCAGACGGTGCTGCATCTTTTCCTTTGTTTTGCAGTCAGAGAGGAGCCTTCCCATGAAAGATCGGGTTTTCAATCCCTATCTCCCCCGGTGGGAGTACATCCCCGACGGTGAACCTCACGCCTTCGGCGATCGGGTCTATGTCTACGGCAGCCATGACCGCTTCAACGGTGCGCTGAAATACCTGTGATAACAAACGGCCAGCACCGCACCACTGACTGTTCCGGACGGCAGGCAAGCCCTGTACTTCCGTTTTTCCGGGCAGGGCGCGATCGCCTTCTATGCGTTTGAACTGGTGGGATGAACCGACAACAGCGGTTCCGACAAATCATCTGTAAGGTTTTCTGAACCTCCGCTTGAAGCGGGGGCTTTCGTTTAAGGCAATCCCGCACAAAGAAAGAACAGCAAAAAGGTCGGGAAAGGGAACGATTGTGGATTCGACGCTGATAGCCGCGCCTTCATCGACGAAAAACAAGGAAAAGCAGCGTGATCCGGAAGCTCATTCCATCAAAAAGGGCAACCAGTGGTACTTGTCTACTACAACACCCAGCGGGTGCAGCGCAATTTGGGTGTTATGACACCGATGGAAAAACACTTACTGGCATTCGCTGCATAAAAAACTGCCAAGATGCGTGTTCTGGGCAGAAAAAATCTTGCTTTTTACATTGTCCTCTTGACGGGAAGCAGTTCAGAAGCAGGCGGAAATGGTGTATCAAGCGAAATAATGCAAGAAAGCAAGCCCATCGGCTGCCTGTGATTTGTACAGGCGGTCGGTGGGCTTGCTTGGTTGTATACAATTTGCGCTTACGCTTGAATGCCGCTTCCGCCTCGGCTTTACGGATTTCCTCTTCGCGCGTTTCCAGGTTCCAAATGAGAATGCGCCAAGACACGAGCAGATGTGCAGGTGAATTTGGAAATAGTATTATGCCCGGATGCAAAAAAACGCGGCGGCTTCCGGGGGAAAGTCGCCGTGAGAAAGTATGCAGTTTTCATCAATTGCTCATCTATTGTTTCTTGATGCCGTAATGTGCAGCCCCATTTGCTCCAGCTCATCAGAAGTGGTCACAAGCACCGTTGCAGAAAGCCACTTGATTTTCTTCTCAAGTTCCTCCCGAAGCCGTCGTCTGATGGTATGCTCATCGCGGCTCGCACAGGCAAACTTCCCGTCAAGCACCAGTACCACCACGATTTTTCGCTGACCGTTTGTAATCTCTTGACTGCATAATGCTCGTGCGAACGCATCACACGATGCATGCTTCGTCGCAGGCATTGGGTTGCTGAATACGCCAACCATTCCCGCCAGCGTCATCGCCGTTTTCTTGGCAACTTCAATGTCAAGGCTGTCTCTCTCTGATACATCGCGTCCACCAGCGCCCGCCGTGTCGCGCTTTTGGTTATTCGGAGCAATCCGCCAGCGGTTGCCCGACTCATCACCAATGCAGTTTTTCACCTCAATCAGCACATAGTGCTTGTCCGATACCGCAATAAAATCCATAGCTTTCGTGCCGGGCTGTGCGTTGAACCGCTCGGTATAATACGGCGTATCATCATATTTCAGCACAAAATTGCCATATTGCTCGCCGAACGTAAATTCGATATCACTCTCTGATACGATCATAGATGAATCCCTGCTCTCTGTTGTATATCGCATCAAATTCTTCCATGATGCTGTTGTGCTGAAGTTCGCTGATGGTATCCGCCATTTCTGCCTTTATTGCGCCATCCTCAAAGAAAAGGGAGAAGAAACGGATGTCAATCTGGTCGGTATTGGATTCCGGGAATGCCATGTACATGTTCAGATACTGCTGGAGGAAATAATCATGCGTTGTGATGAAAATCTGCACCTTGAGTTTTGCAAGCTGCATCATAGCATCCACCAGCGGGCGAATCATGCCGGGGTTCATGTTCGTCTCCGGCTCATCCCAGAACAGCACCGAATTGGCATTCAGGCAGCCATTCCGAATGAGATAGGTAATAGTCGCCAATTTGCGATAGCCTTCGGAAACAAGCCCCATTTCAAATTCTCCGCCATTTTCTGCATTGAGATAAAATTTTTTATCATGCTGCACCGTTGTCCCGTGGAGAATTTCATCCAAACTGGCTAACACCTGATTCTGCTCATCAGAATTTTTCCCGCGCTTCAACGGACGATCCAACAGCTTTGCAAGGTCATAATATGTTTCCTCAAACGCAATATGGTATTCCTCATACAGCGACGTGAAATTCTCCGTCGCCGAAATGATTTCCTTCGGCGGAAAATACACCGCAGTATGGTCAGGCGATGCCGTATGCTCCATCTTCGGCAAGATAAGCGTGGAAATTTTGCTTGCTCGATTCCCGAAATTCACATCAATGCTCGTGCCGTTTTCATAGCCCATCGAGGCTGTCATTTGGGCATTGCCCTGCTTTCGCCGCACGAGTCTGCCCACTTTCCCGTTGCCCGGGCGAAATACGCCGCACAGCTTTTCGGAAAACCTGCTAACCGCCGCTTCCTTCGTCTCTGTGGAGTTCCACTGTTCATAGGACTTATGCAGGCTGTACATCAGCTTTATCAGCGCCGTTTTGCCCGTGCTGTTTGTGCCACAAATCACATTGATTCCCGGCGACCACTGAAAATCGGCTTGCTGGAACAGCATAAAATCAGACAGATGCAAGTGGCTGATTTTCACACGCATCCATTCCTTTCCCAAACCAGTTTCATGTCTGCTTTGCGCAAGAAGCACAGCTTCTCTCCGATATTGTTGCAGGAATGAAACAGATTATCCGCTGCGTCGGATTGCGATTTGCTTCCGCACAACTCGGCGCACGCTGCTGCCGCCGCTTGTACGTCAATCGCTATAACATTGATTCCTGCTATTGTCAACGGTTATTGTCAGAATTTCCGCCCAATTGCAAAAACATGGCAATGGCTTCTTCATATTGTCCATTTTCGCGCAGCATCACTGCTTGCTGGTACTTTAATTCCATGGCGGAGATGGAAGGTGTGGATGAGAGGATGAAGGGAAACGAGCAGATGGAGTGGGTGCGGAGGATGGAGATGATTTGCGGCAGGGTAGAGGAGGTTATGTGCGAGGAAATCATAGGATAAGTGAAAAGAGAAACGGCAGCAGGGGCAGGGGAGTTCCTGCTGCCATATTGTTCGTAACATAATCGCTGTTATGGAAAAACGGACGACCGGTGCAGATCGACTGTTGAAAAATCAAGCAGTAAATGATATAATCATCATGGAAAACAGGGCAAGGAGGCTATTATTGTGCTTGCAAGAAAGAGCGAAAAGGAGCTTGCTCTGCGCAGCTCTGCCGCGGAATATCTGACCTTTGTCGCCGCCACCGGCGAGAGCGACGTCAGCTTCGAGATGCGCTACGAGGATGAAAATATCTGGTTGACGCAGAAGATGATGGCGACATTGTATGACGTGTCCGTAGCAGCAATCAATCAGCACTTGAAGAAAGTCTTCGAGGATGGTGAGCTGCGTGAGGAATCAGTTATTAAGAAATACTTAATAACTGCCGCGGATGGAAAAAGCTACAACACCAAGCACTATAACCTACAAGCCATTATTGCCGTCGGCTTCAAGGTCAATAATCAGCGTGCCGTGCAGTTTCGCAAATGGGCGGGTCAAATCGTGAAAGACCATACGATTCAGGGCTGGACAATGGATGTGGAGCGCCTGAAAAAGGGGCATATGTTCACGGACGAATACTTCGAGCGGCAGCTTGAGCAGATTCGGGAAATACGGCTGAGTGAGCGAAAATTCTATCAGAAAGTCACAGACCTGTACGCAACGGCGTTTGATTACGATAAGGACGCCAAGACGACACGCCTGTTCTTTCAGACAGTGCAGAATAAGATGCACTTTGCCGTCCACAGACACACGGCTGCGGAGCTCATCGTGGAGCGCGCGGATGCCAACAAGGAGCATATGGGATTGACCACATGGGAGAATGCGCCGGATGGCAAGATTCTGAAAACGGACGTGACGGTAGCCAAAAACTATTTAAGCGAACAGGAAATGCACTATCTGGAGCGCATCGTCTCTCTTTATCTGGACTATGCGGAATTGCAGGCAGAGCGCAAAATTCCCATGAGATAGCGTGTCCCATAGCCGCAATTAGCGCGGAGTATAATCATTTAAAAATTTTTCAGTTTGTCGTCGACAAACTGTGTAGATGTAGGGGCATTGACTTTTTCTCGTATACGAGGATACATATAGGCCATTATTCGATTGCCTCTTTTAGCTTTTCCGGTTCCATTGCAAACAGTTCAAACGGATGCCATCCCTTTTTAGTGCAGATAGCGGCATCTTTTTCGCTGATTGTTTCAGCGAAAACAATGACATTTTTGTCTGGCCATGACATGACGATCTCTCCGTCTAACAGGTTGTGCTTTACTGCTGTAGACAAATAATTTGGTAATGGAATGCCCAATTCCGCAAAATCTTCAATGATTGACTGAACGTTTTCGTCAAAAAGGAATGCAATTCTGTCCCACGAATCAACGTTGTTAATGGGATATGATTTTTCCTTATCCACAAACCTGCTGAAGTTCACTTTTTCCTCGGCAATGGATTCCACTTCACGCAAAACATCATCACCAAGGAAATATCGTTCCACATAGTCCCACCGTGCTTCATCGTCGAACGGATCAGTAAAAAACTTTCTCAAAATCTTCACTTCACGTTCATGCTTTTGCTTGGCTTTTGTGACATAGCCGTTAGAATACTTAATTTCGCCATAGACTATGCGACGAATTTTTTCGGGATCATTCAAACGAATGAAGATTTCAGGCTGCTCACCACCCACTACTTCATAAGTCGCATAATCGAAAATAGAAAGCAATTTCAATGCAGTGGCGTCTTTACCCTCAGGAGATAGGGGCATAAACTTAGATAGTGAGGTGTTATTGTTGTCGTCAAGATTTTTTATTAACTGTGATCTTGTTATTGAGCGATTAAGCATTTCCTTGAATGTTCCATTCGACAAAGTATATTGTGACATGGCGTGATCATTATAAGCACGGTATTTTACGCATCTGCTCTCTGGATCTACTAAATGAAAAATCGAATTCGCTATGATTCGCGCCTTTGTGGCTCCATATTTCGGGCTGATCTCTTTTGTAAATTCTTCCAGCGTGAAAAATGTTTGCTTAAATGTGGCATACAAAGTATCAGCAATATACTCAAAATCCTCTAAAATTTTGGCACGAACGTCGCAAAGCAACAGCTCCCCCTTTGTTTCTACCGAGACTTTCTGCCGTACACTAAATTCATCACAAATGCTGGACATAATTTCTATTTTGTCTTTTGAATTTGAGTTTTTATTAAAATACCAATACTTAAACTGTGGGAACGATAGATTGGGATAGTGATCCTCCCATACGGCTTTCAGGTCCAAGGAAAAAACATCGCCAGCATCCGATACAGTTTCACCGCTATTATACTATTTCCAATTAAAAATGCGCCAAATCCATTGCCGACGAGTAATACTGATG
>ENA-OURS01001963-OURS01001963.1-human-gut-metagenome-genome-assembly--contig:-NODE-1963-length-15723-cov-9.182665_pt1 | contig 15723 bp, 9 predicted proteins | sample MGYA00242109_ERZ509010 | MGnify/ENA primary metagenome ERZ509010 (study PRJEB26280, sample SAMEA2338774) | human gut metagenome | biome: human gut; feature: human-associated habitat; material: faeces... | reverse complement strand
ATCAGGGCGCTGATTTGCCCGCACGCGGCATAGCGGGTCAGCTGCATCACAATGCGCTTGCGGTCAGGCTGCCCGCGCTTGATTTCGATGCCGATGCCGCCGGGGCACACAAGGTCGATGCGGCAGCGCGGCGCGAGCGGGACTTCGTGCGCGCAGGGGATTTCCGCCTCCGCAAGGGATGCCCGCACGAGGTCGTGCAGGTCGTATTCGCCTTGCTGGATGGGGGCGCGGATGCCGCGGAGGGCGTGGAGGATTTCTGCGAGAGAATCCACCTGTAAAGCGGCTTTCTCCTGCCGGAGGGGGGAGGTTTCGTCCTGCGGGACGACAAGGGGGCTTTCCGATCGCCCCCTTGACCCCTTCGGTGCCCCACTCATGTTACTGGTTGGTTGTGCGGCTTCTTTTATCGTGTGTTCTGATATATCCATATCCATTAGTAGATTCCCGCCATCGCCTGTGTCAGCTGCCCCATGGCCGACGCAACTTCCGCCGTCGTCGGGGCGGGGAGGGAGATGACGTATTCCAGATTCGTGATGGCGGACTGAATCGCGGAGTAGCGCTGCGCGTCGTTTACAATGTCCATGCTCTGCAATTGCGCGTAGGCTTGCGAAAGCAGAATCTTCGCATCGGGAATCAGCGTGTTCTCCACCATCGTGTTGCTGCCGGAGCTGGATGCGCTCGTGTGGTACGGGCAGGTGCCGCTTGCGCCCAAGACCGCGTAGCTGCCGAGGTACTCAATCAGCACATCCTCATATTCCGTGCCGATGAAGGACGCCAGCGGGTGTCCCGACGGAATCGTCAGCACGCCGCGCGTGACCGTGTCCGGGCAGTAGGGGGAGGCGAGCAAGCCGCTGACGGAGCAAATCGTCTGCGTCGTGTGCATTTGGCAGGAAACCGTCGGTTCTGTGCCGGCTTTCCAGTAGTCCGTCACGACCCCGTAGCCCATCGCGTCGCTTCGGCAAGCGTCGGTGGCAAGCTGCCCCGATACCGCGCATGTCGTCACCTTCACCAAGCCGTAGTCGCTGGCGCTGCCCTCCAGAATGTCGCGGTTGGACAGCCCCTGATGAATCTTGCTCATGTAGCTCTGCCACAGCGGGGCGGCGGAGCGGGAACCGGTGGATTTCGACGACAGCGCCTTGTAGTTGTCGTGCCCAACCCACAGGGCGGAGGAGTAGTAGCCCGTCATGCCGGCGAAGAAAACGCCCTTCTGGTCGGAGTTCGTGCCGGTTTTGCCCGCGACGGTCTGTCCCTTGATTTTCGCGTTCGTGCCCGTGCCGGAGGAAACCGCCTGCTTGAGCATGTCCACCACCATGTACGCGGTGGATTCGCTGAACACGCGGTGACGCTCCTGCCGCTGATGGCCATCCCAGATGACCTTGCCCGTGCTGTCCGAGATGCCGAGGACGGAAATGGGCTGCTGATACACGCCGCCGTTCGCCAGCACGCCGAAGGCAACCGCCATCTGCATGGGCGTGATGCCGCTGGAGCCGAGGGACAAGCCGAACGGCGTTGCGTCAATGTGCGCATCGTCAATGCCCATTGCGTGCAGGAAGGCAACGGAATTGTCCACGCCCACAAGGGTCATCAGCGCCTGCGCGGCGGCGGTGTTATGGCTGTTGACGAGCGCCTTGCGCAGCGTCTCCGGGCCGGCGTAGGAGCTGCCGCCGTAGTTGCGCGGCCATGAATCCTGTCCGTTTGACCCGCGCCAGCCGGAAATCGGCAGCGGCATGTTCATCACGATGCTCGCGGGGGATGCGCCAAGCTCAATCGCGGGGGCGTACACGGCAATCGGCTTGATGGACGAGCCGACGGGCATGGTCATATCCACCGCGCGGTTGAAGGTCTTCATCGCCGTCGGGCGCGTGCGGCTGCCGACGATGGCTTTGATTTCGCCCGTGTGGTAGTCCACAACGACGGCGGCGGCCTGCGGCTCAACCGTTTCGTCGTATGTGCCGTCGGAATTGCGCGTGCGGTAGACCTTGTCCGCCGGGTCGCGCAGGGAAGGGTAGTTCGTCCAGTTTTCCAGCGTATCCTCGACGGTGGACTGAATGGAGGTGTCGATGGCGAGCTGGACGTGGTAGCCGCCGGTACGCAGCTTGTTTTCCATGGCGTTGCGGTTGGCGGAGGTGTCCTCAAGGTTGTTCAGCTGCAGCAGAATGTCGATGACCTCATCCACCGCGTATTCGACGTAGTGCGCGTAGGCGTACATGCCGGTAGCCGTGTTCGGGTCTTTCTCCAGCACATGCGCGGTCGCCGGGTCAAGCGCCTCCTGATACTGCTCGTAGGTGATGTACTGGTTTTCGTACATGCAGCGCAGGACGTAGTTCGTGCGGTCGTTGGTGATGGCGGGGTAATCCACGCCCTCCTTCTGCCGCGTGTAGAAATTCCGGCGTGGATTGTAGTAGTAGGGCGAGTTGCATGTGCCCGCCAGCATCGCGCATTCGCGGAGCGTCAGTTCGCCCAGCGATTTGCCGAAATACCCCTGCGCGGCGGTGTACACGCCGTAGTAGTTTTCGCCGAGGTAGATGGTGTTCAGGTAGCTTTCGAGAATCTGATCCTTTGTGTAGCGCGTTTCCAGCTGCATGGCGAGGTACGCTTCCTGAATTTTGCGCTTGTAGCTCTGCTCGGAGGAAAGGAGCGTATTCTTAATCAGCTGCTGGGTGATGGTCGAGCCGCCCTGCGTGGAGGAGGAGGACAGGTTCGACACGAACGCGCCGATAATGCGCTTGATGTCCACGCCGTTGTGCGTGTAGAAGCGCGCATCCTCCACGGCGATAAAAGCGTGCTGGAGGTATGTCGGCATGGCCTGAATCGACACCATGACGCGGTTCTCCGAGCCTTTGTATTCGGTGATGAGGTTGCCGTTGGCGTCGTAGATGAAGGATGTCTGCGCCTGATCGTCAATCGCGGCGAGGTCAAGCGTCGGGGCAGTTTCCATGTACCCTTTCGCAATGCCGACCACCGCGCCGACTGCCGCCAGCCCTGCCACCAGCACCAGCACCGCGAAAATGCGGATGACGTTGACGGCAATCGACAGCACGAAGTTCGGCTTCTTCATCTCCGGCTTGAAAATGGAGTGCTTGTAGACCTTTTCCTCCTCCGGCAGCGCTTCGCTATCATCCGCCGAAGCGTTCCAGAAGTCCTCGTGCGCGAACATGTCCGCCTGCCCCGCAACTTCCACAGGGTCGTCGTCGTCCGCCCAGTTCGGGTCGTACTCGTCAGGATCATCGCCCTGCGGGTCGTCGGGATGACCGTCCTGATAGGCAAAATCGTCGTTTTCCGGCACAAAGTCCGGGAAATCGTTGCGTTTCTTCACTGCTTCAGCCCCTTTGCGCCGTCAGCGGCATGATGCGCGCCCCGGCGGAATATGAAGGAATGCGGAATGCTATTTTCGGATTCGCCTGCGCCATCTGCTCGCGCCTTGGCGCATTTTCATCCGAAAATAGCATAACCCGCAGAGCATACAGAATTACATCCTATATTATAGCACATATTCGCGCATCCTGCAATGGCAGGCGACGAAAGGAGGATGCACCATGCCCCAGACAAACAACGAATCAGAAGTGAAAATTCCTGCAAAGCGGCGAAAATCTCCCCGGCGGCGGTGGAAACGCGCGCTGCTGCTGCTTGTGCTGATGACGCTGCTGATTCTCCGCGTCGAGCGAAACGTGACCGACGTCGTGCTGACGCTCTCGCAGGCGACGGCGCGGTCGCTGGCGATTCAGGCGCTCAACGAGGCAGCGTCTGAGATGCTCGGACTCGGCGTGCATTACGCCGACCTGATGACCGTCGAGAAGGACGAGCAAGGGCAAGTGCGCCTGATTCAGGCGAATACCCCGGAGATGAACCGCTTGGCGGCGCAGGCGTCCCTGCTTGCGCAGGAGAGATTGACCGCCATGGGGCAGAAAACCGTCGTCGTGCCGCTGGGCAGTGCCATCGGGCTGACGCTGCTGGCGGGCGCTGGGCCGGGCATCGCCGTGCAGATTCTGCCTGTCGGCTCGGTGCAGGCGGCGTTCAGCACCGATTTCACCACCGCTGGCATCAACCAGACCCGCCACCGCATTTCCCTCGTCCTGACTGCGAACGTGCAAATCGTCATTCCGACCGGCGCGAAAAACGTGCAGGCCAGCACGCAGATGGCGATGGCGGAAAGCATCATCGTCGGGCAAGTGCCGGATTCCTTCGCCGAGGGCGGCAGCGACAACAGCATCATCGACCTTGCGCCGTGAGGGGGAATGGGGTATAATAGAACGGAAATCCCGCTGATTTCAGCAGAAAGAAGCATTACCATGCGCGTTCTCGACATTGACCTCGACTTTTTCCTCGCCGATTGCTGCCCTCTTGCCGAATTAGGACACCGCCCGTCCCTCCCCGGACACGAGCCGTGGGAAGCATCCGCCGTCCGCGCGTTCCTCGAAAACCAGTGCGGCCTGTCCCGCACCGCCCCCAAGCCCGGCCGCATTTTCGAGACGCACGACGGCGCGCTCCGCTTCTGGGAGGAGCAAATCGCCGCCGGACGCCTGACCGCCCCCTTCGACGTCACCCACGTTGACGCGCACAGCGACCTCGGCATCGGCTATCCCGGCCCGAACTTCGTGCTGTTCAACGTCCTGTCCATGCCCGTCCCAAAGCGGCTGGACTACGCCGCCTTCTATGCCCAGAAGAAGCTCGATGAGGCGAATTACCTGCTTTTCGCGCTGGCGATGCGGCGGATTTCGTCGCTGGATAACGTGCGCAATCCGCGTTCGCGGGCGGATATTCCGCAAGTGCTGCTTGACGCGGACGGCAACATCCATCTCAATTCGCTGACCGCGCAGATGTTCGCCGCGAAAAACGGCGCAGAGCCGACCGTGCCCTTCCGCGTGTACGACGACTACCGCGATTTCCGCGCGGCGGGGGCGTATGACTTCGTGACGCTCGCGATTTCGCCGAGGTACGCGCCGAAGGAGGCGGATGGGCTGGTGGAGGTCGTGGGGGAGTATATCAAGGGAATATGAGGGCATCAAAAAACCTCGCGGCATCACCTGTCGCGAGGTTTTTATGTGCAAATCAAATCCCCGTTGCGGATTTCGCGGACGTGGCGATATTCTCCGCGTGGTCGCCGATACGTTCGAGGTTCGTCAGCATGTCCAGATAAATCATGCCGTTCTTCGCGGAACACTTGTGGTTCTTCAAGCGATCCATGTGGTGGCTGCGGAGGGCTTCGGTCGTCGTGTCGATTTCGTCCTCTACGCCCTCCACTTCGCCCAGCAGCGTGTCGTCCGTTACCTGCGCCTTGAACATGTCAAGCGACCGCTGCATCTGCGCGCGCACAAGGTTCGACAGGCTTTCCAGCTCCTGTACCGCCTTGGGCGAGAATTTCACCTCGTCCTGATTCTTCAGCTGCGCCGATTCCATGATGTTCTGGCTGTGGTCGCCAATGCGCTCCATGTCGTTGACGACGTGGAACATCGAGCCGACCAGCTTCGTGTCCTTCTCGGACAGGTCAAGCCCCTTCACTTCCACCAGCGAATCGGTGATTTCGCGGTTCAGGTAGTCCAGCACGTCCTCGTTCCGCGCCAGCTCTTCGGATTTCTTCGCGTCCCACTCGTTGAAGCACTCCATCGCCCGCTGGAAGTTGCCCATCGCAATGCCGCCCATGCGCTGCACTTCGTTGAACAGCTGCGCCACGGCAATCGGCGGCGTTTTGAGCATACGCGCGTCAAAGTAGCGCAGCTTCATTTCCTCGGCGGTCGAGCCGTCGCCCTTGATCAGCAGGCACGCCAGCTTCTCCAGCCAGCTTGCGGCGGGCAGCAGCAGCGCCGTCGTCGTGACGTTGAAGAGAATGTGGACGATGGCGATTTGCAGCTTGAGGTTGCCGGGGGAGAGCATCTCGACCCAGCTTGCCAGCGGCAGGCAGCAGGCGATGATGACGAAAATCACCGTGCCGATGACGTTGAAGAGCAGGTGCACCGTCGCCGCGCGCTTGGCGGTGGAGTTTGTGCCCGCGCACGCCAGCAGCGCCGTGACGCAAGTGCCGATATTCTGCCCGAAGAGGATGAAGATGGCGCCATCCAGCCCAATCAGCCCCTGCGCGACGAGTGTTTGCAGGATGCCGATGCTGGCGGCGGAGGATTGCAGGACGGCGGTGATGCCCGCGCCGATCAGCACGCCCAGAATCGGGTTGTTGATGGACGCCATCGCCGTCTGGAAGCCCTCCCACGTCCGCAGCGGCTCCATCGCGCCGGACATGGTGTTCATGCCGATGAACAGGATGCCCAAGCCCATCGTGATGGTGCCGAACTGCTTGGCGGTTCTGTACTTGTCGGGAAGATTCGAGAGAATCAGCCCCAGAAATGTGAAGATGGCGGCGAAATCAATCTGCACCGACAGCAGCAGCGACGTGACCGTGGTGCCGATGTTTGCGCCCATAATCACGCCGACCGCCTGCGTCAGCGACATCAGCCCCGCGTTGACGAAGCCGACGACCATGACCGTCGTCGCGGAGGAGGACTGCACCACCGCCGTGATGGTGATGCCCGCGAGCATGGCGAGGAAGCGGTTGCCCGTGACCATGCCCAGCAGCTTTTTCAGCCGTGTACCCGCCGCTTTTTCCAGCGCTTCGCCCATCAGCTGCATTCCGAACAGGAACAGCCCCAGTCCGCCGAACAGGGATAAGACATTCATAATCGTCATGATGGTTCGTTTCCTCCGAGCGTGCCGCAATGCAGCAGAATTCCGCCTGTGCGGGGAAAAATCGCATACATACCTACTTTACCACACTTTGCGCTTGTTTTCAACTGAATTTTACAGATTCATAGAGATTTTAGGCAGCGTTCAGCGGGGGAACAAAAGGTTTTTCACGGAATCTTGGGGGGAAGAGCAGCTTGGAGGCGCGTCTGCGGACGCGCAGAGTTACTGGCAGGGACGCTTCGCTGCCTGCACCTTTGTTGACGGCTTCCTTGGGATTGGTCGGACGCGGAACAGTTGGGGCGTTGCCCCAAACCCCACAAGGGACGCTGTCCCTTGACCCTGCAAGGGGCAATTGCCCCTTGACCCCTTTTCGCGATTGAGTTGGTCGCGCTTTCATGCTCCTTCCGCGTGCAGCTTTTGGGGGCTTCGCCTAAGCCCTTGTTTGCTTTCCCAACTTTCCGTGAAGAACCAAACAAAAAGCCGCCCCGAAAGGCGGCGAATGTCAAATTCGCAGCGGATGCCGCTGGGCAAATCAACATCTTGCGCGGAATCATCCCTGCGCCTGACGCACCATGTGGTAAAACGTCCCTTCGCCGCTGAGCGTCACCCGCTTCACCGGCTCGCCCACCACCCGGAATCCTGCCTTCTCGTAGCAGCGAACGGCGCGCGTGTTCCACGTCCGCACTTCCAGATACATCGGCTTGCCCGGATACAGCCGCTGGGATAACTCCCACGCCAGCGCCGTCATCTGCGTGCCGTACCCCTGTCCGCAGTGGTCGGGATGCGCCCCGATGCCGAAAAACACCTCGCTGCCCTCATCGGACAGGTTCACGAAGCCCACCAGCGTTTCGCCATCGTAAAAGGAATAGAAATTGTTTGCCGGATTCGCAAAACCGTATCCGTGCTTCTTCTGCTCGGCATACGGCGGATTGTTGTACATCGCGTATTCGCCAGGGTACTGCCACGCGCAGATGGCTTCCTTCTCGGCTTCGGTGGTCGGATGATACGTCAGCATGGCGTTTTCCTCCTTGGGGATATTTCTGATTATGCAAAAAACCGGAGGCAGCCTGCGCCACCCCCGGTCAAAATCCTCGATTATTGCAGCACAATGCCTTCCGCTTCCAGCTCCGCGCGGGTGCAGAGCCGCAGCGTCACAAAGTTCTGCTGGCAGATGATGTAGCTGCCGCCTTCACGCGTGTCCTTGTTCTCCAGCGTCACGATGCCCTGCGCGATGCAGTCGTGGTCGGCGCAGCTGGCGTCGGTCATCTCGATGCTCGACTCCGTGACGTGGATGATGTTCACGCACACGCCGTGGATCAGCCGGTAGTACCCGTCCTCCAGCAGCGGAATCGGCTCGTATGTCTTTGTGCCGACCGTCACAAGCAGGAACGCGACGGCTTCCGACGGGTCGCGAACCGCGCTTGCCATCGGGGAGGGCGCAATGCCGGGGTCAGTGCCGCGCGTCGCCGGGTTCAGCTTCGCGAAGCTCAGCGATTCGTTCGATGCCGCCAGAATCGCCTGCGCGTCGGCGAGGGTTTCCTGCGTCGTCGTCAATTCCGCCTCTGTCGCGGCAAGGGTTGCCTTTGTGGCTTCCAGCTCCGTCGTGGCGGTGGTCAGGCTGTCCTTCGTTGCGGCAAGTTCGTTTTCCGCGGCGGTCAGGGTGTCCTTCGTCGCGGCGAGTTCGGATTCCTTCGCGGTCAGGGTGTCCTTCGTTGCGGTGAGTTCGGCTTCCTTCGCGGTCAGACTGTCCTTCGTCGCGGCGAGTTCCGCTTCCTTTGCGGTCAGGCTGTCCTTCGTCGCGGTGAGTTCGGCTTCCTTCGCGGTCAGGGTGTCCTTCGTCGCGGTGAGTTCGGCTTCCTTTGCGGTCAGGCTGTCCTTCGTCGTCGTGAGCTCGGCTTCGGTGGCGGTCAGCGCCGTCTTGGTGTCGGACAATTCCGTCGTGGCGGCGGCAAGGGTGTCCTTCGTCGTGGTCAGCTCGGTTTCAGTGGCGGACAGGCTGGTTTTTGTGTCGGACAGCTCCGTCTGCGCGGCAGTCAGCGTGTTCTGCGTCACCGCCAGTTCGGCTTCCGTCGTGGCGAGCGCTTCCTTCGTGTTCTCCAGCTCGTATTCCTTCGCCGGCAGGGATGCTTTCAGCGTGTCCAGTTCGTTCTGCGTGGTGGACAGCGTGTCCTTCACTGCCGCCAGTTTGGTCTGGGTGATCATCAGCGTGTCCTTCGTGGATGCCAGCGTGGTGTCGCGGCTGTTCAGGGCAGTCTGCGTTTCGGCGAGGGTGGCTTCGGTGGATGCGAGGGTGTCCTTCGTCGCGGACAGTTCGGTTTCGCGGTCAGCAAGCGTACCCTGCGTTTCGGCGAGGGTGGCTTCGGTGGACGCGAGGGTGTCCTTTGCCGCGGACAGCTCGGTTTCGCGGACAGCAAGCGTGCCCTGCGTTTCGGCGAGGGTGGCTTCGGTAGACGCGAGGGTGTCCTTTGTGGCGGACAGTTCAGTTTCGCGGTCAGCAAGCGTGCCCTGCGTTTCGGCAAGGGTGGCTTCGGTGGACGCGAGGGTGGTCTGGGTATCCGTCAAGGCGGCGGCGGTCGTGTCCAGCGTGGTCTGCGTGTCCGCGAGGGTGGCTTCGGTGGATGCGAGGGTGTCCTTCGCGGCGGACAGGCTGTTTTCGGTGTCCGCTAAGGTGGATTGGGTGGAGGACAGCGCGCTCTGCGTGTCCGTCAGCTGATTCCGGGTGTCCGTCAGCGAATTGTGGCTGACGATGAGACCGGCGCCAAGTGCGATGGAAGAGACTGCCAGCACGATGGCGGCAATCATCCAGATGATGGTCTTTTTCCGGGCGGCAATGGGGCTCATAGCAATCCTCCTAACAAGCGACGAAAATGGGCAGAAACCTTCCGTTTTTTCCAGTTTACCACCATCGGGGGAAGTTGTCAATCTCGAATTTCGCGGAAGTACAAAAAACGCCCCTCCGCCGACAAAAGCAGAGGGGCAGGGGAAGGAAGATTATTCCTGCTTCAAAAGCTCGTAGTGCAGCTCCCAAGAGCCGAGGATTGTGTTGAATTTTGTGATGCGGACGGTCAAAATGTCGCCCGCTTTGACATCGAACGGGGCATCACTGATGAAATTCAAGTGTTCGCCCGCCCAGCAGTTAAAGCCAAGAGCGGAATCAGGATGTACGGCGTGGATGGAAAAGCGCACGACTTTGCCGACGACGTTTTTGCCGCTGTTCAGCGCAGCCTCAAAAGCCGCCGCGGTTTTGTAATCAATGGTGTAGGAATCGGAGGACTGAGTCGGCGCGGCAGAGGCAGCCGGCGCGGCGGAGGCGGCCGTGTGCGCGCTGCGTGCAATCACGGTCAGCAGGTCAACACCATCGCCAAGGTCATTAAAATCGGCATAGATGGCGCAGAGAATTTCCGTCGGAGCGTCTGCCGAATAGTACGTCCAAATTACAACATCGTGCCCCAGCATGGGCGCAACGCAGTAGATGCCGGTACCGCGGTCGTTGTCCAGAGAGATATAATCGTCGTCGCTCAAGGAGTTTCCGCTGCTGAGAATGCCGGAACTGACGGATGCCAATACCTGCTTTAGCATTGCACGCTGGAGAATGCTGGAACTGGGCATGTCTTCCACAGGATAAGCGCCCAGCATCAGGAACGTCGCGCCGCTGCCGTAATGGTAGTATTCGTATCCTTCTTCGCTTGGCTCGTAGCTTTTCCAGCCGGATTTGATGTCGATTTCGTAGCTGCCGATTTTCACAGGGGTTGCGTCCCTCGTCCGACCAATCCCAAGGAAGTCGCCAACAAAGGTGCAGGCAGCGAAGCGTCCCTGCCAGTAACTTTGCGCGTCCGCAGACGCGCCCCCAAGCTGCTCTTCCCCCAAGATTCCGTGAAGAACCGAAAAAACCTCCGAAACACAGCCGCGTTTCGGAGGAAGAAAGATGTATATATAGAGGAAGTTACTTCTTTAGTTCAATCCCTTGACCCTTCAGCCGCGCAACCACGCCGTCAACAACCGCCTGCACTTCGTCGCGGGTGAGCGTGCGCTCCGGGTGCGAGAAGGAGAGGCGAATCGTGATGGTTTTGCCGGTGATGTCGCTGTATGTGCCCAGCACGGTCACCTTCTGCACCAGCGGGGAGTTCTCCGCCTTCACCGCGTCCAGAATCGGCTGGCAGCGATTGACCACGAAGGTCAAATCCTGCTCCATGCCGGGGAAGCGGGACGGCTCGCGGTAGACGATGGGCGCGGGCGCGATGGACGCAAGCGCTTCCGTGTCGATTTCGGCAAACACAATCGCCGCCTTCTTGTCGATGTTCTTGCCGACAACCGGGTGCGCCACGCCGATTTCGCCGAGTTCAACGCCGTCCAGCACGATGGCGTTCAGGTTCTTCGGATGCTCATAGGAGTGGGTCGCGGTCATTGCGTGGAAGGACAAATCCTTGTGCAGGATGTCGCTCACGGCGACGCACAGCATGTCGCGCAGGCGGAAATACAGCGTTTCCACGTTATCGACCTTGCTGAAGAGCGTCACGCACAGCTTCTTGTGTTCCTTCGCCAGGTTGTTCTCGTCCACGCCATCGACGATGTGACCAATCTCGAAGATGCCGAACGACGGCGCATAGCCCGTGTTGCCCTTCACCTGGCACAGCTGGGTGGGAATCATGGAGCGGCGCAGCGTCTCGATGTTGGGGTTGGAGGCGTTGAGCAGCTTCACGTTGTCCTCGACGGCAATGCCGAGCTTCTTGTAGTCGTCGGCGTACTGCCAGATGTAGGAATGCACCTCGTGCAGCGAATAGCGCTTGACGAGCATGTCCTTCAGCTTATCCTCCACCGTCTTTTCGGTGGACATGCGAACCGGGTAGAGCGGGGATTCCGCCGTGTGCAGGTCGAAGTTGTCGTAGCCGTAAATGCGGGTGATTTCCTCGATGATATCCGCCTTGATGGTTACGTCCTTCGTCGCGCGCCAGGAGGGCACGTCCGCGGTGAAGGAATCGCCATTGCGCGTCATGCCGAAGCCCAGCGCGGTCAGCGTGTGCATGATTTCGTCGGAGGAGATGTTGATGCCGGTATAGCGGTCAACAAACGCCTTGTCGAAGGACAATTGCACCTTCGGATAGTGGAAGGCGTACTCGTCGGTCAGGCGGGAGGTGACGCGCATTTCCGGGTCGTATTCCTGCAAAAGCTTGACGAAGCGGGCGATGGCGACGGTCGTCATTTCTGGGTCAAGGCTCTTTTCGTAGCGGGCGGAGGCGTCGGTGCGGTGGGCGAGGCGGACGCTGCTCTTGCGGACGGACGCCGCGTCGAAGGTGGCGGATTCCAGCGTCAGGCTCGTCGTGTCATCGACGATTTCGCTGTCCAGACCGCCCATGATGCCCGCGATGGCAACCGGCTTGTCGCCGTTGCAGATCATCAGCGTGTTCGGGTCGATGGTGCGCTCCACCTTGTCCAGCGTCTGGAAAGGGAAGCTCTCCGGGAAGCGGCGGATGCGGATTTTCTCCACCTTGCGGCTGTCGAAGGCGTGCATCGGCTGCCCCATTTCCAGCATCAGGTAGTTCGTCAGGTCGGCGAGGAAGTTGATGTCGCGCATACCGCAGTAGTTCAGGCGGATACGCATCGCCATCGGGCTGACGTGGCGGTTGATGTTCTCCACCCGCAGGCAGGAGTAGCGCTGGCACAGCGGGTCTTCAATCTTCATGTCGATGGCGGGCAGATTGTTGTACGCCGCCAAATCCGCCACGGGCAGGGCTTTCAGCGGACGGCCGGACAGGGTAGAAAACTCGCGCGCCATGCCGTAGTGCCCCCACAGGTCGGGGCGGTTCGTCAGGGACTTGTTGTCCACCTCGAAGATAATATCGTCAATGGGGTAGAGCGCCTTCAAATCCGTGCCGCAGGGAACATCCTCCGGGATGACCATGATGCCGGAATTGTCGTCGCTGATGCCGATTTCCTTCTCCGAGCAGCACATGCCGTAGGACGTGTACCCGGCGAGCTTGCGCGGGCTGATGGTGATGTCGCCCAGCTGCGCGCCCACCTTGGCGAACGCGGTTTTCATGCCCAGCTGCACGTTCGGCGCGCCGCAGACCACGTCGGTCAGCTGCCCGTCGCCCGCGTCCACCTTCAGCAGGTGCAGCTTGTGGGATTCGGGGTGATTCTCTACGCTGACAATCTGCGCGGCGACAACGCCGGACAAATCCGCGCCCTTGTGGAAAATTTCATTCTCAACTTCCGCCGTGGACAGGGAGAACTGGCGAATCAGCGCCATCTTGTCAAGACCCGTCAGGTCAACGAAGTCGGAAATCCAGTTCATTGAGATCAGCATGTTCGTCTTTCCTCCGCATTACTCGTCGTCCGTGAACTGCGCCAGGCGCGTCAGGCTGCCGCTGTTCAGGTCGCGAATGTCCTTCACGCCGTACTTCATCATGGCAAGGCGCGTCATGCCCAAGCCGAACGCGAAGCCGGTGTACTGCTCCGGGTCGATGCCGCCGGCTTTCAATACTTCGGGGTGAATCATGCCGCAGGGGCACAGCTCCAGCCAGCCGGAATGCTTGCACGACGGGCAGCCCGTGCCGCCGCAGATGAGGCAGGAAATATCCAGCTCAAAGCCCGGCTCAACGAACGGGAAGAAGCCCGGACGCAGGCGGACTTTGATGTCCTTGCGGAACACCTCGCTCAACATCGTCTTCATGAAGTAAATCAGGTTCGCGATGGAAATATCCTTGTCCACCATGATGCCTTCCATCTGGAAGAACGTGTTCTCATGGCAGGCGTCGGTCGCCTCGTTGCGGAAGCAGCGGCCGGGGAAAATCGCCTTAATCGGCACGCCGTCGTTCACCAGCGCGTCGCGGTAGCGGCGGTAGATGGCGTTCTGGGCGGCGGAGGTCTGCGTTTTGAGCAGCTGCCCGTTGTCCAGATAATAGGTGTCCTGCATGTCGCGCGCGGGGTGGAACTTCGGGATGTTCAGGCTCTCGAAGCACTCGTAGTCCGTCACGACCTCGGCGTAATCCTCCACCGTGAAGCCCATCGACTTGAACACCTGCTCGCACTGGCGCTGCACCAGCGTAATCGGGTGATACGACCCGCGGGTCATGTCCGGCGGCATGGAAATGTCAAATTCGGGCAGGGCGTTGATTTCGCGCTGCAATTCCTGTGCTTTCAGCGCTTCCAGCTTTTCCGCCAAGGCGACGGTGATGGCGGTCTTCAGCTCGTTCGTCTCGCGCCCGACGGTCTTTTTCTGCTCGTCGGTCAAGCCGCCCATGCCCTTGAGCGCGTCGGTCACTTTGCCCTTGCGGCCGAGGTAATTCACGCGCAGGGCTTCCAGATCCACCATGTTGGCGATCTTCTTCAGCTCGGAATCAAAGCTGCTTTTCAGGGCTTCGATCTTCTCGTTCATTCCGGATGTTCCTCCTTACAGTTGGATGAAAAAAGCCCGTCCCATCGTTTGATGAGACGGACTGAATCCGCGGTACCACTCGTCTTGCGGCAAAGGAAAAAATCCCGCTGCCGCCGCTTGATAGGCGATAAGGCTGCCCAGCCTCCCGAAACCGGGAAAAACTCGCGGGATGAAGGTTCACGCCGTGCGCCCTGCCGCCTCGCACCACCCGGCGGCTCTCTGATATCCTATTTCCTGCATTCGCCTGTGCCATCTGCTCGCGCCTTTTTCCTTCTGGCGTCCGCTCGTTCCACTTAGCGTAGCGCTGCTACGCTGCGTTTCACTCCCGTTAGCCAGCAGAAAAAATTCGCTTCGCATCTTGGCACATTCTCATTTGGAAATAGGAAGGGGACTTGCACGCGCTACTGTTTCCCGGTCATCGCTTCCAATATTTCGCTGACTTTCGTCGGCACGCTCTATCTTACCATAGGTTGGGACGTTTTGCAAGGGGGCAAATTCGGAAATTGGAATGCGGAATGCGGAATAAAAATCGCACGGAAGTGGAATCCTTTCCATCTTATACTATTTCCAGATTCAACTGCGCCATCTGCTTGCGCCTTTTCCCTTCTGGCGTCCGCTCATTCCACTTAGCGTAGCGCTGCTACGCTGCGTTTCATTCACGTTAGCCAGAATGAAAAATTCGCGGCGCATCTTGGCGCATTCTTATCTGGAAATAGTATTACAGGCGAACAAACCGTGAATTTTTCCGATTTCTTATTTACAAGCCATTTTTTTGTGCTATACTGTAAGATGCGTTATCATGTAAAGCGCGATTCAGGCGCTTGCGTGAAAGTCCGCGCGCGGGAGGGACAAAATGCCCTCCGCACAAGGCGCGGCAGGGAACTTCGCGCACAATCGCGCGGAAGAAAGGAAAGGAAGCCGGATGAGCAACAGCCGTCCACCCTATGATGGCGCCGGGGACGCCGGACAGAATCCTCAGCAGCCCGGTTTTTCGCAGGGCAATTATCCGCCGGCGCAGGGCTATGCCCCGAATGGCGGCTACGCGCCCAATGATGCCTATGGTCAGGGCTACGCGCCGCAAAACGGCTATGGGCAGCCGCAATATGGTCAGCAGGGGTATGCGGATTATCAGCAGCAGCCCTATGGTCATCAGGGATATCAGCAGCCATACGGAGGTTATCAGCAGCCATACGGTCAGCAGGGCTACGAGCAGCAGGGTTATCAGCAGCCGTATGGGCAGCAGGGTTATCAGCAGCCATACGCCCAGCAGCCTTATCAGCAGCATCCGTATGACCAGCAGGGGTTTGTGCAGCCCGGCGGGTATCAGCAGCCCTACGAGCAGCAGGGGTACAGCCAGCCGAATCCGGCGTACAATCAGCAGGGGTACAGCCAGCAGAATCCGCAGGAAACGGATTTGCCGCCGGAGCAGCAGTACGCGCAGTACACCCCCGACGGTCAGCGTGTGTACCCCACGTCGGGGCGCAGCGGCTTCCGGGTGCAGCCGGCGGCGCGCAGGGAAATTCCGTGGGATACGATTGCAAAAGTATTGATGTTCGGCGTGCTGCCGATTCTCTTCATTTTGAGCATGGTGTTTGCGTGGACGGCGGTGAAGTGGATCGTCCTCGTCGGCGCGGTGGCGAGCATCGCCGCAATGTGGCTCCGCGAGCTGGTTACGCCTA
>ENA-OURS01001942-OURS01001942.1-human-gut-metagenome-genome-assembly--contig:-NODE-1942-length-15866-cov-5.692682_pt1 | contig 15866 bp, 15 predicted proteins | sample MGYA00242109_ERZ509010 | MGnify/ENA primary metagenome ERZ509010 (study PRJEB26280, sample SAMEA2338774) | human gut metagenome | biome: human gut; feature: human-associated habitat; material: faeces... | reverse complement strand
CTTCCTTTAATGATAATTTGAGCATTTTCTACCTCCATGCACTAGGGAATAGCTTCGTCCATGCTTTTCCGAATTATGCAACATTTTATAGTAAAATGTTACATTTTTTCGCAGATTAATAAGGGGTCAAAACAGAAGCTGATTAAATAACATCAAATATTTATGCCGTTTTAGTCATATTTCATCAAGAATTGCTTTAACTTTAACGCGATATAGTTGAATCCAGTGAGATTAATTAAAAATGATAGAAAAAGGTAAAGAAAATTATTTAAAAAAATTTTTTTCTTGGGGTTAAGTTCTAAAAATGGTGTCCGATATAGTAGGTGTAAAGCAAAAAATGTAACATTTTACTATAAAATGTTGCATTTTTTGCTTTTTATAATTACTATTATTTTGTTGTGTATTTTGGATATTCCGGGGAAGAGTCTGTCATGCGGCATGTGCCTGATAATATTTTCTACCGCAAAGGAGTATTCAATGGGAACTACACAGCCAATCCGAAATAAGGATGAACTGGCGGCTTTCAGGATGTACTATAAAGATATCCATCCAAACCGCCGCAATTACTGTTTAATTGTTATGGGATTAAACACAGCACTAAGAATCAGTGACCTGCTTAAATTGAAGTGGGATAACGTATACAATTTCGAGCACCATGTATTTCGCTCTCATTTTCTTATCAACGAGCAAAAGACCGGCAAGAATAACTATGTCACTCTAAACTACAATGCCACCGATGCTCTCCGGGCATATTTCAACGAACGGCATCCGACTGAACATGAGTTTATTTTTACAAAGGCCACCTGCAGGAGGCAGCCACTAAACAGAGTTCAGGCATACCGAATTGTAAGGACTGCTGCCGAGGAGACAGTTCAGGATGAACATATCAGCTGTCACTCTCTGAGAAAGACATTTGGATATCACGCCTGGAAGAACGGCACGCCACCTGCTCTGCTGATGGACGTCTACAATCACTCGTCCTATAAAGTCACACAGCATTATCTGGGTATTGAGCAGGATGAACGTGATGAGATTTATATGAATCTTGAGCTATAGTTTTATGCGTATTGAAATCTAATATAGCTAAAAGCCAGCCGTTTGCAACCGGCTGGCTTTTTTGGGGATATACAAATCATCGAAATCCTCTGTTAAACCAAATGCATTCTGTTCTGAATCGAATTTCAACTCAATCTGTGACATATCTTTCATCTGCCTGGTACTGTTGTATTTTAAAATTAAATTTCATCTTCAGCACCACCTTCTTCCTGTAACCATTCTTTCAATTTATCCTGTAATAGTTTCTTATCCGGCAGATACAGTTTATACTGTGATGCATAAATATTAGAATCCTCCGGCAATGTCAGTTCAACCATCGCATCATTTTTTTCATTGCACAACAATACACCAATGGTAGGATTTTCTTCCTCTGTTTTTTCGTATCTATCATAGTAATTGACATACATCTGCATTTGCCCCAGATCCTGGTGCTTTAATTTGCCAATTTTTAAATCAAATAATACAAAGCATTTCAACAGTCTGTTATAAAAAACAAGATCCACTCTGAAATGATCTTCTTCGAATGAAAATCTTTTCTGTCTTGCCACAAAAGTAAATCCTTTTCCCAATTCCAAAAGAAACTGCTGCAAATTATCTAACAGCCTGTTTTCTAAATCAGTTTCTGAATAATTATATTTATCTTCAAGACCTACAAATTCCAAAACATATGGATCCTTCAGCACATCCTTTGAGGTTGTAATCACATTTCCTTCCTGTGATAAGCGTTGCACTTTGTCCTTATCCATGCTTAACGCAAGTCTCTCATAAAGAGAAGAATTATACTGACGTGACAAATCTCTGATTCCCCACTTCTCTCTGGCAGCTTCTATCTCATAAAATGAGCGTTCATCCTCATTTTCTATTCTCATCAATTGTAGATAATGAGACCATGTTACCACAAACGGATGCTCCTCTTCAAAAATCGTAAACACCGTTTCCGATTTCTTGATTGCAAATTCCGTAAACAGTGTTTCCGAAATTCGATCCTTATATGTTAAATAAAACTTTCTTGCCTTTTCCAGCGTAGATTCTGAAAAGCCTTTTCCAAATTCTTCTGTTAATTTTTTAGAAAGATTTATTATGATTTTTTTACCGTATTCAGCCCTGTGTTTTCCCTGCTGCTGTACTTCTACAATCCACCTGCCAAGAGAATAATAGGTCATTATCTGGACATTATTTACCTGCTTTGCAGTAATGTTTCGTGCATATTTAATTAATTCAATTGAATTCTGACATAACTTATCCATATTGATATCATATACAGATTCATTGATTTCATCCTTCACACATTCAATCCTCCTATTTCAAAGTTTTCCTATTTCAGAAACACTGGCTGTTCTGCTAGTCCGTTGTAAAAATCCACTGCCGCCGCAATATCCTTCTCATCCGGATGTCCCTTTGATACACCGCCAATCAGCTTGAACGGACCAAACGTATCAAATCCCTTGCATGAAAACCTTCCGACAATGGTGTCATGTTTGCATGCTATCACCTGCTCAATTGACTTAAAGACAGGTCTGCCGCCATATGTGCAGATAAGAAATACATTTTTATTGTCTGTGAGATTGACTGATGCAAACTTAAGCACCGACTGATGAAACTTTCCACCATATACTCCTGATGCAAAACCGATTAAATCATATTCCGACAGGTCTTTCTCTACCGTCTGTGTCGCATCTATCAGCTCGACATCGTTTGTCTTTGCTATCTCGTCAATTATCTTTTTTGTGTTTCCATGATGCACTGATGCATATACTATTGCTGTCTTCATCTATAATGCTCCAATCCTTTATTAGTCTTCCTTTGATTTTGCCATCAGTATCTGCTCCAGCTTTTTCTTTCCGGTCTCATAGTCTGTAAACACAATCCCCTCCATACCAAGCTTTCTGCCACCTTCGATATTCTCCGGTCTGTCATCTATGAACACACATTCTTTCGGATTCAGATTGTATTTATCAAACAGGCACTGATAAATACCGGCATCAGGCTTTATCATCCCAACCATAGCTGAAATGACTTTGCCGTCAACAAGTGACACAAAACTAAGTTCACTGTGCGTATGAAGCTCGAAGAAGTCCTTTGGATAATTCGATAACAAATACACTTTATAGCCTCTGCTCTTTAACTCCTTAATCCAGTCTGCTGCATAGTCGAATGCCTTTACGACAAAAGCCTTTCCCTCTTTGAAAAATCTCCTGATATCCGCCTCATACTGTGGAGCCACCTTAACCATCTCATCAATTATCTCATTCTCAGGAATTACACCACGGTCCAGCTCAACCCAGACAGGGTTTTCGTATGTTGCATGGGCTAAAGCTGCTATTTTATTTTCTTCAATGCCAATCTCACGCATTGCCTCGTCCGGCTGGAACCTGACAAGCACGTTTCCTATGTCAAATACTATGTTTTTAATCATTTATTTTTTCTCCTACAACCCTGCATCTCTTCCTGCAAAAAGCAATGCCATATGCTAAAATATTGCACCTGCCCTCATCGCGCAGAGCCTCATCATATCTCTTCTCCTTAATCTGCGTCATAGCCGCCTCACACGCTGCATCAAGATTTTTCATCTCTTTTGCATATTTCACTTCAATAATGATGCCTGCATCCGGATCCTCCGGCTTGATTAAAATATCACTGAAACCGTCTCCCGACTCACGATTTGACTTAATAAGCCAGCCCGGATTGCTTCCGCGAAGCAGACCGAGGAGCAGACCATGATAGAAGTTCTCTTTCATATCATCAGAAGCCTTTGTATCAAGTATACTTATCATGCGGCTCATAACGATGTTAAGCTGTCTTGCAATCTGCTTCTCTTCTTTATCGAGGATAGCTCTAGATAAAAGCTTCATGGTATCATCATCTTTTGCAACAACAGCCTTGAACCACTCCTGAATCTGGAGAACAAACACTTCACGCACCTCTTTATTTGGAATCACCAGCTTGTAGGCATAGCTCTCACTGTCAGGCAGCCTGACCTCACCAGCCGTAGTCAGGTAGCCTGTTGTAAAAAGTACGCTCCACAGATTGTCTATAGTATTATCAATCTCATCATAAGTCAAGTCAAGGCGGAGCTGTTTCTCAACAAAACCACCTGCCACGAGCTTTTCTATCTCATCTCTCGTGGTCTGGTCTGCCTTGTCTACAAAGCGCTTAACCATGTCATTGCCACTGCTGTTAATCCAGAATGCACTCGGCCTGGCTGATGTGTCAAAAACCAGCTTCTTGGCAAAATTGATTACATCCCACGGACAATAAATGTCGGTATTACCGAAATGATAGCCATCATACCACTCCTTTACATCAGGGTAACGCTCAGCCCTGTCATAATCCTTAAGCAGCTTCCTGACCTCATCATCAGTAAAACCAAACTGTTCATCATGGGCGATATCTACAATGGAATTGATTTCAAAATTGTTGAGACCTGTAAAAATACTCTCCTTGGATACACGAAGACAGCCTGTGAGTACGGCAAACTGCAGAAACTCATTAGTCTTGAGTTCCTTTCCAAAGAGTCCTCTGATAAGTGAAACCATCTCTTTATAGTAACCATTCTGGAATGCCTTATCCAGAGGGACGTCGTACTCATCTATAAGGATAACTGCCTTCTGACCATAGTGTATAAACAATAACTGCGACAGACTCTGCAGGCTTGATACAAGAAGCTGCTCATCCATCGTATATTTGCCATCACACAGCGAAATGATAGCCCTATACCTGTCCTTATCGTTTTCTGAAAGAGCCTCACTATGCTCCAGAAACTTAAATTTTTCTGCTTCCCTCCCAATGAGCTCAGTAATCATATATCTTGCATCATCAAATGAACGTCCCTCAGCACTCTTGAGTGACAGAAAAATAACCGGGTACTTTCCCATATATTTGTCACAAAGCTCTTTGTTGCCTGAAATATATAAGCCATCAAACAATGACTCATCCGTGCCAACCTCAAAAAAACTTTTTAGCATGCTCATATTGAGAGTCTTTCCAAAACGCCTCGGGCGTGTAAAAAGGGTGACCTCTCCACCGGTTTCAACCAATTGCTCTATGAGCTTTGTCTTGTCAATATAATAAAAGTTGTTCCTTCTGATTTTTTCAAAACTATCAATTCCTACCGGCAGTTTTAAAGTACTCACCATATGAACCTCCACAAAACATATCAATCCGCTATACTTAGTTATAGTATAGCGGATTGAGGGGCAAAATACAATTATTATTACCGTTCTGTGTTCCTTAGTTCTTCCTTTGATTTTGCCATCAGTATCATTTTCTCAAACGACTGTGCAAACCTCTCATCATCTTCCTCTGTGCGCTTTTTCGGTCCTTTGATATGATTCTTATGTGAGCTTCGTCTACTAATATTTGCATTTTTTCCAGCCTCTTCAAACAAACGAGAGTATTTATCCAGATACCTGAACACCTAATCACTCTCTATTCACAAATTTATCCCATGGTGTGCGCACCTCAATAAGGTTTCCGGACGGATCATAAAATCTTACAAGCTTCTGTCCTCCGTCGAGTTCTGTCAGTGCTGTAGCATATCTGACCTCATACCTCCCTGACTCCAGCTTTTTAACTACACCTTCGATATCATTATCTTCAAAATACAGTTCCGTCATATTGTTATATGGAATAGTCTGTATCTGCATGCTTTCCTTCCATATTCCGGCATCCTGCAATACCAGGCCCTCCGACATTATTACATTACCTTCCTGTCTCGAAATCACATTAAGACCAAACAGTTCGTTATAGAAGTGGATTGACTCTTCGATATTGTCCACTACTATTAATATGTTCTTTAGCTTCATATGACCACCCCATTACAATGGTCCACCTCTGCTTGTGTCAAGTAAAGACCAAAAAAATTTATTTTCAAGAACTATCAAAAAACGATAGTTCTTGAAAGCTTTCTTGTATAAAGTATATCATTTAACCTGTAAAAAATCATCCACATTCCACTCAAATTGAATGTTGCCGTCATCATACATTGTGATACGCTTTACAACCTGACGAATAAGATCCAAGTCAAATGTCTCCATTTTGGACAACAACTCTGCAGGTTCTTCATCAATAACGAGCTTTTGTTTATCACTTTCAGACCTCTTATAACCATATGGAGCCTGCGGTCCTATAAACTTACCAGCCTTTGCTAATGTCGTTCTTGCACTTCGTACCTTTTTTGATGCGTCTCTGCTATACATCATATTTATAACATTTTTTACCGCAACCTCCATTCCTCCTGTTGCTCCTGTAAAATTATTACTGTCATAATTATCATTTACTGATATATACCTTACTTTTAGCACCGGAAATACAAACTCCAGATATCTTCCAACTTCCAGATAATCTCTACCCAGACGGCTATAATCTTTTGTAATAATAACTTGTATATTGCCTTCTTTGACCTGTGTCATCATTTCTTCAAATGCTTCTCTGTCAAACCTTGTTCCGCTTATACCATCATCAATATATTCTCTAACAGTATAAGTTGAAAGAACTGCGTCAGATTTGATATATTCCATAATAAGATTTCTCTGGTTGGTAATACTATTACTTTCATCTTTTGGGTGACTGCTTTTGTTCCCAGCACTAGCACCGAAAATGTCATATAAGTATACTCCAATCATGAAACCAACTTACCTTTGGCAGGTTTGACTTATTAAAGAGTGAACTTCATGGATTCAGGTTTAATATAAAAAATCCCCGAAAGATAATTTTCTTCATTTGATTTTTTTATTTGAGTCTTACATTTTAGATACAAATTCATATCTTTTAATTCATATTGATAAATTATTTTATCTGATAAAATATAGATAACATTCTCATTAATCGTCATTTGCTCTACATCATGTCCAAGTTCTATATTATTTAACTCTTTGGTTTCTAAGTTATATATAGATATACTTCCACCTTCTCTTTTTACCAAGTCAAAGTGAGAAACGATAAGTATGTTATCCCATACGGCCAAATCTAGTGGATAATATTGATCAAATGAAATTGTTTCTATCGTCTTGTCATTTATCGAATATATGCAAACGGTATTACATGGATGATCACCAGAATCTACTGAGTTTGAAAACAATATGTTGTTGTCGAAAAGAATTGCTTTATAATGAGTACCTCCATAATTTGTAATATCAATTTTCTCATCAAAACTCAGTTCTTCAGCATCATAAATGTAAATGTAAGAATTCATCTCTTTTCCGTATTTTGTAGTAGCAAATGCAAATAACATATCTTTACTACACAATAGCTTGCTTACATAAACACCTTCAATTTTCTCACTTACGACTTGATTATTTTCTTTACTACATTTATTAATGTACGAATCACCGTTTAACGTATTGCAAGTATAAATATTTTTATCATTAACACAAATACTATTCATTGCCAACTGATTGATTTCATAGATTTTTTGATTCCCACTTTTCAACTCAATTTTCAGAACCTTTTTTTCATCCTTAACATTAGTTTTTCCTTGAGGAATCAAATATAGTTCATCTTCATAAATTACTGGATTATAAAAAATACTTCCTAATGAAGCGTATTCCAATGGAAGCGTAGCTGTTTTTTCTAAATTTTGATTATAAAAGTAAATTCTACTTTTTTTACTATTACCACTTGTTTCAATAACTCCAACAGATGAAGTTGTTAGATCTATATTCGCACTCTCTCTATGCGTACATCCAGTAAATCCTAGAAACACTATTGCACAAATTGTAAAAAATTTTTTTTTCATACACATACCTCATCTAAAATATCAGCCTGGAAAATTTGAGAAACATTAATTTATACACAAATTTTCCAGGCCGAGGTGTATTACTTAACGAGACTACTTCTTTAATTTTTTTAAATAAATCTTCTGGCATTTGTACAAAACTTTCCCCTATATATGATGATAATGTTTCAGTATCAACCCAAACCTCTGTATCTGTACCAATAAACTTAACACACATATCACAATCTTCCTTTGTAATATGAGTATTTGATGGCTCCCAGTTTTGACGGCACAAACGAATTATTTGTTCAATTTCATCTGGATTGGATACAATATATTCATTATCATTAAATATAATCTCTATTCTTGTTGCTTTATCAAACATACCATATCCTTCTCCACCTTTTACCTTTATTTTGCTACTATTTTCATTCATATTCACTATTAAAAAAAGTATAATTATCGTGGATATAAACACTAACATTGTAATATACGACTTGCGTTTTACAACAGATTTATTACCCAATATCAACACCCCCATCTGTATAACTCGAATTAATATTTATTCCAACATTTCCCCATCCATCATTTACTGTATAGGTTCCAGAATTATAAGATGTAAAATTATAACCCGTTACAACAACCCAATGTTCTCCATATCGTGGATGAGATGTCAATCCTAATATGCATGGATAATTTTTACCAATAATTGTTCTAATTCTATCTCCCCAACTATATGTATTTGCAGTTACTGTAGTTGGTTTATAGTATTGCTTAATATACAACGATAATCCTCTTTTTAACTCAATGTAATTAGTACTTGTTCCCATTCTTGCAAATATTATTAAGAAACTTATAAATTTATGCTTTTTAAACATAATGATTCCTCCTTCACCACAAAAGTCAATTTTTTCTGATGTAGCACACTTACAATAAGATAATTATATTATCTTTGTCATAAACCATCGGAAACACCTCATTTCCTTATTTCCTTGCGTTTTTTTAATGTTTATTCATAGAATATAGTCAATCCAACAAATTAGTTTAAAGTGGTTATTATCTTTCTATTTCAAATTTTTCTTATTATACTTATAATAATACAGTATATTTAATGATTTACAAACACAAATTAAGTTTAGTATAAAGTTTTTATATATATTTCAACTGTCAAATATACTTTTAATAATAATTAACTCACTTTATATACACCACTTACAACTTTTTCTGTTCCTACGGCAGAAACATTATTTTTACTAGTACTTTAAATACTCGCATTGGAGTCAGCTCATTCAATCAGATTCCTGTACCAGCATTTTCTTGCCGTGATAACAGAAAAATCCCTGAATACTTTTTATCATGCCTGCTCTTATGCCAAAGCTGATTATTCAGGATTTATATTTGAAAATGTATCAAAGTTGTTTGATCATGCAGCGCATAATGGCTGTAATTATCTTAATGGACACTGTTTTGTAAGTCTGATGTTATGTGTGCCCGTGTGGAATCGTGATAAAATATCATATCTTGCGGTGCCGTTAGGATACCGCATGTGGCAGAAAAAAGAATCAAAGCTTGAGCTTGCTGCATCCATGGTACGTCAGGTCATGCCTGAATTTTCATCACAGAAAAATGTTATCATACTTTGTGACAGCTGGTATACAAAGCAGAATCTTGTATCCATTGTCGAAGAGTATCCAAACCTTGATCTCATTGGAAATGCCAGAGCAGATTCTGTCATTTATGATCTTGCTCCTGCACCAACAGGAAGGAAAGGCAGACCTGCAAAACACGGAAAACGTTTATCAGCGAATGATGATTTCACACTGTCAGATGAAAAAATCAATGGCTATTATATTGGTCCTGAATCCGTGAAGTTCATTGCACCATAACAGGTAAATTGCTTGATTTTACGATGGATTTATTAAAATTTGGTTTAGGTGTCAAAAGTACCCATCTACCATAATCCTCACAAATGTTGTATAATTAGGACAGATCAATCGTGAGGTGTACCGACATGTCCTTTAAAATAAACGAGTATCAACAGATTACGCTTAATGACAGTTTTATAAATCTCTCTCCAAGAACACAGAAGATTATCATGAATTCCTGGTGTAAAGATTTTGCTGATATTGTGTTCCCGGCAATCAACGAAGAACGCTTCGCTGTTCTTTATAGCAGCAACAATGCTTCGCGGCCAAATACTCCGATCAATTTCATCATTGGAAGTCTTATGTTGAAAGAAAACAATGGACTTACTGACGATGAACTGGTGGAATCCATCTGCTGTGATGTGCGCTACCAGTATGCCCTGCATACCACACATCTTGCGGAACAGCCAGTCAGTGACCGGACATTCAGCCGTTTTAGAGAACGGCTTTATAACTATGAAATGGAGACTGGGGCAAATCTTCTTGAGGAAGAAATGCTGCATCTTGCGGATGTCTATGCAAGATACATGAATCTTCATTCAAACGTAAAGCGCATGGATAGCATGATGATTGCTTCCAGATGCAAGCGCATGTCACGTTTGGAAATCATCTATCAGACCACAGCAAATGCTGTCAACCTGATTCATCGGCTTGGGCACGACGAACTGATCAGTTCAGAATTTCACCACTATCTTGATGCTGATGACCATAATCAGATGATCCATTACTGTAAAACAGAAGATGTGTCACCGCGTTTGGAAAAAGTCCTCCAGGAAGCGCAGGCTGTAAAAAACCTTATGTCTGACGAAATCTGGTATAGCTTTTCAGAGTACCAGCTTCTGCTGCGGGTTCTCAAAGAGCAAGGATCAGTTGATGAAGAAGGAAATCTTCATGCCTGTGATAAAAAGGAAGTCAGTTCCTCGAGTCTGCAGAATCCATCTGACCCTGATGCGACCTACCGGAGCAAAGCAGGAAAGTCTCACAAAGGCTATGTCGGTAATGTAGTAGAAACCGTCGGCGAAGCTGGAGACAGCCTTATTATCGGTATGAGTTTTGAAGAGAATACTCACAGCGACAGTGCTTTTTGCAAAGAACATCTGGAAAACAGACCTGATAACGCAGAGTCGGAGATCATGATCACCGATGGTGCATATGGAAGTCAGAAAAACCAGATGCTTGCAGAAAGCAAAAACACTGAGCTGGTAACAACTGCTCTTACCGGAAAAACAGTTGATAAGTTCTATGCCGGATTCCAATTTTCAGAAGATGGAACAAAGATGCTTAACTGTCCAATGGGATATGCTCCGCTTAAAACAACGTATTATCCTAAAACAGGCATGTGCCGTGCGCTTTTTGCAAAAGACTGTTGTGAGAACTGTCCACATAAAAACGATTGCAAATGCAAACCCCAGAAAAAGAACTATGCTGTTCATGCTTCAGCAAGCATGGCATCCAGAGCAAGGTATCTGGAAAAGTTATCCACTGAAAAGTACATAGAACTGACCCGTCTGCGTAATGCAATAGAGGGGATCCCTTCTGTACTGCACAGAAAATATCGCATTGATGAAATACCAGTGTTTGGGAAGCTGCGTTCAAGACAGTTTTTCCTGTTTAAAATCGGGGCATATAATTTTGGCAAACTTTTTCGACACACTCATGGTTTAGGGGTGGAGTCTGCCCAAAATCTGATAATTGCCTGAAAATGAGGTAAGGTGAGAGTCTGAATTAGGAACTCTGGCTCTCATAATTGCCTGTCATGTTCAAAAATTCAAGGTTCTTGCCGATGCATTGTTTAGAACATGGCTTTTGACACCTGAACCAAATTTTATCGTTTTATAAATTCACCTGCTTGGTGAAGATTTTTCTGGTATAATCTTCTTAGAAATTCACATTCAAAGGAGATTACGCTATGAAAAATATTAAAATCGAATTTACCAATGAACGAATCATTCCCGCGAGCAGCCTGGCTGTTGTAGGGGCTATCCTTGGAAAAAGCGATTTTGTTAAGCGCTGCAATCGAATGGATGTAACACCTAACCGATCACAGCATCAGATTAAAAATGGCGATATTCTCCTCACTTATATTGGTATGTTGTGCATGGGCAAGCCGGAATTCCAGGCTGTTCACGAAATGGACGATGACCGGGATTTTTATAAAACTGCGCTCGGGATTGCCTACAACATTCCGTCGGAAGAAACTCTCCGTCAAAGGATGGATGACATTGGTTCTTCCCTCCGGGAACACATCCTGGAGGAAAACGTAGAACTTTTACGTATGAATGGCATCGTTCCCTCCAAACTGCCTAACGGTTTTGTTCCGGTTGACATTGATGTCACTCCGTTTGATAATTCCAAGACCAGAAAAGAAGGGGTATCCCGTACATACAAAGGGTATGATGGATACGCTCCAATCATGGCATATATCGGAACAGAAGGTTATCTGATCAATGCCCAGCTTCGCGAAGGAAAACAGCATTGTCAATGTGACACACCCGATTTCCTGCGTGAGACAATCAGACTGCGCCGTCAGGCCACAAATGAACCGCTCCTTATCCGCCTAGATTCTGGAAATGATGCTGCTGAGAACATCGGAATCCTGCTTGAAAGCGGCTGTTACTTCATTATCAAACGTAATCTTCGCTGTGAAAGCAAGGAAGCATGGTACGAGATGGCAAAAGCCAACTCGCAGAATATCACAGTTCCACGTGACGGAAAAACCGTTTATGTGGGTAGTGACTGGAAAGAGGTCACTTATCATACGATGGAAGGAAACGATAAAACAGTTACCATCCGCACTGGCTATGAAATCATAGAACGTACCATTGATAAATACGGGCAATTTCTGCTTCCAGCCGACCTGGAAGTAAATACCTGGTGGACTAACACAGGGATGGAAGATTCTGAAGTCATCCAGAATTACCATGCACATGGTGAGTGTGAACAGTTCCACAGTGAAATCAAGACGGATATGGATGTAGAACGCCTCCCATCTGGGAGGTTTGACACCAATGAATTGGTACTCGAACTTACCATTTTGGCGTACAACATACTCCGGATGATCGGGCAGGAAACCATCGGCAGGAGAAAAACTCGCCATAAAGTCCATCGCCGCAGACTGCGTACTGTAATCAGCAACATGATCCTGATGGCAAGTCATGTCACAGAACATGCCAGACAACTGATCATGGGATTAGGGCAAAGCAATGTCTGGAGGCATACTTTCGCTGAAATATATACAGCATTTGCCCAGTTCAGTCTGTAATTCATCCACATACAAGTCGCGGTAGCAACAAACAAGGGGGTAGTATGCTGTTTTTACAGATAATCGCATGGATAATCGAACGTATTGAGTTATCCATGATTTGTTCAATGATAATGTAACTCGTTAACTGCACAAAGACTTTTGAGTTGATTTGCTTTTTAGGGAATCAACTTTATAAATCCGTGAACTTCACGGATTCAGGTTGGTGTAAGACGCGTACTGACTAATCTGTTTGGCTCAAGGGAGGTTCTCGCTTATGTTACCACATCTGAAAAAGACTCTTGCACCAGAAGACTCTTTTTCAGCACCATATTTCCGGAACAGCTGCAGATTTTCTGCGCATGGCAGGAAAAAGCACCATTGAACCAGACTGGCAGTGAGTGGTTTCAATATATCCCACTTTTTCTTTATTCATGCAGATGGAATATAGAAATAAGGTAACTGTTCAGAACCCACTTAGTTGAAAATGATATCAGGGTTCCCAGATAAAGCTTCACGGATTGCTGTATAGGCATTAATTCCATGCTTATGAGCAGTCCCGATATAGCTCATGATTGTAAGATATTCCTGTGCTCCCTCTTCACTCCGAAAACAACCGGACACTTTAGTTTTTACTTTTATCATTCTGAGGTCTCGCTCAGCCTGGTTGTTATCAAACGGAACACTGAGATTCTTTATAAATAGGCAGACTGACTCCTTGTAATTCTCTAGCCTACCGACTAAATTTAATACTTTGGTCTTTTTCTTACGACCACGCTTTTTACTCGTGGATTCCGGTAATGGATTCTCTTCATAAGCTTGTTGGATGATTTCATCATACCGTTTATCAAATTTATGAAGATAATAATAGCTGACAGCTTCTTTTTCCTGTGCTACAGCTTTATCCTTCACTTTCTTCATTTCAAGAAGAAGTGCTTTAAACTCCTTTACCCAGGTTTGTTCTGGATGGTTTTCTTCTATGCCATTCAGTTCACGCAGTAAATGGGCACAGCAGACAGCATGTATGTAATCTGTGTACTTCCAATAGGAGCTCCAACAGTCATGTACCGTGATTCCATGAAATTCCGGAAGGATTCCGGCATCATTCATATCAAGCCAGCCACGCTTTTGATTGATGCTAAGGAATGTAAATAAAGCGTCAGAGGCATTGTGAACCCACCATGTTTTACCATCAACTCTGGTGCCGGTTTCATCACATTGAATGAGGCCGAGCAGATCTTTGAGAGCATCCTGGATATCTTCAGCAGTTTCGATATCATACTCCTGAAGGAGTTGCTGAATGATATTTCGTTTTCCCTCTGTCATTACTACTTTGTGTACTGGTTTCTTTTCTCTTCTTGCCATAATTAAAGGCCTCCTATGATTTTTATTTTATCATAGAAGACCTTGCTGCTATAAGCTATTTACAGAAAAAGTTTCACACACTCAAGTATCAAATTTCAAGGTTCAGGTGTTGCTAAATTTATTCAAAAACTGTAGATTACAGCTTTGAAACATGATTATTTCATTTATTTGTGGAGTAATCCACAATAGAATAATTAACGAAGTACCTGTGGTTTGATTATCCACAGATTACAGGAAACACAATGCAAAACAGAAATATTAATTTCTCTGTTTTGTACAAATATTACTTGAATCTAATCAGGGGTTCTGAATAGTTACTCCAAATCAATTGAAACCAATATTGGATGTAATTTATCTTTTAAAATGCATCCTTCTTTTCCACCATTTAATTTAACACGAGCAAATTTAAATTCACTATTTGTCTCTCCCGTATTTCCTATACTTCCGAGTACTTCAACTGGAATATTCGTTGACAACTTTCCTATTATCGCATTAGAAACCACATCACACTCTATTGTTCCTCTTTGCCCGCCTAGACCTACCACTACACGCTCACCACGTCCAATTGCATAAATTTCTGTAAGTTCATTAACAATATACATTCTCTTCTTTATTATACTCACCGCTTCTTCTGGAATGTAACCAGCAACATCATTTTTTAAATCATACACTAAAATACAATTTACTCCACCAATAGTTCTATTATAAAAAGTACCATCAATTCCCACAACAGTTGCTCCTTGTTTGAATCTAGCCAGCGGATATTTAGTTTCAAATATTCCATCAATTCCAAATGGGAAACTTATACTTTCACTTCCTGCATCGGACCTATACTTCCTATTCACTTCAATGGCTGGATTGCAGTCATAATTCACAATAAAAACTTCAGCATCTTCTGTCACATTTTTTTTAATATCCTGCTTGAAACTATTATACGCTCCACACATCACTACCCCCATAATCAATGCCATTACAACAACATCAACTACTGCTCCTAGTTTTTCTTTTTTGATGTATGTAAACCATTTCTCTATTCCAACTAATAATTGTATAAAGATTAAAGCACATATCGGTCCCCACCAAAACGATTTATCAACATACTCTTCTGACATAATTGCAATACTAGATTGGAAAAACAATACTGACGTTACTCCTGCTACTAAATATATTGGGATATATATGCAATTTGCCCTCTCTCCTTGTTCGTCACTATAACCTAACGCTATTTTCAGTTTTTTTATGCAAATAACAATAACACCTATTGGAATCGCAAAAATACCTATAGCCCACCATATCGCTGATAAAACACTCATAATCTCATATGCAAGTCCTACCGCTCCAAATAGCATAAATACTATAACCATCAGATCAACTGTAAAAAAAATAATCATTCCAATTCCTCCTTCGTATTTCTATTGTCTTTAATATAAGTTACACCACTTTACAACTTTTTTCACAAAAAAGAAATCGTACAGGACTTTCTGATGTATAATGAATTTGCACAAAAAAATTACAAAGGAAAGTGACCCTGTACGACAAAGACATTATACAACGAAAACTCATT
>ENA-OURS01001894-OURS01001894.1-human-gut-metagenome-genome-assembly--contig:-NODE-1894-length-16170-cov-3.020602_pt1 | contig 16170 bp, 17 predicted proteins | sample MGYA00242109_ERZ509010 | MGnify/ENA primary metagenome ERZ509010 (study PRJEB26280, sample SAMEA2338774) | human gut metagenome | biome: human gut; feature: human-associated habitat; material: faeces... | reverse complement strand
TATGGTGTTTGTTATGACATATATGTTATTTAAATTAGGTATTAATTCTATGAGGTATTTTTCTGTTGAGATTCTGATGGATTTTGGAAGAATTATAGGAAAATATTGAAAATATGGCTTGAGAACAATTGAATAATAAAGTTTGCATTTGTAAATATTATTATGTATAATTAAAACATCTATTGTGGGGCGGATTATAGTTTTTACAGGGTATATCGGTGTATTGTGGAGCCGTCCATATTCAGAAGGGAGTTTTAAATACATGGCGACAAGTTTAACACAGAATTTCAGTAAGGAAGAATTCAAGAAGAATGTAATCAGTAACTGCAAGTCTCTTTACAGAAAGAATATTGAAGAGGCTAATCAGCAGGAGGTTTTTCAGGCAGTTTCGTATGCTGTTAAGGATATTATTATTGATAAATGGATTGCTACCCATAAGCAGTATGAGAAGGACGATCCTAAGATGGTTTATTATATGTCTATGGAGTTCCTTATGGGACGTGCACTTGGTAACAACATGATTAATCTCTGTGCTTATGATGAGATTAAGGAAGCTCTTGACGAGCTTGGTCTTGATATTAATGTTATCGAGGATCAGGAGCCGGATGCAGCTTTAGGTAATGGTGGTCTTGGACGTCTTGCAGCATGTTTCATGGATTCTTTAGCAACTCTTGAATATCCTGCATATGGATGTGGTATTCGTTATAAGTACGGTATGTTCAAGCAGGAGATTAAGGACGGATATCAGGTAGAGGTTCCTGATAACTGGTTAAAGGATGGCAATCCATTTGAAATTAAGAGATCTGAATACAGATATGAAGTTAAATTTGGTGGATATGTTCGTTCTTACAGAGATGAAAAGACTGGAAGAGATATGTTTGTTCAGGAAGATTACCGTTCTGTAATCGCTGTTCCATATGATATTCCTGTTCTTGGATATGGCAATAACACTGTTAACTCTCTTAGAATCTGGGACGCAGAGCCTGTTAATACATTTAACCTTAACTCTTTCGATAAGGGTGATTACCAGAAGGCTATTGAGGAGGAGAACCTTGCAAAGAATATTGTTGAGGTACTTTATCCTAATGATAACCATTATGCAGGTAAGGAGTTAAGACTTAAGCAGCAGTATTTCTTCGTATCAGCAAGTGTACAGAGAGCTGTTGACAGATATAAGTCAATGAATAATGGGGATGTTAAGAACATTTATAAGAAGGTTACTTTCCAGCTTAATGATACACATCCAACTGTAGCAGTTGCAGAGCTTATGCGTATCCTTATGGATGAGAACGGACTTGAATGGGATGAGGCATGGGATATCACAACTAAGACTGTTGCTTATACTAACCATACAATTATGGCTGAGGCGCTTGAGAAGTGGCCTATTGAGTTATTCTCAAGACTTCTTCCAAGAATTTACCAGATTGTAGAAGAGATTAACCGTCGTTTCGTAGAAGAGATTAAGGCTAAATATCCTGGAAATCAGGAGAAGGTTCGTAAGATGGCTATTATCTATGACGGACAGGTTAAGATGGCTAATCTTGCAATTGTTGCCGGATATTCTGTTAATGGTGTTGCAAAGCTCCACACAGAAATCTTAAAGAAGCAGGAGTTAAGAGATTTCTATGAGATGATGCCAGAGAAGTTTAACAATAAGACTAACGGTATTACCCAGAGAAGATTCTTAAAGCATGCTAACCCGCTTCTTTCTGACTGGATTACAGATAAGATTGGTGATGGATGGATTACAGATTTAAGCCAGCTTGATAAGCTTATGCTTTATGTTGATGATCCTAAGGCACAGCAGGATTTCATGCAGATTAAGTATAAGAATAAGGTTCGCCTTGCTAAGTATATCAAGGAACATAATGGTATTGATGTTGATCCTAATTCTATCTTCGATGTACAGGTTAAGAGACTTCATGAATATAAGAGACAGCTTCTTAATATCTTACATGTTATGTATCTGTACAATCAGATTAAGAGAAATCCTGATTATGATATGGTTCCAAGGACATTTATCTTTGGTGCCAAGGCAGCAGCAGGATACAAGATTGCTAAGCAGACAATCAAGCTTATCAATAATGTAGCTAACGTTATTAATAATGATGCTTCTATCAAGGGTAAGATTAAGGTTGTATTCATTGAGAACTACAGAGTATCTAATGGTGAGATTATATTTGCGGCAGCAGATGTAAGTGAGCAGATATCTACAGCTTCTAAGGAGGCTTCAGGTACAGGTAACATGAAGTTCATGCTTAATGGTGCAATTACTCTTGGTACTATGGATGGAGCAAATGTTGAGATTGTTAATGAAGTTGGTGCTGAAAATGCACAGATATTTGGTCTCAGCTCTGATGAAGTTATACGTTTCGAGAATGAGGGCGGATATGATCCTATGGAAATCTTTAACAATGATCAGGAAATAAGAGATGTTCTTATGGAACTTATCAATGGAAAATATTCTCCAGAGGATACAGAGATGTTCAGAGATATCTACAATTCTCTTCTTAACAATGATGGAGGCAGAAGAGCAGATACTTACTTTATTCTTAAGGACTTCCGTTCATATGCAGAGGCTCAGAGAAAGATTGATGAAAGATACAGAGATACTAACGGCTGGGCTAAGACTGTTATGACTAATACAGCCAAGGCAGGTAAGTTCTCATCAGACAGAACTATTGAAGAGTATGCTACAGAAATCTGGAAGCTTACTAAGACTCCTGTTGAGATGTAATATCGGATTTGTCAGAAGATTATTGAATATTTCCCCGCACTTTGTGTGCGGGGATTTTTACATTTAAAAACAGTATAAACTTTACGAATCTGGAAAACATATTAACATCAAAGCTTTGCGAAATGATAGGAGGATGTTAGTATGGCGAATGTAAGAACGCGAGGAACCGACAAGGTTAAAGTTGTGTCAGCGGTTATTACGCTGGCGGTTATTGTTGCGCTTGTGTTTGGGATATTTTCAGTAGCACAGAATGTTAAGAAATCTAAGAACAACAATCTTGTCAATCTGAATGAAACAGAAGGAAATGTGGCTATCAAGACAGATGATGACCCTGATATTCCAGTGGAAGAACCAACTGTTGGTGATGATGATATTATTAATGCCAACGCAAGAGCAAGCATGTCTGATGATGGTGATGGAACTGAGGATGAGGTTACGGAGCAGACAAAGGAGTCGCAGACTGAGGAACAGACTGTCAAGCCTATGACAGAAGCTGAGGTTATGGCAAATGCTATAAGTAAGTATACATTTGACCAGGGAGAGCTTATATACTGGCCTGTCAGCGGAACTGTTACGCTTGGATATAATATGGATTCTACTGTGTATTTTAAGACTCTTGGCATGTACAAATGCAGTCCTGGTATGGTAGTTGCTTCAGATGTCGGAACTAAGGTATGTGCAGCGGTATCAGGTGTAGTTGTTGATGTTGCAGAGAATACTGAAACAGGACTTACTGTAAGGGTTGCAGCAGGTAATGGATATGAGATGACAACTGGTATGCTTTCAGATGTGAATGTTAAGATTGGAGATACAGTTACAGCCGGTCAGCTTCTTGGTACCGTGGCCGAGCCAACAGCATACTATAAAGAAGAGGGCCCAGGAATATATTTTGCAATGACAAAGGACGGTATTCCTGTGAATCCTATGGATTACCTCGGCGAGTAATTGTTGACAATACGTGTAAAATCAGCACCTGCTTATGATTTTACAAGCAATGTGTGCGGAGAAACAGCCGGCAGTCTCCATTATATAAGTGGGATAACGCCTGAAAGGGCAAAGCAGGTGCTTAATATAGATAAAGGCGGCGGGAATCCGCCGCTTACATATTTTATGGGTGTGTGGTGATTACATAATCGCAACAAAGTTGTACATCAGTATGAAGTGGCAGAGGCTTCCAGCCATAACAAATACATGAAAGATTTCATGTGTTCCGAAGTTAGGGTGCTTTGTGTTAAATGCAGGCATCTTAATTGCATATATTACGCCGCCAACAGTGTAGAAGATTCCGCCGGCGAGAAGCCAGAAGAAAGCGGCTCCGGCAAGTGCTGAATATATCTGAGGAAGAGCCATAACACATGTCCAGCCCATTACAATGTAGAGAACTGAAGATATCCACTTAGGACAAGTTACCCAGAGAAGCTTGAATGCGATAGCAAGAATGGCGATTCCCCACACGATGCCAAACATAACATAGCCATATATATTATGAAGTACAATTAGGCAGACTGGAGTGTATGAGCCTGCGATAAGAACAGGAATCATGCAGTGATCAAGCCTTTTCAGCACAATATTGACATTACTTGATATATCAAATGTGTGATAAGTTGTGCTTGCTGCATATAGAAGAATCATACTTACCATAAATACAGTCATTGAAACAACAGAAACGGTTGTTCCATAAGAGGCTGCTTTAAGAATAAGTGGGAATAATCCTGCAATTGCACAGAGCATGCCGATAAAATGTGTTATCGAACTGCCAGGGTCTTTAATAATCATCTGTGCCTTTATCTTAGTGTGTATATTATCATTCTGTAAATGAAGTGCTGGTGCAAAAGTTGTCATAATAAATCCCTCCTCTTACAATGACATGTAGTATTAAAAACCACATCTTGTTGACATGATAATATAACAAATGGTTTGATAATGCAAGCATTTTATATAAAATTAATAATTATTGACATACTATATAAGTAGGAATTAAAATTTAGATACAAAAAGCAAAGAAAGGACAAACTATGTTAAATCAGTTTTCAAGAACAGAGCTTCTGTTTGGTAAAGAAGCTATGGATATATTAGAGAATTCCCGTGTCGCAGTATTTGGTGTAGGCGGCGTTGGTGGATATACAGTGGAGGCACTTGTAAGAAGCGGAGTAGGTGCGATTGATGTGATAGATGATGATAAGGTGTGTCTTACCAATCTTAACAGGCAGATTATTGCAACAAGAAAAACAATAGGACAGTATAAGACAGATGTGTGCAAAGAGAGAATTCATGATATTAATCCGAATTGTGAGGTTACTGTACACAAATGTTTTTTCCTTCCGGAGACTAAAGATCAGTTTGATTTTTCAAAATATGACTATGTAGTTGATGCGGTTGATACTGTAACAGCCAAGATAGCACTTGTAATGGCGTGTCAGGAAGCAGGAACCCCAATTATAAGTAGTATGGGTGCTGGTAATAAACTTAATCCTACAGAGTTTGAGGTTGCTGATATATATAAGACATCGGTATGCCCTCTTGCCAAAGTTATGAGAAGAGAATTAAAGAAGAGGAATGTTAAGCACCTTAAGGTCGTATACTCTAAGGAAAAGCCCGTTCGTCCTATTGAGGATATGGGAATCAGCTGTCGTACTAACTGCATATGTCCTCCGGGAGCAGCCCACAAATGTACAGAAAGACGCGATATTCCGGGTTCAACCGCATTTGTACCATCTGTTGTAGGACTTATAATTGCCAGTGAAGTTATTAAAGATATTACACATGATGCAATGGTTAAAACTCGTCATGAAAATGGTGTTGACATTGAAGGCTGATAGTGGTATTTTATATTCAACAACACATTTACACATCAAGTTAGTAGGTTAATAGGAACGCAAAAGCATATTTGCAAATGCATTCATAATAAGGAGGAAAATAAAACATGAGTAAAGTAATTAACAGTGCATTGGAACTTATTGGAAACACACCTCTTCTTAACGCAAGCCGTTACGCTAAGAATGCAGGAATTGAAGGAGTTACACTTCTTACAAAGCTTGAGTATCTTAACCCAGCCGGTTCAGTTAAGGACAGGGTTGCCCTTGCTATGATTGAGGATGCTGAGAAGAAGGGTGAGCTTAAGCCAGGAGCAATGATTATAGAGCCAACATCAGGTAATACAGGTATTGGCCTTGCTGCAGTTGCAGTTGCTAAGGGATACAGAGCAGTTCTTACTCTTCCAGATACAATGTCAGTTGAGAGAAGAAATCTTCTTAAGGCTTATGGTGCAGAGATTGTTCTTACAGAAGGCGCTAAGGGTATGAAGGGTGCTATCGCTAAGGCTGAGGAATTAAAGGAGCAGAATCCTGGTTCAGTAATCTTAGGCCAGTTCGTAAATCCAGCTAACCCAGCAGTTCATAAGGCTACAACAGGTCCTGAAATCTGGGAGCAGACAGAAGGAAAGGTTGATATATTTGTTGCAGGTGTGGGTACAGGCGGAACTGTTACAGGTGTTGGTGAATACCTTAAGTCACAGAACCCGGATGTAAAGATTGTTGCTGTAGAGCCAGCTACAAGCCCGGTTCTTTCAAAGGGAGAGGCAGGACCACATAAGATTCAGGGTATTGGTGCAGGATTTGTTCCAGATACACTTAATACTAAGATATATGATGAAGTTATCGCAATCGAGAATGAAGATGCATTCGTAGAGGGTAGAAGCTTTGCAAAGAGCGAGGGTATACTTGTTGGTATCTCTTCAGGTGCAGCACTTAAGGCAGCACAGATACTTGCAGCCCGCCCAGAGAATGCAGGAAAGACAATTGTTGCACTTCTTCCAGATTCAGGTGACAGATATCTTTCAACAGCACTTTTTAATGAACAGTAATATATATTAGAAAAAAGGCAGGGACTTGAAAATTTCAAGTCCCTGCCTTTTTTCATTAGATATTAAGTAAATCACTATAAACTTTTAAAGCACCATCTGTATCATGAGCAAGTACCTTCTTGGCAAGTACTTTACCAAGCTGAACACCTTCCTGGTCGAAGCTGTTGATGTTCCATACGAATCCCTGGAACATAATCTTGTTCTCGAAGTGGGCAAGTAAAGCACCAAGTGTCTTAGGAGTAAGCTTGTCTCCAATAATAATGCTTGAAGGTCTTCCGCCCTTGAAGTTCTTGTTAAGGTTCTCATCTGACTTTCCACATGCAAATGCGACAATCTGAGCAGCAACATTTGCACAAAGCTTCTGCTGGCTTGTGCTGTCCTGAATTGTAACATCTGTTTCTAACTGGTTGTTCTTAAATCCGATGAACTGTAATGGCACAATGTCAGTTCCTTGATGAAGAAGCTGATAGAATGAATGCTGACCGTTAGTTCCCGGTTCACCAAAGATAACTGGTCCTGTAGGATAAGTAACTGGCTCACCAAATCTGTTTACTGACTTACCGTTAGATTCCATATCAAGCTGCTGAAGATGAGCAGGGAAACGGCTTAAAGCCTGTGAATATGGAAGAACGGCTGTACAAGGATAACCTAATACATTTCTTTCGTATACACCGATAAGGGCATCTAACATCTCAGGGTTCTTGCGCATATCAGGATTAGCTGATAACTTGTCCTCCTCTGCAGCACCATCAAGGAATTCTGCAAATACTTCAGGTCCGAAAGCAAGTGATAATACTGCACCGCCAACTGATGAAGTAGAAGAGAAACGTCCACCGATATAATCGTCCATGAAAAATGCGTCTAAATAATCATCACTCTTGGCAAGTGGTGAAGTCTCGCTTGTTACGGCAATCATATGCTTAGAAGGATCAAGTCCTGCCTTCTTTAATGCATCCTTAACAAATGATTCATTAGTAAGAGTCTCAAGAGTTGTTCCTGACTTAGAAACAAGTACGAATATAGAATGTGCAACATCAGTAGAAGCAAGCACTGCGGCAGCGTCATCGGGATCAACATTGCTGATGAACTTAGCTTCCATCTTAAATGCATTGTTCTTCTTAGCCCAGTTCTCAAGTGCTATGTACATTGCACGGGGACCGAGGTCGCTTCCGCCGATACCGATCTGGACAACAGTTGTGAACTTCTCGCCGGCTGCATTAGTAATCTCACCATTATGTACCTTGTTAGCAAATTCTGCAATTCTTTCCTGCTGTGTCTTGTAAAATGTTCTCTTATCAACGCCATCAGCTTCAACTGCGTCACCTAACTGTCCTCTTGTCATGTGATGGAGAACAAGTCTCTTCTCACCAGTGTTAACAACTTCTCCGTTATATAAAGCCTTAAACTTGTCTGCAAGCTGAGCCTCATTAGCGAGCTTTTCAAGTGCAGCAAGCACATTTTCATCAACCTGCTTAGATGCGTAGTTATATGAAAGGCCGGCAGCCATAGGTATGCTGTAATTCTTAACGCGTTCTGCGCCATTATCACCAGACATAACCTCTGTAAGACAGGCTGGCTTAACATCTGCTAACTCCTTGTAAGATGAAAGTGTGTCTAAATTGTTCCATGAAACCATAATCCATATCTCCTTCTCTACAAATATTTAATTACACAATAAATCATAACAAAATTATACTATTTAAGATTGTCGAATTCAAGGAAAAGGAGAAATTAAAAAGAGGAATAAGTCCAAAAACTTATTCCTCTTAAAATTCCTTATATTATGCGATTCTATTAAGGTTACAATTAACCAAAGTATCTCTTAAGAAGTCCCTCGAATGCCTTACCATGTCTAGCCTCGTCACGAGCCATCTCATGAACTGTATCGTGGATTGCATCAAGGTTAGCAGCCTTAGCTCTCTTAGCAAGGTCAGTCTTACCTGCTGTTGCGCCGTTTTCAGCTTCAACTCTCATCTCAAGATTCTTCTTAGTGCTGTCTGTTACAACTTCGCCGAGGAGTTCAGCGAATTTAGCAGCATGCTCAGCTTCTTCCCAGGCAGCCTTCTCATAGTAAAGACCGATTTCTGGATAACCCTCTCTGTGAGCAACTCTTGCCATAGCAAGGTACATACCAACCTCTGAACATTCACCTTCAAAGTTAGCTCTTAAATCAGCAACGATATCCTCGCTTACGCCCTTAGCTACGCCAACAACGTGCTCAGCAGCCCATTCTCTTTCTCCTGTCTGTGCAGCAAACTTGCTTGCTGGTGCCTTACATACTGGACAGACGAAATCTGCTGGAAGAGATTCTCCTTCATAAACATAACCACATACTGTACATACATACTTCATAATAATAATCTCCTTTCGTTTATAAACATAACAGGCATGAGCCTGAACTCTACTTATCGGAACTTCTGAAAATGTTTCATCAGTTCGTAACTAGAATATAACAGAAATAAATCAGCTTGTCAATAAAAATAGGAATGATTACTATTTTTATTTTGCTAACTTGTAAAAACGTTAATTTTCCAAAGCACATTTTTCACACAATCCATAGAAACAGACTGAACCAGCCTCGATTTTGCCCGGAAAATGTGATGAAACATTAGCTCCGAGGTTTTCAAGGATTTCATTGTCTGATGGATTGGTAATATCAATTAAACATTTGCATCTTCTGCACTGAAAATGCAGATGCGGCTTCGTATTGGCATCGTAATGAACGAAACCGTCCTCACATGGAACAGTAACGGCTTCGCCATGCTCCACAAGAAAGGAAAGGTTTCTATAAACTGTTCCAAGACTTATGCTTGGAAAATCATTTTTGACAAATGTGTATACAACATCGGCAGTTGGGTGGTCTTTGCGTGACATAAGAAATGTTTTGATAGCGTCACGCTGACGGCTATGTTTAACAGCGCCCATAAAATCACCTCCGGATTATTATTTACTATTATCTTTAATTAAATTCATAATTTTGTCAATAGAATCCTGCTGCTCACTTTTTTCCATATTAATGATGTACTGGTGTCTGTCAGCATAAAGCTTGCGGACTGCGGCAAGTAAAGTATCCTTATTCATATCCTCCTCCGTAAGAACCATGGAATAACCATGTTCCTTGAAAGAATTGGCATTAAGAATCTGGTCGCCGCGGCTTGCATTAGCAGAAAGCGGAATCAGAAGATTAGGCTTCTTGAGAGCAAGCAGTTCGCATATGGCATTGGCACCCGCACGTGAGATAACGATAGAACTGATTGCGAAAAGGTCGCGCATCTGATCGCTTATGTACTCGAACTGGACATAGCCGGGAGTTCCATTGAGTGATTCGTCCATCTTGCCTTTTCCACATAGGTGAACAACCTGAAAATCCTTAAGAAGCTCAGGTAAAATGCTTCTTACAGCCTCATTTACATGGACAGCGCCAGTACTTCCGCCGACAACAAGAATAATAGGTTTGTCAGTTGTGAAGTTGCAAAGGTCAAGTCCGGCTGCTTTATTGCCAAGCAAAAGCTCCTGTCTGATAGGAGAACCTGTAAGAACTGCTTTTCCTTCAGGAAGATACTTGAGAGTTTCTGGAAAATTGCAGCATACTTTAGTTGCTTTTCTCATAGCAATCTTGTTGGCAAGGCCGGGTGTCATATCAGATTCGTGGATAATTACTGGAATATGACGGCTTCCGGCGGCAAGAACAACAGGTACAGACACGAAGCCTCCCTTAGAAAATACGATATCAGGTTTGATTTTTTTCATAAGTCTCTTAGCCTGAAAAAGTCCATGAAGCACACGGAATGGATCAGACAGATTCTTAAGACTTCTGTATCTTCTTAATTTGCCGGATGAAATACCATAATAAGGAATTCCAAGATCTTCAATAAGAGTTTTTTCAATACCGGTATAAGAGCCGATATAGAAAACCTCGTAGCCGGCTTCCTTAAGGCTTGGAAGCAGGGCAATATTAGGTGTTACATGTCCGGCAGTACCACCACCGGTAAGTACTATTTTTTTCATAGGTCATTCTCCTGAAAATATAATAAAATGTCCGATTTGTTCAAATGTATCATTACATTTTGTGAGCAAATCTTTCCTTAAAGCTGCAATGCATACAGAGCGGTTCGACCGCAGTCTTTTTCTTGAATCCCTCCATAAATGCGACGCTTCGTGGGCGTGAAAGGATTTCCTCAAGTGTTGAATCAAGAATATTGCCAAGAGCCATCACTCCATTACCGTCAAGACAGCACGGAACGACAGTGCCGTCACACAGAATAGCCATATGCTGGCGGAGTCCCTGACAGAATCCGCGCTCATTGCAATAAGTGCTGTTCACATCAGGCCATTCAAACGGAGACTGAACATTTATATAAAGATGTCTCTTGATTGTGCAGTTCTTCTCACCAAACAGAAAAGGCTCTTTCTTAGTATTCCAGAGTCTTAGTGAAATCTCAGTGTCAGTCTTATCAAGAAGCGTTTCGCAGGATTCAAAAAGGTTATGAATATAAGAATCCATGTCAATGCAGTCGTTATCGTCAGCACTGTGAAGCGACACATTAATCTGATGCACAGGATACTCCAGTAAAACAGGAAGCTTCTCTTTAATAAGAGTGGCATTGGTAGTAAGATTTACTGTCATATCAGCGTCCTGACATATCTTAAGAATTTCACCAAGCTGTGGATGCAGAAGCGGCTCACCTTTAACATGAAGATAAATGTAATTAGTATAATGTCCGATTCTTTCAATCACTGTGCGAAATTCGTCCACACTCATAAAATGTGGTTTTCTCAGAGTTTCCTGACAGAAAGAACAGTGCAGGTTGCAGCTGCTTGTTATCTCGACATAAACTCTTTTAAATCGCGCGACACTATTCATTATCTTTCTTATATTCCTTTAAGGCTTTAGCAAGCTGGTCAGGACATGATGTGTCCTTATAGCCACATTTGATACCGTCCATTCTTTTGATAGCTTCGTCAATGTCCATGCCCTCGATAAGAGCAGCAACGCCCTGAGTATTGCCGGCACATCCGCCAGTGAAATGCACATTAACAACCTTTCCATCAACAACATCAAAATCTATCGCGCGTGAACATACGCCTGAAGTCTTAAATTTCATAAAAATCTCCTTACATATCTTACTTGTATTTATATTCGCGTGATGTGTTTTGTATATGAGAAAATATTTGATGAAGTGAAAGCGGAGCACTTTAGAGTCGCCGGCACTTAGCAAGCTGTAAGCAGATATCGCAGATATATGCTTATAGCGAGCTTAGTATCGTTGCGAACGATAAGTAGCGCAAGCGTGCTACGCGTTACTTTATCAAATATTTTCTTTTGGCATACATTTTGCAAATATTAATTACAGTATAACACTTTTACAGGATATGAAAAAGCATAAGTTGTTTTATTGCAAATGTTCAATTATAATGTATGCAGTTTGAAATGGATATATTAAGGAGGCTAAAATCCTCTCCTCGCCAAGGGGCTCGGATTTTGCTTCGCAAAACAAGGAGGATTTATGATAGGCATTATTGGCGCAATGGACGAAGAAGTAGAACAGCTTGTTGAGGTAATGGAGATTACCCGCGAGGAAACTAAGGCATGCATGACATTTAAAGCAGGAAAGCTTGCAGGGAAAGATGTTGTTATTGTAAGAAGCGGAATCGGTAAAGTTAATGCAGCGGCATGCACACAGATTCTTGTCGATGACTTCAAAGCAGACTACATTATTAATACGGGAATCGCTGGTTCACTTAAGGCAGAGATTGATATTGCAGATGTTGTTATTTCATCAGATGTTCTTCATCATGACATGGATGCGACAGGATTTGGATATCCTTTAGGACAGATTCCAAGAATGGATACACTTTCATTTGCAGCAGACGAAAGACTTATTAAACTTGCTGGCGAGGCTTGTAAAAATGCAGTTCCGGAAATCGGAGTACATGTCGGCAGAGTTGTAAGCGGCGACCAGTTCATATCAGACAAGGCTGTTAAGGAGAGAATCAGCAGCAATTTCGATGGCTTCTGTACAGAGATGGAGGGAGCGGCGATAGCACAGGTTTCTTACCTTAATAAAGTTCCATTTGTAATATTAAGAACTATATCAGATAAGGCTGATGACAGCGCAACAATGGATTACCCAACATTTGAAAAGCTTGCAATTGCTAACAATGTCAAGGTTATGAAGGAACTTGTTGCAAATATTTAATCAGACGGTGGTTCGACAATATCTGCTTTAATTAAGATGTATAATGCGGTAGTATTCAATGTCTTTTGGGAGGTTTATATGCAGACTGTATTAATAGCAATCAGAAATTATGCAGATGATGACAGCGGAAATGTCGATATACATAGCAGGCTGACTGTAAAACCATTTAAGAAAATGAAAGGTGCAGGACGACTTTTTTTACTAAAAAATGTAGACAGGGAACTTGTGAAACTAAATAAACAGTACAGGGAAATTATTAAAAATGTACGATAATTATGCAAAAATGTGCAGAAACGGAGGATTATTATGAAGATACTTATGTTGGAAACTATGACATACGGAGATGATATTTCGCTTGAGCAGTTTAACAGGCTTGGCGAAGTTGTGACATACAGCTTAAGTTCTTATGAGGAAGCTGTTGTAAGAATGAAAGAGCATAATCCTGATGTTGTTATTATTAATAAAACTAACATGAACGCAGAGTGCATGGCAGCTGCGCCTAATCTTAAGATGGTGGCAGAGGCAGCTACAGGCTACAACAATATCGATACAGAATATGCCAAAGCGCATGGAATAAGAGTCGCCAATGTTGCCGGATATTCAACACAGTCAGTTATACAGCACACATTTGCACTTGCATTCTATCTTATCGAGAAGATGAGATATTATGATGACTTCGTAAAGAGCGGTGAGTATGCCGAGTGGCCTTGCTTCTCACATTTTGCAAATGTGTTTCATGAACTGGCAGGAAAGACATGGGGAATTGTCGGACTTGGAAATATAGGAAGAGGCGTTGCTAAGATTGCAGCAGACTTTGGCTGTAATGTAATATACTATTCAGCAAGCGGTCACAGCTATGATGTGTCATACGAAAGATATGAGCTTGATGAATTTTTGAAGAAATCGGACATCGTGTCAATTCATGCACCGCTTAACAAATATACAGAAAATCTGTTTAATTATGAGACACTTAAGAAGATGAAGAGCAGCGCAGTTCTTCTGAATCTTGGACGTGGCCCGATTGTTAATGACGCAGACCTTGTAAAAGCGCTTAATGAAGGCGTGATTGCAGCGGCAGGACTTGATGTAATAACTACTGAGCCAGTTGCTAAGGACAATCCTCTTCTTACAATTAAGGACAGCAACAAGCTTATCGTTACCCCTCATGTTGCATGGGCGACATACGAGGCGAGAACCCGCCTGATGGACGAGATATATCTTAATATCAAGGCATTTATGGCTGGGGAAGAGCGAAATGTTATTGTTTAATGTATGGTAATAAATATATGTGAAATTATAGTGAAAATGCGGATTCCGGTTGGAGTCCGCATTTTCACTATAATTAGATGTTAAAAAGAAGAATACTTTTTTAAAACGCAATATATCAAATGAGATTGATATTCTTCGCATGAAATTGATATATTGCGGATGAAAGTTGATATTCTTCGCGCAAAAAGTCAATGTATTTCTAATCTTCCTCAATAACCTCAATTTCCATATAAGCAAATTCGATATCTTCAACAAAGTTATCTTTAGTGAAGCGTACTTTCGAGTGGCGCTGGAATTCTGAAACATTGGAATCGAGCCAGATTGGCTCGGCAAGGTCGAATTCATAGCATGCGTCATGAATAGCAGCGAATATTTTGCGGGTTCTGTTTAAATCAGAATCCGCATTTTTAATTACAGTGTCTTTGATAAGATGCCCTCTGTCGTCAAAGAGTTTACACCACATTCTAAACATATCAGAAATCCTCACTATCTATCAGTATTGTGAATGGGCCGTCGTTTTCAAGGCTGACCTTCATATCAGCACCGAATCTGCCGGTTTCAACTTTAGGAACACGTTCACGGCACATTACCACAAATTTTTCATAAAGGGCGTTAGCCATATCAGGTGCGCCGGCATTGGTAAAGCTTGGGCGGTTGCCTTTGCGGCAGTCCGCATAAAGTGTAAACTGGCTTACAATAAGCAGCTCGCCACTGACATCTGCCAGTGACAGATTGGTTTTTCCCTGTTCATCTTCAAAAATACGAAGTCCTAACATTTTCTTTACCATCTTGTCAGCCACTTCTTTTGTATCATCATTGCTGACTCCGATTAAAACCATAAATCCTTTCCCGATTTTTCCAAGGCTCTCTCCGTCTACCTTTACTTCACTTTCTAACACTCTCTGAATTACGAATCTCATTTTCTCTCTCCTGTCTTTTGTATTTACATAATCCTTTTATGCCTGCCCATTTTTTAATTTTTCTCTCTTGTCCGGAAGCTGTGCAAGTATAATTGCCACAAACATCAACACACAGCCTATTCCTTCTCTCGCTGACAGTGTTTCTCCTAATATTATCCAGCCGGAAAGTACGGAAAAACAAGATTCCATACTTAAAAGCAGTGATGCGATCGCCGGATTCGCATGCTTCTGTCCGAGGATCTGTAATGTATATGCCACCCCACAGGACATGACTCCCGCATATAAAATCGGCATCTAATATATTTCCAATTTGCGGCGTTTCTGTCAGGAACATAAACGGCAGTGATGCAATTCCACACACAAAGAACTGGATACATGACATTTTCACACCATCTACTTTTGGTGAATAATAATCAATCACCAGAATATGTACTGCAAAAACCAATGCACAGGCAAAAATCATAATGTCGCCCTTGCCAATTGAAAATCCTTCTTTAATACATAAGAAATACAGCCCTATCAGTGCCAGAAATACTGACATCCACACTTTCCAACCTGCTGCTTTCTTTAGAAATATCCCAAGAACCGGAACAAACACAATATAAAAAGCGGTAATAAATCCCGCCTTTCCTGCTGTTGTGTACTGAATCCCCATCTGTTGGAGGCTGCTTGCTGCAAATAAAAGCAGACCACAGGCAATTCCTCCCTGAATCAGATCTTTTCTTGTTCCGTCCACTTCCGGCTTCCCATTCATCTTTTCCAACAACCAGATACACGGCAAAAGCGTCACTCCTCCAATAAAGCTTCGCACTCCGTTAAATGTAAATGGTTCAAGAAAGTCCATTCCTACGCTTTGTGCAACAAATGCGGTTCCCCAAATCAGAGAAGTCAGTAACAACATAACTGCATTCTTTGGTTTCATTTCTCTTCCTCCTTGCGCAATTCAAATTATTATAGCATATTTTCTATAAATATTGCATAAATTCTTCTATTGACCTTTTCGTATTTTATTTATCTCTTCAATAATAACCTCGACATTCTTGTTTCAATGTCTTATTTCCATTATTATCTGACATTATAATTTTATTTTTATTATTTTCAATTTTTATATTGACATTTTCATTATTAAGTGATATATTATAGTCAAACAAAAGAAGAAATTAAAAATAAAAAAACTAGAAA
>ENA-OURS01001871-OURS01001871.1-human-gut-metagenome-genome-assembly--contig:-NODE-1871-length-16303-cov-5.499385_pt1 | contig 16303 bp, 12 predicted proteins | sample MGYA00242109_ERZ509010 | MGnify/ENA primary metagenome ERZ509010 (study PRJEB26280, sample SAMEA2338774) | human gut metagenome | biome: human gut; feature: human-associated habitat; material: faeces... | reverse complement strand
AAAAGACAATTTCATTTCGAAAATTGCCTATATACAATAAAAAGCCTATGTCCTTACGAAAAGGTATAGGCTTTTGTCAACAATCTGAAAGGGTGATTATCTCACCCTTTTCATTTCGCTAATTTTTCTTTTAATAGTTCCATAGTGATTGGTTTTGCGATATGTCCATCCATACCTGCTTTTAGGCATTCTTGAATATCACTTTCAAATGCATTGGCACTCATCGCAAGAATATGTACGCTTTTCGCATCGCTTCTTGGTAAGGCACGTATTTCTTTTGTTGCCTCTAATCCATCTTTAACTGGCATCATAATATCCATAAAAATATAATCAAAAGTGTAAAGCTTAGATTTTTTGAATTGATCAAGGGCTTCTTGTCCATTTCGAGCAGTCGATACATCAAGCCCTAGATCTTGTAACAAATGGGTTTGGATCTATTTGTAAAGGAAGAATTATCCTAAAGGTTGTACCAACATTTTCTTTACTTTCCATTTGTATCGTACCATGCACCTTTCTAAGGGCATTATACTCGATTGTAAAACGAAAAAAAGAGCTGATCGGGTAAATCAGCTCAAGAAATAGGAAACGCTGGATAAGCGGTAAAAGGGTAATTTGATTATCCAGCATAGCCTAGTATATCACTATGAATTGAAAATGCAAGGAGATTGAACATATTTTCTGTATCACTAGTTTTTAATATTGATTTGTATTATACTTGAGATAGATTCCGTATCGGAATTTATTTTTTTTGGAGGAAATATGAAAATTATTGTAGTTGGCGATGGGAAAGTTGGCTTTGCGATTGCGAAACAATTGAATCAAGAAGGTCATGATATTACAGTGGTTGAAAATAAAGCGAATGTATTATCAAGTACAATGAATCAACTAGATATTGTTGGTGTGCAAGGGAATGGGGCTAGTTTAGACACATTATTAGAAGCACGTGTACCTTCGAGTGATTTGTTGATTGCGGCTACATCAACGGATGAAGTGAATATTATTTGTTGTTTATTGGCAAAAAAATTGGGGGCTAGACATACCATTGCTCGTATTCGTAATCCAGAATACAATAATACAGTTCGTTTGATTAAAGATGAATTGGGATTGAGTATGAGTATCAATCCAGAGCAGGCGGCGGCTCGTGAAATTTTGCGTGCAATTCGTTTCTCAAATTCCATTAAAGTATCGTCTTTTGCGAAGGGAAGAATTGAACTTGCTGAAGTTAAGGTAACAGAAAATTCCCCACTTATAAATATGCGTGTGGTTGATATCAATCGTCGTTTTAAGACAGAAGTCTTGTTTGTGACGATTTTGCGTGATGGTGAAGTCATCATTCCAAATGGAAATACGGTGATTTATGAAAATGACCGTCTTACATTAACGGGTTCAACAACGCAATTAGAGCGTTTCTTTATTAAGATTGGTATTTTAAGTGATCGTACAGTCAATGAGGTTATGATTGTTGGTGGTGGTCGTATCACATATTATTTGACGAGCATGTTACTTGAATTGGGTATGGCCGTTAAAATTATTGAGTTGAATAAAGAGAAGTGTATCAACTTGGTTGAAAAATTCCCACAGGCAACAGTGATTCATGGAGATGGAACGGATCATGAATTATTATTGAGTGAATCATTAGAGGAAATGGATGCCTTTATCGCTCTTACAGATAATGATGAGGAGAATGTCATTATTTCGATGTTTGCCCAAAGTCATGGTGTTACGCATGTGCTTCCTAAGGTAAATCGTGTTTCTTTAGGTTTCTTGTTGGAAAAGTTGGGTCTTGAAAATTCAATTACGCCTAAGTTTATTACCGCAAACCAAATTGTGCAGTATGTTCGTGCTATGCAGAATACGGTTGGATCAAACGTTGAATCTTTGATTAAGCTAGTGGATGACAAGGTAGAGGCTTTAGAATTTAGAGTGCGTGACAATTGTCGTTTTATTGATGTGCCAATTAAGGATTTAAATATTCGTAAGGGTATTATCATTGCGTATGTAACACATAAAGGTGTTTCTAAGGTGGCAACTGGGGATATGCGTATTCAACTATCGGATACGGTTATTATTATTAGTAAGGTTGCAGGGTTGAGGGATATCAATGATTTACTATCTTAAGCATAATATACATAAACTCAATTGGACTATGATTGGTAACGTATTGGGTATGGTGCTTATTGCGCAAGCCTGTTTAATGGTGTTGCCGGTCATTGTGGATTTGATTTATCAAGAAGGATTATATGATTCTTACTTGATTGTGATTGGGATTTGTTTGGTTTTAGGCTATGGTTTAATGCGTAAAAAGGCGAGAACGAATTCTTATTTTGCCAAAGACGGAATGCTTGCGGTAGGTCTTGCCTGGATTGTTGTTTCTTTCTTTGGTGGATTACCATTCTATTTGTCGGGTGAAATTCCTTCTTTTGTGGATTGTTTCTTTGAGGCTGTATCTGGATTTACAACGACAGGTTCAAGTATTTTAACGGAAGTTGAGAATTTGAAGCATGCCACACTCTTCTGGCGTAGCTTTACACACTGGATTGGTGGTATGGGTATCTTGGTTTTCATTTTGGCCTTACTTCCAAAGTCAAATGATCGTGATATGCATATCATGCGTGCGGAAGCGCCTGGTCCTACCATTGGTAAATTAGTACCTCGTATGCGTCAGTCCGCTATGATTTTATATACCATGTATATGGGATTGACTGTCATTCAGGTCATTTTACTTTTGATTGGCAAGATGCCATTGTTTGATGCGTTATGTAATACGTTTGGTACGGCGGGTACCGGTGGTTTTGCGATTAAAAACACGAGTATTGGTGCCTACAACAATGCGTATTATGAAGTGATCATTACGATTTTCATGATTTTATTTGGTGTGAACTTTAATATGTACTACTTTTTATTAATCAAAGATTTCAAACAGGTCTTTAAAAATGAAGAGTTGCGTACATATTTAGGTATTATTTTATTCTCAATTACTTGTATCACATTGAATATTTTATCCATGTATAATTTTGATGTATTCAAATCCATTCGTTTGGCTAGTTTTCAAGTGGGTTCAATTATAACGACAACGGGATATTCGAGTTGTGATTATAGTGTCTGGCCACAATTTAGTAAGATGATCCTCTTCTTATTAACAGTCTGTGGGGCGAGTGCTGGTTCGACTGGTGGTGGTGTGAAGGTCAGTCGTCTTTTGATTATTGTAAAGAAAATCAAATTGGATATTCAAAAGTTACTGCATCCACAAAAAGTAGAAGCCATCACAATGGATGGTAAAGTAGTGGATACAGAAGTAGTCAATCAGATCATGGCGTATTTTTGTAGTTTCATTATTATTGTCGGTGTCTTGTTGTTCTTGGTTTCATTCAATAACTTTGATTTTGAGACAACGGTAACATCGGTAATGACTTGTATTGGTAATGTAGGTCCAGGATTTAGCCTTTGTGGTCCAATGGGAAACTTTTCCATGTTCTCGGATTTTTCGAAGATTGTCTTATCTTTTGCGATGTTGATTGGTCGTTTGGAAATCTATCCAATTATCATTTTCTTGGCTCCAATTTTAAATATTCGTAGTGTATCTAAGAATATTCATAGTCGTAAAAAGCGTAGAAGCAATTAAGGTACTTTATGTACCTTTTTTATTTGCACTTTTTAGTACAATTTGTACTTTTTAATTGAGTGTAAACGCATACATCTAACTTAAACGTAATTTATGTTACTATATAGTCAAATTAGTTTACTTTTATTTAATAGGAATATAACCATAGTTTTTAGTGGATTGAAATAGGGTTGAGAGTTTGATAGAGTTAGTACTATTAGGGGAATGGCTATGAAGATAATAGATAATGATTTGACAATTCAAGAAGTGTGTGGGCGTATTGGTGGATATCATCGGTGTTCATTGGAGGATGGATATCCCTTTTTATATGTGAGTTTAAAATTTCAAGAGATTTTTGGTTGGTCAAAAGAAGAGATTGAAACTCGATTTGATAATAAATTAATGAATATGGTGCATCCAGAGGATAGAGAGATAGATGTATTCAATTCTGTTTTTCGTTTGTTAGGAAAAGATGGATATCACTATGTAAGTGAGAGTGTAGAGAAAGAGGGAAATTCTATACTGCATGGACATATTTCGGATGTGACAGAATTTATTCGGGAAAAGGAACAGAATAATATTTTATCAGCACTGACTATGGATTATACTTCTTTAGTGCTTTGTGACTTGAAACAAGATACGGTTGAGGTTATTAAGCAGGATGCGAGTTGTGCTGAAATGAATTGGCATAGTTATAGTGAAAGTTTAAATTATTTCTATGATAATGTACTGATGAAGGATTCTTGTCCAAATTATATGGAAATTTTATCAAATGCTTCTTTAATGCGTACATTAAAGGAACAGGGTTCATTCGAATGGCATTTTCAAATTGTTCCGGATGAGAATGGAATTTCGAATTTAGGGGCAAGGGCAGTATTTCTATATGAGGATTTGAATCATTTTAAGATTATAATGGGTTTTCGTCCAATTGATGAAATTGTAAAGAGGGAAAAAGTATTAGAACTTCAAAGAGAGATTATTGAGGGTCTTGGTAAAGAATATTTTTCCGTATTATTGTTGGAGTTGGATAGTGGTCAAATCTTTTCCTATCGTGAAGTGGGTGAGAATGGTAAGCGTATTGCGGATTTTTGTCGTAAATATGAAAATCAGTGGTGTGCATTATTGCCGGCTTATGCCGATGAGATTGTGACGGATGAAAGTCGTGAAAATTTCTTAGATCAGCTTTCGTTAGATGCGTTATGTTCAAATCAAGATGATTTTTCAATGACTTATGAATTTAAAATGGGTGATCGTATTCTTTATCATCAGACACGTATTGCGTATGTTTATAAAAAGGATCGTAGTCGTGTGGCGGTGATTGGTACAAGAAACATTGATGATTTGATCAAGAAGGAACGTATGCAGGAGGCGAAATTAAAAGAGGCATATATTGTGGCGGAAGAGGCGAATAAGGCGAAAACGGATTTCTTAAACAATATGTCGCATGATATTCGTACGCCTATGAATGTGATTCTTGGCTACAATGAGTTGATGAAGCAGTACTTGACAGATCCAATCCTAGTAGATTATCAAAATAAGATAGAACAGAGTGGTAAGCTATTACTTTCAATCATAAATAATGTGCTGGATATGGCGCGTATTGAGAGTGGTAAGATGGTTGTCGAAGAAAGAGCCGAGCAAATCGGGCTTGTAGTCGAAGAAATCGAGAACGTATTCGAGTCGAGTGCACAAGAAAAGAATATCGTATTTACAACAAGTGTGGATGTTGATCATGCACATGTGTTGTGGGATGGTTTTAAGATTCGTGAAATCTTAATGAATCTAGTGGGAAATGCGTTTAAGTATACGCCTGATGGTGGTCATATTGCGATTGATGTGAAGGAACTGAATTGTACAAGATCGGGTTATGTTAGAATTCAAACGCAAGTTAAAGATACGGGTGTTGGTATGAGTGAAGACTATCTTCCAACTTTATTTGATTCTTTTTCTAGAGAATACAATACAACGATTGGAAAAGTGTCGGGTACAGGTCTAGGTATGGCGATTGTCAAGAATCTTGTGGATATGATGGATGGAGATATTTGTGTAAAGAGTAAGCTGGGTGAGGGGACTTGTTTCACTCTTACTTTTGAGAATAGAATAGCGGATGCGAATTCTGTAGAATTGAATCAAGAATTAGATGTTCTGGATGAAAAATCCATCTTAGAAGGCAAGCATGTATTACTCGTGGAAGATAATGAATTAAATGCCGAGATTGCGATGGCCATACTTGAACAGAGTGGTTTAATATTAGATCGTGTTGAGGATGGTTTAGCTTGTGTAAATCGGTTGTCTGAAGTGGATGCAGATTTGTATGATTTGATTTTGATGGATATTCAAATGCCAAATATGAATGGGTATGAGGCGACTAGAAGAATTCGTCAATTTGAGAATGTAAAAAAGGCAAGTATTCCAATTCTAGCTATGACGGCCAATGCGTTTGAGGAAGATAAGAAAATGGCAATGGAAGCAGGTATGAATGGGCATATTTCTAAGCCAATTGATGTGAATGTATTGGAAAAGCAGATCATAAACATATTCAAAAAAGTGTCTTAATTGACACTTTTTTCTATACAAGGTAACTATTTGCGGTTTATAATGTGGGTAGTTCGATGCAAAGGAGTGGTAATATATATGAGATTTTTTGATTACATTGATACTATCGAAAAGCCTACAATTGAGAATATTCGAGTTATATATAAGGCTGTAAATGAGAAGTATGATGATCTCATAGACATGGCACTGGAGCCGAATAGTAAGAATTATAAAAAGTGGGTTCAGAATATGGAGTGTTTAAAAAAGTCTGAAAACATGATGATTGATTGTATTGGCAAAAAGCAGATTACAGATACAGAGTGGTTAGAACTTATGTATAATATTTATCGTTATCAAGTTAAATATGGTGGTTTAAAATACCTTACAATTGAATTATAGGAAAGAACAGAATTCGTAATGAATTCTGTTTTTCTTTTGTACATTTTAACAATTCTGTTGCACTTTTTAATCGAGTTTATTTCGGGGGGGACACATATATAACCAAAAAGTAAAATATGTAAGTAAATACTTATGATATACAATATTTAACACAAAATAAATATAACCATTGTAATTTAGGTATTTGAAAAATGATTGTAAGGCGCGTAATATGTAGATTACCAAAAGTTAGTGAATCTTAAAATGCTTGATAGGTAAGGGATATTTGATGTATTTATGAATACATTATTAATAATTTATGCAATAATTTTTTACTAAAGTAGTTTACAAGTTGACAAGGTTGACTTTTTTTTACTAGTTTGAAGTAAGCGCTACCAATAAATATAGAGGTTAGATATGGAGAAGAAAGATTTAAAGCATTTGAGTCGTAGTGAGTTGGTGGATGTCATTTGCGAGATGAAAAAGGATACTACAAATTCAAATGATTTAACAATGGAAGAAATAGAATCGGAGCAGAAGCGATTAAAGGATAGGGCTGTATATCGTAAAACTTTAAAGGGGACGATTGGTATATTGGTTGTAGTAGCTGCCATTTCTGTTTTAGTAGCTACTTTATGGATGCCCGTACTATCTATTTATGGCTATAGTATGTCTCCTACTTTAGAACAGGGTCAGTATGTTGTTTCTGTAAAGAATACAGAATTAAAGTCGGGAGATATTGTAGCTTTTTGGCAGGGAAATAAGTTGTTGGTAAAACGTGTTATTGCCAGTCCTGGTCAATGGGTAGATATTGATGTGAATGGCAATGTGAGTGTGGATGGTAAAGCATTGGATGAAAAGTATCTTAATGAAAAAGCTTTAGGAAATTGTGATATTGATCTTCCGCACCAGGTGTCTGAATCGCATTGGTTTTTAATGGGTGATAATAGGGATACTTCTATAGATTCTAGAAGTAGAGCAATTGGAGATATTTCGAAAGAACAAATAGAGGGGCAGATTATTTTTAGAATTTGGCCTTTTGATCAAATAGGAAGTGTAAAGTAGGTGAGAGAGTATGGTTTCGGAATATATAAAAAAACTACTTAAGGATAAAGCAAGGTTAAAGAAATGGAAAAGGATTACTTTAGCCCTTTCTTGCGTGGTTGTTTTTTGCGTGGTTTATGCACTAACTCTTCCTGCCATTACTTTAGAGGGTAAAACCATTTGTGGAATGGAAGAACATACTCATACTGAAGAGTGTTATCAAGATGACAAGTTAATTTGTGATAAAGAAGAACATCAACATACTGAAGATTGTTACGAAAAGGAAGAAGAACAGCCTGTAGAAGAAGAGAATACACAAGAGGATACAACAGAGTCTAGTGATGAAGTAGAAACAGTAGCAGAACCAGAAGATAATAAACAAGATGAGAGTAATGAAGAACAACAACAGGAATCAACTCAAGTTACTTCAGAAGGTTTTGATTTAACTAGTGATGCAAATAAAATCAGTTCTATCGATTGGTATTATATAAAAGATGGTCATGAAACTAAGATTGATGTGGCTGGTAATACAGAAATTCCTGGTGATGCTTCAATAAAAATAAGTGTTAGTTATCAAGGGATACAGATTGACTATTTAAAAACAAATTACAATCGTACATTATTATTTGATTTACCAGGTATTCTTAGAAATGCAGTAGCACAAGGCAGTGTTATGTCAGGATCAACGAAAGTTGGCGATGTAACTGTAGATAATAGAAAAGTAAAGGTTCAATTTAATGAAGATTATTTAAATGGCTTAATAAGCGTCGGAAAGACAACAATTGATGGTGATTTCTATGTTACTGGAGAGGCTAATTTAAGCAATGTACCAGATGAAGGGACAAAAACGATTAACATAGCAGGAAAAGATTACATTTTAAATTTTGGTGAGAATCCAATTGCACATTATGGAAAAGTAGATGTAAAAAAATCTTGCGAAAAAATAGATTCAAAAAGTGATTATATTAAATATACAATTACAGTAACTGCCGGTGAGGATGGTTGTCCAGATGTAAAGGTGGTTGATACTTTTTCAGCTTATTCTGATTTGGTAAGCTATATAAATATAAATAAGACAAACACAAATCTTAAAGGTAAAGATGAAGTGAATCAACTAGATCCTTATGAAATTGTTGAACCAGGCAAAGCTCATGGAAGTATTTATCTAGGTGCAACTTCAAGTGATAGTAATCCTATACCTTCAGAAAATACAAAAAAAGATGATGAAACTGGAAGTCTTGTTTGGGATATAGGTACAATGGCATCAAAAGAAACACGTACTTTAACTTATTTTGCGAAGTTAAAAGATGGTGTTGCGTTGAATGGTAAAACTATCAATAATCAAGCTGTTGTATATTCAAAATCTATTAAACGAGTTTATAGTGATAATGAGTTTACTCCAAATATAAAATATGACATGAGTAAAGAAAGAGTAGGCTCCGTTGTTAGACAAGATGATGGATCCTATAAGATAGACTATAAATTGTATTTTAAATTGAATGAAAATAATAGTGATTATCCTGTTAAAGACTTAGTTTTTTGGGATTGTTTAAATTATGAAGATGCTTTTTCTACAGATTCAAATATATTAAAGTATGTAAAATATGATTCTAATAGTTTCAATCTTTCTGTACAGAAAAAGGGGGATTCGAATTACTCTGAAGTTGATAAATCAAATTATGTTGTTCAATGGTCAAATGACCGACAAAATTATGTAACAGAATGGAATGGTACAGATAATCCAACTTGTTTCAAACTTGCAGGTAAAGAGGGTAATCCTATAATTGTAAACCCTGGTGATTCATATTATGTGACATATAGTTTGATAGTAAAGCCTAAAGCTTTTGCGGAAGTAAAAAAAGATAGTATTGATATAAAGAACAGATTTTTGTTGTCAGCTTCAAATGTTGAAAAACAGTTTGGAGATGCGTTTGATCGAGTGTGGTGTACAGAACAAATCAATACTTATAAATGGGATGAGAAGTCGGTTGAAAGTGCAACAACTAAAGATACTACTATAGAAATGACTGGAAACAAGTATATAAAAGATAATGATAAGTATATAGTTGATAATTCGTCTGAGAATACATTTCAAGTACCTAAAGGTAGTTATCCATACACAGTAATGGTAAATGATACATTAGGTGATTGGGATGCGACAAATGTACAAATGACTGATAAATTAAATTCGAATAAGATGCAGTATGTTGGTTATGTAAAAATTGAAGCTTTAGAAGAAACAAAAAAGGCAAATAATTTAAGCTCGACGGGAGATAGGAATGCGCATATAAATACTCTAGATAGAAAATATAAACCAAAAGAAGTAAAATGGGTAAGGATTGATGGAGAAACAGGCTTTACGTTAAAGCCAAGTGATTTAGGCTGGAACAATAATAAATATGCATATAGATTTACTTATTATGCAAAACCAGTAAATCAAGATAGTTATGGCAGTACAAAAGTAACAAATACATTTACTTTAACTGGTAATGTTGTTGGAAGAGATGGTATACCGTTTAAAATTTCAGATATAGCTTCAAATAAGGAAGTTGCAATTTCAGGTAATTATAAGATGAATGTAAAAAAATCATCTTGGTATTATGAAAGTCCGAAAGTGGATAGTGGAAATTGGGCAAAAGGAAAAATTTATTGGGTTGTAGAAGTTAGTGGAACTGCAATAAAAAAAGATACTATCTTTAAAGATACTATATCAAAAGATAAGACAGATTCTTACTTGTATGATGATTCGTTAGCAGGTATTTACATAGGTAAATTACCGGATGATAAATCAATAACAAGTTTTAAAGATTTGGAAGAGTTAAAGACTACAAGTGGTTTAGTTGATGTAAAAGGCGAGTTCTCTAATCTTAAGGTTACAAATAATTCTGAGTTAAGTATTACCGCAAATAAGAATATAGAACTTAAAGATAAAAAGTTGTATATGATTATTGCCACAGAACCTTCTTCATTGCCAACAGATTATAGAGACTACAATGAATATGAAAATCAAATTAGTACAAATGATGATGGTGAAAATGATATTAGTTGGGGTTCAGCAACAAAAACACTGTGTGGAGGTGCAGATATTCTAAAAGAGTTAGGACAAACCTTCACATATGATGGAAGTACGCTAACTAATATTGAACCAGGAAGAGATCAAGGAGATACGACAAAGATATTTAAGGATGGATTATCTGATACTGGACCTGGATTATATGCTTCTTGGGTATTTAAATTAAATTATGCTGGTGAGCTATCAGGAACATATCGTGTATTAGAAAAAATCCCTGAAGGTATGGATTTGGCGTATATACGTGTTAAATGGACCGGAACTAAGCAAGGTACAATTCTATCGAAGGAAATCACAAATCTTGGTTCTGAATGGACGATGAAACAAACGAAAGATGCTCCAACAGATAATAATGGTCGAACAGAGACAACAATATATTATGTTAACGGAAATCAGGCTCTTATTGAATTGGGTGATTTTATAGCTGGACAAGTAAGAGATGATTATTCTGTAGATGTACAGGTGGTTTGTAAAGTAAAAGATTCCGATGTGTTACATGGAATAGAAAAAACATTTACAAATGAAGTTGAATTACAAACAGCAGATGGACAAAAGATGAATAATGCGACTTCATCCGCAACTTTGAAGGGACAGAATCTTGAAAAGTCGATGACGCTTAATCAACCAGCCAATGAAAAAGTAAAATTCACAATTAAGGCGAATCCTCTTGGGCAGAAGATTTCTGCAAGTGAGGGAGCAAGATTAAAGCTTATAGATAAATTGAGTAATTCGTTGCTTTTAGATACGAAATCAATAAAGGCGGTTGATAAAAATGGTGTTGCAGTAGTTCTTAAACCTGTATTAAAAGATGACAATACGCTAGAAATTGAGATACCAAATGATAAGGCAATCACAATTACTTATGAAGCTACAGTGAATGCACCACCAGGACAAAAGGTAGATTTTTTTAATGAAGCTTATTGGGAAGGATATACTCCTTCAACTGGTGTTAAAGTTGAACAAAAAGGGTATTCATATTCGGCAGGTGGAACTGTATCTAGTGGTAATAATATCAAGTTGAATATTCTAAAAAAAGATCAATATGATTTATCCGCTTCATTATCTGGTGCAGAATTTACAATGGTTGAATGTGAGCTTTTGAATGATGGCACAATAAAACAAAAAGATGGATCTATTAAATGGGAAGGAACGACAGATACTAATGGAACTTTAAGTTTCGGTAGTGGTTCAGCAACTGATCATGTAATGCAATATAACACTATTTATAAAGTGACAGAAACTAAAGCACCAAAAGATTATGTAAAGAGTGAGCAAGAATTATACATAATGGTGCCAAGGGTTGAGTCTGGAAAAACTGATTATTCAGATTATGTTAAAACATGTATTCAGGATGATCGAATAAAAGTGCAGTATCAAGAAACATATGTTTTAACTGTATACAACCATAAAGGTGAAATTACTGTTGAAAAGAAGTTTAAAAATCCTGCTTATCACGATATGAATCCAGTAACAGGAAAATATCATTTTGGTTTATATGAAAATAAAGACGGTACAGAGAAGCTACTTCAAACAATATGGATTCAATATGATGAAGGTTCAACGGATACCAAGAGTAATAAGTTTATTAATTTAGAATTGGATAAAACTTATTTTGTTTATGAATTAGATGATCAAAACAATCCAATTAAAGATTCTGGTGTTCATGTCATTAATAGATTGGAATACATTACATCTTATAGTACTAATAATGCAGTACAAAACGGGGCGACGGTAACCGTGACAAATCAAAGCCGTGTTAAACAACTGCCTTCTACTGGTAGTTATGGAACTCTGATTTACAGAATATCAGGTGCGATGTTGGTTTTAGCAAGCTTGATAATTCTGACAAATATAAATAAAAAGAATCATTTAAATGACAAATCAAAGAATAGGAGAAAGAAATGAAACTAATTAAGAAAATTGCTGCCATTATGTTTGCGTTCATGATGGTAGTATCTATGAGTTGTAACGTAAAAGCTGATGAAGGATCATCATCATCACCAACGACAAAAGGAACAATTACAATCAATAACGCAATACCTGAACAGACTTATACTATTTATAAAATTTTAGATTTAGAGAGTTATAGCCCTAAAGTGGTGAATGGAAAAGAAACAGGTAATTTTGCATACAAACCTTCATCAGAATGGGAATCTTTTATAAAAGGAGAAAATGTTAAGGATAAATATTTTACTTTTGAGGGAGAATACGTTTCATGGAAAGAAAATGCAAATCCTGCTACTTTTGCGAAACTTGCATTAGATTACGCAAAACAAAACAGTAGTATTATTAAAACTTTTAAAGTAGAAAAAGCACCTGCTGCTAGCGCTGAACAGGCCACAACAACTGTAACTTTTAGTGTTTTAGATTTAGGTTATTATTTAGTTGATTCAAGTGTTGGTACTTTATGTAGTCTAGACACTACAAAACCAGATTCAACAATAGAAGAAAAAAATGGTATACCATCTGTGGATAAAAAAGTTAGCAGTACAGAAACTGGAAATTATGATACATCAAACACTGCTAGCATTGGAGATACGGTGTATTTTAAAACAACAATTACTGCGCAACCAGGAGCTCAAAACTATGTGCTACATGACAAAATGACATATGGTTTAACATTTAACAATAAAGTTGAAGTAAAAAAAGGGGAATCACCTGTTGCAACTTCATATTATACTTTAAAAACATCTGACTTTAATGATGACTGTACATTTGAAATAGTATTTGGACAAACATTCTGTGATGACTTACAAAAAGATGAGAAAATCACTGTTACTTATTCTGCAACATTAAATGAAAATGCAGTAATTGCTGGAGAAGGTAATAAGAATGAAACTTGGTTAAAGTATGGTGAAAATAATAATTTAGAAACAACTCATCCAACTACAGATACAAAAACATTTGAAATGAAAGTATTTAAATTCTATAAAGATAAAAATGATTCAAATACTGAAAAAGGCCTTGCTGGTGCAACTTTTAAATTAACTAAAGATTCACAGGATGCAGAGAACATAGGTTTTGTTAAAACATCTAATAAAACAGCTACGAATGATGTATATCGTGTTGCTAAAAAAGGTGAGGCAGGAACAGTCACAACAATTACTTCACCTAATTCTGGTGAATTCACAATCCAAGGCTTAGGTGCAGGTACTTACTATTTAACAGAGACTCAACAACCTGCAGGATACAATAAATTAGCTAATGCTATAAAGGTTGAGATAACTAATGATGGAAAAGTACAAGTGGAAAAACCTGAAGGGTTGACTACTGTTGACAAAGTCGAAGTAGAGAACAAAACAGGAACAGTATTACCAAATACAGGTGGTATGGGAACTACAATGATTTATTTAGTAGGTGCTGTACTTGTATTGGGTTCAGGAGTTGTATTGGCTACAAAGAGAAGAGTTAAGAATAAATAATATATTTTCGATTAATGATAGGGAGAGGGTTGTGAGATGAGGAAACATATTTCAACTATAATTGCGATACTTGTTTTTATTACGGGCCTTTCCTTATTGTTGTATCCAACAGTGAGTAATTATTGGAATTCTAAACATCAAACGGCTGTTGTGGCTAATTATTCTAAAAAGATAGAGAAGATGGATGATAAGGATAAGCAGGCAGCGATAGATTCGGCTATTTCCTATAATTCAGGGTTGGTTTCTAACAGTGGTCGTTTTACTCCTAGTGATTCAGATTTGTCTGTGTATAAGAGCCTATTAAATGCGGATGGTACGGGTATGATGGGATATATCACGATACCTGAGATTCGTTGTAAGCTAGCTATTTATCATAGTGTGGATGATTCTGTATTACAGGTGGGTGTTGGTCATTTAGAAGGGTCTTCGCTTCCTGTTGGTGGTAGTAGCACGCATTGTGTTATTTCTGGTCATAGAGGGCTTCCGAGTGCTCGTTTGTTTACGGATATTGATCGTCTTGAAAAGGGGGATTTATTTTATCTGCATGTGTATGGCAAGGTTTTGGCGTATGAGGTGGATAAGATTTCGGTTGTAGAGCCTGAAGATTATGGTCCTTTAGAGATTGAAGAAGGTAAAGATCTTTGTACGTTACTTACGTGTACGCCGTATGGTATTAATACGCAGCGTTTGATGGTTCGTGGTCATCGTGTGGTGGATAGTTTGTATGATGAATCGAATATTACTTCAGATGCAGCTCGAGTGGATACTTTAGTGGTGGCTTCTTGTGTGGGTGTTGTCTTATTGTTGGTTGGTTTTATTGTTTCGAAGATATGGAGGTTAAGAGGGCGTGAAAAAAATAATTCGTAGTGTATTGTGTATATTTCTTTTTGTTCTTGTATGTACTCCTGTTTTCGCAAGTGATTATTCGAGTTTAACAGTGACTTGTCCAGCTTCAAATATCGATGTTCGCTTATATCGTGTGGCGGATGCGGATTATAATTTGGTGGGTGCTTTTAAATCCTATTCGGTTTCAGAGGATTGGAATATTCTTGGCGATTATATTGATCGCGATAAGATTGAATGTGATGATGAAGTTAAGTCAGATTCAGATGGTAAGGCTTTATTTTCTCATTTAACTAAAGGTGTTTATTTAGTAAAGGCTTTAGATAATGTGGATTATACAATGTCGGTTTCTGTTGTTTATGTGGATAAAGATTGTGATGTTGAATTAAAGTATGAGCCTAGAGTTGAAACGACTTCTTTGCGTGTTCAAAAAGTATGGAAGGATGATGACAAGAAGAATCGTCCAAGTTCTATTGGTGTCGATTTACTTGGGGATGGTAAAATCGTGGATCATCAGGTATTAAGTAAAGAAAATCATTGGACATATGCTTGGAATGATTTGTCGGGTGATATGAGATGGAGTTGTGTTGAGACAAGTGTTCCTTCTGGATATAGTGTAAGCTCATATCGAGAAGGGGATCATATTGTGTTAAAGAATAGTTTGAATAAGGTTGTGGACTCTAAGAAATCAGAATCAAATCTTCCTTTGACAGGACAATTGTGGTGGCCTGTTCCTGTATTATTGTTTGTGGGACTAGGATGTATATGCATAAGCAAGTTTTAAAGCATATTGGCTGTATCTGCATTGTACTGGCCTTGGGACTCACTTTGTTTAATGTGTATGATACATTTCGGGCTAGAAAGAGTGAAGAAGAGATATTGGCTGCCTATAATTTAAAGAATGATTTGGATCCAGATATATGGATTGATCCAGATATGGATATGCCTGAAGTAGAACTGGATGGTTTATCTTGTATTGGAACGATTGAGATTCCTTCTTTGGACATTAAGCTTCCGGTTACGAGTGAGTTTACGTATGATTTGATGAAGCTTGCGCCTTGTCGATATTCGGGTAGTGTATATAAGGGGAATATGGTGATTGCGGCACATAATTCTTGGTTTCATTTTGGAAGAATTCATAGTTTAGATCCGGGTAGTAAGGTCGTATTTACGGATGCACTTGGAAATCAGTTTGAATATCGTGTTGCAGTGGTTGAGTCTTTAACGCCGGATAGTGTTGAGAATATGACTTCTTCGGATTATCCTTTGACTTTATTTACGTGTACTTTGGATGCGAAAAATAGAGTTACAGTTCGATGTAAATAAAAAGAGAAATCGATTTTGATTTCTCTTTTAATGTGTGCCGGGCATGGCATGAGTTCAGTTGGAGATAAACCAACCACAGGTAGT
>ENA-OURS01001852-OURS01001852.1-human-gut-metagenome-genome-assembly--contig:-NODE-1852-length-16421-cov-2.942503_pt1 | contig 16421 bp, 13 predicted proteins | sample MGYA00242109_ERZ509010 | MGnify/ENA primary metagenome ERZ509010 (study PRJEB26280, sample SAMEA2338774) | human gut metagenome | biome: human gut; feature: human-associated habitat; material: faeces... | reverse complement strand
GCATTTGTTATAGTTTACTTGTATAGAATGTTTATTGGAGATGGCAATGTGGTGGTTTTTGAACCACAGAACAATATTGTATTCCGAATCATTCGCAAACTAAACTTATAAGGGGAGGAAATATTATGTTTTGTACAAAATGTGGAAAACAGGTTCCAGATTCAACTAAGTTCTGCCCATATTGTGGAGCAAATTGTTCACCGGAGCAGGATATTGCTGGTCAGGCAAGTCAGGTATTCAACAAGGCTGAGCAGGAACTTGGAAGTGCTTTTAATGAGGTAAAGCAGAGCTTTACAGGCAACAATAATCAGAATAATAATCAGGGTTACAATGCTAATCAGAATTACAGCAATGGTTATAATAATGGCACAATCCCACCATACTCAGGTACAAGATTAAAGGATGACAGAGGTCTTGCTTCATACATAATTCTTTCAATTATCACATGTGGAATATACAGCTATTATTTCATTTACAAGATGGCACATGATGTTAATATTGCATGTGATGGAGATGGAGAGAATACATCAGGGCTTGTTGCATTTGTTCTTTTATCACTCATAACATGTGGTATATATGCATGGTTCTGGTACTATAATCTTGGTAACAGACTTGCAGCTAACGGACCTCGTTATGGACTTTCAATCCAGGAGAATGGTACAACTGTTCTTTTATGGCAGATATTTGGTGCTTTTATCTGTGGAATTGGACCATTTGTTGCAATGCATATTCTTATCAAGAATTCTAATAAGATATGTAATGCTTACAACAGAGCACATGGTTTAATGTAATCTGTTAATAATTAAAATGTTAATCCTGCTTTCAGGTGGTTATGGCTGCCTGAGAGCAGGATTTTTCGAGAATTGCACAGACCGAAAGAATAATTGGAGATTTTACAGCGGAAGAATCGCCTAATCAGATATATATGATTACAGGAGTAAGAGGTTCAGGAAAAACTGTAATGATGACTAACATTGCGTCAGAGATTATATAAAAAACAGATTATATTAATAACACCTTATTTCCTGAATTCCCTCGGAGAAACACCATATTTTTCTTTGAATTTTCTATTAAAGTAAGATATATTATCAAAACCACAATCCGAAGCCACTATAATAACCGGCTGGGTTGTGGTTTTTAATATTCTTGCAGCAATAATAAGCCGGTAGTCGTTTAAGTAAGTGATAAAAGATGTGCCGGTGCAGTTCTTAAAAAACTTCATAAAATGCGACTGGCTGAAATGACACCACTGCGCAATCTCTTCAATGGATATTGCACGCGCGAAGTTCTTTTCAATATAATTAAGTACCAGTTTCAGCTTATCCATCTTATCATCAGACAAGTGTACAGGCATATCCGTATGCGTGTAAAAATGTGCATTAAGCTCAAAAAAGAAATTAAAAAGACATGCACGGATTTTCAGCCTGTACCCGTCAGGGAAATACTTGCATATATTATCAGCTTCATCAATATAATGAATTAAATCAGAATAGTGTGGCGCAGTTTTACTGATAACAGGAGGGCAATACCCATTAAAGCCGGCAATTCCGTTAAAAAAGCTTACGGTATCATAATCACACTGCCTGCTAACAAGCATATCAAGATTAAAAAGAATATTTTCGTATTCGCATGAATCACTTTCGTTCTGGATGATAGAATGGATATGTCCAGGCATGACAACAACAATATCTCCAGCATTTACAACAGAATACTCAAGGTCAACGCTTACGATCATGCATCCCTTCTTGATGTATATAAGCTCCATCTCATTATGCCAGTGAAGCGGAACTTCCGCAAAATCAAGAGGGATAGAGCATGGGTAAGTGTTATATAAAAAATCTGAATCAAAATGAGACTTGGTTTCTTTCAGTGGTCCGTAATCTGTTATATTCATAAGGTTCTCCTTAAATATGATAGAATAGTACAAGTTTATCCCATTATAAAGCAAGAGAATTTTTCCAGCAACCCTATAATAAAATATAAATACAAGAATGGAGGGCAACGATATGCTTAACACTATATGTTTGGAAGAATATGGAAAAGACTTGCACTTATGCAGCAACGAGGAGTGCTTTCATGCACTTATGAAGCTGGTGGCACAAAAGGGACGTGATAGAATAGTGAAAGACAATGGCAGAAAGGTATACTACATTTCTGCAGAGTTCCTTATAGGAAAGCTTTTATCCAATAATCTTATTAACTTAGGAATTTATGATGAAGTTAAGGAAGAACTTACACAGGCAGGAAAAAATCTTTCAGATATTGAAGAACTGGAAGTAGAGCCGTCACTTGGTAATGGCGGACTTGGAAGACTTGCAGCATGCTTCCTTGATTCAATTGCTAACCTTGGTCTTAATGGTGACGGAATCGGACTTAATTATCATCTTGGACTTTTTAAGCAGGTGTTTGAGAATGGGAAGCAGAAGGAAGTGCCTAATCCATGGATTGGTAAGGACAGCTGGCTTGTTCCGACAGATGTGGCATACACTATCAATTTCGGAGAAATCAGTGTAGTTTCAAGAATGTATGATATCAATGTGTACGGAGAAAGGAGAACGAATAAGCTTCATTTGTTTGATGTGGAGACAGTTGATGAGAGCATCGTAAAAGGTGACAGCATAGACTTTGATAAGTCAGATATTGCCAAGAACCTTACACTGTTTCTTTATCCTGATGACAGTGACGAACAGGGAAGGCTTCTTAGAATCTATCAGCAGTATTTCATGGTAAGCAATGGAGCAAGGCTTATATTAGATGAGTGTAGGGACAAATGCATAAACACCGGAAAAACATTTAAGAATCTGCCAGACCTTGCAGTAATCCAGATTAACGATACGCATCCGACAATGGTAATCCCGGAGCTTATAAGACTTCTTACAGAAAACGGAGACATAGATGGAAGTCCGATAACAATGGACGAAGCAATTGATATTGTATCAAAAAGCTGTGCGTATACTAATCACACAATCCTTGCCGAAGCCCTTGAAAAATGGCCTGTGGACTATCTTAACAAGGTTGTGCCACAGCTTATGCCGATTATAAAAGAACTTGACAGAAGAGTGCGCAAGAAGTACACAGACAAATCAGTGTATATAATTGACGATAATAATCTAGTTCACATGGCACACATCGATATTCATTATGGAATGAGCGTCAACGGAGTAGCAAAGCTTCATACTGAGATATTAGAGAATACAGAGCTTAATAATTTCTATAGGATATATCCGGAGAAGTTCAATAACAAAACTAACGGAATCACATTCAGAAGGTGGCTTATCCACTGTAATAACGGACTAGCGAAATACATTGAGACACTTATCGGAAGTGAATACAGACATGACGCAGAAAAGTTAAAAGACCTTTTAAAGTTTGCCGGTGATAAAAATGTTTACGATAATCTTCTTGAGATTAAGACAGACAACAAGAGAAATCTTGCAGAATACCTTAAGCAGACACAGGGAATAGAGATTAATCCACAGTCAATATACGATATACAGATAAAGCGTCTGCATGAATATAAAAGACAGCAGATGAACGCACTGTATATAATATATAAATATTTTGACATCAAGGCAGGCAACATTCCAAAGACTCCTGTTACAGTGATATTTGGCGCAAAGGCTGCACCTGCATACACAATTGCGAAGGATATAATTCATCTGATACTTACATTGAGTAAGGTTATTGAGGCCGATAAAGATGTAAGTCCTTACCTTAAGGTTGTGCTTGTCCAGAACTACAATGTAACACTGGCAGAGAAGCTGATTCCTGCATGTGATATATCAGAGCAGATATCACTTGCATCTAAAGAAGCATCAGGAACAGGCAACATGAAATTCATGCTTAACGGTGCTGTGACATTAGGAACAATGGATGGTGCTAATGTTGAGATTGCAGAGCTTGTAGGTAAAGATAATATATATACATTTGGCGCAACAAGTGATGAAGTTATTGCACATTATGAAAAATGTGACTATAACGCAAAGAAGCTTTATGAGACAGATGCTCTTATAAAAAAATGTGTAGATTTTATAATATCGGATGTTATGCTTCAGGCAGGTGATTCACATAGTCTTAACAGATTGTATAATGAGATTGTAGGAAAAGACTGGTTTATGGCATTGCTTGACTTACGAAGCTATATAGAAACCAAAGAAAAGGCTCTCACAGATTATGATGACAGATATGCGTGGGCAGAAAAAATGCTTGTTAATATTGCAAATGCCGGTTTTTTCTCATCAGACAGAACAATCCGACAGTACAATGAAGATATATGGCATCTTTAATATAACTAAATAAGTTGATAATAACTGCCCCGGAAGCTATAATCATTATAAGAGCAAAAGTTCGTGAATGAGGAAGGTTTCGGGGTAGATTTATGTATAATATACTTATAGTGGATGATGAAAAGATTGAAAGAAGCGGAATAAGAATGCTTCTTAAGAGAATGGGAATTGAGCTTGGAGTATTTGAGGCGTGCAACGGAAAGCAGGCACTGGAATATCTGACATCTGACAAGAATACAGGAATTGGACATATAGATATACTGCTTACAGATGTTAAGATGCCGTTTATGGACGGGATAGAGCTTATTAAGAATGTGATGCACAACGACATCAGTTTAAAGACAATTATATTCTCAGGTTATAACGAGTTTGAGTATGCCAAGCTGGCAGTTAAATTAGGAGTTAAAGATTATATATTAAAGCCGGTTGATCCGTCAGAATTCAGTTCGACAATTACAGGGGTTATAACAGAGCTTGACGAGGAACATAAGAAGGACGAGGACTATAACCGGCAGGCTAACTTTATAAAACAGTATTACATGTATACGCTGCTCAACTCCGGTGATGCATCAGGAATACTTGATAACGGGGATTTTCTGGCAGGGTATAACAGACTTGCGCTTATAGAATTCAATACTGATTTCTTTGGAAAATATGATACAGGTGAAGACATATTTAAAGAGATAACCGGGGAACTGGATTATCAGTACCTTAATCTAAACCCGTTACAGTCAGTTATCATATTTTCTGATAAATATTTTGTAATAAATAAAAATTTAACTATCATGCCTGCGGGAGATAATATTACCTTGAAAAATGTAGGGTTTAATTTTGTTCCTGGAAGTGAAGGTTCTGTTGTAAATGGGTTAACTATATAGAAAGACGAGACAGTTTATGTATATTGCTGTGTCCGGTTTATTCAACGATTATCATGAGCTTCCACAGGTAATGGATGCAGTTGATACACTGATGAATAATAAGTTTTATGAGACAGGAAGATATATTTTTTCTGATAATATCAGTGAAGATACACCTGTGCTTGTACAGATTGATGATGATGCACTTATGAAGCAGATGAAGCAGGATATCAAGATGAAGGATATCACATTTTTACGGATACATTTTGATGCATTGTGTAAGAAATACAGGGGGCAGTCGAACTTCTCACATATATACATCAAGTTCGTATTTTCCAATCTGTTAAAAGATTTCTATGACAATATTCCGGGTGCTGATGAGGCGGAATTTGGCAGGGAGATTGACAGACTGTATAAGTCGGAGGATTTCTCATGCATTATGGATATAGTGAATAACTATATTGATTTGTTGGAAAAGAGTTTCGGAAAAGAGCCGGCCACGTCACACCGGGAGATTGAGACCGTAAAGAATTATATACATAACCATTATGGTGAGGAGATTGGCGCACAGCAGCTTGCGGATATGGTTTATCTTGCACCAAGCTATTTAAGTTCACTTTTTAAGAAGGAAACAGGACAGAATCTGAGCAAATATATTAAACAGTACAGAATGGAGAAGGCTAAGGAACTGCTTACCGGTACGAACATGAAGATTGTGAATATAAGTGAGCAGGTGGGTTATCCAAATGTTTCATATTTTGTACAGAGCTTCAGGGAGTACTTTGGTATAAGTCCTCAGAAATTCAGGGATCAGGGAGAATTGAATTGAAAAAGATTAAGCAGAAAATCAATGATATAAGATTGCAGAACAAGCTTGTCATCATATATGTAGTGACCGGACTTATTCCCCTGATTGTGCTTTTTGTTTTTGCATACTGTCAGATGAGAAACATTCTTATGGACAGGGACTTAAAGAGCATCAAGGGGGCAATTGAACAGTCTGTTACAACGGTGGATGGGCAGATAGAGGTGTATGACAATCTGTCTAATTATATAACATTTAATGATACGCTGTCGGGAGTGCTTTCATACGATTACAAAAGCACATATGAGATGTATAACCAGATTGTCACTACATTTGACCCTATGCTTTCATCATTAAAGTATTTTCACAATGATATTAACAGGGTAACAATATATGTGGATAAAGCTATTAAACATGACACAACTATAGCTCCAATAGAAGAGATAAAAGACAGACCTTTTTATAATGCTGCTGCTGAAAGCACTAAGATACAGTGGTTTGTTGATGAAGACAGCAGGACACTTGTTTCAGCACGAAAAATGTCAACGCTTGACCAGCTAGGGATTCTTGGAATTATGTACATAGATGTTGATTATGACAGCATGATGAGTTCATATACAGGTGGTCTTGAGCAGAACTGCGGAATGGTGGTGTTTGACGCTGATGGAAAAGTTATATGCAGCAGTGACACATTTGAAAACAATAACACCAGATACAGATTAAACAGTAAGAAGCTGCTTTCACTAATCGACGGGGCAGAATGGGATAATGATACATGTGGAAATACAGAGGGTTACTCTGTAGTAAAGAAGGAAAGCTCTGTTACCGGATGGACAGTATATGTCTATGAACCAAGAAAACTTGTGCTCAGGTCAGCTAATTCAATGATTACAATGATTGTAGTTGCATTTGTGGTAGCGGTTGCAGGTGCCGCTGCGGCGAGTATATTTACAACAGGCTTCATTACAAGAAGAATTAATAAATTAAAAAACAGTATGGCAAAGGTTGAAAATGGAGACTTTGATGCGGTAATTAATACACAGGACAAAGATGAAATAGGTGACCTTATCCATAGCTTTAACAGCATGACAACCCAGATTAAGAATCTTATCACGCAGGTATATGAAGGACGTATAAGCCAGAAAGAATCAGAGATGCGGGCATTAAGGGCACAGATTAATCCGCATTTCCTCTACAATTCATTATCGCTTATCAACTGGAAAGCAATAGAATATGAGCAGGAGGATATAAGTGAGATAACACTTGCATTGTCTAACTACTACCGTACATCGCTTAATAAGGGAAAGAATATATTAAGCTTTGAGCAGGAATTAAGCAACATGCAGTCGTATCTTAAGATTCAGCAGATAATGCATGACAACTCATTTGATGTGGTGATAAATGTATCAGAGGAAGTTATGCCATGTGAATCTTTAAACCTTATACTCCAGCCATTGGTAGAAAATGCAATAGACCATGGTATAGATCTGCTGACAGACAGGAAAGGTGTAATAACAGTAGAGGCCAAGATGCAGACGGATGAAGAAGGTAAAAAGCTTGTATGTGTAATAGTGTCTGATAACGGTGTAGGAATGGACAAAGAAACTGCACAAAACTTCTTAACAGTCCAGTCAAAAGGGTATGGTGCAAGAAATGTTAATGACAGAATAAGACTTTATTACGGCGAAAGCTATCATCTGGAAGTGCAGAGCATACCTGATGAGGGAACAACAATAACAATAAAATTCCCGGCAAAACCATACAACACAAAAAACTGATATGTTTCTAAAATATCTTATATTTTAATATTAACCCCTCCTTAATATAATTAGATTATCAAAAGAGGACAGTAATCAAAGCTGTCTCGGATAATTATTAAGGAGGGTTTTTTTATGAAGTTTAAGAGATTAGCGGCTGCAGTGATGGCAGCAACAATGTGTGGGTCACTTTTTGTGGGTTGTGGCAATGCTAAAAAGGATGACACAGCAGCAGGCGAGGAAAAAATCACAGCTACAATCAAGGTATGGGGCTGTGCAGAAGATCAGGCAGATGAGAACGGCAAATGGCTTCAGACAATGTGTGACCAGTTTAATTCAGAGCATCCTGACTGGGATTTAACATTTGAATACGGTGTATGCTCAGAGCAGGACGCAGGAAAGATAGTTCCACAGGATCCAGAGAATTCAGGAGATGTATACTTCTTTGCTAACGACCAGCTTCAGACACTTGTTGATGCTAACGCTATTGCAAAGCTTGGTGGAGAGACAGCAGATTATGTTAAGAAGACTAACTCAGATGCAATTGTGGATTCAGTATCAGTAGATGGGGCTGTATACGGAGTACCATTCACAACTAATACATGGTTTATGTACTATGACAAGAGCAAATTCACAGACAGTGATGTAAAGAGCCTTGATAAGATGCTTGAGAAGAATAAGGTAGCTTTCAATATTACAGAGGGCTGGTATATGTCATCATTCTTCCTTGCTAATGGATGTACATATTTTGGAAAGGACGGAAAAGATAATTCAGCAGGTGTTGATATCTCAGGAGATAAGGGAACACAGGCAACACAGGCAATGGTTTCACTTGTAAATAATCCTAACTTTGTCAATGACCTTCAGGGCGTTGGTATCGCTGGCTTAAGAGATGGTTCAGTTGGAGCTTACTTCTCAGGATCATGGGATTATAAGAGTGTTAAAGAGATTCTTGGAGACAATTTTGGAGCAGTTTCACTTCCTACAGTAAAGATTGGTGGAAAAGACAAGCAGATGTTAGCATTTGCAGGTTCTAAGGCAATCGCAGTTAATCCTAACTGCAAGTATCAGCAGGTAGCAGTTGCACTTGCAAAGTATCTTGGAAGCAAGGATGCACAGAAGAAGCACTATGAATTAAGAGGTGTTATTCCTTGTAATACAGAGCTTCTTGCAACTGATGAAGTAAAGAAGGATGCACTTGTAACAGCACAGAATGATACATTTAACAAGACATCAGTAATCCAGCCAACAGTAACAGGCATGAATGATTACTGGGCACCTGCACAGAACTTTGCTAAGGCAATCGTAAATGGTGAAATAACAGCAGATAATGCAGCAGCTAAGACACAGGATTTCTATAAGCAGATTAATACATCAATCGCAAAATAATTGATAGGGATTAAATGCTGAAAGGAGTGGCGCATAATGGCAGTTAAGTTCACTGAATCATTTAGAAAAGGAAATATATTTACGAAGTTAAGCATTCTGATTCCAGGATTTGGTAATCTTGTTGGAAAGCAGATTATAAAGGGAATTATGTATATAGCTATAGAAGCAGCCTTTGTATGCTTTATGATTATGAATGGAATTAACTGCCTTGCGATGCTTCCAGGTCTTGGAAGCAGACCGCAGCAGGAGGTCTGGAATGAGAAGCTTGGAATATATGAGTATGTTGCAGGTGATAATTCACTTCTTATACTTCTGTATGGAATAGCAACAATATTCATTATTATAGCTTATATAATAGTTGCAGCTAGTGCTGTAAAAAGCTCATATAAGCTGGAGCTGTTAAAGGAAAAAGGAAAGCATATAAACACATTTGCAGAAGACGTGAAGTCGCTGTTTAATGAGAATCTTCATAAGCTGCTGCTTACACTCCCGGTATCAGGTGTGCTTATATTCACAATACTTCCGCTTATTTTCATGATAAGCATGGCATTCACTAATTATAGTAAGGTTGACAGCCATCTGGTGCTTTTCGACTGGGTAGGACTTGAGAATTTCAAGCAGATATTCGATTCAGGAAGCATGATAGGACAGTCTTTCTGGTCAGTATTTGGCTGGACTATAGTGTGGGCAATATTTGCAACATTTCTTAATTACATATTCGGAATACTTGTTGCACTGCTTATCAACAGAAAAGGTACGAAATTCAAGGCTTTCTGGAGATTTATATTTATACTTTCAATCGCAATTCCACAGTTTGTTTCACTTCTTATTGTCAGAAGCATGCTGGCACAGGATGGAATTGTAAATGTTGTTTTAAAGAATGCAGGATGGATAACAAAATCACTGCCATTCTTTACAAATGCGACTTGGGCAAGAATCACAGTAATCGTGGTAAATCTGTGGATAGGTATTCCATATACTATTCTGCAGGTTACAGGTATATTACAGAATATACCTATGGAGTTGTATGAGGCAGCAGATGTAGATGGAGCTAATGGATTTGTCAAGTTTTTTAAGATAACAATGCCATATATGTTATTTGTAACGGCACCATATCTTATCACTACATTTACTGCTAATATTAACAACTTTAACATTGTTTATCTGCTGACTAAGGGAGATCCGGTTATGGCAGGTGCAACAGCAGGAAAGACAGACCTTCTGGTAACATGGCTGTACAAGATGACAATAGATTATCAGTATTATAATCTTGGTGCTGTTATCGGTATTATGACATTCATATTCTTAGCAATTGGTTCACTGCTTGTATACAGAAGAACGAAAGCGTATAAAGATGAGGAGGGATTCCAGTGAAAAAGAAAAAGACTATTAAAAATATACTGGCACATACAGTGCTTACAATATTAGCGATAGTGTGGGTAAGTCCTCTTTTCTGGATACTCCTCACAAGCTTCAGGGCTCAGAAGGGTGCTTATACAAGCTCCTTCTTCCCAAAGCAGTATTCACTTGATAATTATGTAAAGCTTTTTACAGATACAGGAATACTTAATTTTCCACGAATGTTTACCAATACATTGATAGTAGCAGTATTCTCATGTATTATATCAACTTTTTTTGTACTGTCAGTGGCTTACTGTATGTCACGGCTTAAGTTTAAGATGAGAAAAGCAATGATGAATATCGCAATGATACTTGGACTTTTCCCTGCATTTATGGCGATGGTTGCCGTATATTATATACTTAAAGCAGTAGGACTTTCAGAAGGAGCAATGATAAGAGTTGCGCTTGTGCTTGTATATTCAGCATCATCAGGAATACAGTTTTACATTGCAAAGGGATTCTTTGATACTATCCCTAAGACAATAGATGAGGCTGCTATGATAGATGGAGCAACGAAGTGGCAGGTATTTACTAAGATAACAATACCTCTCAGTAAACCAATTATAGTGTATACAATACTTACATCATTCATAGCACCTTGGGTAGATTTCATATTTGCAAGAGTAATCTGCAGGGCAAATGCGAAGTATTATACCGTAGCAATCGGCTTATGGCAGATGCTTGAAAAGGAGTATGTTGATGTATGGTACACAAGATTTGCAGCAGGAGCAGTTCTTATATCAATTCCAATTGCAGCCTTGTTTATGATAATGCAAAGATGTTATAATGAAAGCATGACAGGTGCAGTGAAGGGTTAGATATATGAATAGATTAAAGCAAACATTAAAAAAATGTGTGGCAGTTGGTGTCACAGGAATAATGCTTATATTAGCCGGGTGTAAAAGCCCGGCTGGTTTTGCGTCTAATGATAATGAAGAATACAATGCGAGAATGGAAGAAGCGAGAACAACTCCATTCGGAGCTTACCCGGAGACTATAGAATATACACTTGGAAAGATGACAAGTGTTAATAATTCCAATATGCCGGAGAATGACACTTATACGGATAATGCGTACACACGCTATATTAAGTCTGTGATAAATGTGCAGAATGTTGATGTATTTGAAGCAAACGACAGCCAGTATGACACTAATGTTTCAATGGCAATCTCAATGGGAAGCCTTCCGGATATTATGGTTGTATCAAGTCAGGATGAGGTTGAACAGTTAGTGGAAGCAGGACTTATAGAGGACCTTACAGAAAGCTACAATAACTGTATAAGTGACAGAATCAGGAAAATGTATGAAAGCTATGGCCATTCACTTAAGGATATGGTTACATATGATGGAAAGATAATGGCACTGCCGGAGACTAATATAACAGATGGACCTAATCTTGTGTGGTTAAGAAAAGACTGGATGGATAAGCTTGGATTGTCAGAGCCACACACTATTGATGATGTTGTTAATATAGTGAAGCATTTTATATCAGAAGACCCTGGAAATAATGGCGTGGATGCGTCCGGAAAACCTAATACAGTGGGGCTTGCAGTGGATACAGATGTGACAGGTGAATGTGGTTACAGCAGTGAATTTTTGCTGGATATAATATTTGCCTGCTTTGGAGCGTATCCAAAGCAGTGGATAATGAACGATGATGGTGAGATTGTATATGGTTCGGTTACAGATGAGGCAAAAGAAGCACTTTCGTATATAAACAGTCTGTATAATCAGGGGGTTATAGATAATGATTTTCTTCTGAGAACATCAACCAATATATGTGAGCTTATAGAGAATGGTCTGTGTGGCTCATTTTTTGGACCATGGTGGGCACCGAATAATCCGCTTGCTAATGCAGTAAGCAGGAATCCGGATGCAGACTGGCAGCCATATTTAATAGCAACGGATTCTGATGGAACAACGAGTTATCACAGCCAGAACCCGTGTTACAAATATGTTGTCGTAAGAAAGGGCTATGAACATCCTGAGATTGCAGCCAAGATGATAAGTGTCATGTTTGATAAGGTAAGATTTGACTGTACAGACTCAGAAGAATTCAAGAATTACTATCAGATTAATGTTGAACCTACGGCAAGACCTTTATCAATAAATGTTGATTACAATAATGCACTTTCAATATGTTACAGGAATATAGATGCTGCAATTTCAGGAAGAAAGAATCCTGACAGTCTGGAACTTCTTGAACGTTCATTTTATGATGCGTGTAGTGAGTATATCAAGAATGCTAACAAAACAAGTACGCAATGGGCAGCGTATATGTCAAGAATTAAGGCATGCAGTCTGATTACACAGGATAATATAAAGGTAGTTGATTCGCTTTATTTTAAGACCACAGACACAATGAAGAGTCATTGGTGGAGACTTAAGGCTAAAGAAAAAGAGGCATATTTAAAGATTATAAGTGGAGAAGAAGATATATCTTACTTTGATACATTTGTAAAAGAATGGAATGAACAGGGCGGTCAGACTATTACATCAGAAGTCAGTGAGAGTATGAAATAATTGGCTGTGAAAATATAGTAATATATGATACAATCTTAATTAATGTAAATATATTAACGATGGAGGTTTTATTTTGAAAGAGAGAGAAAAATTCGGCTCGCGACTCGGCTTTATCTTAGTGTCTGCTGGCTGTGCGGTGGGACTTGGTAATGTGTGGAAATTTCCATACATATGCGGGGAAAATGGTGGTGCGGCATTCGTGCTTATCTATCTTGTATTTCTTGCAATTCTTGGATTTCCTATTATGTGTGCGGAGTTCACAGTAGGACGAGGAAGCGGTAAAGGTGCTGCAAGGGCATTTGAAGAACTGGAGACTAAAGGAAGTAAATGGCATCATTTCAAATGGGTATCGATAGTAGGAAGCTACATATTAATGGCTTTCTATACTATGGTTGCAGGATGGATGCTTTATTATGCATGGCGTGAGGCAAGTGGTTCGTTAGCAGGTTTAGAGCCAGATGAGGTTTCAGGAGCATTTGGAACTATGCTTTCACAGCCTGGTACAATGACAATCTGGATGATTGTTGCAGTTTTACTTTCGTTTGGTGTATGTGTATTAGGATTACAGAAGGGCGTTGAGAAGATTACTAAGGTTATGATGGCACTTCTTCTTATCCTTATTGTGGTACTGGCAGTTCATTCACTTGTACTTCCTAATGCATCAGAAGGTGTTAAATTCTATATGGTGCCTAATCTTGATGCTATTAAATCAAGAGGTTTAGGACCGGTTATATTTGATGCCATGACACATGCATTCTTTACACTTAGTGTAGGTATTGGTGCAATGGAGATATTCGGAAGCTACTTAAAGAAAGACAGAACAATAGGTGGAGAGGCTGTTAATATCATTCTGCTTGATACATTTGTTGCTCTTATGGCAGGATTCATAATTATTCCTGCATGCTTTGCATATGGTGTTGCTCCTGGTGCCGGTCCATCACTTTTATTTATAACACTGCCTAACATATTTAATCATATGGCGGGAGGAAGAATATGGGGAACAGCATTCTTTGTATTCATGTCATTTGCAGCATTATCAACTGTAATTGCAGTGTTTGAGAACATTATTGCTTTTTATATAGACCTTAAGGGATTTTCAAGGAAAAAGGTTGTTGCAGGTAATGTTATATTCATGATACTGCTTTCACTTCCTGCTGTATTAGGCTTTAACAAGCTTGCAGCTTTCCAGCCTATTGGTCCGGGAAGTTCAATTATGGATCTGGAGGATTTCCTTGTTTCATATAATCTACTTCCTCTTGGAAGCATGATATTTGTATTATTCTGTACTAAGAAGAACGGCTGGGGCTGGGAAGGCTTTAGAAAAGAAGCTAATGAAGGAAAAGGTCCTAAGATTCCTGAATGGTTAAGATTCTATATGAGTTATATACTTCCGGCTATTATAGTAGTTGTATACCTTAAGGGTTATTATGATACATTTAAACTAAAGGGAACAGGTTATCTTGTTGGCTGGATGATATTTGCGTGTGTATTGCTTCTTGCAATATTCGGAATTGCTAATTATAAGAAGAAAGATGCGTAATCTATGACTAAGAAAGAACTTGCTTTAGAGGTTATAAGAAGATTAAAGGCAGAATATCCGGATTCGGAGTGCAGTCTTGATTACGATGATGCCTGGAAACTGCTTGTAAGCGTAAGACTTGCGGCACAATGTACTGATGCAAGAGTAAATGTTGTGGTTAAGGGGCTGTATGAGAAATATCCTGATATAGCATCACTTGCTGCAGCATCTCCAGAAGAGATTGAAAAGATTATAAGACCATGCGGACTTGGAAAAAGCAAGGCAAGGGATATATGTGCATGTATGTGTATGCTTCATGAACAGTATAACGATAAAGTTCCTGACAGCATGGAAGAATTATTAAAGCTTCCTGGAGTTGGAAGGAAGAGTGCCAATCTTATTATGGGCGATGTTTTCGGAAAGCCGGCAATTGTTACAGATACACACTGCATAAGGCTTTGTAACAGAATCGGTCTTGTAAAAGACGAGAAAGAGCCTAAGAAGGTTGAGATGGCATTGTGGAAGATAGTACCGCCAGAAGAAGGTAGTGGATTATGCCACAGGTTTGTAGACCACGGAAGAGAGGTATGTACGGCACGTACTACACCGCACTGTGAAATATGCTGCCTTAATGATATATGTAAGAAAAATGGGATAAAAGTGTGATTGAATATGTATTTTCATTGTGGTAGTATTTTATTGTTGATTATACTAATGAACAAAATGTATGGGAGGGGAAAATGGAATTAAAAGAATTAATTAAATACGCAAGAGATAACAAGTGTTCAGATCTGCATATTACTGCAGGAGAAGCGGTTGCAGTAAGAAAATATGGTGAACTTCAGCTTCTTGATATAACACCTTCGATAGAAGAAACAGAAGAGATGATATTCTCAATTCTTGGTGATGAAGATATACAGAATGTTCAGGCAGGAAAAGATATGGATGTGGCATCTACTGATGAGTCTGGTGGTCGATTAAGAATTAATATATATCATCAGAGAAGAAATCTTGCAGCGAGTATACGTCTTCTTGATTCTGTTATACCGTCGTTTGAAGAATTGGGACATTCAGGAAAACTCTTTTCTAAGCTTGTTGAGAAAAGGTCAGGTCTTATTCTTGTAACAGGTCCTACAGGAAGTGGTAAGTCTACAACACTTGCAGCTATGATTGATTATATTAACAACAATATGTCAAGACATATTATAACAGTAGAAGATCCTATAGAGTATGTATATGGATTTAAGAAATCTATGATACATCAGAGACAGGTAGGAAGAGATGTACCTGATTTTGCGACAGCACTTCGTTCAGCACTTCGTGAAGATCCTGATGTTATTCTCGTAGGAGAGATGAGAGACTATGAAACTATCAATGCGGCAATTACAGCGGCAGAAACAGGACATCTTGTATTATCAACTCTTCATACAAGAAGCGCAGCACAGACAGTTGAACGTATAATAAGTGCATGTCCGGTAGAGGCACAGTCAGCACTTACATTACAGCTTGCATCTGTATTAGCAGCTGTTGTAACCCAGACACTCGTACCTTGTGCAGAGCATGAGGGAAGAACTGCAGCTACAGAGATAATGATTAACAATACAGCAGTAGCTAATCTTATCAAAGAAAAGAAAACTAATCAGATTCAGACAGTTCTTCAGTCGAATATGCAGTCAGGTATGCATACAATGAATTATTCACTTGCTAATCTTGTTAAGACAAGGGTTATTTCAAGGGATGTTGCTCTGAAATTTTCAGAGAATCCTACTGAGCTTGCAAAAAGTATATAATGTTAATTAATAGTGTTGTATAATTTCAAAACTTTGCAAATAGTGTACAAAATACAGAACAACAAAAAATAATTTGAAATGAGTAAGTTAACAT
>ENA-OURS01001846-OURS01001846.1-human-gut-metagenome-genome-assembly--contig:-NODE-1846-length-16468-cov-3.112167_pt1 | contig 16468 bp, 16 predicted proteins | sample MGYA00242109_ERZ509010 | MGnify/ENA primary metagenome ERZ509010 (study PRJEB26280, sample SAMEA2338774) | human gut metagenome | biome: human gut; feature: human-associated habitat; material: faeces... | reverse complement strand
CCGTCGATACCCACGCAGGAATTAAACTTGTGCTCCTTGATCGCCCGAAGCACCCCTAAAATAGTGTCCAGTGCAACCGCAATCAATAAGATACGGAAAAACGAATTACCTGCAAGTAACATAATAATTTTATTCATCATATTTACCCATCCTTTCCGTTTTCAAAACATTATAAAAATATATTTCTACCGCCTTACTCTGACGGTGTACCATCAGTTAATATTCATATGCATAATCTTCCCCATCTCCATTTGCAAGCAGCTGCAGACTGCGTTTTTTTTGATCGACCACAATATAATAGCTGGTCGATATGTAAGAATAGGTCGGATGTCCATACACAGCTCTTGTTGCGATATAATGGATCCCATTCTGCCGTTTATGACAATATACGTGTGTATGGCCACATATACAGGCAATCACTGTATTGGATTTGTTTTCCGTGAAATCATACGTTACTTTCGATTCAAAGTCCGTTATGACATTAACAGCTGTTCCTTTCTCATTTCCAGCAAATGCCTCGATCAACTCTATCAGTGACTTTCCACCGTGGTTGCCTGTGACACTGCTGCATGAATATCCGGATGCCTCAGTGTCATCATCAGCGAATGTTATCAATGGATGGTGGCTGAAGAAGATCACCTGCCATCCTTCCTCATCAAACCGCAAATGGTCTGCGACAAACTGCAGCTGCTCCTGGCTGAATCCAGTTGTACCCTGTCCATTGTAATACAGCTTGTTCGTATCTTCGTCCAGCCTTGTCGGGACATCAATGGAGTTCAGCACAAAAACCCTGGTTTTTTTGTTTGGTATATCATAATAACCATAAGCCCTTTCGATCTGTCCGGGGTTACGGTTTGTCTTTTTGATATCTTTGTTCAATAGAACCTTGGTCATCTTTTCCGGATCGATATAACCATTTCGATAATCTGTGTACATCGTATTATCATCGTGGTTTCCCTTTGCGATCATCACCGGTGCATGTTCTGCCGCTTCATCAATCAGCATCCGGACTGCCTTATGGGATTCTACTGCTGTCGTTTTTGCTGTCTGAGAGCTGTTGTCCAGGTAATCCCCTCCATAAACAATAACATCCGGATCATAATCTTCCGAAATGATGTTATAACAGGTCAGATGTCTTTTTATCTTCGCAGCAACCCCTGCTGTTTCCCCTGCTGTCCTTCCTTTCGTGCAGGAAATATGCAGGTCTGTAAAAAACGGGATCAGGACACAGTTTGAATCATATACGGACTCGATCGATGCTTTTGTGATATTTAGCTCCAGTTTATCTGCCGCTGATAAATTTTCTTCGTCCAGGATATCCGTCTTTCGGCTTCCGTTTTTAAGCTCATTGATGATATCTGCCACGGCTTTTCCGGCCAGGATCACATTGATCGCCTGTAAGTCGATATAATTCCCCTGAACGGATGCCCTCACATACCATCCTACCTGCGAATCTGAAATAGTGTAAGTCTCCTTTGACGAGAGCCATCCTGTAGTCCCCTGAAACGTTTTCCGGCTGTCGTAAAAATAATAGGCAATTTTATAGCTTTCCGGAATATCTGCTATCAGCATGGTGTTCCTGGTTGCTATTTTCTTATACTCCACGTTCCTTGCATAAGAATCGTTGCTCTTATCATCGCCTGTTTCCGGATCTATCAGCCCTTTTTCGAATTCCCCTAAGAAATGGTCGCTGTACTGCAGCAGCACATTGTTCTGTACCTTTTTCAATCCCCCAACGGATTCCATCAGGCCATTGATGCTGTTTTCGTTCTTTGTGATCGCACTGCTCATCTTCTGAAGATCAACACCCTCTGCCAGATGGATGCCATTCCGATCAAGATAACCCGTGATTGCAGCATTGACCTGTTCATCCGTTGCAACCATCTGCAGTAATTGTGCAATGGCGTTACCATTCGCATCTTTGAATAATATTCCCATAACTTCCTCCTATGCACTTTCAATCTGCACTGTTTTCGCAAATGCAGCGATATCTTCCTCTGTCCATTTTCCATAGTTTCCTTTTCGGACTTTCAAGGCGAAGCCGGAATAAGTTTCTGACAGTATTTCAATGGTTCCGCTGCAGGTAATCCACTGTGTCATTTCAACCATTTTCCCATCTATATATTTATAAAGCTGATAACGATATTCGGACCCACCAAGCAACGTAATAATGGTATCCACTGGCGTTTCTATATAATCGGTTGCTATTCGCATCGACTGAGAGTCCCCTAATTTCTGGAATGTCGATCCAGCTGTTTCCAGTATCTGCCCGATCTCCCAATTTGGATCCGGATATTCGTACTGCATGACAGTAATTGTGCAGACTGTCTTATAATTTCCGCAGACAACTGTAATATCAACGTTTCCTTTTCTTCCAGTCAGTGTTACCGTTCCTTCTGTGACGCTGGCAAGTTCTTCATTGTTGCTTATCCACCGGACCTTCTGCGTGCAATCTTGTGGCTCCACAACTGCGATCAGTTCGATCTTGCCTTTTCCATATGCTTCGATAGCGGTCCGATCCAGGCTGATCCCCGTACAGATAACTTCGGATGTTTTGAACTCTTCGAGCTTCACACTTCCGATCAGCGTATCTGAGAGGTATAATCCTACTGTCTGGCCATTTACTGCCCTGAGATCCAGCTTACTGAGTACCGCCCCAATGATACTGTCCGGCGTGATGGTATCCCCTTCTTCTGTCTCCTCAAACAGTACAATGTTTTCCGGTACTTCCGGAAGTGTGGCATCCGCATATTTCTTAACAATATCCTGCACTGTATCTTCCTTCACAGTTTCCTTTAATTCTTCTTTCATGCTTCCGACATCGCTCTTTAAATCTGCCACATCGCTTTCCACATTCACAATCTTTTCTGATTCGCCCTGGATCTTCTTGACCGCAGTCACCGCTTTATCTTTTGCATCCACTGCTTCTTTTTTTGCGGCATTGGCTTCTTTTGCGGCTTCCTCTGCTGTTTTTTGAGCCGCTTCTGCAGAACCTTTTGCGGTTTCTGCCTTATCTGCTGCATCTTTCACTGCTGCAATCACCTGTTTATAGGTAATATCATCTTCTTCTGGTGTACCGTGTATTTCCGGTTTTGGTCTTGCCCAGACGTTCATGGCAATCTTATGCTCTGTCTTTCCGGAAGCAGCATCTTCCACATATATGAACGCATAGATTACATAATCATGCGACGCTCCGTTTCCATCCAGCAGTGTATCTGGGATAGGTACCTCAGTAACCCCCTCTTGCGTCACACCAATTCTGGTGACTGTTTCGCCGATCCGCTCTGTTGTCGAAAACTGAACCTCGACCGCCGCCGGGAGCTTCACGCCCTGGATCCGCAGTGTCTGTCCATAATCCCACTGCCACAGGTCACTGACTGCCTGGCAGTAATGCTGCCCTGCATCTATGATTGCTGTTATCATGTATTTCTCACCTGCTTTCTGTAATTGATTGTTACGAAAATGTCAGCTTCAATGCCGCATGCACACCACATGGTGCATTGTTGACTGCGTTGGTTGTATTCGGCATCGTTGCGGCAATAGATACCATATTACGGTTGACAACGCCCCGGTAGGACGATGCCGCTACCAGCGTGGATGCATTGCCACCATAAATATAATTCCCATTCTGCCGGATCTGCAGTCCGGTTGCCGATGCTATGCTAACAGAACTGCAGCCGACAATCGGTGTCGATACCGGAATGCAGAACTGCACTTCCTTGCCTGCGGATGTCACATAGCCAGCCGTGAAACATTCAATATTTATGCTGTCGCCCTTGGTCAGGATATTCATATTTCCGACTACAAACCAGTATGATCCGCTGTAGACCAGCTCCAAAACCGTGTACTGATCTATCAGCTCTGCAGGGATGTTGCTGTTCCGGTAATAGATTGGCTTCGCCCCTGTACTATTGACGTTCAGTGTTGGATTTGCAGCGGTGTTGGCATAACTGAAACGCACAAACACTCTTGCACCAGCTGCCAGCTTAAAGTTCGACAGGCTGACCGTCTTTGCGGCGGTCGATCCTGTCGTATAACACACGGCATAATGGGCAATGTCAGCCGTACCATTGAAATTAACGCCATCTATTGCCCGTGTTGTCTGGAGTTTTGTAGCTGTTCCTGCATTTCCTGTAATCGTTGTCGGTGTTCCTCCGCCATTGGCATCCACATAACTTTTCACTTTCTTCCATAACTCAGTAAGCCCCGCCTTATCTAGATATGCCATGTTCCTTCCTCCTTATATCAATTCACTTTACACGCAGATTGCATCAATTTCGGCATTGGTAAGTGCATCGACCACAAACAATCCGCCCAGTGCATCCCATGCCTTGCCGTCCCACGCCACGTTGGTACCTGCCGGGCCGTAGTCAGATGCTGCTTCCAGGTTGTATACGTCACCGGCAACCTGCCCTGTAGTCGGCAGTTTTGTTGCATCTGCCAGGGAACCCTTGTACTTATACACGCCTGTAATGTCGGATTTCTTCGCATAGATACCAGATAAATCTGTCTCTGTTGGCAAATCATTCAGTTTTGAAAACATCGCTGGAGGCATGAGACCCATATTACCAGTAGTTGCAACTGGAATAATTGCTTTTACGGTACTTCCTGCAAAAGTGAGACCAACAGATGCTTGCGTGTAATCTTCTTCAGTATAGGCCATTGTCATGGCTTCCCATGTTCCTTTACCGCTCAGAAGTTTACCCGTATCGCCTTTCGCCGGTGCCGGTACCAGTCCGTGTGTACCTGCCGCATTAGCTGTTGCACCCTTGAAGTCAGAGTAGGTCGTGTTTGATGCCGGGATGCCTAAGCCTGTGATATCTGTCTTAGTAACTGGTGTCGTACTAGATACGTGTCCGGTTGCATCCACGGTCACTTTGTACAGTCCGTTTGTTTTCGCCGTATAACTCGGATGCACATATTTGTTCGCACCGGTTTCGATTCCTGTCAGTTTGTTCTTCTCTGCTGTCGTATAGTCGTTCGTAGACAGTCCTTTACCGTTTACTTTGTCTACCTTCCCTGATAATGCTTTTTTGATCTTGCCCCAAAGATAAGTTAATCCCGCTGTATCCAAAAATTTTGCCATAATGTTTTTCTTCCTTTCTTTTAACTGTAAATGCAGATCTCATCAATCTGCCCATTCGTTATCGCCGTTACTGTTGTGTACTTCACACGCCCCTGCCCTGCCAGCAGCTGTTGCTGTGTGTATGTTAATGCCGTACCGCCAAGCGTGACCTTGCTGTTTGCCGGTTTTAACAGGTCTGTCACCTTCTTCGTGATCTGCAGCTGCTGCTGTATGTTGTACGTGGGTGCTGCACAAAAAACCTTTTCACCGATCCGCAGCATATCCACATCATAACCGGCATCCGACAGGTCGATTGCAGATAATTCTGTCACCAGATTTACCCCGTTGATCTTCTTAAATGCCTTTTCGCCTTCTTCTTTCAGCTTCGTGGGGTCCTGTATTTCGGAAAACTCCACGGTCTTCGTGATGATGCCGTATTCTTTGGCGGCTGCTGCGTCTTCCAGGTAATCCTTGCCACCGTTTACATTTGCGATCGTGACCGGCCATTCGTTGTTTGACGTCGATGACCCGAGCGGGATCAGACGTGTTACAAGGTCATCCGTCTTGACGTTCTTGGTAACATCAATTATGTTCTGCCCCTGCCGTATATCCTGGCCGCCTGCCTGTTCATATTCTGCCAGGTAATCAATATAGTGCACACCGCCGACGGTTCGTGTTCGGATATACCCGCCGCTTTCTGCGACGAGTTCATCCATTATGTCCCTCGTGGTGCTGTAATCGTTCCGCTCCCGATCTGCCGCTTCCCCGGTAATAGTCACCCGACCGATCAGGAACTGCTTGAAATCATCCACCTGTTCGTTGTGCTTCTTAACCAGCCACTTGAAATAATTTCCTGGCGTTGTCTTTCCCGGTACATCCGTGCCGGTCTTGTGGAATGGACGGATGATGCTGTCCTGAAAAAATACTAGGTCGCCTTCTGTCTGGATCTCCATCTCAAGGTTCCTGTCTTCGACGGTGTTCATCACAACACCCCGATAGATCGTCTTCTCACTGCCCGTCAGGCCGAACCGGATTACTTCCAGCATGGACTTTCGCCGCAGGACGGATGCCGCAAGCGGATGGTCCAGGACGATCGAGACATCACAGGAACCGTTTTTGTTGACTTCCTGCGTCAGTGCCCCTTCTGTAATACAGCGGCCTCTTATCCACGGATGGTACAGGTTGGAACCATCCAGCGTGATCTTATACATTAGAACCTGCCCCCTCTGTATTCTACGGAAACCATGCCGCCATCCCCTTCGAACTGCATGGTATGGCTGCCCTCTGTGATCAGGATATCAGGCACCGTGCTGTGCCCTTTTGGGATCTGGTAGCTTTTTCCGTCATATGTCACTGTGACCGCCGCCGAAGCTTCAAAAACACACCCCGTCGGCATCACATCCCCTACGACCGTGATTTCACCCGGTACCGGGATGTTTTTATAGTCTCTGATGATATCCGTTTCAAAATTGAAGCTGTCCCATTCCCAGTCATCCAGTGACGTTTTCCGTGCCAGCTTGTACGGCTCCGCATCCAGTGTGACCACGATCTGGCTGTAATGCTGGTTGAGCTTGCTGCTGTCCACGCTTACCCTGGCATCGTAATAATAGCCGTCATCCCCGAAGATGACCGGGAGCCGCCTGCCGTGCAGTTTCCCGCGGATGTCACTGGCTTTTGACAGCCAGGTGCTGTAAGTCCCGTCCTTGAAGTCGAACGTCAGCTTATGTGTTGCATTGTCGTACACTGGGAAACCGGTAATGGCTTCCGTCAAGTCCAGTGCACCGTTCCTGCCGGGGATGGTCACGGTACTTTTCCGGACGGACGGCGTACCAAGGTCCACACCCAACAGTTTCAGCCCAAAATCGCCCATTTTATACTTTCCGATCTGTACATCCATCAGCTTCCCCTCCTCTGCCGGTTCCGTATTGTGTTCATGTTTTCATTGACGTATGGTGTGACCGCCTTGCCCACCGTCCTTCCATCCAGGTCGACCGTGGTATGGATCTCAGCCTGTAACTGCACCGGCTGATTATTTGCCAGGCTGATCTGTGGTGATGACACGTTGACCATCGGGCTTGCACCCATGGATTCCAGGCTTGCAATTGTGTTCTGCATCCTTTCCACTTCTGCCATGACTGCCTGCATTTCCGCCTGGGTGCCCTGCTCGATTTTCTTCCTGGCTTTTTCATATTCTTTTGTTTCCCGGTATACCTGCCATTCTTTTTCTTCCTTTTTGTTTTTGGCAGTCGTTTTCTTTTTCTTTGCTGATGTCTTGCCCGAAACTGCAGTTCCAGTGCCCTTTGCCTCTGCTGTCGTTTTGCTGCCTTCTGCTTTTTTGCCGTCTTTTCCAAACCCAAACGCTTTTTTAAACGCTTCGATCATATCCTTTGCAATGCCCCGCATGGATTTTTTCAGCGTTTCTTTTTCGCCATTCAGACTCTTGATCAGGCTCTTGGCGATCTTCTTTCCGGCTTCTTCGGCTGCTTCCTGTGCGGTTTTGGCTGCCTCTTCCACTTCTTTCGTCCATCCGGCTTTTACATCTGTCAGACGCTGTTCGAAGAAATCTTTCGAAAAGGTTTTAGACGAACTCTGCAGCTGTTCCCATTTCTCCTTGTACGCCGCCAGTTCTTCCGCTGACATTGCGTTCAGGTGCTCCACGAAGTTGTCTGCCTCGTTCAGGTCCATGCCAAGGATCTGGTCCATCAGGCTTTCCGGTATCTTGTCCTTGAGCTTTTTCAGACCTTCCTGGTACCGCTCGACTTGTGTCAGCTGGGTGTCCAGGTCGTACATATTGGCCGGCTCTGACATCTTCTTTTTCATGTCGTCCCGAAATGAGATGATCTTGTCGTAAGCTTTCTGGTACTTGTCTGCGATCTCATCTAACTTCTTGTCCAAGTCGTCTTCGATCTTACTGTAAGCTTTCTCTGTCCCTTCTTTCAGGGCATCCATGAACGTTGATGTGTATTTGTTGGCATAGTTCTTGATCTTTTTAGCGTTCTTCTGGATCTGTTTCGCTTCATCCTGGAGCTTCTTAGCTTCGTCCTGAAGCTTTTTCTTCTGCGTTGCGTCCTTCGTGTTGCTTGCTTCTTTTTTCTTGCTTTCTGCCTTTTTCTTTATATCTTCGGCCTGTTTTTCGTACTCCTTGAGAACTGCATCCACATAGCCGTCAATCTTGTTATCCAGTTTCGACACCAGAAGCTCCTGCCGCTTATCAAGCCCGCTGGTGATGGATTCCATGATCGCAGACGCCGCATCGGAATAACCGCCCTTTGCCGCATCCACTTCACCGGCTGCCTTGACAGCTTCCTCGGACATCTTTTTCATGGTCTTTTTCAGCTTCGGGACTTCGGCTTCAATGCCCTTGATCACACCTCCGACGATGTGTTTACCGATCTCGTCCTTGAAAACCTTGGACGGGGAATGGATCCCCAGTTCGTTTTTGGTGGCATCCACAGACACTTTTGCGAGATTTCTGGCACTCTTCTCAACATCTCCGCTACCTTCATCAATACCGACTGCCATACCGGCCGCCAGCATCTCACCGACTTCGTCACGCATGACACGGGATGGGGATTTTATGTTGCCTTCCTTTTTTGCCCCGGTAACTGCATTTCTGACCGCTGCCCTTGCAGCTTCTTCGACTGCCGGGGAATTGGCTGTCATACCGGCAACGGTTCCACGCATCAGGTTCGCACCAACGTTATAGAACCCGTTGTAATATCCCAGTGCTGCGTCTTCCGCTTTCCGGATGGAACTGCTCGCCGCCTGTGACACCTGCCCGGAATTCTGCTGGATTCCTTCCGCGGTTGCTTTCTGCGACACTTTACCGGCTTCCTCTCCGCCTTTCTTGGCCGCCTCCGTGACTTCCTTCTGGCCGGATTCGATCCCGCTTTTCGCCTTTTCCGTATGTTCCTTGCCACTCTTCTCTCCGGCTTCGCCAGCCTTCTGGGCAATCTCCTGCCCTGCATTCTCCCAGTTCGCAGATGCAGTGGCCAGTTCACTCGTAATGCCTTCTGAAAGTTCACCACCAGCCTGTGAAAACGCCGTTGCTGCATCTTGTAATTCATCACTTGTCATCTGGGTGAAGGATTTGACCAGATTTGCACTCTGGGGTCCTAATTTGACCAGGTAATCATATAGTTCTTTGGTCATCCCCTCCCCTGCCCGACCTGCAAGAGCTTTCAGGTTTTGTCCCCACTCTTCTACTCCTTTGGCCTGACTTTCCAGATTCTCTATGATCTTGTCTTTGTCGATCTCTTCGCCTCCGGAAAACTTCTTGAACGCATCCGTTGCACCCTCCAGACTGTTCTGGATGGACGTTTTCATGTCCTCGTAGGCTTGTTTGACCTCGTCAGACATTTCTGTTGCGGAGTCTGATACGCCCTGGTTTGATTCTTCAACAGCGGTTTTATACTCGTAAGCTTTCTCCGCTATTTTGTTGTATCTTTCATCTGCTTCCGAAGTTGTCCCCTGTAAGCCGGCAACGACTTCTTTCTGTTCTTTTATCTGGCCGTTCAGGGCGTTCAGCTGCAATGCATATTTATCGACCGGTTCGCCGGCCGCTGCGTAACTGCTCGCCATTTCCTGCACGGATTCCGTGCCATCCTGTACTGCAGCGTTATGTTCATTGATTTTCTTTACTGCCTGTGACCGTAGGTCGTTGAGCACTTCTTCCGCTTCTGACAGCTGGATCTGTGCCTCTGCCAGATCAGAAGCCGCCTTGTTTGCCTGTTCCTGATAAGCATTTGCAAGTGCCTGCTGCTTCATGGAATCGATCACGGCATCCACTGCGGATTTCTCCCTGTTCAGTGCCCCGGTTGTTTCATCAATGGAAAGTCCAAGCTCCGGCATGGCTCCGTTGAGCTGGTCGACGATCGTGTTCATCTGTGCTTTATCTGAGGCTGTTTTATTTGTTTTATCCGCCAGATCGTAGAGTTTGTCCGCAAGGTTCTGGTAGGTAGCCGCTTCTGTTTTCGCACTTTTGATGCTTTCTTTTCTCTCTTTCGCATGCTCTTCCATGCTGTCTTTCAGCTCATCGTAGGAATCCTTGCACTGATCGATCGCCTTCCGGTTCTTTACTGACTCCGATGTCCGGTCTTTCATGACCGCACCGAATGCAACGGCCGCCGCTGTAAGGGCTGTAAGGGCTGTAAGGGCTACTGCCACCGCACCGACTGGATTCGCAAGGAGTGCTGCTGAAAACTTCGTAAATGCTGTTGTAACCTGCTGAACGACCAGCAAACCGACCAGTGCCGCTGCCAGCACTGCAAGGGCTGCCGCCAGTGCCGTGACTGCCGCCACAACTTCCGGGTGTTCCTTGACAAACTCCGTTGCCCATTCCATCGCATCTGCCCCGCTCTGCTGGAGTTCCATCAGCACCGGTGCAAGCTCATCCCCGATCGCTATCTTCAGGTTCTCGGTGGCGTTCTGGAAACGCTGCTGGGCAAATTCCCCGGTTTCTGACATCTTCTCAAATGCGGTAGTCGCCGCCCCGGTGCTTCCTTCCATCGCCTGCACCAGGCTGTTGTATTTGGACGTTCCGCTGTTCAGGATGGACAGCATACCGACGCCGGCCTCGGAACTCGACCACATGTTGTTGAATGCGGTCGTGTCACCGTCCACGCTGTCGGCCAGTACCTGCAGCACATCTCCAAGTGAATTGCCCTCTGCCATCAATTCCGCGAAAGTCTTGCCGGTCTGCTTCTTGAGCGTTGATCCAACAACGGAACTTGTGCTTCCAAGCTCATTCAGTGCCGCCTTGACGTAGGTCGTTGCCTGTGCGGTCTGCGTACCGTTGGCGGTCAGCAATGCGTAGCTGGCTGCCAGGTCTTCCAGGTTCATGTTGTACGCCGCCGCCAGTGGGATGACCATGCCCATGCTGGCACCTAACTGTGCAACGGATGTTTTTCCTAAGTTCTGTGTCGTGATCAGGACGTCTGAAATCTTCGCTGCATCATCCGCAGACATACCATAGGCATTGATGGCGGTCGTCAGGATGTCCACGGCGGTCGTGGTGTCGGAAAACCCACCGACAGCCAGCTTGTTCGCTGTACCGACAAAATCCACCGCACTTTCGGTCGCTACCGATGCAGAAATGGCCTAGTAGGTCGCTTCTGCCAGTTCCCCGACACTCTTGCCGGTTTCACTGGACAATGCCAGGATCTCGTTCCTCATATCACCGAGCGGCTTCTGCGACTCATCTGCAATCGTGCCAACCTTGGCCATCGCCGTTTCGAACTCCATGCTTGCCTGCGTGCAGCCCATGAGTGCGTCCGTAATCGCCTTCACGGATGCCGTTACCCCGGCAGCTACCAGGGCCTGTGCAAGGGCATCAATGGCTGTACTTGCCTGGTCTGTCCCTTCTTCGAACCCGTCCCCGATGCTGTCGCCTATGTCAGAGGCACTGTCTCCCACGTCTTTTGCCGCATCCGAAACGCTGTCCGCAACGTCCGACATGGCATCCTCTACCGCTTCCGCTGCACTCTCGCCTGCTTCTTCCACAGATTCCACAATGTTGTCCACAGCGTCCTGCACGGACTCTGCGGCATCCTGCCCGGCATCTTCCGCCGCATCTGTGACCGCATCCGCCGCATCTTCTGCTGCGTCCTGCACATCTTCCAGTGCATTTTCCACCTGCTTTGCCGCTTTTTCTGCCTCTTTCCCTGCTTCCTCTGTCGCCTGGGAAACGGCCTGCTCTGCCTGTTTTGCCGCATCCCGTGCATCGGAGGCAGTCTGCTGCGTTGCACCCTTCGCTGCCTGCTCGATCCGCTTTAAGCCTTTCTGAAATCCACTCTCGTCGATCTCAGTGTCAAATCTTAGTGTTCCGTCTGCCATTTCCTGCCTCCCATCTTCTTATCAGTCTCCCCACATCGCAGCCGCGAACAGGTCACCGATCTGTTCCTCATCCCGCTCGTCTTCCAGGGATATTGCCCGCTGGATCTTCTGGATCCGCTGGCGTTCCTGTTTGTCCCTGATCTTTCCGGCATCGATCGAACGGTAGCCGATGCGGGTTTTCGTGCCGGAATCATCCGGCAGGCCTTCCAGCAGCATCTGGAACTTCTGCCAGTGCAGATATTTACAGGCTAGAAGGTCAATGCCGTAATAGTTCTGGAAATCGCTGACGATATACGGTGCATCCTTCTCATAGCTGAACGTCTGCTTTCCACTGCCTTCACGCTCTTTTTCCTTTTCTGCTGACCGGATGCCGGCAATGAAATCCGTGACTGCCTGGACGGCCCCCTGGATGTCCGGCGGAATCTCTTTTTTGTATAACCGCAGGATCAGAAAGAGCCGGCTGCCCGGCTCCCCTGCCTGCTTCACTTCCCCGATCAGCTTCAGCACTGCCCGGAAGTCCGTCTTGACCGGGTACAGGACGCCCCCAACCTCAACGCTTTTCGGCAGTGGTTCATATAATGGGTTCACAGGTCATCAGCCTACGGTCGGCTTTTCCAGGAACGTGCAGCTCTTGCCGTCTGCCGCAACCTTGGCATAGCCCTTGACCGGTTCGGACTTCACGCCGAACGACCCGGAATACTGCAGTGCATCGGTTCCGTCACCGGATGCATCCGGGAGGATGGAGAACTCACGTTTTCTTGCCACGAATTCATCCTCTTTGGTCGCTTCGCCCTTGTCGAAGAAGTCCACGACCACGATGTTCCTGGTCTCCCCGGTCAGCTCGTCATCGTGCACGGATGCGATGTCCATCAGGATCGGGTTGTTCTCGTGCATGTCGAAGTTATAGGACCATGAGGTGCCGTAACCGGTCACGTCGCTGTCGCTGGAATCCTTGTCCACGTACTGGCGTTCATAGGTGGTCGGGTTCTTGGACTCTGATAATGTCGTGAACTTCTCCATGCGGGTGTATTCCGTTGGTTCCTCCCCATTTCCTGCCGGAACGCCGTAGAAGGACACCCTGCCGGTTCTCTTTACTAATTTCGTTTTATTATTTTTTCCTGTCATAATTTAAGCCTCCTGTTCATAAATTAAGCGGCACTCGATACGGTAGGTCGCCAAGTTTGCCTCGGCATCGTACAAGTAACCGCTGTTTAAGGTTTCAACTGCTGTTGCATGTTGTTTTTCGTTTGCCAGTTCTGGAAGTTCCCCATTGTCCGAGGACTCTTCCAGCCACTCCTGAAGCTCCTGGTAGAAGCCGCTGTTCTCGATATTCACCCTGGCGTCCTCGTCATAGACTTCCTTGGAACAGACCGCAAACTGGTACTGTTTCTTTTTCCCGCCATCCACATATTTCTGGATCACCGGGTCACATGGGAGCGGGTCGATGGAATAACTCATCTCCTCCCCCAGGTAATCCACGTTGACCCGGCCGTCATGTAAAAACGGACAGGTCAGGAAGAATGTGCGGATGCTCTCGATGATGCTACTTTCCGCATGCAATTTTACCCGCCTCCTTCTGGATACTGTCCTTGTGCCGGTTCTTCATACGTTCGAACCATTTGGACTGCTTTTTGTGCTCATAGTACTGTCTTCTGGCATATGGTGTGGACTGCACGATCAGACCGGAACCGGTAACCGTGCCAAGCGTTGCCGCTTCCCTCAGTACACCGCTCCGGAACGGTGTTTCCGGTTCCATACGGTCTATACATGTCTGATCCACGTAGGTCTGTGCCCTGGCAAGATTTCCGTTAAGCCTTGCTGCAAGCCCGGCATCCCATTCTAGGCTTGCTGTGAATCCGCCGCTGCCATGTCCGCTGTAACGGACGTCCTGCGGCTGCCGGATCTGGAACGTTTTCCTGGTCTCTGCCATCATGCACCCCCTGTCACCCTGATGTGCGGATTGCCGCCATACCGGTTGTAGTTTGCCGCCGACACCTTGAAATGCTCTGTGCCGGCCAGGTCTTTCGCCGTCTTCATCTGCACGCTGCACTGACCTTTTACCAGGTAATCATCCTTTTTTACCAGGACTGTTATATCTGGTATGCGGACCGTGAAAGTGTCCGCGGTCTTCCTGCCTTCCGTGGTGACGCTGGACTGTTCTGCCTCGTACCACCAGAGTGCCGGGATGTATGTACTCCCCCACTCATCCAGATGGGTTGCCGGATTGTAATGGCGGTGGTAGAGGGTTGCGTCAGTGTTGGTCAGCATCGTCATACACCCCCATATTCAACAGGCCAGTCGGTTCCAGGTACAACGCCACCGTCTGGTAGATCTTGCCCGCCAGTATCTCCTGGGCGGTTTTGCCGCCCTGTTCCTGCACATACGATACAGAATAGCCGTCTGTGTTTTCTGATGCGACCTCCCTGCCCTGGTGTTCTGCCTTTGCTGCCTGGTCTGCGTACAGAAGGTCACAGCACGCACAGGCGGCATGCTGCACTTCTTCCATGGATCTGTCTGCACGGTCGAACGTGATCCGCCGGATGTGTGCCGACACCGGCACGATCACCCTGCGGAACTGTTCTTCCGTCAGTCCACCGCCATACTGCCCTGTATAGAATGCATAATCGGTATACTGTGTCATAGGCCCGCCCTCTCAGGCTTTGTGTGACACGTAGAAGCCAGCCGCTTTGTTGCGGTAGTAATCCACCAGGCCATACTTGCGGTATTTCAGGATATCGCCGTCTGCATTCGCGTTCAGGCTTGCCGGGATGATGTCGCTCGCAACGTGTTTATCAAATTTGATGATCGCCGGTTTATGGATGATCATGAAGTTGATGTCCTTGCCTTCTTCCGAAATTTTTTCGTAGTAGGTGGAAATGCTTCCCGCTGCCGGGCTTTTGACTGCTTCATAGCTACTGCCGCTCTGTGTGTAGTAGGTCTTCCCGGATACCACCGAAGAATCCTTCGTCTTTTCGTAAGCTGCCGTGCCTCTTGTGTAATGGCCGGCTTCCTCGCCCTCGCTCTTTCCGTCCAGCAGATGGATTGCGGTATAGAATCTGGACTGCGGCACCTTCTTCTTGATGTTGAATGCATTCAGGATCTCACGGGACTTCGTTGTGTCCAGTGCCATGACCCCGTTCATCAGTGTCGGGGTCGCATACAGGATCCTGCCCTCTTCCGGCACTTCGTCCTCATCCATCACGTTCTTTGCCTCGATCAGGGCTTTCAGGAACGCTTCTGCATCCGCCAGGTTCTCCGCTTTCTTTGTGATGCCGTCAAATCCGCAGATGGTCGCAAAAGTAAATGCATCTGCCTCCGGTGCTACCCTGGTTCTCTGCAGCTCTGCTCCTGCCCTCGTAAATGCCAGGTTCATAGACTCCTGGTTGTCCATCGTATCTACTTCCAGTTTGGCACCACGGTCATAATTGAAACGTGCAGTTGCCCATTTCAGTGATACAGCCGCAGAAGTATAACCGGAATTGCGGTCGTAATTTCCCAGTCCTCCGACCTCGATCTGTGGGTATAAGATCTCGCTCACATTTGCTCCGGCACGCATCATGCTCGGATCACTGGTCAGATCTGCGGTCACAGATGCACTTTTGTACACCTCGTCAATGATATCCAGATAGTTTTTTGCTAATTCAATCGTATTCGCCATGTTTCATCTCTCCTTTTCTATTTGCTTTCCGCAGGTGGTAAACCTGCTGCTGCCCTCATGGCAGCCAGTGCCGAGTCCGTTCCGCCGTTCCCGCCGGACGGTCCGACCGGATTCTTGAAAGGTTCATCTGACCCAAACAGATAAGCGTCAGACTCTTTTGCGGCATCCAGTGCTTTCTTGATGTCCGCACTCTGGTCTTTGGATGCCTTAAGGGAATCCATGTCAAGCAGTGCCATGACCGCCTTTGCATTTCTGCCGCCTGCTTCCTTGATCGCAGATCTGACGGAATCTGTAAACACACGTTCCGCTTCCCTTGCGTCATACGTCTCTTTCTGCGTTTTCAGATCGTCCTGGAGCTTTGTGATCTGCCCTTTGAGGTCTGCGACATCCACGCCGTCAAACTCCTTGAGCTTTTCGTTTACCGTATCCAGTGAAGTCTTGTACTCGTCACGCTGGTTCACTGCCTTGTCGTACTCGTTTTTGGTGCGGTAATTTTCCTTCCATGACTTGTCAAAGTCTGCCTTTTTCTCTTCCGGGATCTCCAGACCGTAATCTTTCAGAATCTCATAGATATTTTTCATTGCTTCGTTCCTCCTGAAATGTTTTATTGACCGCTCTTTCAGCGGTGTGGGATATAGCCGGTTAGACCTCCGGCCGGGTAACTGCCCAGTTTTACGCCTTATGGCAGGGCATAAAAATAAGACACATAGCCCTGTGCCTCAAAGGGAGATATCTGGATCACCGCCTTTCTACGGATAACCGTCTGCCGTTGAACTGTAGCGTGTCGCCAATCTGTGCCACTTCATCGCCAATCTTCACCCCCTTCAGTTCTGCGTGTCCGTCTTTGTCCCGGTATAAGAATTTGATTGTCTTGTAATTGATCCGGCTCGCCAGCCAGTTCGGTGCAAGCC
>ENA-OURS01001842-OURS01001842.1-human-gut-metagenome-genome-assembly--contig:-NODE-1842-length-16558-cov-40.148458_pt1 | contig 16558 bp, 20 predicted proteins | sample MGYA00242109_ERZ509010 | MGnify/ENA primary metagenome ERZ509010 (study PRJEB26280, sample SAMEA2338774) | human gut metagenome | biome: human gut; feature: human-associated habitat; material: faeces... | reverse complement strand
TCAACATTATGCCCGGTGTAAAGCACTGGCACGGCGCTGCGCCGGACAGCTGGTTCTCCCATCTGGCTGTGGAAGTACCCGGCGAGAACAGTTACAGCCAGTGGTGCGAACCTGTTACAGATGAAGTCTACAACAACCTGAAATAAAAGGAGTTTTCGAAATGGAATATGTATCTCTGAATAATGGCGTAAAAATGCCGATGGAGGGCATCGGCACTTTTCTGCTGACCCCGGACGAAGCTGAAACTGCCGTGCTGAGTGCGCTGAAAGACGGCGCACGGCTCATTGACACCGCCAACGCCTACTGCAACGAAAAAGCCGTGGGCCGCGCCATGAAGAAGTCTGGTCTGCTGCGGGAGGAAATTTTCCTCGAAACCAAGCTGTGGCCCAGCTTCTACACCGATGCCGATGCTGTGGACAAGACTCTGGCACGTCTGGACACCGACTACATCGACCTGCTGCTCATTCACCAGCCTGCCGGTGATTACGTTGCCGGTTATCGCCTGATGGAAAAGGCTTACAAGGAGGGCAAAGTCCGTGCCATCGGTCTGTCCAACTTCAACGAGGAGCAGATCAAAGAAATTCTGAGCATCTGCGAAGTCAAGCCCACCATCCTCCAGACCGAAGTTCACCCCTACGCCCAGCAAAAAGAACTGAAAGCCTTCCTCGCCGAGAATGGCATGGTGATTCAGGCATGGTATCCGCTGGGCCACGCTGACAAGGGCCTGCTGGAAGAGCCGTTGTTCACCCGCCTTGCAGCAAAGTACGGCAAGAGCAACGTGCAAATTATTCTGCGCTGGCACATTCAGACAGGCAATGTGGTCATTCCCGGCTCCAAGAACCCGGCCCACATCCACGACAACTTCGATGTGTTCGATTTTGCGCTGACCGATGCAGAAATGCAGGAGATTTCTGCACTGAACAAGGATAAACGGTATTATGAGGTCACGGAGGATAAGCTGGCGGCATTCGCCACCATGTTTCCTCCCGTGGACGATCAGAAGTAAATTTCAAGCAGTTTGTAGCTGGGTGCGGAGAGTTTTTTGCGGAAAATGAGCCAGATGAAAGGATAAATGAAGATGAATAAGATCACGCGCAAAAGTTTTCTGAAAGTTCTTGCCGCCACCATGGTGGGTGGTGCAGCCGCTTCCGCACTGACGGGTGCAGCGGCTCCTGTTTCCATTGACGAGACAAACGGCAAGGTAAGCCGCTGGATAAAGAACAGCCTGAACCCGGACGGCCCGCTGACGATTGCCAAGCAAGGAATGTTCTCCTCCGGCGGCACGGTCACGGCACCGGTGGCAGGCACTTATGATGCTACCACCAACTGGCTGGACACTACCCGTGCAGGCAACACCGCTCATGTGGATCACGCTAATGTTCTGTATCAAATCCCGGCAGACAGCAACGGTTGGCCGATGGTTTATCTGCACGGCTATGGACAGTCCCGCATGGGCTGGATAACCACCCCGGACGGCCGTCAGGGCTGGGCCGATCTGTTTCTGCGCAACGGCTACTCTGCGTTCTTGGTAGACCAGCCCCGCCGTGGTGAGGCTGGCAGTACCGCCCAGATGAGCACGGACGGTTTCCTCGATACTTGGTCTGCCGACTCCAAGGACTACAAGCCCGGCGATCAGGCATGGTACACCCACTTCCGCATTGGCCGCGTTGCCCCGGAACGGTACGAAGGCTCCCAGTTCCCGGAGGGCGATGCTGCACAGAATCAGTTCTTCTGCCAGATGACCCCCAACACCGGCGACTTCGATCAGGCAGTTGCTGCCGCCGCACTGGGCGAGGTGATGAAGGACGTGCAGACCCTGACCGGCCACAAGTCCATTTTCGTCACCCACTCGCAGGGCGGTGCAGTCGGCTGGAATGTGCCCGCCGACAACATTGCCGCCATTGTTGCCATTGAGCCGGGCGGAACCCCTGCCATCGGCTCGGAGCAGTACACGAAACTGCTGAGCGCAGGTATTCCAATCGCTATCTACTTTGGCGATTACATCGACAACGGCCCGGAAGATATCATGTCCACCAGCTTCTGGCGGCAGGTACGGGACGGCGCACTGGCCTTTGCCGCCCAGTACAATGCCGATGGCGGTGACTGCACTGTGGTCGATCTGCCGAAAATCGGCATCACCGGCAACTCCCACTTCATGTTCCAAGAGCTGAACAACAAAGAGATCGCTGATAACATTTATCAGTGGCTGGAGAGCCGCGCACTGGCATGAGCGGTTCTCTGAGATTCCCGGCATTTTACATAGATAGAGGCGTGTTTCGTATGAAGAATAAAATTTCCCGCCGCCAGTTTTTGCAGGCTGCCGGCGCATCTGCTGCCGCCCTGCTGCTGGCTTCCTGCTCCGGCAATTCCGCTAGCAGTGTGAGCAGTTCTTCTGTGGCTTCCTCGGCGGCATCGTCTGTTGCCGCTTCCAATGAAGCCGCATCCAGCGCGGCTACTTCTTCGGAAGCTACCAGCACGGTAACGACTACGGGCAAAACGCTGGTGGTGTATTTCTCCGCCACCGGCACTACACAGGGCGTAGCGCAGACCATCGCCGACACCGTGGGTGCTGATCTGTTTGAAGTCGTTCCGTCTGACCCTTATACCTCCGATGATTTGAACTGGACGAACAATGACAGCCGCGTTTCCCGTGAACACAACGACGAGGGCCTTCGTGCTGTGGCTTTGGAAAGCACCGATGTGGACGGCTGGGACGATTACGACACCGTGTTCATCGGCTACCCCATCTGGTGGGGCATCGCCGCGTGGCCGATGAACGGCTTTGTTTCCGCCAACGATTTCTCCGGCAAAAATGTTGTTCCGTTCTGCACGTCCCTTTCCTCCGGCATCGGGCAGAGCGGCAAGCTGCTGGCAGAATTAGCCGGGACTGGAAGCTGGCTGGACGGTTATCGTTTTTCCAGTTCTACCACAGCAAATGACATTGCTGCACTGGCGGAAAGTCTGAGCCTTTGAAACAGGAAAAGGAGCAAAACACGATGCGTAAAAATTTCGGTGCAAAGCCGTATCTGTATCCCCAGCCGGTCATGATCATCGGTACTTACGATGAAAACGGCAACGCAAACGCCATGAACGCTGCATGGGGTGGTATAGCAGGCGCAAACAAGATCATTATTGACCTCAGCAGCCACAAGACCACGGATAACATCCAGCTGAACCGTGCTTTTACCGTTTCGGTGGGCGATGTGAAGCACTTGACCGCCTGCGATTATGTGGGCATGGTTTCCGCACACAATGCCCCGGATAAAATGGAAAAAGCCGGTTTTACCACCACAAAAAGTAATTTTGTCAATGCGCCCATCATCAATGAACTGCCGCTGACGCTGGAGTGTGAGCTGCTGGATGTCATCGAAGGAAGCCTGTACCTCGGCGAGATCAAGAACGTCAGCATGGACGAAAGCATTCTGGACGAGGATGGCGAACTTGACCTCACCAAATTTGTCCCCATCACCTATGACCCCATCCATCACGGCTACTATCCGCTGGGCCAGCGGGTCGGCAATGCGTTTGCCGATGGCGCAAAGCTGAAGTAATTCAAACGCAAAAGAGAGTATCAAAAGGAGAATGTTTGTATGAAAGCATTGCTCATCAACGGCAGTCCGCGGCCCAACGGCTGCACCTTTACGGCCCTGACCGAACTGGCAAATACGCTGGAAGCCGAGGGCATTGAAACCGAGATCGTCCATGTGGGCAACAAGGACATCCGGGGCTGCATCGCCTGCCGCCGCTGCCACAGCACCGGCTCCAACAAGTGCGTCTTTGATGATATTGTCAACGAAGTAGCCCCCAAGTTGGCTGAAGCCGATGCCTTTGTCATTGGCGCACCGGTGTACTTTGGTTCCCCGGCAGGCGGCGCGATCTCCTTTATGGACCGCCTGTTCTTCAGTACCCTGAACATCGACAAGACCATGAAAGTGGGTGCTTCGGTCGTGACCTGTCGGCGCGGCGGCAACACTGCTTCCTACGATGTGCTGAACAAATATTTTACCATGTGTGGGATGCCAGTGGCCAGCAGCCAGTATTGGAACATGGTCTACGGCGGCTCTGCCGAGGAGGTCAAGAAAGATGCTGAGGGCTTGCAGACCATGCGCACCCTTGGCCGCAACATGGCCTTTTTGATGAAGAGTATCCAGATAGGCAAGCAACAGATCGGCCTGCCCGAAAAAGAACCTGCTATCTTCACAAACTTCCATCATTGAGGATGTGTTCCATATTCCTCCTTCTTTGTTGCAGGGAAAGCCGGGACGGAAACGTCCCGGCTTTCCCATTTCCCTGATTTTTGCGAGGTGATTTTATGCGCAGCGTGATTTTCGCGGTTTCCACCGCTTTGACCGTTTTATTATCCGCCTGCACCGGGGCGGCATCCTCTGTGCCAGTCAATACGGTTTCTTCGGTTTCGGCCAGCACATCCATCACGACCTCGTCCGAAGTGGATTCGGCTGTTTCGGAGAGTGCTTCTTCGGAAACCGGAAACATCCAGACTGGGCTTGTCCGGGAGCAGACATTGGACAGCGCTGAGGGGCTCATCCATTACAGCTACTACCTGCCGGAGGATTACGACCCCACCCGGAAGTCCCCCATGATGGTGGTCATGCCCGGCTATAACATGATGTGGTTCGGGGAATCTTCCTCCGGCAGCAATCTGGACTGGACGGGGTTCACCAGCTGGACGAACCTTGGACAGGATATGATCGTAGTGTCTGCCCAGCTCACCGACTGGGGCGACACTTCGGCGCGGCAGGCCATCGCTCTGACGGAGTATTTCATCAATCACTTTGCCGTAGATACCGCCCGCATTTACGCCGCAGGCTACTCGGCTGGCGGCGAAACCATGTCGCGGGCAGTTGCCATGCGGCCTGACCTGTATGCAGCTTATCTGCATGGAGCATCCCAGTGGGACGGCGGTTTTGCGCCCATTGCAGAAAACGGCGTGGCGGTCTACATCTACATGGCGCAGGGCGATGAATACTACGGTGTGCAGAAAGCACGGGATGCCTACAACGGTCTGCACGATGCTTACGCCGCCGCAGGCTGGACGGATGAACAAATCGACACCGTGCTGCAAATGCAGACCCCGGACAACGCCTTTTTCGATGCGCAGGGGCTTCACGTCTACCATGCTGCCGCAAATGTTGTCTTTGATGATGCCGATATTCTGAACTGGATCGTTTCCAAACACAAGTGATAGGAGAGAAATTTTGAACCGACGGCAATTCACAAAACTTCTGGCGGGTGCAGGGCTGCTTCTGGCAGGCTGCCGGGCAGGTGCTGCACCCAGTTCCTCCACCCCGGAAAGAAAGGATTCCATGCAAACGACCACCCAAACTTATACCCGCACCACGCCTATCGAAACCGTACGGAATGACCCGGTTTTCGGTGATTATGGGCGGCTGATCTTCCCTGTGGAACGCTCTTATTACAGCGGCGACACGCTGGAGCAGCTGCATCTTACCTACTATAACAACATCGACCCGGACGAAACAGTGGACATCTGCAACACCCTGCGCCAGCGTGCAGCGGACGGGCAGACCATCTTTTACGATATTTACACCGAGGACGAAAAAGCTGCTGACCCGGACAAAGCTGACACCGGCTTATTCTACTTCAAGGGTAATTCCGGCGCAAAATTTTCCATCTGCAACGCAGGCGGTGCGTTTGCGTATGTGGGGGCCATGCAGGACAGCTTTCCTCATGCACTGGAACTTTCCCGCAAGGAGTACAACGCTTTTGCGCTCATCTACCGTCCCGGCGCACAGACCGCCTGCGAAGATCTGGCACGGGCCATTGCCTTTGTCTTTACCCATGCGGAGGAACTGGAAGTAGACACTAGCGGCTACTCCCTCTGGGGCGGTTCTGCCGGGGCACGGATGGCGGCGTGGCTGGGCAGCTACGGCACGGCATCCTTCGGTGAACAGGCGTATCCGCAGCCGGGAGCCGTCATCATGCAGTACACCGGGCTGGGGGAAGTCTACGGCAACGAGCCGCCCACTTATGCCTGTGTGGGTGACCGGGACTACATCGCAGACGAACGCGTGATGCGCTGGCGCATTGAAACCATCCGCTCTCAGGGCACCCCTGCCGAGATCGAAGTCTTTCCGGGCCTTGCCCATGGTTTTGGCTTGGGCACCGGCACCTCTGCCGAAGGCTGGCTCGATCATGCCGTAGCGTTCTGGGAAGAAAACACCTGAAACCGTGAGGAAACTGTTTTTGCAAATAAGGAGGAATTTTAACATGAAGTATCGTACTTTGGACAGCGATCTGACCGTTTCTGCTGTTGGTCTGGGCTGTATGGGCATGAGCCATGCCTACGGCGCACCTGCCAACAAGAAGGAAATGACCGAACTGCTGGCGCAGGCCGTGAGTATGGGCTATACGTTCTTTGACACCGCCGAAGTCTACGGCATACCGGATAATCCCCACGACAACGAGGAACTGGTGGGTGCTGCCCTGAAACCCTACCGAGATAAAATCGTTCTGGCGACCAAGTTCGGCATCCATTTTGACATGACCAGTACGGCAGTCAACAAGCCGCTGGTGCCGGATTCCCGCCCGGAAGTTATCCGTGCATCGGTAGATGCCTCCCTCAAGCGGCTGGGCACCGACCATATTGACCTGTATTATCAGCATCGGCTTGACCCCAAGGTGCCCATTGAGGAAGTGGCCGGTGTAATGACTGACCTGATTCGGGAGGGCAAGATCACTCACTGGGGCCTTTCGGAAGCCACCGAGGAGACCATCCGCCGAGCACACGCAGTCTGCCCGGTAACGGCCATCCAGAACCGTTACTCCATGATGGCCCGCTGGTACGAAAGCCTGTTCCCGGTTCTGGAAGAACTGCACATTGGTTATGTGGCATTCTCGCCGCTTGCAAACGGTTTTCTCTCCGGCAAATACGATAAGACTTCCAAGTTTGAAGCAGGCACGGACTACCGCAGCGTCATGCCGCAGTTCCAGCCAGACAGCATTGACCAGAACCGCGCCCTGCTGGAACTGTTACACCGTCTTGCCGCCGAGAAAAATGCAACACCTGCCCAGATCTCACTGGCGTGGATGCTGTGCAAAAAGCCTTATATCGTACCAATCCCCGGCACCCGGAAACTTAACCGTTTACAGGAAAACGCCGGTGCAGCGGATATTGTGCTGTCTGCCGCAGAAGTGGCTCTGATTGACGAAGCACTGGCGCACATGGAAATGTCGCATGTGTTTGGCGGGAGCCGCATTGTGAAAGAGTAAGACAGCAGCTTTGACGATGAGCTTCAATAGATCATGCGGAGGTAATTGTTTTTGATAATGAAGAAAGCAAAGGGTATGAACCTTTGAGTACTAACAGGTGAACAAAACGGAGATTCTGCTCAGGGGGGCAAACGGTTATAATGAAACCAGAAAGAGTTCCAGCACGGCAGGGAGCGGAAAAGCAGGATTCCGCTCCCCGATCTGGAACAAATCTAAAAAGAAAAGGAGAACACGATTAGACCGCAACGATGACGGCACCGGTACGCTGGAACGCTACAAAAAGGATTCCTTTTACTGGTATCAGAATGTCATCAAAACCAACGGCGCGTGCCTGAATGAACAGGTAAAAAAGATAACAAGGCATTTTGTCTTGCGGAAGGAGAAGATTGTTCATGAAAAAAGTTGAAGTCATCGTCCGTACTACGGAGGACAATTTTCCTCCGCAGGAAAAAGTTGTTTTGAAATTCACAGAGCAAACGGTTTCTTCGGCAGAAAACGATGCCGTGCTGAGTTATCCCGGATTGGAAATCCATCTGGAGCATCATCGAGTATTCAAAAATGGACAGGAAGTGTATATGAGCCGTTATGAATATGGTGTTTTAAGTTTAATGGCACGACATCCGGGGCAATTGTTCACAAAAGAGCAAATATTTGAAGCTGTCTGGCATCAGGATAGTGAAAGCTGCCTGACGGCCGTTACCAATGCAATTGGACGCATCCGGCAGAAAATTGAAGATGACAGAGCTGCACCTGTTTATATCCGAACGATTTCCAACCTTGGCTACCAATTCATGCCGACTGTTTCCGCAGAATCCGTAGAAAAAGATTCCTGATAACGATAAAAGCCATACTCAAAGGGCAGTTTAGACCTTGGGTATGGCTTTTATCATTATAATGTGGACGACTGAAAACTGACATCCTTGCAATCGAAAACAATCTTTTCTAAAATACAGAAAAAAGATTTTAGGAGGCGATAAGATGTTATCCTTTGAAGATGTTCTGAAAGAGTTTGAAGAATTTTTACACGCTGCAACCTATTTGGAAGTTCTCCCATGCCGCTGGGGGTATGTGCGGCTTTTCAACGAGGGTGATCCTATCAATTTCTATGCCGTCTTATGTCGTACTCCGCAAGAGTTGTATGACACGCTGGAAAATGATCTCGCGGTTGAAAAAGAGGTGCAGAATCCGCAAAGAGATTGATTTCGGCTAAATTATTGTGTAATTCATTTGCTTTTCATTTGTTTTTATGGAGCAGTCTGATACAATATTGCGTATTCAGACAAAAGAACGCCAGAAAGGTCCGTAACGTCCTCGCTGGCGGTTCAGGTGTTTTTGTTCTGCTCCGAAAATTCTGTCAAATGGATTGCAAGCGATTTTGTTGCTTCCAGCAGTGTTTTCCGCATTTCTGGTGGACAAGTAAGATAGATTGCATCCAATTCTCGGCACTCACTTTCCAATTCTGACAGATTTGGATTGATGATTGAATCCAAGGAAAGTGGTAGGACATGGAGGATTGCACTCAAAATGTCAAAAGAAGGATTTTGCTTTCCGTTTTCAATATTGGCGATATACTTCACCGAAACATGGCTTTTTAGTGCCAGCTGATCTTGTGTCATTCCCATTGCTTTTCGGACAGCCTTTATCTGCTTTCCTAAAGCAATCGCATCCGCATTCGGCATCATCATCACCTCAATAGTATTGTATCGTTCTTTCGGAAAGAACGGTATAACATCATCATTCCAGTGATTTTGTCCTATCGTGCCGATTTTTACATTTCCCGGTCGAGTTATAAAAAAACGGTAACTCGTCCGGGCGATTTCACGCGCTATTCGATCACAGTTGCCGTTTGTGGAGGTAACTGTGATTTTTTATTGGGGTAACGCATCAAAAAAAGCCTGTCTGCTGCCGTAAGCCAGACCGCCCCGAAGCAAGCACAATCGTTCCGTTTCACCATCCACAATCGTGCCGATGTGTTATATTGCGCCAGCTTCCCGCCATGGGAGGCTGGCGTTTTTGCGCTTTTGGAGCCAAAGTGCCGCAGTCCACCGTTTCTCCTATGATACAGCAGCAAACTTTATATTTGGGAGGGAAAGTCATGCTCGATCATAAGAAGAAAGCAATTACGGAACACTGGCAGTTTTGCCCCAAATGCAACTTAAAACTTTATCGAATGACCGCCGACTGCACTGGATTCATCCATATAAAATGCTGGCGTTGCCGGAAAATGTTATGGCTCGACCTTTCCATTCGGGCCAAGTAAACATCAGTTTTATAAAACAATCGGGTGCACTGCACTCTGAATATGGACTGTTAGCACCGAGCAACGGGCCATTGCCATAAGGCAATGTATGAAACGTAGCACCAAATGGCCGGGCAGCAGCTTGACTGAAAGATTTTCGCTTGAAAATCCTTCGGTTGGCTGTTGTCCGGCTATTTTTTATAGCTTCAGATGGCCTGCTCCCGAAAAGGAGCAGGTTTTATGTTTGCCCTCTTTTCATGGCTGCCCCAAGCGGCGAAATATCCGTAGTGTCTCCAGATTTTCGACATTTCACGTTTTATCGAAAATTTGGAGGTTACACATGGACTCTCGCATTCTTCACTACGAGTTTGTCACTGGTGAAAGTGTCAATATTACTGTTTCTGCCGAGATTGCGGAGGTTATCTATGATTCCCGCCGCATGGAACACGCCAGCAACGAGCGTTCACGCTATCATACGGCTTTTTCTTTGGATTCCGAGGATTACGAGGGAACAAATCTGGTTTCCGAGAAAACCCCGGATGATTTGATGGAGGAACTGGAAGATCGGGAGCATCTGCTTGACTGCCTTGCACATTTAAGTGAAAACCAACGTCAGCGAATTTTGATGCTGGCTCAAGGTATGAGCATCACAGAGATTGCCCGTGTTCAACACGCTGATCGCACCACTGTAAGAGAATCCATTCAGGCTGCTCGAAAAAAATTCAAAAAATATTTTTGAAAATACCCCCCGTTTTACCCCTTGTTTTCTGTTAACAGTGAAAGGTCTGCCACACAGACCTCTCACGGACCTTGAAAACTGAATAGTTCCGTCATCTGGTACTCCGATAATGATACTTCCGTAATTCGCGGCCCGGTCACAAAGCAGACGGGGTGGCTGAAATGCCAATGAAGCGGTACAAGTCCGCTGCCAGATGTTTATGCCCCACTCGCAGGGAGCCGAGGGCGAATATGCGAGACCTTAACTTATTAAATCAGGCGTGGCCGAATGCTGTTTTCGGCCTTCGTCCACGCCTGTTCTTTTTACTTATTCCATATATCCACATTTTCGTCCTACATAGGAGGTTTTATGAACGAAAACGACCGTACCACCTTAGAGCAAGCGATCTACGAGGAAATGGAACTGACCCCGGAGATGATTCGGTCCATCCGCACGCTCTGCGGTGTCTGCCTTTGTAGTTTTGTAGAATCCAAGGCGTTCAAAATCGCCATTGTTCCCAGCGCAGACCGGAGCATGGACACTTGCACTGTCTGCCAGACCCGGCGCGGTCATGACTACGTTGTGATGAACCGCTGAACAAACACACCGCCCACTGCCAAGGAGGTGCAGCAGGCGGTGTACATATTGAAAAAAGGAGGGCAGCTTTTGATTCAAAACTGGAAATTCCAGCGCGGAGACATTTTCTTCACCCGCTTTGACAACGCCATCGGTTCAGAGCAAAGCGGGAATCGTCCGGCAGTCGTTCTCCAGAACGATGTGGGGAATTTTTACTCGCCCACGCTGATCGTGGCCACATTGACAAGCAAGGCTGCAAAAAAGTATACCCAGCCGACCCACTGCCTGCTGGTGAACGATTTTCTCTCCGTTCCGTCCATCGTTCAGGCAGAGCAGATCTTTACCATAGACAAAAGCAGGGTGCTGAAATTCCTCGGACACCTCACCCCGGAAGAAATGAGCCGGGTGGATGATGCTGTCCGTGCCAGTCTTGCCCTGAACCCGATGGGGAGCATTCAGCGGCTTCCACCCATCATCCGCTCTACGGCGGCTTACGCACCGCCTGAGGTGGTTGACGGCAAGCCGCCCATCTATCCCTACACGCCCATCAAATCGTCCTTTGAGGACGCCGGGAGCGTTGAGGACATGATGCTGTACACCGAACTGGAAGCTGCGGTACACGCAATGATCCAGCGGCTGGAATACAGCTTCACATTCAACCCAAGTCTGCTCACCATCCCAAAGCGTAAGCAGCAGGTTGCTGAAATCCTGAAAGAAGCCGAAACGTACATCTGGAGAATCAAGGAGGAAATGCGATGCGCCTGAAAGACAACACCAATCCCTTCATCCATGTCAACCCGCCGTACCAGCTCATGGTCATCCACAGCAGCAAGCTGGTCTACCCCCGCGAACTGTATCAGCGCGGTGTGGAGCGCAAGCGTGTGGAACTGATTGCCGCCCACTTCAACGAATATGTGGCAAATGAGCCGAAGGTCAGTTTCCGCAACGGTCAGTTCATCGTAACGGATGGGCAGCACACCATCGAGGGGCGCATCCTCCGCAACGGCGGCAAGGATCTGCCGATTCTCTGCAAGGTGTACACGGGCATGACCGTGGAGCAGGAAGCCCTGCTCTTTGCCGAGCAGAACGGCTTCTCTGCGCCGCTGACGGCAGGCATCAAGCTCCGTGCCAAGGTGGTGGGCGGCGATGCCATCTCCAAAGCCTTTCTCGCAGCCACCAACCGGGTGGGATTGAGCCTCAATTATGACAGCCAGCAGCTGACCGATTACCGCATCGGCTGCGTTGGTACGGCTTTCCGGCTCTACAAGCAGATGGGCGAACCGCTCTACTGTGAAACGATGCGGCTGATCGTGGCAGCATGGGAGGGCAAACCGGATTCGTTCCGGGCCTCTGTTCTGAAAGGCATGATGCACTTTGTGGAACTGTACCACGGCGAGTTCAGTGAAGAACGGCTGCTCCGTGCGCTGTGCAACATCCACCCGGTCGATATTTACCGCATCGGGCAGGACGACCCCGCAAAGCTGCGCGGATGGAAAAAATACGTTTTCCCCATCTACACCGCCTACAACGGCAGGTGCAGAAAAGACGCACTGCCGATGAAATTCTGACATTCACAGGCATTCCTCCCATATACACAAGGGGCATCCGCAAACCGCAGATGCCCCTTGTTACATATCAGAGTGCAATATATAGTGTTTCTGCATTCATTTAATACAACATATAGAGAAAAGAGGTATTCTATGCGCTCTCAGTTCACTTCGTATGAGCAGCTTCCCATCACGCTGACAGCCGATCATGTCGCTGCTGCGCTGGGCATCTCCCGCGCCAACGCTTACATCCTGCTCCGTTCCGATGGCTTTCCCACGCTCCACATCGGCAAGCGGATGGTTGTGCCCAAAGACCGTTTTCTTCAGTGGATCACGGACAGCGTAAATGGCTGATCTGACATCCTTGATTCAAGAGGTTTCTTTTTCTATACTATTCCCGAAACGACTTGACATCAGGAAGGAGGCAATATGCCAAGCAAACGTTCACACGGCGAGGGTACGCTTCGCCACCGCAGCGATGGTCGCTGGGAATTACGTATGATGGACGGCTACCAGAAAGATGGTTCGCCGCGCTTCAAGACCTTCTATGGCAAGACCCAGAAGGAGGTCAAACTCAAACTGAAAGAGTATCAGGATGCGCTTATCAGCGGTGTCCAGCTGGACACGATCCTGTACTTTGAGGATTGGGCTGATACATGGTTCGAGGGTCACAGGGATAATATCGCTCCCACGACACAGGAAAGCTACAAATACTGCCTGAAAATGCTCAAAGAGGGATTTTATCACCGCCCCTTGACCGTCATACGCCCCATCGACATCGAAAACTTCCTGAAAGGGATGCGGCGTGATGGCCGCTCGGATTCTTACATCAGCAAGGCACGAGGGATGCTCTACCAGATCTTTCAAAAGGCAGAAGCCAATGACCTTGTGCGCCGCAACCCGGTCCGGCTTGCTGAAAAGATGCGGGCATCCGGCACCGCAAAACGCAAGGAAGCCTTTACCACAGCGGAAGTCGCCCACTTAATGAAAGTTCTCCCCGATGACCGCATGGGCTTGAGCATCCGGCTTTTGCTCGGCACTGGAATGAGAATGCAGGAACTTCTGGCTTTGGAGCCGAAGTTTATTGAAGAAGATGGCTCTGTCATTCACATCCGGCAGGCAGTAAAGGTCGTAAAAGGTACAGTCAGCATTGGCAGTCCGAAATCCAAAGACAGTATCCGGGATATTCCGGTGCCGCTGAATGTCCGCCCGTGTGCCATCAAGCTGCGGGATACCACCGATCAGTTCATCTGGGAAAGCCCCAAGACCGGCTTGCCCTGCAATCCCACCCATTTCCGGGATGTGTTCCGCAAATCTCTGGAAGAAGCGGGCGATGTCCGCTTGCTCACGCCGCACAGCTGCCGCCACACCTATGTGTCGCAGATGCAGGCGTTGGGTGTGGACATTCAGACCATCCAGAGCATCGTAGGCCATGCCGATACCGAAATGACTGAGCATTATCTCCATGTTCAGGAATCCATTCGGCAGAGTGCGATCCAGTTGTTCAGCGAGGCGTTTTCGGCCTGAAAATTGGACGGAACGGCACTAATTAGACCAGATAAAATCTTTGGCATTGTGGTCAGAATTGTGGTCAAAACCAAATGAGGTCAGCCCACAAACAAAAAAATCCAACGATTTCTAATGTGAAATCGTTGGATTTATGGTCCGAGTGGCGAGAATCGAACTCACGGCCTCTTGAACCCCATTCAAGCGCGCTACCAAAACTGCGCTACACCCGGATATCTGCAAGCGGTTATCGCTCACAGCTCAATTAGTATACTTGATTCAGGGTGTTTTGTCAAGCTTTTTCTGCCAAGTTTTTGCAAATAAATTTTCAAAACTCCGGCTCGTTTTCCTGCAGCGGCTGATCCCTTGCGGGAAACATTTCAAATTCAACAGTGGCAAGTGCAATTGCAAACACACTTTCGGCACCGGCTGCCAGCAGCGCCTGTGTGCAGGCTGCTGCCGTGGCACCGGTGGTGATCACATCGTCTACCAAAAGCACTTTTCTGCCCTCCACAAGTTCCGTATCCGTCACCCGGAAGGCACCCGCCACATTGGCAAGGCGCTGCTCAAAGGGCAGGCCCGCCTGATGCCGCTTTGCACGAGTGCGTCCCAGTGCTTTCGGGTACAGCGGTACCCCCAGTGCGCGGGCCAGCGGCACCGCCATGAGCTGCGGCACATTGTAGCCGCGTGCTCTGCCGGATGCCGGCACGGGAACGATGCAGTCGTACCCAAGGGACATGCCTTCCACAAGCTCCGGCACCGGTTCTGCACCGGCCATATGCATCTCGCTGCCAAAGGCCAGCTTTGCCAGCCAGAGGCCCAGCTCCACCGCCGCCCACGGTGCAGCATGGTATTTTGTATGCAGGATGCCGCGCCGCACACAGCCCTCATACCGAAACGGTGCTGCTGCGCCGGTCAGTTCTCCTAAATAATGCTGAGAAGCGTCCAGCCGCATTCCCGGCTTCCTGCGCAGCTCTTCCAGCTCCGCGGCACAATCCGGGCAGACAGGCACACTGCCCAGCACCCGATCACAAAACGGGCAGCGGCGTGGGTACACCAACTGCCTTGCCCCGCGCAGAATGCGGCGCGGGACGCTGTAATAATCCATCAGTCCTTTTTGACGGCCACGATCACACGCACGCGCTTGCCCGCAGCACAGCCAAAGTTATCGTACCAGCCGGTCAGGTAGTAGCCCTCCGAGTTGACCTCGGTCAGCTTGGTGGCGTAGTACTGACCCTTGTACCACAGATACACCTGTGCGTCGTCCGCCATCTCAAAGCGGGTGCCGTTGCTCATGACCGACGCTGCACCCACCTGATCGATCTTCATGGGCATGAGCTGGACCATCGTCCGCACGCTGCCGGTCGTCTCTCTGCGGGCTGCAACACCGCCTACCAGCACCGGATATTTGACGTTGGTGGTGAAAGCTACCTGCGAACCATTGACATAGCACACATAGGTAGCACCGCCGCCAATATAGCGGAAGATGGATGCATACGGTTCGCCTACAAGGCTGCCCACCTGCCGCAGACCAAGGCTGAGCAGGCTATCCGTGTTGGCTGTGATCTTCTGCCACAGAGTGGAGAGGATGTCGCCGTTGATCACACCCCACAGCACTTCGCTGGTGGTGGGCACCAGAACATCCTTCAGGTCGTCCACGATCTTATCCTGCGTATCCGTGCTGTCGCTCTTGCCGGTGGAAATGATCTTGGCCAGCGTCTGCAGTTCCGAGTAGTTGACTGCCACATTCTTGATATCATCCAGCACGCCGTAGGTCCACAGGTCGCCGGTGACATCATTCAGGATCAGGCGGTCGATCTCGCCCTTCTCATTCAGCGTATAGTAGCGGACGTTCAGAAGATTCAGGTCTGTCCCCGCTAGGCGGCTGGGACGAACCGTCCCAGCCACACCCTCCGCAGTTGTATCCAGAATCTGTACATCGTCGGCAAGGGCATAGCTGCCCAGTGCCGTTGCATCTGCATTGACCTTGCCGGTAACGACCTTGTTCTCGATGCCGCTCACGGACTCGCCTTCCGGCGTTACGCGGATCTCTACCAGCCAGCCCTTGGGGTAGTTCAGGCTTTTGTCCACATTCACAGTGCGCTGAACACCATCGGTGCACATGACAGCCACGCGCTGCAGCACATCCGCGCCGTTATCTTCCACAAGGCTGCGGGCTGCGCCCTGCACCACGCCGTAGAATACCTCGTCGGCCTCTGCGCCGGTAATAACATCCGCCGCCTCATTGTTCATGCCCAGCAGCAGAGTGACCACTTCGCCCACGCCGCCGCCGTTCAGGCTGGACACCTTGGAAGCCACTGCTGTGCTGCCCAGCTTATAGCTGGTGCCCGCCACAGTAACCGCCGTGGGAGCGCTTGCACTGGGCGAAACCGCAGTGATGCGGCCCGCAGCACGGCGAGTATAGATCCATACCGTCTGCAGACTCTCGCTGTAATAATACACATCGTAACGGTTCAACTCTGCCGAAGCCGAGACCTTATCGTTGCGGTACACGCTCAACGGCGTAAAAGGCAGCTGGGTGCCTTCCGCTGCCACAAAGGGGCCCTTCAGACTCTTGAGCATCACGGTAGAGGTGTCCACCTGGCCATTGGAGACGGTAAAGCCCAGACTGGTACCGTAAGCGCTGCCGGAAGCGGTGTTGGCGGTGAGGGTATTATACAGCAGCAGAGCACAGTCCTCATAGTTCATGGCCTCGCTCTG
>ENA-OURS01001841-OURS01001841.1-human-gut-metagenome-genome-assembly--contig:-NODE-1841-length-16564-cov-3.856442_pt1 | contig 16564 bp, 12 predicted proteins | sample MGYA00242109_ERZ509010 | MGnify/ENA primary metagenome ERZ509010 (study PRJEB26280, sample SAMEA2338774) | human gut metagenome | biome: human gut; feature: human-associated habitat; material: faeces... | reverse complement strand
GCAGCAGAACTTTCCAGAACAGCGGCGAGCGAGCGCCGGCGCCGCGGGAGGTGCCGCCCGCGCCCAGGTCCTCGCGAGCAACAGGGCTATCGGGCATCATTTCGATATTGTCAGTGGCATGCTGGGCCATAGGGCATCCTCGCGCTCAATCTGGGCGTGGTGTCCGCACGCGCATGGCTGCGTGCCGCCTCATGGTCAAATAAAAGCAGGGCGCACCGGACCCCCGGCACGCCCCGCTACTGTAGCAACAACCAAGCAGCCCGTGCAATTCACTACGCTAAAGCATCGGGTTGGAAGATCTCGATGTTCCGACGGCGTTTACGTTGCTGAACTAAATCAATTTGGTTGACTCCAGTTTTTCGATGATCCAGTCGTTGGCTTTGATGACCGGGCGGCGGAAGACGACGCCCAGTGCCAGCGACGGAATCAGATAGCTCGCCAGAATGCCTAGCTCAATCCAGTACTCCATGTGGTACGCACCGGCCATGGCGGCATGCATGGCGTTGATGCCGTGGGTGAACGGCAGGAACGGATAGATCGCCTGGAACACGGGGCCGGTCATCTCGATGGGGAACGTGCCGCCCGAACCGCCGACCTGCATGACCAGCAGCACGACGGCGAGCGCCTTGCCGATATCGCCAAACGAAACCGTAAGCGTGTAGACGATATTGGAGAACACGAGACTCGCGACCCAGCCCGCCAGCACAAACTGCAGCGGGTCGTCGCACTGGATGCCAAAGAACAGGATGTCGCCCGCACACACGAGCGTTGCCTGCAGCAGGGCCAGACCGCCAAAGAACAGGTAGCGGCCCAGGTAGATCTCGTGCAGGCGCACGGGGATGAGCTCGTTGATAAGCTCATCGTCAACCGAGACCTTCATCATGGCCGCCAGCACAATCGAGCCCACCCAGAGCGACAGAATCGTGTAGAACGGTGCCATGGCCGAACCGTAGTTGCGGATCGGATAGACCGGCTTGCGATCGAGCGCGACGGGGCCGGAAAGCGACACGGCCAGACCCTCGGGATCATTGCCGATCATCGTCTTGATCGTAGCGAGGTCATCCGACATCAAGGCGCCGTCGAGCTCGTCCTTAAACGCACTGATCTTGTCCGACGCCTCGCCCAGCTGATCAGAAGCCTTGTTGACCAGCTTTGCAGCCTTGGAGAGGCCCTTTGCCAGCGAACCGGATGCGTCGGTCAGGCCAGCAACAGCACTATCCAGATCGTTCGAAATACCGTTCAGCGAATCCAAAACGCCCGAGATGGTCTTCTTGAGCTCCTTTGCCTTGGCCGAAAACGCAGAGTCGTAGTCAGTCTTGGCGCCCGAGATACCAGCCTTGGCATCCGCGATTGCCTGATCGACCTCGGCACGCGACTTATTAACCTCTGCCATGCTGTCAGAGAGAGACTTCGCGGTGGCCGTCAAGTCCTTGGCGTTGTTGCGATACTCCACAGCAATCCTGCTCAGCGATGTTGCCACAGACTTGAGGCTGTCCTGGAGTTTTTCGTCAGTCACCTGATCGGCAAAGCTGCGGAGCTGGTCGGCCGTGGCGTCGATATCGTCGGCACGCGTGTTGAGCGCCGCCGCGGCATCGTTGAGCTGGGACACTGTAAGGTCGACATGTTGATTCGCGGCATCAAATGCCTTCGCAAGCTCGGCGGACACGTTGTCAAACGAGCCCGCGCTTCCGTCAATCGCGGCATTGATGGCGTCGTTGGCGTCCTTCAGCGCTTCCTTGGAATCGCTAATACCGCTCTTGACATACTCCATCAGCTGCTTCGTTGACTCATCGACCGTGCCCGTCTGCTTGAGCATGCCGCTCGCCGACGTCAGCGAATCGGACGTGGAGCTCAAAATGCCCGCCAGCGACGAAGCATTTGCCCGAACGTCTCGCAGGTCCTCAATCGAATCGCCGAGCGTCGAGGACAGGTTGGCGATAAAGTTACCCACCTGGTCGGTGCTCATGTAATCGAGCAGGCTGGACACCGTCTTAAGACCGATCGTCGTAATGGTCTCGGTAAAAGTTTTGTTAACCTGGCTCTGGACGGCGCTCGAACCCTTCTCGGTCACGATCTGCGCAATGGCGTTGGCCTTCTGATTCTCGTAGAACTCGATATCGGCATGCTTCACGTCGGTCGAGAAAAGCGTCATCATGTCAGCGCTAAACGTTTTGGGGATAACGACGGCAGCATAGTACGCGCCCGACTTAACGCCCTCGATAGCCTTTTCGCGATTGTTGAGCACAACCCAATCGAAGCTCTCGTTGCCGCGTAGGGTGGCGGTCACGTTTTCGCCCACGTTAACCTCGACGGGGATCAAATCGCTCTCGTAACCCTCATCGGTGTTGACCACGGCGATCTTAAGATTGCCGGTGTTGCCGTACGGATCCCAGCTGCCGGCGATGTTAAACCACGCGTACAGACACGGTACGATAATGAGGCCCATCACGACAACCAAGCCGATCACGGAGCGAGACACGTTTTGGACATCGCGCTTAAACAGATGCAGGATGTTCTTCATTTATGCCTCACCTCCTTTAGAGTGCTTGCCAAGCGGGGTGGTGTCCCCGTCGTTTCCGCTTACGTTGTCAACGTCGTCGACATCTTGAGCCTTACGATGCGCACCGATATGCGGCAGACGGCTCGTGGGCTGTTCGCTGTCCTTGGTGCCCCGCTCGCTGGCGTTGAGACCAAACATGCGACGGGCAGCAGGGATGGCAGCCGTGTGCTCGCGCATCTCGCGGCGAAGGTCCTCGTCCGAAAGCGCCGAGATACGCATCTGGGTATTGAGGCTCGCTCGGATATATTCGATATTGATAAGCCAGCCGCAGATGGCAATAACCGAGATGATCCAAATGACAAGCAGGATGATCTTGCCGTTATTGTCGATATCGAGAACCGTCGACAGGACAAAGAGCAGGACCTGAACGCCCACCACGGCGGCAAAACCGCCCTTGATGTAGTACGGGTAGCGATGCTCAAACGCCACGGCATGATCGAGCAGCTCGCGACGGTACGAATCGGAATCGAGCATGACGCGCATGGCCGTGCGCAGCGAGTAGCGCTGGCGCGGCAGGTCGTTGGACTCGCAAATCATCATACCGGTCGTGGAGAGCTGTTTATCAAAGAGCAGGTTAAGGTTGAGCAGCAGCGGACGCAGCTGCAGGCCGATAAAGAGCGCCACGATCAAGAACACGCCCAGAATGCACAGGTTAAACAGGTAGTTGAACGAATACATGCCGCCGACCGTCTCGCGCAGCAGATTGATGCCGTAGGTAAAGGGCAGCAGCGGGTGCAGCCACTGGAAGAAGCCGGGCATCATCTCGATGGGGTACATGCCCGACGAACCCGGGATCTGCACGATGACGAGAATGACGCCGATAGCCTTGCCGATATGCTTAAACGTGGTGGACAGCGCATAGATGATATTGACGTAGGTGAACGAAATGGCGATGCCGCCCAGCACGAACAGCAGCGGGCTGACGCACTGCACGCCAATCACCAGATCGCCTACCGTAACGATGATGGCCTGCAACGCGCCCAGGATCACCATGAGCAACCAGCGGCCAAAGTAGCCTTGGCGCGCCGTAAAGCTGCCAACACCTTCACGGTCGACCTCGAGCTTGTAAATGGCGATGAGCACATAGCCGCCCACCCAAAGCGCCAGATTGGTGTAGAAGGGAGCGATGCCCGAGCCAAAGCTCTTGACCGGATAGATTGGCTTGGACGTCAACTCAACCGGAGACGCCATGAAATCTGCCACGTCATTGACATCGACGCCCATCAGATCGGCCAGCTCGCCCATGGACTCGGAGGTCTGCAGCGCCGCGATGTCATTGGCGGCGGTTGCAAGCTTGTCCTGGACCTTGGCAAGCGAGGAATCGGTCTGGGACAGCGTGGTCTTGGCCTGGCCGAGCGTAGCGCTAAGCTGCGCCAACGTGCCGCGCGCATTTGCAAGTGTAGGTGTCATACCCGAGACGATACCGGTCAGGTCGCCCGAAACGGCAGCAAAAGAGTCGAGCGCGCTCGAGGCCTTCGGCAGCGCGTTTTGGCCCAAGTCCGTCTGGGCTTGGCCAAGGTTGGTCGCACCGGTATGAATTGCGTTATTGATAGCGTCACTGGCACCCGAAACAGCCGCTGCGTCATTCGCCATGGCGCTCGACTGCGCGGACAGACCGTCCTTGATGCTCTGAAGCTTTTCATTCTGCTCTCGAAGCAAATCGATGGTCGATACAATGCGCGCGTCAATTTCCTCGGAACCTGTCGACGTGTCATTGGCGAGAATCTCCAAGTGCCCGATAACGGCCTTATTGTGGTCGATCGTCGCTTGAAGAGACTCGAGCGAGTTGTCGATACGGGTGGTCGTAGATGTGACCGCGCCCGTCAGCTTGCCGATGGCAGCGTTCGCAGAGGCCGACGTCTTGGTGAGCGCAAGGCTGCCTTCCGAGAGCGCCTTGGAGAGCGAGGTGATGGAGTTGCCCGCCGTGGTGCGAGCTTCGCTCAGCAGATCGTTGCCCTGGGAGATCGCCTGCGTCAGCGACGGTGCCTGGCCTTGCAAGCCGGCAAGTGCCGCATCAGCCGAGGCGATAGCGCCACTCGTCTTATCGATGGCGGCATTCATATCGCCAATCGAATCGCGCACCTCGCCCAAGGTGTCGGACGCCTCGGACACCGAACTTGCCAGCGAGTCCTGAGTCTGGGTTGCCTTGTCCTTTAAATCGACACCGGCATCCTTGGCGATACCGGCAACAGTCTTGCCTACCGTAGAGACAAATTCCGAGTTGATCTGCTCCTCGATGGTGTTTGCACCGGTATCGGTAACCTTGGGCGCAATGGCGCTCTTCTTCTCATTGACGTAGTACGTGAGCTTGGGCTGATGGTAGTTGCCGTCGAGCATCGAAACCAGGTTATCCGAGAAGTTCTTGGGAATCACGATAGCGGCATAGTACTCGCCGCTCTCGACGCCCTCCTTGGCATCGGCCGTCGAGTCGACGAACGTCCAGCCCAGCTGATCGTTCTCCTTGAGCTGATCGACGACCTGATCGCCCGCGTTGAGCTCGCCCACCAGGTCGTTTTGGGTGCCCCGATCGTTGTTGGCGATGGCAATCTTGATGCCCTGGGTGTTTCCGTACGGATCCCAGTTGGCCACGATGTTGTACCAGGCATACAGCGAGGGAATAACGCACACGCCAAGGGTAACCACCAAGGCGACGGGGTTCACAAGCAGTCGCTTAATGTCGCGCTTAAATATCGCAAAGGAGACCTTTGCATTGGATAGTTTGCTGCCGAGACTCACGCTTGGACCATCCATCCTGTCGTTGAATCGAATCGTACTATCGATAACCATTGTACGTAAGCGCTTTAGCGTCTCAGAGCACAATGGTATTGAGTTTTGCGGGTAGCAATATACTACGAAGACGAATTAACGTACAGTTGTACAGTATCTTTAATTTCAGCAGGTCACAAAACCACAACCCGCACAAATTAGCAATTCAAATAGTCATCGGGGACGTTCTTAAACGACTGGTCAAACAAGAACGCCCCCAACGACTAGTTTGGACCACGGTAACATCGATGTTTTAGCAATGCCAGCGAGCGGGCGCCAGAGCGAACAAATTGGCATGAAAAGAGGACGGCATAGACCTTCTGGTCATGCCGTCCTCTTTGAATGACAAGTTGTCGCTCTGGCGCCCGCGCAGCGTCGACTGGTCCGCCGTTCGTTAGAACGGCGGAACTGAGGGCAGCGTCGAGCCGTTACGCGGTTTGGTAAAACCGCGTAAATACCTAACTACATCAAGTTGCAAACAGCTGCTGCGAAGGCAACGGGGTCCTCGGGCAGAATGCCCTCGACCAGCAGGGCCTGGTCATAGAGCAAACCGGAGTACTGCTTGATCTTGTCGGCGTCGCCCGCCTTCTGAGCGGCGACGAGCTTGGAAAAGACCGGGTGCTTGGCGTTGAGCTCGAGCACGCGCTGGCTCTTGGGCATACCGTCGGGCGCGCCCTCGGGACCCTTCTGGAGCACCTTCTCCATCTCGAGCGAAAGCGGGCCCTCGGTGGTGATGCACGCGGGAGCATCGGTCAGGCGCGCAGAGACGGCAACCTTCTCGACCTTGTCGCCGAGTGCCTCCTTCATGGCGTTAAAGAGGTCCTCGTTCTCCTTGGTGGCGTCCTCGGCCTCCTTTTTCTCGTCCTCGGTCGCCAGGTCAAGATCACCGGTTGCGACGTTCTTGAGCTCCAGGTGACGATCCTCAACCTCGGGCTCGGCACCATCGGCCACGGCCTTCTCGGCAGCCTCGCGGGCGGCATCGTCCTCGTAGATCTTGGGCATATCGGCGGCAACGTACTCACGCATAGCCTGGAACGTGAACTCATCCACATCCTGCGTCAGCAGCAGCACGTCATAGCCGCGGTCGAGCACGCCCTTTACCACGGGCATCTTGGCCAAGCGCTCACGCGAGTCGCCGGCGGCGTAGTAGATGGCCTTCTGATCCTCGGGCATGCCCTTGGCATACTCGGCCAGGGTAATCATCTTCTGTTCCTTGGCAGACCAGAACAGCAACAGGTCGGCGAGCTCATCGGCCTTCATGCCATAGCTCGAGTAGATGCCGTACTTAAGACCGCGGCCAAAGTTCTCAAAGAACTTCTCGTAGGCCTCGCGGTCGTTGTCACGCATATCCTCAAGGTCGGCGGTAATCTTCTTTTCCACACGCTTGGCGATGGCCTTGAGCTGACGGTTCTGCTGCAGCGTCTCGCGCGAGATGTTGAGCGACACGTCGGCGGAATCCACGACGCCGCGGACAAAGTTGTAGTAGTCGGGCAGCAGGTCGTCGCACTTCTCCATGATCAGGACGTTGGAGCTGTAGAGCGCCAGACCCTTCTCGTAGTCCTTGCTGTACAGATCGAACGGCGCGCGTCCCGGCACAAACAGCAGGGCGTCATACTCGAGCGTGCCCTCGGCGTGGAAGCTGATGGTGCGCGCAGGATCGTCAAAGTCGTGGAACGTGGACTTGTAGAACTCGTCGTAGTCCTTCTGCTCGACATCGGAGCTGCGCTTCTTCCAGATCGGTGTCATGGAATTGACGGTCTCGAGCTCCTGATAGTCCTCGTACTCGGGCTTGTAATCGTCGCCGGCGTCCTCGGGCTTGGGTTTCTGGCGGCTCTTGGACACCATCATCTGAATCGGGTAGCGCACATAGTTGCTGTACTGCTGAATCAGGCTCTTGAGACCCCACTCGGTCAGGAAGCGATCGTAGGTCTCGGCCTCGCCGTCGGCATCGAGCTTCTCGTTCTCGCGCAGCGTCAGGATGACATCGGTACCGTGCTCGGCGCGCTCACCGTCCTCGATGGTGTAGCCCTCAAGACCGTCGGATTCCCACACATGGGCGACATCCTCGCCATAGGCGCGGCTGACGACCTTCACATGGCTGGCAACCATAAAGGCAGAGTAGAAGCCCACGCCAAACTGGCCGATGATGTCGACATCGGAGCCCTGCTGCTCGGCGTTCTCGGTCTTAAACTCCTCGGAGCCGGAATGGGCGATGGTGCCCAGATTGCGCTCGAGCTCCTCGGCGGTCATGCCAATGCCGTTATCCGAGATGGTAATGGTGCGGGCGTCTTTATCAAAGGAGACGCGAATGGCCAGGTCGCCCTGGTTGATCTTGACGCTCGGATCCTGCAGGCTCTTAAAGTTGAGCTTGTCGACGGCGTCGCTCGCGTTAGAGATAAGCTCGCGCAGGAAGATTTCCTTATTGGTGTAGATGGAGTTGATCATGAGGTCGAGCAGTTTTTTGCTCTCGGTCTTAAATTGACGCATGTGCAGTCCTTTCGCGCTACCCCCGTCCGCAAAAACGGCCCGGTTGCCCGAGCCGCATCGCAGACCTGCTATGTTCAGACTTAGATTTTATAACCCAATAGCGCGCATATATACATACGGAATCGAAAAACTGTATGTCCGAGCGCTCCAATGCGTCAATTGCCAAGGAGTGTCCCCAGCTGCCGGCAGAAAAGGAACGTCCCTATCTGCCATCTACGCGCTTGGCCATCCAGACATGGGGCTGGCCCTCGTCTTCGTAATCTACCGGGGCAATTTGCGTGTAGCCCGCCTTTGCATAGAGCGGCAACACGTATTCCTGCGCATGCAGCTTAATAAGCTTAGCGCCGGCATCGCGTGCACACGAAGCACTGGCCTCGACGATCGCACTCGCCAGTCCGCGACGACGCATAGCCGGCAGCACGGCGACGCGCCCCATAATGTAGGCCTCCCCCGCCGCAACGCCTTCGTCCATGTCGCATGCCGGCAACACCGGGGCCTCTGCGTCAGCCACGCGCTCAAGCTCCTCGGGAAACACGCGCGAGCAACCGGCAAGCTCGCCGTCTACATAAAGCGTCACGTGGATGCAACTTGGGGCCTCGTCGATAGCGTCAAACTCGTTTTCGTAGCCCTGTTCGTCCATAAAAACGACGCGGCGCACCAACGCCGCGTCATCAAAGCATCCCGTCTTAAGTTGGATATCCATGGCTGCCCTTTCATTCAATGCGAACGTTAGGGACAGATATTAGCGAAAATGAGCTCCGCGCACGCTAAACTTCGCGCGAGCCTTCGCCAGGCAGTCGTAATGACCCACGTTATGGGCATCGCTCGCGATGAAGCTGTACAGGTTCTGATCGAACAGGCGCTGTGCCGGCTTTTTCTCGCGACCAAAGCGACCGCCGGCAATAAAGTCCGCCGAAGCCTGCAGCTTGCAGCCCATATCGACCAGACGCTCCGCCACGCTTACATCCTTTTGAACCGCACGATAGCGCTCAGGATGAGCGATGATCACCTGGTAGCCACGGCACTGCAAATCGTAAATCGTGTTCTCGTACTCTCTAAACGCATACGCATCGGCATGCGTCGAAAGCTCGAGCAGAAACTCGTTGGTCCCATCGAAATGCAAGTGCTCCGCGGCATCGATACCAAGCTCAACGAGCTTTCGATGGTTGACCTCGAAGCCCATCTGGAGCGGAAAACCGTCAGCGTTATCACGCAGCAGCTCAAAGGCATCCCACATCTTGTCGTAATCAAAATAGGGATCACGGCAGTGAGGAGTGCAAACGATTCTGGTTACACCGGCCCGCTTGGCAGCCTCGAGCATCGCCAAGCTCTCATCGAGATCGGCGGCGCCGTCGTCTACACCCGGCAAGATATGGCAATGAATGTCACGCATAGGTCAGCCTTAATCAACTAAACGTTTGCTCGGTTGGTGAAGATGCCCTTTTTGGAAGTCCCCTGATCGTCGGAGCCCTTCTTCACCTTCTTACCGTCCTTGGTGTAGTAGGAGTAGTAGTACTCGCTGGTCTCGGTCTCGCAGTAGTTCATAACGGTACCGATGAGCTTGACCTTTTCGGACTTCTTAAGCTGGCCGATAGCGTTGAGTGCCTCCTCGCGCTTGGTGAAGTCCTCGCGCACCACGAACAGCGTGCCGTCGGTCAGACTTGCGATCTCGGCAGCATCGATGAAGGTGCCGACCGGGGGAGCATCAAAGATGACGTACTGAAACTTGGCGGACAGTGCCTTTACCAGCTTGGCAAAGCGGTGAGAGACGATGATGTCAGCAGGATTGGGAATGTGCGGCTCGGCATCGAGGAAGTAGAAGTTCTTCTGACCCGTCTCGACAATTGCCTGGTCAATGGAGATCTGCTCGGAAAGGACCGCATAGAGTCCGCCGCGCGAACGAACGCCGAGCATATCGGAAAGGGACCTGCGGCGCATATCGGCCTCGACCAGGAGCACGGACTTGCCGCTCGTGGCGATAGCCTGGGCAAGGTTGATGGAAACCGTAGACTTGCCCTCGTTGGGAATCGAGGACGTGACAGTAATGGAGCGAATGGGGTCGTCCACGCTCGCAAAGCGGATGTTGGCCAGAAGGGTCTTGGCGGCATTCTGTACAACGAGCTTATCGGTGTTCTTTGCCTTAGCCATGCCTATTTACCACCTTTCATAGCCGGAATTCGGCCAACAACGGGAATGCCCAGGAGCTCTTCTGCCTCTTCGGCACCGCGGATGCGGGTATTGAGCATGTCTGCCAAAACGACATAGGCGACTGCGATAAAGATACCGGCGAGGAACGCGACAGCAACGTACAGCATACGCTTGGGACCGCTGGGGGCTTCGGGGGTCTTAGCCTCGTCGATAACGTTGATGCTCTGGGCAGCGCCGACGTTCTGAGCGACCGTACTCACCGAGCTGGCCATGGCCTTTGCGACCTTAGCCGTCTCCTTGGCATCGGTGCCGGTAACCGAAAGCGTAATGACACGCGTGGTGGTCTCGGAGGAAACAGACACCTTGTAGTCATCCAGATCGGTGAGGCCCAGTTCATTGGCTGCGCCGCTCTTAACGCTATCGCTATCCAGCAGCGTGGCGATATCGTTGGAAAGCATCTGACTCGCCGAGAGATCGTTGTAGCTCATCTGACCGCTATCGTCGGTCTTGGCGAGAATGTACATGCTCGTCGTCGCGGTATAGGTGTTGTCCATCGCAACGAAGGACACGATGCCCATGGCGATCGCGCAGACCACCGGAAGGGTGATGACCAGCTGAAGGTGCTTCTTCAGCAGCTGGAACAGTTCGAGAAGGGTCATGCAGCTTGCCTTTCATTTCCCCAGTTCGGATTGACAAAACTGTCCGTATGTTATCGCATCTTTTTACCGAGACCAAACTCTATACATAAGAAACAGGCTCTCCTGTAAAAATGTCGGAAGCAATCGTAAAATTGCACAACAACGCCGCACCCGAAAGTCAAATGCGGCGTCTGCATCAATATCTATGTTATATCGCTATGCGAATGGCTCGTCCTGCTGTATGGGAAACGTCACCGTAATGGTGGTTCCCACGCCCAACTCGCTCGACAGATCGAGCGTGGCGTGATGATACAGGGCCGCATGCTTGACAATGGCAAGCCCCAGACCGGTTCCGCCGCGTGCCTTGGACCTACTCTTGTCCACGCGGTAGAACCGCTCAAATACCTTGCCCTGTTCTTCAGGCGCGATACCGATTCCCGTGTCGGCGACCGCAAGGAACGGATGGCCTTCGTCGTTGGTGCCGCACTGCAGCGTAACCGTACCGCCGGGTCGATTGTAGCGGATGGCGTTGCTTGCCAGATTATAGATGAGCTCGTCAAGCAAGCGCGACACGCCCTCGATGACCACAGGCTTGGTCTCATGACTTATCGTCACATTCGCCTGACGGGCGACCTGTTCAAGACGCTGCTCGACCGCGTAGATGGCACGTGAGAGCTCAATAGGCTCCGTGGACCCAATGGGCACCGCCTCGCCCTCAGCTGCACGCTCGGCCTCGTCCAAGTTAGACAGCGTAAGGATATCGTTGACAAGCGCTGCCAAGCGGCCCGCCTCACGATAGATGCGACCGCCAAAGTTGCGCAGGTCGCCCTCGCCCTCGACCATGCCGTTTGCGATGAGCTCGGCATAGCCCGAAATCGCCGTAAGCGGCGTCTTGAGCTCATGGGTGATATTCGCCGTGAACTCGCGGCGCATACGGTCGTTGTCCGCCAGCACCGCCATTTGGCGCTTGAGCTCCTGGCGCTGCGACTCAATACGCTCAAGCATGGGGACCATCTCGGCATAGGCGTGCTCATAGCTACGGCGTGGGTGGTCCAAATCCACCTCTTGCAAAGGCGCGATGATGGCACGGGACTCGCGGCGCGCCATAAAAAACGAGAGTACCGCACCCGCTGCTGCGATAAGCAGCATCGGCGCCACCATCGACAGCAAAATCGCCGCAACGCCAGGCTGGGCCTGCGCCAAGCGGACAACCTGGCCGTTATCAAGGGCGACGGCGCGATACAGCATAATCTCGTCGAGCGTAGAGCTTGCGCGCTCCGCGGAACCCGAACCACTCTCAAAGGCCTCGATGACCTCGGGGCGATCGCCATGGTTGGGCAGTGTGGAAGGCGACGCCTCGTTGTCGTAGGCAACCGATCCATCCTTGTTAATCAGCGTGATGCGCAAGTCCTCTCGATCGAGGCTACGCAAGAACGGGATGGGCTCCTGCTGCTCGTCGAGGGCGGCAGCAATGAGCTCGGTTTCCTGCGCCAGATTGGCACTCGTGGCATCCGCCAAGGTGTTTTGCACAAAGAACGCACCCAGCACCGTAAACGCCACGATAACCGCCATGGCGCAGACAAAGATCGTCACAAAAACGCGGTGCGACAGCGTATGTTTTCCCTGGGGGGCGAAGACCACGGGTTACTCCTCCGATGCGGTGGCCGCGGTGTCGTCACCTTCGGCACCATCACCGGCAGAAGGCTCGGCCAAGCGGTAGCCCACGCCGCGCACGGTCTCGATGGCGCTGGCATGCTCGCCCAGTTTTTGGCGAAGCGTCTGCACGTGCACGTCAACGGTGCGCGAACCGCCGTCGAAGTCCCAGCCCCACACGCTCTGCAGCAACGACTCGCGGGTAAAGACCACGCCGGGCTTGCGCATGAGGTACTCGAGCAGGTCGAACTCGCGCAGGGTGAGCTTAAGCGACTCGCCGGCAACAGTCACCTCACGATGGCTGGGCGAGAGCACAATGTCGCCCACGCTGAGCACATCGCTTGCCTGTTTGACCATGCCGCCGCGACGCAGCAGTGCGCGGCAGCGGCTGGCGAGCTCCATGAGCGAAAACGGCTTAGTCAGGTAATCGTCGGCACCGCCATCGAGCGCCATCACCTTGTCGAGCTCGGTATCCTTGGCGGTAAGCATCATGATGGGCACCGTCGCCGTCAGGCGATCGGCACGCAGTCGACGCATAATCGCCAAGCCATCGGTATCGGGCAGCATGATATCGAGCAGGACAGCATCGGGTACCCGTCGCGCCACGGCGGCCTTAAACTCGCCATCGCACGAAAAGCCCTCGGCCTCGATTCCCTGCTTGCGCAGCGCATAGACCGTCAAATCCCTGATGTTGTCATCGTCCTCGACGTAATAGATCATGTTGAACCCCTTTGCGGCCGGCATGACCGCATCTTAACCCTAAAGGTGCCTGTACTAGATGGTATCAGCCAAAACGGCCCGTCAAATAATCCGCCGTGCGCGGATCGGTCGGATTCTTGAAGAGTTGCGCGGTGGGCGCGTGCTCCACCAGCTCACCCAGCAAAAAGAACGCGACCGAATCGGAAATACGCGCGGCCTGCTGCATGTTGTGCGTCACGACCACGAGCGTGCAGGTCTCCTTGAGCTCGCAGGCCAGCTGCTCCACCACCAGCGTCGATACGGGGTCGAGCGCCGAGGTCGGCTCGTCCATCAGCAGAATGTCGGGCTGCACGGCCAGCGCACGGGCGATGCACAGACGCTGCTGCTGGCCGCCCGAAAGCGCATAGGCGCTCTTGTCGAGCTTGTCCTTGACCTCGTCCCACAGCGCCGCGCCGCGCAGACTTTCCTCGACCATGCGGTCAAGCTCGTCACGGTCGGTGATGCCGTGGTGCTTAGGCGCAAACGTGATGTTGTCGCGAATGGACTTGCGGAACGGGTTGGGCTGCTGGAACACCATGCCAATGGAACGGCGCAACTCGTACGTGTTCTCGGTCTTGGTGTTCACGTTGCGCCCGCGGTAGTTGATCTCACCCTCCACGCGGCAACCGCGAATCTCGCGATTCATCAGGTTGAGGCTGCGCAAGAAGGTCGACTTGCCGCAGCCCGAAGGCCCGATGAGCGCCGTGATCTCGCCCTTGTGAAAGTCGAGCGACGTATCGTGCAGCGCATGGTGGTCGCCATAGTACACGTTGACGTCCTTGGTGGAGAGCACGACCTCGTCGCTCACGGCCTTGCCGCTCACGCGCACGCGCTTTTCGCTCTCCCCCACACTCGACAGAAAGTCCTGGGTCTCGGACGATGCCGCTTCGGTTGCGGGCATTGCATTCATCTCGCTCATTCGGCCGTCATCTTCCTTGCCAGTTGCTTGCCCACGATACGGGCAACTATGTTAAACAGCAGCACGCAGATCATCAGCAGTGCAGCGGTGCCCCAAACGATCTGCTGGGCCTCGGGGCTGCCCTCGCCGTAAATCTTGTAGATGTGCACGGCGAGCGACTCACCGGGGCGGAACACGTTCCAAGCGCAGGTGGGGCTCGACAGGTTAAAGCTCAAGAAGTTCAAACGCACCGGCGAGCTCATGCCCGAGGTAAAGAGCAGTGCCGCGGCCTCGCCAAACACGCGGCCGGCCGAAAGCACGATGCCGGTCACGATGGCAGGCATGGCCTCGGGGATCAGGATGTGCAGCGTGGCCTCCCAGCGGGTAAGGCCCATGGCCAGGCACGCATCACGCTGGGCCTGCGGCACGTCCTCGAGCGCCTGCTGAATCACGCGCACCAGGATGGGAATGTTAAACATGGTGAGTGCGACGGCGCCGGAGATGATGGAGTACTTCCAGCCCAGCTGCACCGAGAACACCAGAAAGCCGAACATGCCGACGACGATGGAAGGCAGCGAGGACAGCGTCTCGATGGCGGTGGAGGCGATGTCACGGATAGGGCCGTTCGGTGCGTACTCAACCAGGAAGACCGCTCCGCCCAGGCTGATGGGCACCGAGATGACCAGAGTGATCAGCAGCAGGTAGAACGAGTCGAACAGCTGGTAGAGCACGCCGCCCTGGGTACCGTTGGCGCGCGCGGGCTGCGTGAGAAATCCCGGCTGGAACAGCGTCGAGATGCCCTCGAACAGGATATAGGCCACCATGGAGATGACGATGAGCATGACGATGGCGACGATCGCCGTCAGCACGCCCGTGGCGATGCGGTCCTGCTTTTGGACGCGCCCGAGCCTCGCCTCGTCGATATGGATGCGCGTGCTAGCCACGAGCCTTCGCCCCCTTGCGGCCGATGAGGTGGATAATCAGGATGAAGATGAGGCTCATGCCCATCAGCAGCAGGCCGAGCGCCCACAGAACATCGTCCTGGGCCGAGCCCTCAGCATAGACCGCCATGGACGTGGTGAGCGTGGTGGTGATGGTCGAAGCCGGCGACAGCAGCGACGTCGGCATGGCCTCGATGCCGCCGATGACCATGCGCACGGCGAGCGTCTCGCCAAAGGCGCGGGTCATGCCAAGAATGACCGCGGTCATGAGCGACGGCATGGCGGACTTGAGCACCACGTGCCAGATGGTCTGCCAGCGGGTGTAGCCCAGCGCGAGCGAGCCCTGACGGTAGCCGTCGGGCACGGCGCGCAGGCCATCGACCGAAAGGGTGGTCATCGTCGGCAGGATCATGACAGCCAGCACGATGGCGCCGGGCAAGATGCCCAGGCCCGTGCTCACATGGAAAACACTCTTCATAAGGCCGACAACCACGTGAAAGCCGATCAAGCCAAAGACGACCGAGGGAATGCCGGTCAAAAGCTCAATAAGCGGCTGAAAGACCTTGGAACCAAATTTGGGTTGGATCTCGACCGCAAAGATGGCGGAGCCGATGGCGATGGGCAGCGCGATGAGCGTGGAGAGCACCATGACCGCAAACGAGGTGACGATCAGGGGCAGAGCGCCGGTATAGGGCAGGCCGTTTTCGGCTGTGTTGGCCAGGTCCCACTTGGTGCCGGTGAAGAACTCGACGACCGAGACGCCGTCCTTGACAAAAGCCGAGAGGCCCTTTTGGGCGACCATGAAGATAAGCGCGGCAACGACAAGCGTCACGAGCGCTACGCACGCGCCCGTGACGCCCAGGCCCACGTTCTCAAGGTCGCGCTTTGGCAGCTGTTTTGCCATTGCAAACCTTTCCGGGGGCGATTACTTATTTAGCAGAGACCTTGCCGCTGGCGTCCTTGACGACCTTCATGGCAGAGACGGGGATAAAGCCCTGCTCCTCGACGAGCTTGCCCTGGACGTCGTCGGAAAGCATGAACTCCAGGAAGGCCGTGGTGGCCTCGTCGGCGTCCTTGGAGCAGTACATGTGCTCGGTAGCCCAGATCTTGAAGGAGTCGTCGGTGACGTTTGCGCTCTTGGGCTCGACGCCCTCGACCTTGATGGCGTTGAACTTGGAGTCATCGAAGTGCGAGAAGTCGAGGTAGGAGATGGCGTTATCGGTGCTGCCCATCTGAGTCTGGACGTCGCCGGACTTGTCGAGCTCGGCGTCGCCCTTAAAGTCGACTGCCTCGTCGCCAAAGACGGCAGCCTCGAAGGTGGCGCGGGTACCGGAACCGGCCTTGCGGTTGAGAACGACAATCTTGGCGTCGTCGCCGCCGACCTCCTTCCAGTTGGTGATCTGGCCGGAGAAGATGCCCTTGAGCTGCTCGAGGGACAGGTCGTCGACCGTCACGTTCTTGGAGACGACAGGACCCATGCCCACGACGGCGACCTCGTGGTCGACGAGCTTCTTGACCTGGTCGGCCTCGAGCTTGGTCTCGGCGAAGACGTCGGAGTTACCGATGGTGACGGTGCCGGCGGCAACAGCGGTCAGACCTTTGCCCGAACCGTTGCCCGAGCCGGAGACGGAGACGTCGGGGTTGGCATCCATGAACTTCTCGGCAGCGGCCTCGACGAGAGCCTGGAACGAGGAGGCACCGTCGTAGGTCACCTCGCCGGAGACGGACTCGGCAG